>Ga0302202_10006361_pt1 | contig 11767 bp, 12 predicted proteins | sample II_Bog_N3_3_FD_194579 | JGI IMG/M metagenome (GOLD analysis project Ga0302202, IMG submission 194579) | Peat permafrost microbial communities from Stordalen Mire near Abisko, Sweden - II_Bog_N3_3 | ecosystem: Environmental > Terrestrial > Soil > Wetlands > Peat | place: Sweden: Abisko... | reverse complement strand
ACCCGCCCACGGCCACCCGCCCGACGGTCCCTCGGCGCGTCTCCTCCCGGGCGCGCCAACGGCCGGTACAGTCCTTGGCACGCGTTGTCCCCCTCCGAGTGGTGGACGATCACCGGTCGAGAGGAGCAGGGGACACCATGGGCGAAGCGGGGGAACTGCCGGTGCCGTCACCGGACGGGTCGGTGGTGGTGGTCGCCGCACCCGGTGACGGACCGGGGTACTGGGCGGGTGGCCCGAGCGCCGCTCTGGACGGCGACGGCACCATCTGGCTCGCCTACCGGCTCCGTCGCCCGCTCGGCGTGGGCCGGGGCTACGCCAACGTCATCGCCCGGTCCGAGGACGGCGTGTCCTTCGAGACGGTCGCCGTCCTCGACCGCGAGGAGTTCGACTGCGACTCACTCGAGCGGCCGGCGCTGGTGGAGCTGCCCGACGGCACGTGGCGCATCTACGTGAGCTGCGCCACCCCGGGCACCGACCACTGGAGGGTCGACGTCATCGACGCCCGCCACCCGTCGGCCTTTGAGGCGTCCGCGGCGCGGACCGTCCTGGCCGGCGACCCGGCGTCCGTGGCTGTGAAGGACCCGGTGGTCAAGCACCTCGACGGCGCCTGGCACCTGTGGCTCTGCTGCCACCCCCTCGACCGCCCCGACGCCACGGACCGGATGTCGACCGTCTACGGCACCAGCGCCGACGGGCTGGCGTGGGAGATGGAGGGCACGGCGCTCCAGGGAACGCCGGGACGGTGGGACCAGCGCGGCGCCCGCGTGGCCGACGTGCTCCGACGCGACGGCCGCTGGCTGGCCTACTACGACGGGCGGGCCAGCCAGGAGGAGAACGCAGAGGAGCGGACCGGCATCGCCGTGGGCACCGGTCCGGGCCACCTGGTGCCGGACGGCGAGGTGATCGGGACCGGCCCCGACGGCACCTGGTCGCTCCGGTACGCGTCGTGCCTCGAGCTGGCCGACGGAGGGCTGCGCCTCTACTACGAGACGAAGCGCCTCGACGGTGCCCACGACCTGCGTACCGAGTACGTCCCGCCCTCCCGGTAGGTCCGCCACTGGGTGAGGTCCCACCCGGTCAGCTGCTCCACGAGGGTGATGTCGTCGTCGAAGTATCCGACCAACTTGGCCCGGTCGGCCTCCGACAGCTCGGGCCGGTGCTGTGGGGTGCGCTGGATGAGCCACTGCAGCGGCAGGCTCGCCTTGCGCCACACCTGCGGGGGGAACAGGCTCCCGATCGACGCACCGCTGCGGAAGAGGGCCTGGAGCGTCTGCGTGTAGAGGGTGGGGGCCACGTACCCGCCGACGTTGAGCGACGGGGCCTCGCTCAGCAGGCCCTCGCGCACCCCCAGGAACCGGCAGATGCCGTCCAGGGTCTCCCGGGGCTCGTCCACCAGCTCCTTGTAGCGGATCACGTGGATCTGGTCCCGGGGGAACAGCGTGCCGAGGTGGGTGAGCTGGCGGCCGTACCGCCCGGTCTCCAGGTACCGCCAGAAGGGCGCCCACCCGGCGGCGGTCCGTTCGGGCTCGGCGGCACAGGCGTCGACGAAATCGCTGATCGGCTCCAGTCCGTCGGCCCACAGGTGGGCCCAGTTGGAGTAGGCCCGGTCCACCGGGTCGCGCAGGACGGCGATCAGCCGTGCCCCGGGCACCAGGGCGTGGATCCGCTCATGGGCGGCGTCGTCCGCCAGGTAGAGGGCCGTGCTCTCCCCGCGCCGCGTGCCCGGCGGGGCACCGTCGAACAGCCGCTCGTACTCGTCGCGCTGCCAGATCCACTCCCGGTAGCTGTGGGCGTCGCCGGGGCCCCCTTCACGGGGCGGCGGCCCTTCGCACAGGAAGAACTTGGGCTCCTTCACCGGGGACAGGAACAGGTCGGGATGCCCGGACAGGGCGGCGTGGAGCCCGGTGGTGCCCGACTTGGGGGCACCGAGGAGGAAGAAGTCGGGCAGCGCCATCGGACGGCGGACTACCGACCGGACCGGGCGATCCGGCGGAAGCCGCGCTGGCGGTGCCGTTCGGCACCCACCACGACGCCGATGGCCACGGCGGCGAAGGCGAGCTCGGCGATCCCCAGTCCGTCGGAGGCCGACCGACCACCGCGGGCGGCGACCACCACCGATGCCAGCAGCACGACGATCCCGCTGGCGGCGACGGCGGTCCGGCCCCGGTCCTGGTGCCCCTGGACCGGTCGGGTCAGGAGGAGGCCGGCGGCCAGGAGGCACGCCCCTTCGACGAGGGGCATCAGCCATCCGGTGGTGAGCACGGCCCAGGGGGTCCCGTCGGTCGTGATCACGCCCGTCGAACGATATCCGAGGTAGATGGCGGCGCCGGCCACCAGGAGCAGGCACGGTGACCGGAACGACCCGCGTGTCCCGGTGGGGGCCGGTGGCGCGACGACGGCCACCTGCGCCACGCCGTCCCACCCGGCCGGGCCGCCGGCGGGGGCCGCCGACCGGCGACCCCGCCGCAGCCGGTTGCAGGAGCGGTCGGCCGTCCGGGCCCCGTCGCGTTCGAGGACGAGCGCACCGCCTGCTCCCTGCTCGTGGCTCACTGGACCTCCATCGGTTCTCTGGGGACGCATCGGTTCTATAAAGACGATCGAATTAGTCAAGATTATGCACCCAGCGTCCGGCTCCGTCCAGTCTTCGCCGGGATGGGCGGCACGGCACCTCCTGGATCGGCGGCACCGCCGTGTGGCCGGCGTCGACCCGGGCCGCACAGGACACCGCCTCGGTCGCCGGCTCCCTCGAGCGCCACGGCGCCGGCGCCACCCCGTGGGGGCCACCGACCGGCATCGGGGGTGCTCCGGACGCCACGGCGGCCCGTGGTCGGATTGACGGCAAAGACCTAGTTGTTTACTATGGAACTAGGAAACCTGGGAACGGGAAGCGCTGCCCACCGGCGGATGCGGTGCGCGGAGCGGCCCCGGTCCCGACCGATCTGCCGTTCGACCGTCCGGGCGTCGCCATCACCGGTGCCCCCAGCCCCCTGGAGTGCCCTGACCACGTCCCATCCCCGCTGTCCCGGGCCCTGTGGCCCGTCGGACGCCTGAGGCCGAACGGTTCCCATGGAATCGTTGCCCCCGGGAGGCGGTGCCGCGCGGCGACGGTCGTCGGGTGGCAACTCCGTCATCAACATCTCGGCCCGCGTGGACTACGGGGTCCGGGTCCTCTGCACCCTGGCGGCGTCCGATGCCCCGATGACCTCGGAGCAGCTGGCCGCCTCCCAGCAGCTCCCGCACAAGTTCCTGGAGAGCATCCTCACCGACCTGCGGCGGGGTGGGGTCCTGGTCTCCAAGCGCGGTGCCGACGGTGGCTACCGGCTGGCCCGACCGGCGGACTCGATCACCCTGGGCGACGTCGTGGGCCCGCTGGTCGGGACGATCGCCGAGGTGCGTGGCGAACGTCCCGAGCGCACCGCCTACGCCGGTCCCGCCGAGCACCTGCGATCCGTCTGGTTCGTGATGCGGGACCACCTGGAGGCGGTGCTGGAGCAGATCACCATCGCGTGCATCGTCTCGGGGGACCTGCCGGACGCGGTCGGGCCCGTCCCGCCGGTGCCCGCCGCCTCCATGCACGCTTCGCTCGGGGTCGAGACGGCACCGGCCGTCTGACCGGTCCCCCGGCCGCGCCGTCCCCCCCCGGCCCGTCCCCGCAGCGTCACCGGTCCGACCCGCCCCGTGCGTCGTCCCCGCCGGGCCGCCGGCACGGTCCGCTCGGGTAGCCTCGACCCTCGTGGACTTCGACCTCTCGCCCGAACTCGCCGCCCTCCAGGACTCGGTCCGACGCCTGGCCCAGGACAAGATCCGGCCGCGGGCCCGCGAGATCGACACCGCGGGGGAGTACCCCCAGGACATCTTCGACGCCTTCCGGGACGCGGACCTGCTGGGGCTGTGCCTGCCCACGGAGCTGGGTGGGTCCGGGGCCGGCATCCTGGGGCTCACCATCGCCATCGAGGAGGTGGCCAAGTACTCCAACACCGCGGCCCTGATGCTGCTGCTCACACGGCTGCCGTCGGGGCCGATCCTGATCGCCGGCAACGACGACCAGAAGCAGCGGTACCTTCCCGGGATCGCCTCGGGCGAGCTCCGATCCGGGTTCGGGCTGTCCGAGCCCCAGGCCGGCAGCGACGTGGCCGGCATGCGCACCCGTGCCGTGCCCGACACCCGCCCCGGCCACGACGGTGACTGGGTCCTGTCCGGAACCAAGTGCTGGATGTCGGGCGTGGTGCAGGCCGACTGGTACACCGTGTTCGCCAAGACCGGTGACCCGGCGTCACGGGCCCACGACTCGATCACCTGCTTCATCGTCGAGCGGGGGTGGGACGGCGTGTCCGTCGGGACCACCGACCACAAGATGGGCGTGCGGGGTGTGGACACCGGCGAGCTGCTGCTCGACGGCGTGCACGTGCCCAAGGAGAACGTGGTCGGCGAGGTCGGCGGGTTCCGGCTGGCCATGCTCGGCCTGAACGCCATGCGCCCCATCGTCGCCGCCCGGGGGATCGGCCTGGCCGAGGGGGCGCTCATGTACGCCACCGAGTACGTGAAGAGCCGGGAGGCATTCGGCCACACCATCGCCGACTTCCAGGGCATCCAGTGGGAGATCGCCAAGGTGGCGGTGGACATCGAGGCGGCCCGGCTGCTCACCTACCGCTCGGCGTGGCTGGCCGACCAGGGCAAGTTCACCAAGGAGTACGTGCCGTACCTGTCGATGGCCAAGTACCACGCCACCGAGCTGGCCGTGCGGGCCTCGGGCCTGGCCGTGCAGCTGCTCGGGGCGGCCGGGTACATGGAGGACCACCCGACGGAGCTCTGGTACCGGGACGCCCGTCAGCTGACCATCGTCGAGGGGACCTCGCAGGTGCAGCTCGGGCTGATCGGCCGGGGCGTGCTCAACCACGACCTGTGGTGGGACTGAGTCCGGTGGCGGGGGACGCGTCCGAGGCGGGGGCCCCCTCGCCGGCCCCGGGCTCCTTCGACGCCCTGGGCGCCTGGCCTGGGGTGCTGACCAGGCTGCTGGACGGGGAGTCGCTCGATGCCGACCAGGCCGAGGTGGTGCTCGGCCAGGTGCTGTCCGGCGGGGCCACGCCCGCCCAGATCGCCGCACTGGCTGTGGCCCTGCGGGCCAAGGGCGAGTCCGTCGCGGAGATGACCGGTTTCGTCCGGGCCATGGTCGCCCACGCCGTGCCCCTCGACCTGCCGCCCGCGACCGACCTGGTGGACACGTGCGGCACCGGCGGCGACCGCCTGCGCAGCATCAACGTGTCGACCATCGCCTCGCTGGTGGTGGCGGCGTCCGGGGCCAAGGTCTGCAAGCACGGCGGCCGGGCGTCGTCGTCGGCCGTCGGGGCCGCCGACGTGCTGGAGGCGCTGGGGGCGGTGGCCGACCTGGGCCCGGCCGGCGTGGCCCGGTGCGTCGACGAGGTCGGGATCGGGTTCTGCTTCGCCCCCCGGTTCCATCCCGCCATGCGGTTCGCCGCGCCGGTTCGCCGTGAGCTCGGGATCCCCACCGTGTTCAACTTCCTCGGCCCGTTGGCCAACCCGGCCCGGGCCCGCTACCAGGTGGTGGGGGTCAGCGATCCGTCGATGGCCGACAAGATGCTCGGGGTGCTGGCGGCGAACGGGACCCGGCGGGCCATGGTCGTCCACGGTGACGACGGCCTCGACGAGCTGTCGACCACCGGACCGAGCACCGTGCACGAACTGATCCGCACGCCGGGGGGAGACGACCCGGCCGGCGACGGTGACGTGTCCGTGTCGGTCTACCGGGTCGATCCGGCCGACTTCGGCCTGGCCCGGGCCACCCTGGACGAGCTGCGGGGTGGCGACGCCGCGGTCAACGCCGAGGCCATCCGGCGGGTGGTGTCGGGCGCCGTCTCGCCCCACCGGGACATCGCCCTGCTCAACGCCGGGGCCGCCCTGTACGTCATCGGCCGGGCCGAGGACCTCGACGCCGGGGTCTCGATGGCCGCCCTGCTCGTCGACAGCGGCCGGGCGGCCGAGGTGCTCGACGACTTCGTCCGGGTGACCAACGAGGCGTCCGCCGAGGAGCAGGCGGACTGACGCCGCCGCCGGCAGGTCGGGCCGACCGGCCCCCTCCGGCGGGGGAGATCGCAGAGGTGCACCGGTGGCCGTCGTACTGATCCCCCTTCCCCAGCTCGACGCCGACCCGACCGAGGTGGCGGTCAGCTGGGCGGTGCTCACCCGTGCCGGCCACGACGTGGTGTTCGCCACCCCGTCCGGTGCGCCGGCGACGTGCGACGAGCTGATGGTCACCGGCCGCGGGCTCGATCCGTGGGGCTGGGTCCCGGGATTGTCGCACCTGGTGGGTGTGGGCAGGGTGCTCCGGGCCGACGGTGGTGCCCGCGCCGACCACGCCGCCCTGGTGCGCGATACGTCCTTCCGGTCACCGCTCCGGTGGGACGGGATCGGCGGGCTCCGCTTCGACGGCCTCCTCCTGCCCGGCGGCCACCGCGCCCGGGGGATGCGCACCTACCTCGAGAGCCCGCTGCTGCAGTCGGTGGTGGTCGGGGCCTTCCGGGACCACCGGCCGGTGGCCGCCGTCTGCCACGGGGTCCTCCTGGCCGCCCGCAGCACCGATCCGGCGACGGGACGGTCGGTCCTGTCCGGGCGCAGGACGACGGCGCTCACCTGGACGCTCGAGCGCCGGGCCTGGCACGTCGCCCGGGTCACCCGGTTCTGGGATGCCGGCTACTACCGCACCTATGTCGAGGCGCCGGGCCAGCCGGCCGGGTGGATGTCGGTCCAGGCGGAGGTCACCCGGTGCCTCGCCCGGCCCGAGGACTTCTGCGACGTGGCCCCCGACGCCCCCGACGCCGCCCGCAAGACGAGCGGGCGCGCCCGGGACACCGACACCGATGCGGGGCCGGCGTTCGTCGTCCGGGACGGGAACTACGTGTCGGCCCGCTGGCCCGGCGACGTGCACACCTTCGCCCGGGAGTTCGCCTCGCAGCTCTGACCGCGCCCGGCCCGCGACCCCGCGGGCTGTTGGCCCGGGGTCGGATCGCCCGGGGCCTCGCGGCAGGCGTCAGCCCGTGGCGATCGCCGCGGGCCCGGGTCCGTCCGGGACCGCCGCTGGCCACGACCGCAGCGTCCCGCACAGCTCGGACAGCCGGGGGATCCGGTCGGCCCGCATGGACAGGCCATCGCCCCCGCCCGCGTCGAGGACCCGCACCTTGTCGGCGTTGAACTTGAGCCACTGGGCGACGATGACCCGCTCCTTGTCGTGGCCGTCGGCCGACACGGCGAACGCCGGGTCGAGGACGGCGCCGCCGACCCCGGACGGGACCGTGTCGAACAGCGACGCCGTCTCGACCAGCAGACCGTCGTCGAGCTCCACCGCACCCTCTCCGTCGATGTGCAGCACGACCCGCCCCGCCGTCCGGAGTGACTCGACCCGACGGTGGCGCCCCAGCAAGTGGCGGAGGCGCTCGGCCTCGTCACGCACCCGGGCGGCGTCTTCGTAGCGCTGGGACCGGGCCAGGGTCGACACCTTGGCCGCATACGGGGCCAGGAGCGCGACCGGGTCGCCGGCGAGGTCCTCGGCGCTCCACTCGGGGCGCCGCCCCCGCCGCCGCGGCCGGGACGCCTCCGCCACCGGTCCGACGGGGTCGGCGGGGATCCCGGCTCCCGGTCCTGCGGCAACGGGGGGCGCGTCCCGGGGACTCGTGCCCGGATCGCGTCGTCGGACCTTGCCCTGGGTGTTGAACGGGGGCGCCCACGCCCGGATGAGCCGGCCCTCGAGCACCGCCGCAGTCAGCGGACCCGGGCAGACCCGGTGGTGGACGGCGTCCATCTGGCGCAGCAGGCGGCCGACCTTGTGGCGGGTGTCGCCCGAGAAGTAGGAGCGGACCCGGCTGTGCAGGTCGGTCGCCTTGCCCACGTAGAGCACGTGACCGGCCGCGTCGGAGAACCAGTAGACGCCGGGACGGTGGGGCAGGCGGTTGGTCAGGGGGAGTTTGGCGGCCTGCGGGTGGCCGACGAGTCGGGGCAGGTCGAGGAGCTCCTCGAGACCGACGATGCCGAACGATCCGGCCCGTTCCAGGAGCGCGTGCAGGAGGTCGCCGGTGGCCAGCACGTCGGTCAGGGCCCGGTGGGAAGGCTGGTGGGGGAGGTGCAACGAGGCGGCCAGGGTGCCCAGCTTGCAGTTCGGGACCATGTCCCGCACCAGGCGGCGGGCCAGGGCCAGGGTGTCGACGGTGGCGTTGGCCAGGCGATCCCGCCCGGTCGACTCGAGGGCGTGGTTGAGGAACGAGAGGTCGAAACGGACGTTGTGGCCCACCACCACGGCACCACCCAGGAACTCGAGGAAGGACGGGAGCATCTCGCCGGTGCGCGGCGCGTCCGCCACCATGGCGTCGCTGATGCCGGTCAGCGCGGTGATGAACGGCGGGATCCGCTCGTCCGGACGCACGAAGGTCTGGTAGGTGCCGAGGAGCTCGCCACCCCGGTACCGGGCCGCCGCCACCTCGGTCAACGAGCACGTGGCCGGGGACCCGCCGGTCGTCTCGACGTCGAGGACCACGAAGGTGACCTGGCTGAGGGGGGTCCCGAGGTCGTCGAACGACTTCTGGACGGCGGTGGCCATGGGGACACTGTAGCGAACAGGTGTTCGGCGGCGGTAGACGGAGGGGTCCGGCGGCGCGGCTACCGTTGTGACCGTGACCACCGACTCGTCCGCCCCCGCCGGAGCATCCCCTGCGAGTGCCCCCTCCGAGGTCGTCCGCTACCGCTGTGCGGCCTGCGGCAATCTGACCCGGTTCGACGTGACCACCACCCGGCGCACCCGGGCGTTCCACCACTACTCGGTGGGTGGCGACCTGACGGTGGAGGACGTGGACGTGCTCGAGGAGTCGGTGGAGGACGTGACCTGCCGTTGGTGCGGCAACGGCACGGTCGTGGAGGTCCTCGAGGCCGGTGACGAGGCCGGTGACCAGGCCGGCGCCGCCGAGGCGTCCTGACGCGTCCCGTCCCCGTGCCCGTGGGACTGGTTCCGGGTCCGGGATCGTCCGATCCGGGCCGGAATTGAGATGACCGGGGACGATCGGACGAACCCGCTGTCGGACCCCGCCTTCGTGGCCGGCCTCCGCCCCGTCCCCACCGGCGCGCCGGGCGAGGCACCGGACTGGCCCGCCGCCGACCTGCACGGGGTGCGTCCCGACGGGTCACCGGTCTCGGTGGCCCTCGACGACCTGGACCGGCCGCTCCTGCTCCTGTTCCTGGCCGTCCGGTGCGACGGGTGCGGGGCGTTCTGGTCGGGCCTGGCCGATCCCGGTGACCCGTCGCTGGCGCGGGTGCGCCCCGTGGTCGTGTCCAAGGGCCCCGGGGCCGTCGACGCAGGAGAGGTCGCCTCGCTGGCGTCCGGATTCGCGGGCGACGTGGTCATGGACGATGTGGCGTGGGTCGACTACCGGGTGACCGGGTACCCGTTCCTCGTACTGGTCGAGCCGGGATCGAAGCGGATCCTGGCCGAGACCGTGGGATTCGGGTGGGCCGACGTGGCGTCGGTGGTGCGGAGCGGCCTGGGCCGGTAGCGCAGCCGCCGCGATCCGCAGCGACGGCCCGCGGCCAGCCGGTCCTCCCGGTGGCCCACAATGGGGGAGCGACCGCCGCCGCCCGGCGTCCGGCGCACCCGAGGACACCGATGCCCGACGGCCGACCACGGAGCACCCCCGGCTCGCCGCCGCCGACCCCGCCGGGCCGTTCCGACCGCACGGGGGTTCGCCGACCGGGCCGTGCGACCCGTGGGCGCCGGATCGTTGCGCTCGTCGGTGCCGCGACGGTGCTGGCCCTGGTGGCCGGGGCCCTGGTGGCGGACCGGCCGCCCGCCGTCGCCGGTCCACCGCTTCACGTCGCCCGTCAGACCGCGGGCGCCGTCTTCGACGGGGACTTCCCCGACCCGTCGGTACTGTTGGTGGGCCACCGCTACTACGCCTTCTCCACCCAGTCGGGTCGGTTCCACCTCCAGGTGATCTCGTCGACCGACCTCACCACCTGGTCCGCTCCCGCGGAGGCGCTGCCCCGACTGCCCACCTGGGCGGCGCCGGGGGCGACGTGGGCGCCTGCGGCCTCGGCGATGCCAGGCGGCGGGTACGAACTGTTCTACGCGGCCCGTGACCGGGCCCTGTCCACCGAGTGCATCGGCCGGGCGACCTCGTCGTCGCCGGCCGGCCCGTTCGTCGATGCTGACCCTGAGCCCTTCCTGTGCCAGCCGTCGCTCGGGGGCTCGATCGACCCGTATGTCTTTTCCGACCAGGGGGTGGCCTACCTGGTGTGGAAGAGCGACGGCGCCAACGGGGCGCTCCAGCAGGTGTGGTCGGAGGTGCTGTCGCCCGGTGACACGGGCCTGGTCGGTGTCCCGTCGCTGCTCCTGTCGGCCACGGCCCCCTGGGAGCACGGCATCGTCGAGGGGCCGGCCATGCTGGCCAGCGCGACCGGGCTGTACCTCTACTTCAGCGGAAACCGGTGGTCGACGTCCGCCTACGCCATCGGGGTCGTGGGCTGTGACACCCCGCTCGGGCCGTGCGCCAACGGACTGTCGCCGCAGGCACTCAGCACCTCCGCCGGGGCGCGCGGGCCCGGCGGCCCGACGTTCTTCACCGACCGGGCCGGCGAGGTGCTGATGGCGTTCGCCGCCTGGTCCGGAACCCCCGGCTCGGCGGTCGGCAGACGGGAGCTCTACCTCTACGGCGTCGACACCACCGGGACGTTTCCGACGCTGATCGAGCTGCTGTGGCCTGCCGGGCGACGGACGGCGGCGGCACCGGCATCCGGATCCGCAACGGGCTGACGCCGCGGGGACGGGGGGCGTCCTAGATGCCGCCGATGCCTCTTCCCAGGAGGATCACGCCGAATACCAGGTAGATCACCGACATCATCGCCGTGTTGTTGTGGTCGAGCCATGCCTGCCAGCCCCGGAGCACCTTGTCGGACCGGTCGCCGAGGACCAGCACGGCGACGATCGGCGCGGCCACGCCCAGCGAGGCGAACACCGTGTACACGGCGATCACGCCGATCGACTGTCCGACGGCGAGCCCGGCCGAGGCGATCGTGACGGCCGAGGCCAGACCGACGGCGATGTTCTTCGGGTTGACGGCGCCCACCGTCAGTCCCGCGGCCAGCGACTTCCCGGGCCCGAACGCGGTGATGCCGTCCATCCACTTCGGCGACGGCGGGGTCTCGCCCGCCGCCGGCCGCGAGCGGAACTTCCGGACGGCCACCACGATCAGCCCGAGCCCGAGGGCCAACAGGAGGCCGGACACCCCTCTCGATCGTTGCGAGTCGGTGTCCAGGTGCGCCGCGCCGGCGACTGCGGTGAGGATCCCGAGCACCGCGGCCACGCCGACCAGGAACCCGGCGAGGTAGCACGAGGCGTTGAGGAGCGGCCGCTTGGTGAAGAGGAGGAGGATCGCCGCCACGATGTTGATGGGCGAGACGGTGACGACCACGGCCAGCGGGAGGATCTCCCCGATCACGGTCCTCACTGGTCGGCTCCGGTGCACATGCTCCGCTCAAGCTAGTGGTCGGCGGCTGCGGCGGAGTGCGGCGGAGTGCGGCGGAGTGCGCCGGGGGGCCCGGGGGGCACCGGGGGGCGACGCGGGGCGCCGGGGGCGCCGGGGGCGCCGGGGCGCCGGGGGGCACCACCCGCACCGGCAGCGTCCCTCTGTCCGTCCCGGAGGTGTCACACCCCTGGGCGAGGGTTGACCCATGACGATGACGGCGCAGAGGACGACGACGGAAGTTGGTGGCC
>Ga0302202_10006360_pt1 | contig 11769 bp, 10 predicted proteins | sample II_Bog_N3_3_FD_194579 | JGI IMG/M metagenome (GOLD analysis project Ga0302202, IMG submission 194579) | Peat permafrost microbial communities from Stordalen Mire near Abisko, Sweden - II_Bog_N3_3 | ecosystem: Environmental > Terrestrial > Soil > Wetlands > Peat | place: Sweden: Abisko... | reverse complement strand
CGGCAGTCAACGTAGTAATCGGACTTCTGTCCGCTGGCCAGGGTGAAGTCGCCCAGCTTGAAGGAGTAGGTGGCGATAAGGTTGAGCAGCGCGGTGCGCGAGTGGGTGGACATGGCTCAGCAATTGTAGCGGAGAACGAGCGCAGTGTACCTTGCAACTTTTCTGGCGACGCGATTACTTTGTCATGCGCTCCAGATGGAGGTAACCGCCGGTCTGGACGATCACCATGAGAAAGACAAATCCGTTGTAGGCCCCATGCACCAGGACGGACGCAGCCACCGAGCCGGTCCTGACGCGCACGAACGTAAGCAGCAGCGAGATGGAGAAGAGCACAAGCAGCGCAGCCCACAGATGAGCCACCTGCTGAAAGTGCATCAGCGCGAAAAATATGCTGGTGAGCACCGCCGAAAAGATCAGCGCCGCCGGGGTCAGCGTGGTGGTCGTCTGCCAGCGCGCGCGCGCCTGCTCGGTGCGCGGCAGGCTCAGCCAGTCGTACGCGATGGCGAAGGCGGGCAGCAGGAACCCGCGAAAGCAGACCTCCTCGAAGATCGGCGCAACGATGGTGCCGAACAGAGTGATGAGCCATGCATCCGTCTGCGTGTGAAAGAAATCATCGACAGGCAGCGTCTTTGGCGGAGTAATGAAGTAGGTGACCGCCTGCATCGTCACGCCAAGCAGCAAGCCAAGCGGCACCAGCTTCGCCGCCTGGTTGCGCGCGACTGCCCAACGCCACTGCAATCCATCGAGAAATCTGCGCTGCCACACCAGCGGATAGAAGATCCACGCCGCCAGCAGCGTGGTGAGGTATGTCGTCGCCAGCAGGGCGATCTGCAACTTCGGGTGCAGCAGCTTGGCCACGCCGTCGTGTTCTGTTCCCGGCGCTCTTCCCAGAGCCACGAGAACAAGCTCAAGAAGAACCAGCACCACTCCCGTGAAGCAGACAAACACAAGCGCGTGTCCGATGTTGGGAATGCGCCGCAACGATGCCGCACGATCCTGACCGGCGGAAGTCTCTGTGTCCGGCGCGTCTTCGCGGCCCGGCGTCTCTTCCAGTCTGGGCGCGTCTTCTGGACCGTATGTGGGGATGAAACTCATGCCGATTTTCTCCTCTTGATGGACGCTCTCTTCGCCAAGACCTTCGTAGTCTTCTGCGGCACTGATTTCTTTGCCGTGTTCTTCGCAACTTTGGGCGCGCGCGCTGAGGGCACTCCGGTCTTCTTCTCCGGCGCGATGAACTTGCCCCGTGCCGCCTTCACCTGGTCAGGCGCGGCTGCGATGTCGAGCGGCTGCGGCCCGGCATGGCTCACGCCGCCGCCTCCGTTGGACGAGATACGGTTGGCCCAGTTCGATCCTGCGTGGTCCGCACCATAGTGCCGCGCCAGAAAATTACCCGTGTACGATCCGGCGACGGTGGCAATCTGCTCCGGCGTGCCGTGCGCGACGATGCGTCCGCCGCGCTCGCCGCCCTCCGGCCCCATGTCCAGCACATAGTCGGCGTTGCGAACAATATCGAGATTGTGCTCGATGATAATCACCGTGTTGCCCAGATCGGTCAGCCGGTGCAGCACCTCCAGCAGCTTGCGCACGTCGTCGAAGTGCAGCCCGGTGGTCGGCTCGTCGAGCAGGTATAGCGTGCGCCCGGTCTGGCGTTTCGATAGCTCGCGGGCCAGCTTCATGCGCTGCGCTTCTCCACCAGAAAGTGTGGTCGCCGACTGGCCCAGATGAATGTATCCGAGGCCAACATCGACCAGCGTTTCGAGCTTCGCCGCCGCCGCGGGAATGTCCTTCAACACCGGAAGCGCGTCGGCGATGGGCAGGTCAAGCAGGTCCGCGATGGAGTGGCCGTTGTAGCGGACGGCGAGCGTTTCCTGGTTGTAACGCCGTCCGTTACATATATCGCAGAGCACATACACATCGGGCAGAAAGTTCATCTCGATGCGCCTCTGGCCCTCGCCCTGGCAGGCCTCGCAGCGTCCGCCGCGGACGTTGAAGCTGAAGCGGCCGGGCTTGTAGCCGCGCTCGCGCGACTCCGGCAGCATGGCGAAGAGGTCGCGGATGGCGGTGAAGACGCCGGTGTACGTCGCCGGATTCGACCGCGGCGTGCGCCCAATCGGCGACTGGTCGATCTCGATCACCTTGTCGATCTGGTCGATGCCGACGACCCGCCCGTGCGCTCCCGGGTCCTCGCGCGATCCGTACAACTCCTTCGCCAGCGCGCGATAGAGGATGTCCGTCACCAGCGTGGATTTGCCCGAGCCGGAGACGCCGGTCACCACCGTCATCACGCCCAGCGGGAAGTGCACGGTCAACTGTTGCAGGTTGTGCGCGGTCGCATTCTCCACCGTGATCCACTTTCCGGTGAGCGGACGCGGCTCGGCGCGAGCCACGATTTCGATCTTGCCGGCGAGATATTGCCCGGTGAGCGACTCCGGGTTGTCCATCACCTGCTGCGGAGTCCCCGCCGCGATCAGCAGTCCGCCGTTCTTGCCCGCGCCGGGGCCGAGGTCGAGCACATAGTCGGCCTGCCGGATGGTGTCCTCGTCATGCTCGACGACCAGCACGGTGTTGCCCAGATCGCGCAGGTTGGTGAGCGCCTGGATCAGCCGCCGATTGTCGCGCTGATGCAGCCCGATCGAGGGCTCATCGAGAACATACAGCACTCCGCGCAGGCGCGAACCGATCTGCGTCGCCAGCCGGATGCGCTGGCCCTCGCCGCCGGAGAGCGTCGCCGCCGAGCGGTCCAGCGACAGATAGTTCAGACCCACCGCGTTCAGAAACTCCAACCGCTCGACGATCTCGCGTTGCAGGCGGTCTGCCACGATGCGGTCGCGCCCGGTAAAGTGCATCGCCCGAGCACACTCCAACGCGCGCTCCAGCGAGAGTGCCGTGAACTCCGCGATCGAGCGGTCCACACCGGCGATTGGGACCGTCACCGCCAGCGACTCAGGACGCAGCCGACGGCCCTGGCAGTGCGGGCAGGTCGTCGCGGACATGTACTGCATCATGTACTCGCGGTAGCCGTCGGACTTCGTCTCGTCGAGATTCGCCCGCAGATACGCAAAGATCCCATGAAAGCCCGTCCGTCCCAGCTCGTTCTTGGGCGGCCCGTAGAGCAGAAGGTCCTGCTGCGGCTTGGTCAGCTCTGAAAAGGGCAGCTTCAGGTCGATCTTGTACCTCTCCGCCGCAAGCCGGATCAGCCGCAGCAGATACGACGCGCTCGAACCCGGCCCCATCGCTCCATCCAGCAGCGGCTTGGACCAGTCCGTGATCGTCTTCTCCGGGTCAAAATCGTAGGTGCTGCCCAGCCCGTTGCAGTGTGGGCAGGCACCGTAGGCCGAGTTGAACGAGAAGCTGCGCGGCTCCAGCCGCGGCACATCGATGCCGCAATCCGGGCAGGCCATCGACGACGAGTACAGAGTCTCAACCTGCGCGCGGTTTGCTCCCTGAATGCCGATCAGCACCAGCCCCTTGGCCATCTGCAGCGCCTTTGCCACGGATGTCTCCAGCCGCCGCGTGTCGAACTTGCGAGGTTCGAGGGAAGACGAAGTAGATGCGGTCTCGTTGACGTTCGACGCCAGCGGCTTGAGAATGATGCGATCAACCACCGCCTCGACCGTATGGTTCTTGCGCTTGTCCAGGCGCATTCCCTCGGTCAGCTCCGTCATCGCGCCGTCGATGCGCGCGCGGAACCCCTGCTGGTCCAGCGCCTCCAGCTCTTCGCGGAACTCGCCCTTGCGTCCGCGCACCAGCGGAGCGTACACCGTAATCCGCTCGCCGGGAGCCTGCGCCACAATGCGTTCCACGATCTGGTCCGCCGTCTGGCGGGTGATCGGCAGACCGCACTTTGGGCAGTGCGGCTGGCCCACCGACGCATACAGCAGCCGCAGATAGTCGTAGATCTCCGTGATTGTGCCCACCGTCGAGCGCGGGCTGCGCGAGGTCGTCTTCTGCTCGATGGAGATGGCCGGCGAGAGGCCGTCGATGGCGTCCACGTCTGGCCGTTCCATCTGGTCCAGAAACTGCCGCGCGTAGGCCGACAGCGTCTCCACATAGCGCCGCTGGCCCTCGGCGTAGATGGTGTCGAAGGCAAGCGAGGACTTGCCCGATCCCGAGAGCCCCGTCACCACCGTCAGCGTATTGCGCGGGATGGAGACCGAGAGGTTGCGCAGGTTGTGCTGTCGCGCGCCGCGCACCGTGATGTGAGTAATTGCCATTCTGACTGGTTTGGCCGCGCACTCCACAGTGCCGCATGGAGGTGAAATGGCCAATCCTCAGGATACGGCATCGGGGGGCGCCAGGTCTTGCCCCAACTCGAAGCGCGGCGCGCCGATTTGCATTGTTTTACAGCAGGCGGGCCCGCAGCCCAAACTTTTACCCCACATTTCGCGTCCGTATAGATGGAAAGACTTTGCCCCGAGGGAATGCGCCCGTGGCAGACTGCCCCATAACTGCTTGAAGCCGCGACTGAGCGGCCAGAGCTTCGCCGCGAGCGCGTACCCGATTGGCTAATAAGCAATTCATCATAGCTTCATTGCAACTGATTCAAACCTTGTAACAATGAAGCCTGTCCAGCCGCGCTTCGGGCGCTTTGCATCCAACTAAGTGGCGGACGAAAGTAGAGGAATGATTCTGTGAGTGATTCGGTGGTTCTGGTGTGTGCGGTCTTTGCGTCGTTGGCTTCGGGCGTCCTGCTGGCGTACGGCGTCTGTCAGGCGGTCTTTGCCCTCTTCAGCATGCACGCCCGCCAGTCGCCCGCGCTGTCCCAGGCGCGCGTCGCGCGCTCCGCCAGCATCGTCGAAGGCTAGCTTTCCGCCAGATCGGCGATAATCACTCTCGTGACCCATCCAGCCGAATCCGCACCCTGCAGCCCCGGCGTTATCCCCGGCCCCAAACTCCGCCTCACCCTGGCTGTCACCGGCGCCAGCGGCTCCATCTTTGCCGCCGAGATGCTGCGCGCACTCGACGCCGATGCGCGCGTCGCCAAAGTTGACTTCATCCCCTCCGAAGCGTCTCTGCGCGTCTTCGCCGAAGAGATGCAACTCAACGGACGCAACGCCCTCGCGGAAAAACTCCTCGGCCCCGGCCACAGCTCGTCCTCCAAAATTATCCAGCACGCGGAGGCAGACATCGGGGCCTGCGTCGCCAGCGGCAGCACTCCATGCGACGGAATGATTGTCCTGCCCTGCACCATGGGAACGCTGGCCGGCATTGCCAATGGCATGGCCTCCAACCTCATCGAGCGCGCCGCCGACGTCTGCCTCAAGGAACGCCGCCGCCTCATCCTCTGCGTGCGCGAGACGCCCTTCAATCGCATCCATCTGCGCAACATGCAGCTCGCATCCGACGCCGGAGCCACCATCTTCCCAGTGATGCCCACGCTCTACAACCTGCCGCGCGACACCACCCAGATGGCCCGCCAGTTCGTCGACCGCGTGCTCGCCCACATCGGCCTGCCCCAGCCCGGCGCGTACGAATGGAAGCCCGATTAGATCGATCGGCTCCTAGTGCGCGTCCCCCGCAAGCATCTGTTCGCCTCCCTGCATGGGCGGTTGCGCCTTGAGGAACTGGATCGTTCCTGCCAGCACGGGCTTCGCGCACTGGCTCGGCGCAAGGTGGCCGCAGCCCGCCACGCCCTCGAAGACTGAGTGCGGAATATCGCGGTGCATCGTCTCGCCGATGGCGGGCGGAATCAAAATGTCGGCCATCCCCCACATCACAAGCGTCGGCTGCCGGATGCCAGAGAGACGCGCGTCGAGCAGGCCGGCCCCGGTTTGCATCGAGTCCATGGACTGCTGCACGATGCGGCCGTTGCGCTTGAGCCTGCGCAGGGTGGCGCGCGCAACAAAGCCGGGTAGCGTGCGCGGATGCGGCATCAACAACGCCATCAGCCGCGCTAGTCCGGCGGCGTCGGTCGGCACAAAGGCGTCGCGCGGAAAGTTGGTATGGATGGTGATCCCTGCGCTGTCGTAGAGGACCAGGCGGTCGATGGTGGCGGGATCATCCAGCGCGAGTTTGGCGGCGATCCATCCGCCCATCGACCAGCCCGCAAGGTCGATTGGCTCGGGGGCACCAGCACTGCCGGACCGCCCCATGCCAGTGGCCTGGATGAAGTGGAGAACGATCTCTTCTTCCACCTGGATGGAACAGCACGGCCACTGCGGCTTCTCGGAGCGGCCATAGCCCAGCAGGTCGGGCGCGTAGACGTGGAAGCCCGCGGCGGCGAGCCCGGGGATCAGCGGCGCCCAGTCCTCGCCGCGCGAGCCCAGGCCGTGCAGCAGCAGAAGCGGCTTGCCCGGCGTCCCATCGGACGGAGCGGCTTCAAAATAGTGAATGCGATCGCCGCTGACATTGACGTACTCGCTGCGCACGCCCGCACGCCAAAGATGATAGCGAATCTGCTGATCGTTGACCCACAGCGGATTCCAGTAAAACGTGCCGCCAGCCACAAGCGCTAACAGCAGAAGAACGATCCCCGCCAACCGCAGTCGAGCCTTCATCCGCGCATCCCCCGATCCTCCGCGCCCCTCACTTCCGCGGCTTACATCTTTTCTCGATTCTAAGAGACACGTCCTCGAAGCCGCCAATCTGTACTGGCGCGGCTCATTCCTTATGAACAGGTGCGGCTTGATTTTTTGAACGGGAGCGGCAAGTCCACGCGGACGGGCGCGGTTTATATGCCGACGCTACAGTCGCCGTCGGGCAGCTCGTCGCCGGAGTGGGCGTACAGATCGTACGGGGTGCGGCGATTGAACTTATAACGCTGGCGGATCTCGCGGCCCACGATCAGCCCGAGCGCCACTGCCCCGAGCGCGGCCGAGATCCAGCCGATGGTCTTCAGCAGGTGGGACTCCTCCGCGCAGGCTTGCTCGCCGCAGGCCTGTTGCTCGTCCCGCGCACCGTTGCTGCTCTCAGTCTTTCCGGCAGCGTCAATCCCTTCGCAATCGCGGGATGAATTGTTGCGGCAGCCGAGTTTTGGGAGAAACCTCATGCCCACATGATAGCGCAAACAGGATGTGGATCGTGAGTGAAATTCAGTGCATGTGTACCGAGTCGGGAACCCGCGCCGGTCGTCTCCTCTACTTGACGTCGACCTGATCGAAGCCCAGCGAATAGAGCAGCGCAGTCACGGTGGCGTGTGCGTTCCTGCGCGCGGCGTCCAGAATGCCGTCCCCGAGCGCGGTCTGCTGCAGTTGGTCCTGCGCCCTGGCGCGGACCTCGGGTCCCAGGGCCTGGTTCATCGGGACCAGCGTCCCGGTTGAGCGCACAAGAACCCGCGTGCGCTGGTCGTCCAGCCTGGTCGAGAAGAGCTGCGCGGGCGGCAGCGTAACCTCGATGCCATGCCCATCCGCGTCGATGCGCACGTCCTCGGGCTTTAGCTGCGCCAGGTCGATGCCCGCGATCGACTTGCCGTGGACCACCAGCGGAACCCGTTCGCCGGGCGCGCCGGACGGAGTGGCCATGGAGAGACCGTCCGCAACCACCGTGTCCATCGAGTAGACGACGGTCTCCAGCCGGTTGAGCCGCTGTATCTTCTCCACCACCGCAGGCACCGAGCTGTCGATGCTGGCGGCGCGCCCGGTGATGCGCGTAAGGATGCGGCCCATCGTTCCCGTGGTCTCATGCCGCACGAAAAAGGCGAACGCCGCCGCGCCCAGCAGCAGCGCCAGCAGAAAGCCGAGGAACCTGCCGCCGTAGTTTGGGCCCGAATAGTATTGCGTCGTCATCGTCGCTCCAATCCCATTCAATCATAGCCGCTTGCCCTTGCTCCCGGCTTGGCTGCTGGAAGTTGGGTAGTGGGTCAGTTTGCATCGGCTTTGAAAGGGACGGGCTTCAGCCCGTCCGTAGGGCCGAACTATATTGGGGACTTTAGTCCCCGAGGGAATGCTCGTTTTCCAAACTGACCCACTGCTGGAAGTTGTCGATGCCGCAACCTCCTCTTTCCTGTAGCTGTATCATTCTCTGCAAGTTGATGGAGGCCCCTCGATGTCCCGTCTCGCTCGCCGCTCTGGTTCTGGTGTATCTGCATTCCTTGCCGCAGCCTCAGCCGCCTGCCTGGTCTTCGCCGCTTCAGCACACGCGCAGCAGAGCGCGGTCGAGGCCAGTCCTGCGCAAGGAGCAGGCCAGCCGCAATACACCATCCGCGCCCGCGTGCCGCTAACCATCGTCGATGTCGTTGTGACGGACGCGAAGGGAAAGCCGGTGCATGACCTCAAGCAGTCCGACTTCACCGTCCTCGAAGACGGCAAGCCGATGAAGCCGGCCAGCTTCGACGAGCACCGCACGGATGAGACCGCGCCCGCCACGACCACGCTGGTCGAGCAGAAGCTGCCGCCAAACACCTTCACCAACGTCACTCCCACGCCGCCTACAGCCAGTCCAATCAATATCCTGCTGATCGACTCGCTGGACACGCCCATCGCCTCACAGACCATCGTCCAGCAGCGCATGATCGGTTTCGTAGACAAGCTGGCCCCCGGCTCGCGCCTCTCAGTCATGAGCCTCTCTGAGATGGGCAGACTCTCCATTCTTCAGGGCTTCACCTCCGACCACGAGCTGCTCAAGGCCGCCATCCACAGCAAGAAAATCACCGGGCTGGTTCCTCCGATCGAAGACAGTTGGCAGGACCCGATGGGCACCAACTCGGTCGACCAGGACGAGGAATGCAACCGTGGGGCCATGCGCGGACAATACACTCTGAGCGCCATGCATCAGATCGATCGCTATCTCTCCGGTATGCCCGGACGCAAGAACCTCATCTGGTTCTCCGGCGCATTCCCGCTCAGGATGTACGACAGTATGCATTCCGTCTGCTACGACTTCACCCAGGACCTGAAGAATGCAGACGACCAGCTCTCCCGCGCCCACGTCGTCCTCTATCCCGTCGATCCGCGGGCTCTGGACCTTCTGGCGAAGTTCGGGGCCACCAGCCGGCCCGCGATGCAGCAAGCCGAGGAGCACCTCACCATGGAAGCTGTGGCCGAGGAGACCGGCGGTAAGGCCCTCTACAACAACAACGATCTCGCCGCGCTTTCCGCCGACGCCATCGCTAGCGGCTCCAACTTCTACACCCTCACCTACACGCCGGTGAATCAAACATTGGACACGCGCTTTCGCACCATCACCGTCAAGGTGGACCAGCCCGGCCTGAACCTCGTCTACCGCACCGGCTACTACGCGGTCGAGCCCGACACCGACTCACGCGGCAAGAAGATCGAGAAGGTCAGCGCCATGCAGGCCGCCATGATGCGCGGCGGCCTCGACGCCACGCAGGTCCTCTTCCATGTCACCGTGGCGCAGGCCCCCGGCACCGAGGCCACACTCCCCGCCGACAACCAGCCGGACGCCAAGCAGATGAAGCCGCCCTACCGGCACTACACCATCTCGTACTCCATCGACGTGCACGGCATCGACTTTGCCACCTCGCCCGACGGCAACTATCGCGGCAGCTTCGAGTACGGCGTCCGCGTCTACAACGCCGATGGCGATGAGATCGTCAACTCCGTCAGCACGACGGTCAGCCCCATTCTGCCGCCCGCCGTCTACCGCTCCATGCTGCGGACCGGCGCCAACGCCATCCAGCAGATCGACGTGCCCGCCACGGGCGACTACTTCCTGCGCATCGCGATGCACGACCTCGCCAGCGACCGCGTCGGCGCGATAGAAGTCCCCACTGCGTCCATCGCGCCGCAGGTTGTTCCCGCAGTTGCAGCACCTAAATAAGCTGGTAAGGCTAGTGCAAAGGAGATGAATCCATGCGGCCGATCAAGACGATACTCGCAGCACTTAGCCTTACCGCAGCGCTTGCGTTCTCGCCTGTCCGCGTCCCGGCGCAGACGGGGGTCGATTCGAACCTGCCGGGAGCGGGCTTCGGCCCGCAGGATGCCAAAGCGGCGACGATCCATGTCTACTCCCGCGAGGCCATCGTCGATGTCCTCGTCACCGACGGCAAGGGCCAGACCGTCCGCGGCCTCACCCGCTCCGACTTCACCGTCGAGGAAGACGGCAAGCCCCAGCCTATCCGCGGCTTCTCCGAATTCGACAAAACCACACACCCCGCACCCGCTCGCGCGCTGCCGCCCAACACCTACACCAACGCCCGCACCTTGCCCGCCAGCGGCCCAGTCCAGATCTTGTACTTCGATCTCCCATACGGGTGCAGCTACCCTCCTGGTACCGACCCGGTTGCCGACACCGCGCAGGGCGCGATCTTCGTGCGCGCCAAGAAGTATATCGCGGACTACCTGCGAACCATGCCCGCTGGCACGCAGGTCGCAGTCTTCGTCTACCGGGCCGATTACGGTCTCCGCCTGCTCCAGGGCTTTACCACAGACGGTCCGCGAGCCGCGACCGCCGTCGACAACCTCGTCGTCCTCTCCGTCGGCCCGCCCCCCGGCGCCGATCGGATTGCAGCAGCCGACCAGGTCGCCGCCTACGTCGCCGGTATTCACGGGCGCAAGAACCTCATCTGGATCTCGACCACGCCACTGGCCATCATGCGGGACGGCGGCTACTCCTGGGCCGTTGGCAACTCGCCGGACATGGTCTACGTCCATCGCCTCATGGACATCTACGACACCTTCACCCGCGAGCAGATCGCCGTCTACCCCTTCGATCCGCGGGGTGTCCCGGTCGGCGGACATGCTCTCGGCTTGGGCAATCTCCGCTCCGAAGACATCGCCACAGCGACCGGCGGCGCAGCCATCTACAACACCAACGACTACAAGGGAGCGGTCGCCAAAATCGTCGACGACACCTTGCACTTCTACACTCTCTCCTACGTCCCCACCCGCCCGGAGAGTGACGGCCACTTCCACCCCATCAGCATCAAAGTCAACCGCCCCGGCCTCCATCTCGTCTATCGCGGCGGCTACAACGACGAGCAGCCCTCCCCGCCCGACGACGTGCTCAAAGTCCACATGAGCCAGAACTCCATGGGCCTCGGCGCGCTCACATCCACCCAGCTCCAGTTCGACGTGCGCGTGGAACCCAGCACGGAGCCGGAGAATCCGTTGGACCCGCCGGTGATGGGCGCGCTCAATTCCAAATTGAAACGAGCGCGACTCGTTCGCTACGGTTTCCTCTTCACGCTGCCGCCAAGCCAGATCGACTTTGCCGACGCTGGAGGCGGAACATACAGCGGCTCGGTGGAGTTCGACGTGGCCGCCTTCGACTCCGACGGCAAGCTCGTCACCACCCTCAGCCAGACGCAGAAGTTGCCGCTGACAACCGAGGAGTATCAGCAGTTCATCGCAACGCCGTTCCAGTTCTTCCAGCAACTCGACCTGCCGCCGGGCCAGTTCACTCTGCGCATCGGCATCCTCGACACCGTCTCCAACAAACTCGGTACGCTGGAGATTCCGCTGACCGTGGGCAAGAAGCCCGCCTCGCCGCCCGCCGCGGCTACGGGAAAAGCAAGCAACTAGACCCTGCTTCGAATCGCGCCTCAGTGCAGTTGGTAGGGCGTAGCCGGCGCTGGCACCACGTCTGGCGCCTTCGGCAGCTTCGTCTCATCCAGCTTCGCCGCCCCAGCCAGCCCCGTGCCCGTCACATGCGCGGTCGCCAGCAGCGGTCCGTCGAAGCCCGTCACCTTGATGCCCGCAAGGTGCACGTTCTTCATGTACGCCAGTTCCATGCCCTTCTTGCAGGTCCCCGTGATGTTCTCCAGCGTCAGCCCGTCCAGCGGCTTCAACGGAGTGATCCGCGTTGCATCCACCAGCATCGGCATATCGGTCACGCGCATGTTCGAGAAGCGGAAGTTCCGAAACAGCG
>Ga0302202_10006359_pt1 | contig 11771 bp, 6 predicted proteins | sample II_Bog_N3_3_FD_194579 | JGI IMG/M metagenome (GOLD analysis project Ga0302202, IMG submission 194579) | Peat permafrost microbial communities from Stordalen Mire near Abisko, Sweden - II_Bog_N3_3 | ecosystem: Environmental > Terrestrial > Soil > Wetlands > Peat | place: Sweden: Abisko, Stordalen... | reverse complement strand
ACAGGGACTTTCCGATGTGGATCTGGCGGGAGTTATTCCGAATCGCCTCGGATTGCCAATCCAGGAGTACCAAGCGTGCATAAGATCCGAATGGGACCCCGATCGGTTCAGCCTCACCGCTCTCTGTTAGCCTTCGTGTGCCTGGGCTGACTGTCAACGTGGCGTAATTAGTTGAGACCGTCCATCGTTTCATGGGATCTTGGAGATCGCGGCGCGGTAAACCCGCATGAGCCCAAGCGGCATAAGCATAGGACCTGAGGTCGTCTGATGGTGCAGTATCCCCGAGCAGAGTCTCAACAGCCCGTTCTGCCCTTGCAGATGCAGCCTTGATCGTTCGGGCTCCCCTTCGACCGGCTAGAATGTCGAGTGTCGAATTACGGCCTGGTTCTTTGGTATGGTTGCTGGCAGCCCGCAACAGCTCTCGGCCAGTATGTGCTTCGACAAGTTCATGCACGGACCGGCCGCCGAAAAGATCACCCTGCTCTTGAGCCTCTTGCTTTGCCGACATCGCCATCACCATCTGTCTGATCTTGGGTCTGATCAGTCCGGCTGTCCATGTGTAGTTTGCCAGCCTGGCCTTAATGCAGATTGTCAGCCAAGAGCTAGTTAAGCTTTCTTATTTATTTATTAGTAGTAGAGGCTGACAAACTGCTGGGGAAAACATCTGTAAGTCATTGATACGATGAGGGGTAGCCTGGGAGGTATGGGCTGGCAATCTGCTGGGGATAACCCTAATTTCGGCTGACATGATGCACGAAGCTGTCGACCGCTGCGGGACGCCCGTTGCTCGTCGTTCGAACTCCAGCAGTTGGCGACTCGGGGCGGCTGGTAAACTGCACATTAGCCACTCAACCCCCTGATCCCTCGCGAATCGAGGGTGTATGGCTGGCAATCTGCACAAATTTGCCTGCGCCACCCACGGCTGGCAATCTGCACAGGGAACCGCGGCTATCCTTGGAAAGGCACCCGCGCATGCGCCAGGCTGTGTCAATATCCGTGCCCGCTGAGAAACGCGTCTAGCGCTGCAGCAATGATCTGCTGCTTCTGCGCGCCAGTATTGGAGTTCAGCTTCTCAAGTCGCTCAACCAAGGGCAGCGGGACTTTGATGGATAGCTGTACCATAATTTCGCGTCTTCGGGCTGGTGGAAGCGGCGGCAGAGGAATGGTCCGCGGAGCCTGATCGCGCTCCGCGCTGAGGGCGGTAGGCTTCGGCGGCACGTCCTCTTCCGGCATCTCAAGCGAAGTGAGCCTTTTGCCCGCCATTCCCATCACCTCACCCCTTTCTTTTTCGGTGTATCGATGTCTGCTAAAATCTCCGGTTGCTCTGCCAGCCCAAGGCGCCAGGCGACGTAATGCCATAGTTGGCGGATCTCCTCGGCTGCCGCAGATCCTGGGGCCGTCTCGCCGATGACCTGGCCAGTCCCCCGCGTCGCAGGAATTGCTTCGGCTCGGTGGATGGTCGGGTCGGCAAGCTCACCACGATGAACCAGTGCATTCCCGGCGGCGCGCGTGCTCAGGGCTCCCTTTTGAGCGCCGTTGAGCACGAAAGCGCCTGCCTTCCCTGCCGACTTCACTATGCGCAACGTCTCGCCGACTGCATCGAGATCGTCCTGCGTCGGGCGTACAGGCATCAGGACCAGATCAGCGGCCGTGATGCAGAGCCTTACGCCATCGTCAGTAGCAGGCGCCGTGTCAACAATGCACAGTCGATAGCCAGCGCGTTCAGCTGCGGTACGGGCGGTGTCGAATTTGGCCAAAGGCAGTGGTAGCGCGCCGTCGCCGACCACACGCTTGATATTGGCCGCCGTAACATCTTGGGTGGTCGGGAGAACATGTAGCAGGCGTGGCTCGTCGTTCGCGCGCCGCGACCACCATTGTGCCAGTCCGAGCATCGGGTCGGCATCCACGATACACACCGGGCCAAATCCCTGGACAGCGGCCTCTACCGCGAGGTGACGAGCGATAGTGGTTTTACCCCCGCCGCCTTTGCGTGAGGCTAGCGTTATTACCTTCATGCAGGATACCTTGAAGCTTGCAATCTGCCCATAGACCTGCCGCCTGACTCTGTCAATAGGCGTAAATCGGACTGGCGGCCACTTATGCGGCCTTACGGGCCCGACATCTTTCCACCTTTCTTTCCAGAAAGAAAGGCGCCACGCAGATAGCAGCCTATCTAGTCCATCGGGCGGCTGCCGGCCGTCTGGTGCGTTTGATGTTTCTCCGGCTGTCTCTCGACTCACCTGACCAGCGATTTTGCTCTGGCGAATGTTGAAGGCAGTGGGCGTGGCGAGTGCTGCGATCTCGTTAAAGCCGGCGTCGCGGACCAACAATCGGATTCCAAAGGCTCCGCCTTTGGTGGGGTGCAGTGGCAAAGCCCCCTCTTCTCGTCGGTGCGCTCGGGATGACATCCGGGGGTCGCACTTTGCACAGTGTTCGGCCCCGCTCTGCGCCGCGAACAGATGGGGACCTGTCGGCGGGTGGCATCAGGCGGCGACCGGAAGGCGGAGGAGGCGCTCCAGGTGTCCGATCTCCAACAGTAGACGGCGCATGCGGGGGCCGTAGTCCGACTCGAGTTGGGCGGCGGCCTTGAGGTAGCGCTGCCAAGTGCCATGGTCCCAGGTTTCCCGATCGTCGATCTGCATGGTGCGAGCGGCGCCGCGCGCCGCCGCGGCCTCGCAGGCGGTGACGAGGGCGGCTTCAAGAAAGGCGAGCCTCTCTCGGCGCTGGTCGATGCCGGCACAGAGGCTGTTGCGATCCAGATGGCAACCGGATGCCGCCGCAGCCGGCATGGGAGCTTGGCCAGGACGGTCGCGCGACATGAGCACGGTCGTGCCGCTCTTTGGGAACAGGTGGTTCATCCTCGGCTCCTCGGCTGAGGGAGGACGCCCGGCCCGGTTCTCCCGGGCCGGGCGCATGGGTTAATCGGCGGCGGCGCGGTCCGCCCGATCGTCGTTGTCGAAGCCGGCCTCATCGACTGGGCCTGCATCCGTGTCCTCCAACCCGGTGCTGTCGTCCTCGTCGCCGTCGCCCGCCGCATCGTCCTCGCCGTTCACCGGACTGACCCAGCCGGTGCCGGAGTGGCCATGCCGGGGCTCTGACGCCGCCGCCTGCTCCTCGGGTGCCAGCCGGAAGAGCGCGCCCGGATAGACGAAGGTGCCGTCCTTGAAGTGCGTGACCATGCGCGCCCGCGTGTCCTTCGCGCGGGGCGCGATGTTGACGCTCTCGGCCCTGGCGACGGTCTCCAGCGCGCCGCGCGACAGGCACGACAGGAATTCCTCAGTCGCCATGTTCGGCAGTCGCAGCGATGCGCCGATCGCCTCACCGGCGATCCGGGCGAAGGATCCGCTCTGCGAGCGGTTCTCCCGGCAGGACAGCACACCGGTCAGCATCAGGCGTGCGGCCTGACGCAGCAGATCGAGGTCGGCCGTCAGCACCCCGCCTTCGGTGACCGTGCGGCAGATCGACCGGCGGTCCTCCCCACGCAGGTCGCTGCCGCTGTCCACCGTCACGTTGTCGCCGCCGAAGGCGAGGATCAGCATCCCGAGCAGGGTGTCGTCCTCGATCGGCGTGTCGGCGAGCGCCTGGTGCAGCGCATCGGTGCGCAGGTCGCCGACCATGGCGACGCCCTTCTGCGTCACATTCGGCCGGGTCCGTGCGACGGGTGTATCCTCACTGTCCCCGCCGCTCGCCGCACCGGTCGTGGCCCTGGTGCCATCCGCGGGCTTGCCGGCCTTCTTCGTCTCGGGCATCCGGTAGACGACGGTCTGCACCTCGCCGCTGCGTGCATCAACGAAGTGTCCGACCAGATCGGTCTTTCCGGGCTTGCTGTAGACACGCTCGGCCTTCTTCGGCAGTTGGCCCTGGCCATGGTCATCCACCGGCAGCAATGTGCCGCGCTGCGGCAGGTTGTTCTGCAGCCACTCCTGCTGCGCACCGAAGAACCCCTCAACGTTGGTGGTATAGCGGCTGTCCTCGCCCGGCGGCGCGAACAGGTCATCCTCCCAGACGATGCCATACGCCTTCGCCAGATCATCGCTGAACTGGGCGGCTGAAGCCGGAATGCGGCGCTTGGCCAGCGCGCGGGCGACCTCATACCAGGCGACATCGGTCTGGCCCTTCTTTGGCCTGTGCTTCTTCCACACTTGCGCTTGTTCTTCGCGCGTGGCGACCGCGATCGTGCGCAGATGCTCCTCGCTGGGCATGCTGCCGAGCGCCATGACGTCGAGCATTGCCGGATGCAGGTGCGCCAGCAGCTTGAGGCGGCGTACGGTGCGGACCGTCAACGCAAGCGCGTCACTGATCGCCTGTTCGTTCCAGCCCTGCGCTTCGAGCCGTTCAATTGCGCGCCAGATGTCCACGCTCGTCATTGAGGCGCGGACCAGGTTCTCGGCGACCGCGCGCATCGCGTCGGCGGCTTCGTCAGCATCGCACACCAGCACATCGATCAACGGCAGATCGGCCTGGATCGCGGCCTTCACCCGGCGGCGGCCGATGACAATCATCAGCCCGTCATCTTTCGGGGTCACGCAAGGCGGCTGGATGATGCCGACGGCCTTGATCGAGGCAAGCAACTGTTCGTCCATTGCCAGCGGCACCGGCGCGGTGCGGGGGTTGTTCGGATTGGATTGGAGGGTACGGGGATCGATGCTGCGAAGTTCGGCCATGACTGGCTCCTGTAGATTGGGGTTGCATCCTCCCTGTGTTTCGGGAAGACTCCTCCAGCGCGGCGCATCCCGGACCGACGGGGCAAGGGCGCGCGTAGCGCGAGGCCACAGGCCGGTCCCTTGCGGCGGCGGACGGCGATGCGACAGCCATTTCCTGGTTCCGACTTTTCCCCATTCAGTCCTTGTTCATCCCTCCTTGCTTGTCCCCGGGCGGCTCATTTCATCGTTGCTCATCCTATTTTCGGCACCTGATTTCTGGCCGTTGCGATCGGGGAGAGAGTGGATGGGCAGGTAGGGCAGGGGGCTACCGGAAGGGAGATGCCGTTCAGGCAGCGATGGCCCTCGGCCGCGCCGCGCGCTTCTCGTTGCCCACGCCCTCGGTGCCGGCGAGGTCGGCCTCGATCTCGGCGAGCTGCGCGAGCTTCATGTCCAACTCGCCCTGCAACGGGAACGTCTCGCCCAGCCGCGGCTCGTAGCCGGCCAGCCGCGCCTTCGCGTCGGCGACGCGGCGGCGCTGCTCTTCGATCTCGATGTCCATGCGGTCGAGGGCATGCTCCAGCCGGGCGATGATCCCGACCGTCGTCGTCTCGCTGTCGATGTCGATCGGCTGCGCGAAGTCCCTGCGTTCGAGCGCGAGGTGCGGCTCCAGCCGCATGTCCTGCCGCCCGGCGCGGACGGTGCAGGTCAGGTCGAAGCCGCCGATGCGCCCGACCGTCCAGCGGCGCTCGGCGCGTTCCCGTGCGGCAAGCCGCACCTTCGTGAGCAGCGCGGCGCCCGCCGCCTTGCGCTGGGTGATCGTGCGGCCCTCGATCTCCATGGTGAATTCGTCGCCACGGGTCGATTGCCGCCGTGCCAGATCGTGAGTGATCGCCCTGATCCGTCCCTCGGCATGTGCCAGGTCGAGCCGCGCGTCGCGGATCTGCCGCCGCACGGCGTGCTGGTCGTCCACATGCGCCGCGCGCTGGCGTTGCAGCCGGGCGATTTCGCTCTCCAGCCCCGCCTTCCGCATCAGCCGGCTGTCGCCCGAGGCAATCGCCTTGGCCATCGCGAACTGGTTCGCCTGGCCGCCCTCGTCCTCGATCCGGCGGATCGTGCGGTCGCCCGACAGCGCCGCCTCGATGAACCGCGCCTTGCGCTCGTTGTTCTGCCACATCGTCGCGTCCATCGAGCCGAGCGTGGCATAGGCGTAGATGTCGATCTCGTCGTGCTGGTTGCCCTGCCGCTCGATGCGTCCCTCGCGCTGTTCGATCTGGCTCGGCAGCCACGGCACGTCGAGATGATGCAGCGCCTTCAGCCGCTGCTGCACGTTCACCCCAGTGCCCATCGTGTCCGACGAGCCGATCAGCACCCGCACCCGCCCGGCCCGGAAGTCGGCGAACAGCCGCTGCTTGTCCGCCGAGCGCTTGTAGTCCTGTATGAAGGCGATCTGGCTCGCAGGCACGCCGCGGGCGACGAGCTGCTGTTTGATCCAGCGATAGGCCGAGAAGCCGCGCGTCGCCTCGACATTGATTGTGCCGAGGTCGGAGAAGATCATCTGGCCGGCGCCGGGGATCGGATAGTCCGTGCCGTCGGGCCGGCGGTAGGTCTGCTCCGCGGTCTCGCTCCAGATGCGGTGCACGGTGTCGATCAGCTTGTTGAGCTTGTTCACCGGTTCGTCGGTGCTGCCGTGCCAGACGAGGCGCATGTCGATCGCGGCATGCCGCCCGTCGGTGATGACGGACAGCAGGATGTCGTCGCCCTTCTGCACCTTGCCCTTGCGGGCTTCGATCGCCGCGATCCGCTCCGCGAGGTGCCGCTGATACTCCTTGAAGGCCGGACTCGCTGCGGCGGTGATGAGCTGGCGCTGGCCGGTGCGGATGCGCGGCAGCGTCAGCAGCCCGCGCAGGTCGGTCTTCTGCACCACGTCCGCGATCGAGCGGAACATCATCATCAGGTCGGCGACGTTGATGAACGATGCGAAGCGGGTCACCGGCTTGTAGGCGCCGCTCGGCTGCAACTCCAACTCGGTGCTGGTGTCGCCGAAGGAAGACGCCCAGGCGTCGAACTCGTGCACGCCGCGCTCGCGCAGCGCGTCGGGTGCCTGGAACCGCAGCAGGGTGTACATTTCGCCGAGGGTGTTGGTGATCGGCGTTCCTGACGCCTGGATCAGCGCGCGGCCGGGACGCTTGCGATCGAGGAAGCGCGCCTTGACGAACAGATCCCAAGCACGCTGCGAGCCGTCCGGATCGACTCCCTTCAGGTTCACCTGGTTGGTAGCGAAACTGAGCTTCCGAAATTCTTGCGCCTCATCGACGATGATCTGGTCGATGCCGATCTCTTCCAGGGTTACCATGTCGTCGCGCTTGCTCTTCAGCGCCGCGAGCCGCTCGCCCAGCTTTTCCTTCATCGCCTCGAGCCGCTTGCGGGTGATGCGATCGTCACCGTCGTTGCGTTCCAGGAGGTCGGCGCAGGACGCGATCTGCTCCCGAATCATCGCGCGCTCGAAGGCGGCGGGCACCGGGATGAAGCGGAACGCCGCATGGGTGATGATTACCGCGTCCCAGTTGGCGGTCGCCGCGCGGGCGAGGAAGCGGGAGCGCTTCTCCTTCACAAAGTTGGTCTCGTCGGCGACCAGGATGCGGGCGGTCGGATAGAGTTGCAGGAATTCGCGCGAGACCTGCGCCAGGCAGTGGCCGGGCACCACCAGCATGGCCTTGGCGATCAGGCCGAGCCGCTTCTGCTCCATGATCGCCGCGGCGATGGCGTAGGACTTCCCGGCGCCGACCGCGTGAGCGATGTAGGTCGAGCCGCTTGCTACGATGCGCCAGATCACCCGCTTCTGGTGGTCGTAGAGGTGGATGATGCTGCTGGCGCCGGGCAGGGTCAGGTGCCGTCCGTCGAACCGGCGCGGCACCAAATTGTTGAAGCGGTCGTTGTAGATTCGGGCCAGCCTGTCCGTGCGGTCGGGGTCGGTCCAGATCCAATTGGTGAAGGCTTGCCTGATCTTCGCCAGCTTCTCCTTGGCGGCCTCGGTTGCCTCGCTGTTCAGCACCCGCTTTTCCACCCCGTCCTCGATGATGGTGTCGAAGATCTGCGGGGTGGCGCTGTTCAGCGCGTCGTTCAGCAGCCAGCCGGCGTTGCGGCGGGACGTGCCCCATTCCGATGTGCCGGCCGCGGTGTAGGCGAAGGGCGCGACACCGACGGACCAGGAGGCAATCTCGACGGTGTGGCGCACCGTGGTCGCGGTGCCCATCACCTCGGCGGCGAAGGCTTCCACATCAGTGGCGGGAATCCATGGCGCGCCGAGCCGCGCGGTGATGTCCGACGGCCGCAAATCCTCGGGCTGCACCCGCCGCAGCGCCGTGACGTTGCGCGCATACTGCGGGTCGCGTTCCGCGGCGGCCTCGGCCAGCGCTAGCTTCGTTCGCACGGAACCCGACAGGTAAGCGTCATCCGTCTCCCATGCCTCAGTGCCCGGATTGCGGAACACCGCTTCGCCGAGCAGGGCGAGCGCTGTCTCCGGATCGCGGTCCAGCAGCTCGGCCAAGTGGTCGATATCGACGCGGCCGGTCTCGTTGAGCGTGACGGCGAGCGCGTCGGCCGCGGTCGCGATCAGCGGTGCCGACGGCGGGGCGATCACCCGCTCGCGGAAGATCGGCCCCATGCGGGCGAGGCCGCTCTCCAGGTCGTAATCCTCAATGCTGGCGACCAGCCAGCAATCGGGATCGTCGGCGAAGGGCGCGAGGTTCGGGCGGCGATGCGTCTCACGCTCCTCGCTGGTCTCCGCGTCGGTCGTCACCGAGATGACGGTGTGATTGATCGGTCCGAAGCTGCGGACGAAGTTGCTGTAGGCGATGCGCAGCCGGACCTGCGCTTCGCCCCAAGGCTGGTCGGCGGCCTGTGCGCGCAGCACCTCGCGCACCGCATCGCGGATCGGCAGCAGGGCGCGGATGATCTTCGCGTCACGGGCGAGGATGCCGCTGCTGCCCTTGCCCGACTTGATCGCCACGAACTGCGCGGCGCCGTCTGCGATCTGCATCAGCCGGCCTGATGGACCGAGGAGGTAGGAACCTTCCTTGATCGTGGCGCCATCGGCTGCAGTGCCGGCGCGGATTCCGGGTTCATCGCCGGTGTCGGTGTCAGCCGCGGACTCTGCCGACGCGGCAAAGATGCCGGCGGGCAAGCGGTCGAGCGCTTCGGTCAGCAGGGTCTCAAGGGCAACACCGTCCTTGCGCGGAAGGCAGGTATAGGCGAGGCCGGGGCCGTAGATGCCGCGCCGCATTGCATGCTCGCCCAGCACCATCTCGGGATGCTCGGCGAAGTAGCGGTTCACCTGGATGGTGGCGGACACCGTGCTGCCCGTGTTATCGGCTTCCTCATCCGCCGCCACATTCTCAACCGGCGCGAGGTCGATCCAGGCGGCACCGGCCGGAGCCTCGCCATCGGCGTGGCGCTGGAACACCAGCACGTCAGTCACCACGTCGGTGCCCGCCGTCGCGCGCATGCTGCCTTCGGGCAGGCGCACCGCGCCCACCAGGTCGGCCATGCCGGTGATGTGTTCCCGCGCCGTGGTGCCGGTCTTGTCCATCGTGCCGGTACTGGTGACGAACAGCGCGATGCCGCCGGGACGCAGGCGGGCGATCGAACGGGCGATGAAGTAGTCGTGCAGCAACAGCCCGAGGGCGCGGGTGGCGGGATCGGCTCGCACGACGCGACCAGAGAAGGGCGGATTGCCGATCGCAAGGTCGAAGCGCCCGGCGAAATGGCTCCGCGTGTAATCTTCGCACCGCACCCGCGCTTCGGGATGCACCAGGCGCGCGATGCGGGCGGTGACCGGATCGTATTCGATGCCGGTGAGCTGGCAGGCCTCGTGCAGCGAAGCCGGCAGCAGCGCGAAGAACAGGCCGGTGCCCATGCCGGGTTCCAGCACCCGCCCGCCAGTGAAGCCCAGCCGTTCAGCGGCGCGCCAGAGTCCACGGATGATCGTCTCCGGCGTGTAGTGCGCATACTGCGTGGCGCGTTGCAGGGCGGCGTATTCTTCCGGCGTGACGGCGGCTTCGAGCGCCGCGCCGATCTCCTGCCAGCCGGTGCGGAAGTCGTCCTCGCCGGGACGGCGGAAACAGTTCTGCGCCAGCTCGGAAGCACCGAAGCCGATGAAGCGCAGCAGGCGCGCCTGCTCATCTTCGGTCGGGACGCGGCCCGACTGCTCCAGCACCTTCGACAGACCGATCGCGGCGATGTTGTCGCGCGCACGCGCGGGCCAGCCGCGGGCGAGATCGCGGTCGCCAGTCAGATGAAAATTGCTGCCACGCGCGATCGGATCGGCCATAGGCGGCGGCGTGTCGGCGACCTCATCGGCATTGGTGTCATCCGCATCGGCCTGATTGATCTCATTAGGCTTCGCGGCGGCTTGCAGGGTGTGCGGACACCAACCCGACAAGGCAGTATTGTCGAACAGGCTGGCCGTAACATCGTTCGGCATGGTGGTCTCCTCATGTTGGCAGCCGCGCGCGCTCGCCCGCGTGCAAGCGGTCGAGCCGAACGGTCCTGGATTGATTGGAACGGAAGGGGGCGGATTACGCCGCGACCGGCAGCGCTTCCGGTGCGTCGACCGCATCGCCGTCGTCGACGAGCGGCGCGCTCTCAGGCGGTCCGGCCTGGCTGGCCGCGTAGTCAGGGTGAAAGGTGAGCAGATAGTCGGCGATGCGCTGCGCATCCGCCGCCGCGCGGAAGATCTCCTTGCGATCCGAGCGCAGCCGCTCCAGCCAGGACACGATGTAGGCGGCGTTGTTGGAAAAATCGTAGTCGGAGTCTGCGATTCCGAGTTCGGCGCAGATCATGGCCGTTGCAAACTCAACCCTCATTTCTTCTCTCGCGTAATCATGCGAGCCGAACCGGCTGGACAGATCGCGGTTGAGCCGCGACCGGTGACCGCTGTGATGCCCAAGCTCATGCAGCAGGGTCGCGCAAAACCCTTGCAGTGTCGCAAAGGCTGCGTGCGGCGGCATTTGGATGTGATCGGTCGTGGGCGAATAGAATGCGCGGTCACCGCCGAACCGCACGACCCCGCCGCTGTTGGCGAGGATGATCTCCGCTGCCTCCGGTGCGCGCCATGGCGCTTCCGCGACGGTGGGCGGGAGGTAGGCCGGAATGCTTTCGATCTGGCTGGCGTGGAACAAGGTGAACGCGCGCAGCAGCGGAATTCGCCGCACCGCGTCTTCATCACCATCCGGTTTCGTGTCGTCGTGCAGCTCCAGCCGCTTGAAGAAATACCCGGTCGTGCCGCGTTCGCCCTTGCGGACCTGCCAGCCGCGGTCTTCCGCCTGCTTGTAGGTCGCCCAGCGCGGATCGCCGCTCGCGAAGGCCAGCCCCGACATGCCCAGGGTCAGCACGTTGATTCCCCGATAGCGGTGACCGGTCGCGGCGTTGCGCGGCATGGCGGGACCGCCGGCCTTGTCCGGATCCCACGGTCTGCGCCAGGGCGGTGTGCCCGCCTCCAACGCAGCAATGATCCGGTCGGTGACCTCCTGGTAGTGGTCGCGCGGCGTGCGGTTGTTCCTGCCGCTACGGTTCACGGGTCTGGTTGTCGTGCTTGTCCTGTTCATCGGGGTGTCCTTCCCTCATGGGTTGCTGGAACACCCATCCCGCCCCGCATCCCGGCTGCCCGGGGCCAGGGCGCGCCGCTTGCGCGAGGCCGCAGGCCGGTCCCTTGCGGCGGGTAACCGGTGATGCGGCAGGAGATTTCATTTCACGTTCGTTGCGGTGAGTTTCTCTCCGATAATTCCCGGCTGAAGTCACTCGGTGAGCAGGGGAGGGCCGAGCGATCCAGCGTTACGGGCACCGGCGCCAGCGTGCACAGCACGTTGTTCCAGTCGTTCAACCCATCCGGCGGCAGGATCGCGTCGAACGGCACCCCGGCTTCCGCCGCCAACGCTGCCAGGCGGGCGGCGTAGCGCCGACCGGCGGTATCGGCGTCGGTTGCGGTGATTAGCAATCCGGCCGGGTCGGTCGCCAGGACCTGCAGAATCTGATGCAGCGCGGCGATGGTCCCCGGACCCATGCCGCCGGCGGTGGCGGCATAGAGCGTGTCGCGGCGCTCGCCCTCGATCGCCGCCAGACTCAGGGCGT
>Ga0302202_10006353_pt1 | contig 11777 bp, 11 predicted proteins | sample II_Bog_N3_3_FD_194579 | JGI IMG/M metagenome (GOLD analysis project Ga0302202, IMG submission 194579) | Peat permafrost microbial communities from Stordalen Mire near Abisko, Sweden - II_Bog_N3_3 | ecosystem: Environmental > Terrestrial > Soil > Wetlands > Peat | place: Sweden: Abisko... | reverse complement strand
CGCCGGCTTCTTCGGCTCGGCCGGCGCCCTGCGCCTGAACAAGCCGATCGTGGGCATGGCCGCCACCCCGGACGGCCAGGGCTACTGGCTGGTGGCCTCCGACGGCGGCATCTTCAACTACGGCGACGCCGGCTTCTTCGGCTCGGCCGGCGCCCTGCGCCTTAACCAGCCCGTCGTCGGCATGGCACCCACCCGCTAGGCCGGTCGGGGCGCCACCCGGCGCTCGCCCGGCCACCGCCACCCCTAGCATGGAGACATGGCACCTCCGCGGGGATCCCTCACCGACCGGCGGCCGACCCGGCAGATCCACGTCGGCGACGTGGCCGTGGGCGGTGGCGCCCCGGTGACCGTCCAGTCGATGACCACGACCAAGACGGCCGACGTCGACGGCACGCTCTCGCAGATCTACGCGCTGGCCGCCGCCGGGGCCGACCTGGTGCGGTGCACGTGCAACGAGGAGTCGGCCGCCGAGGGCCTGGCCCGGATCGTGCCGCGGTCGCCGGTGCCGATCATCGCCGACATCCACTTCCACGTGGAGATGGCGCTCGCCGCCCTCGAGGCCGGTGTGCAGGGGCTGCGGCTGAACCCGGGGAACCTGCGCAAGCCCCACGAGATCAAGCTGGTGGCCGCCGAAGCCAAGGATCGCGGCGTGCCGATCCGCATCGGCGTCAACGCCGGGTCACTGCACCCCGACCTCTACAAGAAGTACGGCGGCGCCACTCCCGAGGCACTGGTGGAGTCGGCCCGGATGGAGCTCGCCTACTTCGCCGAGGTGGACTTCGACGACGTCAAGATCTCGGTCAAGGCGTCGTCGGTCCCGCTCATGATCGAGTCGTACCGGCTGGCGTCGGAGACGTTCGACTACCCGCTCCACCTCGGGGTGACCGAGGCCGGCCCCCCGCCCGGTGGCCTCCTGAAGGGAACCGCCGGGATCGCCACCCTGCTGGCCGAGGGCATCGGCGACACCATCCGGTACTCGCTCACCGCCGACCCCGTCGAGGAGGCCAGGGCCGGCCGTCAGCTCCTCGAGGCCCTCGGTCTGCGAGAGCGCAAGGGACTCGACCTGATCGCCTGCCCCAGCTGCGGGCGGTCCGAGATCGACGTGATCGCCGTCGCCCAGGCGGCACAGGACGCGTTGGGCGACCGGAACCTGCCCATCCAGGTGGCCGTCATGGGCTGTGTGGTCAACGGCCCGGGTGAGGCGCGCGAGGCCGACCTCGGCATCGCCGCCGGACGCAAGCGGGGGCACCTGTTCATCAAGGGAAAGATCGTCCGGGTCGTGCCGGAGGACGAAATGGTCGAGGCCCTCGTGGCCGAGGCCGAGCGGCTGGTGGCCGAGGGCGTCGAGGCCCGTCTGGCGGCCGCCGACGCCGGAGCCGAGGCCGAGGCCGAGGCCGACCGCCGTGAGCTGCTCGACGCCAAGGGGGCCGACGCCAACGCCTCCGAGTCGAAGGTCGAGCTGATCCGGAAGCGCTTCGGCGACGAGGGCGCACCCACCGACTGAACGGACCGGGCGCCCGGGTCCCCGGGGACCTGCGTTCGGTGCCCGGCACCGGGATCCGGGGTCGGGGGCGGTGGTGGCGTACCGGTAGGATCTCCGCCCATGCGCATGTCCCGCCTCCTCGTCCGTACCCTGCGTGAGGCCCCGGCTGATGCCGAGGTGGTCAGCCACCAGCTCCTGGTCCGGGGTGGGTTCATCCGGCGGCTGGCGTCGGGCGTCTACACGTTCCTGCCGCTGGGGCTGCGGGTACTGCACCGGATCGAGGGAGTCATCCGTGAGGAGCTCGACGCCGCCGGGTGCCAGGAGCTGCTGCTGCCGGCCCTCCATCCCCGCGAATTGTGGGAGCAGAGCGGCCGGGCCGAGCTGTTCGGGAGCGACGCCCTGCCGGCCATGACCCTGGAGACCCGCGGCGGCTCGTTCGTCCTCGGGCCGACCCACGAGGAGGTCGTGACCGTGACGGTCGGGGCGGAGGTCGACTCGTACCGCCAGCTGCCCGTCACCGTGTACCAGATCCAGGTCAAGTTCCGCGATGAGGCCCGGCCCCGGTTCGGGCTCCTGCGGACCCGTGAGCTGATCATGTGCGACGCCTACTCGTTCGACGTCGACAAGGCGGCCATGCAGGACTCGTACGGCATCGTGTACGACGCCTACCTGCGCATCTTCGCCCGGATGGGCCTGGACGTCTCGCCGGTCGAGGCCGAATCGGGTGCCATCGGCGGCGACGTGAACCACGAGTTCATGGTCCCCTCGGTCGTGGGGGAGGACCACTTCGTCAGCTGCCCGGGCTGCGGGTACGCGGCCAACGTGGAAGCGGCGGCCCGCGGCGGGTTCTCGGACCCGGTGGCCCCCCCGGCCGACGCCGGCGCCCCGGTCGAGCACCACACCCCGGACCGCCCGGGTATCGAGCAGGTCGTCGCCTTCTTCGACGACCCCGCCATCACCGAGGCCGACCTGCTGAAGAGCCTGGCGGTGGTCGACGCCGACGGGCGCCCCGTACTGCTCCTGCTGGCCGGAGACCGCGAGGCCCGCCTGCCCAGCGGGTGGCGCCTTTTCGAGGAGGACGACTTCGCCGCCCACCCGTCCCTGGTCAAGGGGTACATCGGACCGATGGGTCAGCAGGGTGCCGGGATCACCGTGGTGGCCGACCGGGGCGTGGCCCGGCCCGGCCCGTGGATCACCGGGGCCAACCGCCCCGATCATCACATGGCCGGCGCCCTCCTGGGCCGGGACTTCACCGTCGACGAGTGGGGCTCCTACGCCGAGGTCGTGACCGGGGACGCCTGCCCGAGGTGCGGCACCCCGGTCGAACTGGTGCGGTCGGTGGAGGCCGCCCACACGTTCCAGCTGGGGGAGAAGTACTCCAGTGTCATGCCGGGCTCCACCTTCGTGGCCGAGGACGGCGGCGAGGCCATCTTCTCGATGGCCTGCTACGGCATGGGCGTCTCGCGGCTGCTGGCGGTCCTGGCCGAGGAGCACCACGACGACCGCGGCCTGGTGTGGCCGTCCGAGCTCGCCCCCTTCCAGGTCCATCTGGCCGCCCTGGGTGCCGGGCGGGCCCCCGAGGTCGCCGAGGCGGCCGACGCCCTCTACGGGCGCCTGGTGGCCGCCGGGGTCGACGTGCTCTACGACGACCGGGACGTGTCCCCGGGGGTCAAGTTCGCCGATGCCGACCTCCTCGGGGTGCCGGTACGGCTGGTGGTCGGGGCCAAGGGCGTGGCCCGGGGTATCGTCGAGTGGCGGTCCCGGGCGACCGGCGAGGAGCGCGAGGCCGAGCTGTCCGCCCCGGTGGAGGCCCTGCTCGGGGCCTGATCCGGCCCGGGGGGCGCACATCGGCCGGAGATGGGCCCGGTGGGCACGGATCACCAGGTCAGGGTCCCGCGCGGCCCGGCGGAATGCTATACTTTTCATTCTGCCGTGCGGTTGGGGTGTAGTGACGCTGACGAAGCGTGGGCGGCCAGCCCACGCTTTTGTTTTGGTCGGAAACACCCCCACCGGGTGGGCGGCGCAGGTCGGGACCGCGAGGTCGCCGGCCTCGGAACGCAGTACGCAGCACCGGCAGTACGGCAATCGACGACAACCACGGCACACGGAGAGGAGGAAGCGCAGATGGTCCAGGATCTCTTCGCCCTTCTCCAGCCGGTGGTGACCGGGGCCGACCTCGAGCTGGTCGACGTCGAGTTGAAATCCGGCGTGCTGCAGGTGACCGTCGACCGCGAGGGCGGCGTGGACCTCGAGGCCCTGACGGACGCCAACCGGGCGGTCTCGACCCTGCTCGACGAGGTCGACCCGATCCCGGGGCGCTACTCGCTGGAGGTCTCGAGCCCCGGCATCGAGCGACCGCTGCGCACCCCAGCCCATTTCGCCAAGGCCGTCGGGTCCACCGTGTCGGTCAAGACGCGCCCCCAGGTCCCCGGCGAGCGCCGACTGCGCGGCACCCTGGTGTCCTCGGACGACGACGGGTTCGCACTCGCCGTCGAGGGCTCCGCCGAGGAGCCCGTCCGGTTGGCCTACGGCGACGTCGACCGGGTCCGGACCGTGTTCGTCTGGGGTGGGCAGGACACCCCCGGCAAGCCCGCGCCGAAGCAGAAGCCCGGGCAGAAGAAGCAGCAGACGACGCAGAAGAGGAAGCAGGTCGCTACACCATGAGCAAGACGAATTTCGAGTTCCTCGACGCACTCGGCCAGATCGCGCGGGACAAGGGGATCTCCGTCGAGACGCTACTGGACGCCCTGGCGAACGCCCTGGTGGCGGCCTACAAGCGCCGGCCTGACGCCGCCGAGGAGGCGGTCGTCACCATCGATCCCGACTCCGGGGAGATCCGCGTCTACGGCCAGGAGCTCGACGAGGACGGGAACGTCGTGCGCGAGTGGGACGACACCCCGGACGACTTCGGCCGGATCGCCGCCCAGACGGCCAAGCAGGTGATCCTCCAGCGGATCCGCGAGGTCGAGCGGGACCTCAAGTACGAGGAGTACGCCGGCCGGGAGGGCGACATCGTCACCGGCATCGTCCAGCAGACCGACAACCGATACACCCTGCTCGACCTGGGCAAGGTGGAGGCGCTGCTGCCCCAGGCGGAGCAGGTCTCCTACGAGCGCTACGAGCACGGTGCCCGACTGAAGGCCTACATCGTGGAGGTCCGCAAGACGACCAAGGGCCCCCAGATCGTGGTCAGCCGCAGCCACCCCGGGCTGATCAAGCGCCTGTTCGAACTCGAGGTCCCCGAGATCTCGTCGGGCGCGGTCGAGATCAAGGCCGCCGCCCGCGAGCCGGGCCACCGGACCAAGATCGCCGTGTGGTCGAACGATCCCAACGTCGACCCCGTCGGCGCCTGCGTGGGTGCCCGGGGCTCCCGGGTGCGCATGGTCACCAACGAGCTCCGTGGCGAGCGCGTGGACGTGGTCCCGTACTCGGACGACCCGGTCGAGCTGATCCAGTCGGCGCTGGCGCCAGCACGGGTCCGCGAGGTCCGCCTCGACGACGAGACCGGCACCGCCACGGTCATCGTGAGCGACTACCAGCTGTCGCTGGCCATCGGCAAGGAGGGCCAGAACGCCCGACTCGCCGCCCGCCTGACCGGCTGGCGGATCGACATCAAGAGCGAGACCCAGCTGGCCGAGGAGGAGTCGGGCTACGCCGGCGAGGAGTGGGCCGAGGGCGAGTGGATCCAGAACGAGGCCGGGGAGATGGTGTGGCAGCCCGCCGAGGGCGGCTCCGCCGTGTCCGCCAGTGAATGGGCCGAGGGCGCCGACGGTGCCGAGGGTGAGGCCACTGCCGAGCTCGTGGACGAGGACGTCGACGTGGCCGAAGTCGTGGCCGTGGACGACGCCGTGGCCGTCGAAGCGGTCGCCGAGGCCGAGGCCGAGACCACCGTGGAGGCACCGGCCGAGGAGGGTCCGGCATAGTCCCTCGGCGGACCTGCATCGGGTGCCGGCGCACGCAGCCGGCGGACACCCTGGTGCGGGTGGTGCGCCGGCCGGACGGATCGCTCCTGACGGGGCGGATCCTCCCGGGCCGTGGCGCCTGGTTGTGCCGTGACTCGGCGGCGTGCGTCGAGTCGGCGCAGAAGCGCCGGGCGTTCGAGCGGGCCCTGCGGGGCCCGGTGGATGCCGGGGCGGTCGACCGGCTGAAGCAGGAGCTCGGTTTGGTCACCGGGGACCCGGACCGGAGCGGTCCGGAGAGTCCGGTGGCGTGATGTGCGAGGATGGAGGGTCGTATGTGCACTTTGGCACGTGCGACATCGAAGGAAGGGCAGTAACAGCCGTTGCCGAAGAAGATCCGGGTATACGAGCTCGCTCATGAGCTCGGCCTGACCAACAAGGAGGCCCTTGACCTCTGCCTGTCCCTCGGGATGGGCGTCAAGAGCCATTCGTCGTCCATCGAGGACGCCCAGGCCGACCGCGCCCGTCGCAAGGCCGACCGAGAGGGCCTGCGCCGCGAGGTGCAGCCCGAGGAGCCGGCCGCGCCGGCCAAGAAGGCCGCCGCCAAGAAGGCCCCGGCCAAGAAGGCCGCGCCCGCCGTCGAACCGGCGACCCCGGTCGCCGAGGGACCGGCTGACGACGTCCCGGCCGCCCCGGCCACCGCCGCGCCGGTCAAGCGGAGCGGCGCCCGTCTGGTGACGAGCCGCCCGGCGTCCGAGCAGCCCGGTGTGGCTCCGGCCGCACCCCGGCCGGCCCCGGCCCCCGTGGCTCCGGCCGCCAGCGCCCCGACCACCCCGGCCGCGCCGGCGCCGGCACCGGCTCCGGTGGCCGCATCCGCCCAGGCCCCGGCCCCAGCTCCTGCTCCTGCACCGGCACCGGCACCGGCCGCCGCCGCTCAGGCCCCGGCACCAGCCGCCCCTGCCCCGGCACCGGCACCGGCCGCCGCCGCTGCTGCGACCCCGCCTGCCGCTGTGGCCCCGGCGGCGCCTGCCGCCGCGGCTCCGCTGGCCCCGGCCGCCAGCGCCCCCGCCGCTCCGGTCGCCCCCGGCTCGGCACCGGTCCGCCCACCGACGAGTGCGTCCGGCCGCCCGATCCCGCCGCCCCCCGGCGGACCCCCCCGTTCGATCACCGGCAAGCCCATCCCCCCGCCCCCCGGGGCCGGAGGCCGGCGTCCCCCTCCCGGCGCGGCACGTCCCGGCGGCTTCGCCGGCCGTCCCGGCGGCCCGGGTGGAGCCGGTCGTCCCGGTGCTCCCCGCACCGGTGGCCCTCCGGGTGCCACGGGTGGCGGCTACGGCGGTCGCCCCGGCGGCTCCACCGGTGGTTACGGAGGAGGGCGCCCCGGCGGCGGTCCCGGTGGTGGACCCGGCGGTCCCGGTGGTGGGCCCGGTGGCCGCGGCGGTCCCGGTGTCGGCCGTGGCCGGCCCAACCAGCGCCGACCCCGTCGTCGTCGTCGGAACCTCGAGGAACTCGAGCCGACCACCCTCACGGCCTACGCGCCCTCGACGGCGCCCGTGCCCGAGAACGAGGTCATCATCGAGCGCGGCTCCACGGCACGCGACCTCGGCCCCAAGCTGAACCGGTCCGCCGGTGACGTCGTCCGCTTCCTGCTCCTGCAGGGGGAGATGGTCACGGCCACCCAGTCGCTGACCGACGACATGATCGAACTGTTCGCGGCCGAGCTGGGCGCCGAGGTGCGCCTGGTCGACCCGGGTGAGGAGCGCGAGGCGGAGCTGCTGGCCAAGTTCTTCGACGACGACGACGAGGAGGAGAACGAGGAGGACCTTCGTCCCCGCCCGCCCGTCGTGACCGTCATGGGCCACGTCGACCACGGCAAGACCCTGCTCCTGGACAAGATCCGCCACGCCAACGTGGTGGCGGGCGAGGCCGGCGGCATCACCCAGCACATCGGCGCCTACCAGGTCGAGTGGGAGGGTCACCCGATCACCTTCATCGACACCCCGGGTCACGAGGCCTTCACGGCCATGCGCGCCCGTGGCGCCGAGGTGACCGACATCGTCATCCTGGTGGTGGCGGCCGACGACGGGGTCATGCCCCAGACGATCGAGGCCATCGACCACGCCAAGGCGGCCGACGTCCCCATCATCGTGGCGGTCAACAAGATCGACCGCGACGAGGCCGACCCCAACCGGGTCCTGCAGCAGCTTTCCGAGCACGGTCTGGTGCCCGAGGCCTGGGGTGGCGACACCATCGCCGTCGAGGTGTCGGCCCTGCAGAACCTCGGCATCGAGGACCTGCTGGAGCAGGTCGTCCTGGTCGCCGAGATCGAGGAGCTCCAGGCCTCCCCCGAAGGCCGTGCCCGGGGCTTCGTACTCGAGGCCGAGCTCGAGATCGGCCGCGGCCCGGTGGCCTCGGTCATCGTGGAGCGTGGCACCCTGCGGGTCGGTGACCCGATCGTGGCCGGCGCCGCATGGGGCAAGGTGAAGGCCCTGGTCGACGACCACGGACACCAGATCAAGGAGGCGCCCCCGTCCACCCCGGTACAGGTGCTCGGCTTTTCGGAGCCGCCGGAGCCCGGTGACGAGTTCCGGGTCGCGCCCGAACTGGCCCAGGCCCGCACCATCGGCGAGGCCCGCGCCCACCGCTACCGGGTGGCCGGGCACGTGCCCGCCGCCACGTCGGCACTGGGCGGCGCCAAGCTCGAGGACCTGTTCGAGCAGATCCAGCGGGGCGAGACGGCGACACTGAACCTGATCCTGAAGGCCGACGTGCGGGGCTCGCTCGAGGCCGTCACCGAGAGCCTCCGCAAGCTCGAGCGTGACGACGTCAAGCTCAGCTTCGTCCACCGGGGTGTGGGCGGGATCACCGAGTCGGACGTCGAGCTGGCCCAGGCGTCCACGGCGACGATCATCGGCTTCAACGTCCGCCCCGACCGCCGCTCGCGGGAGATGGCGGTCAAGGCCGACGTGGAGATCCGGACCTACGAGATCATCTACAAGCTGCTCGAGGACCTCGAGGCGGCCATGCTCGGCATGCTCGCCCCGGTCTACGAGGAGATCGTCACCGGCGAGGCCGAGGTCCGCCAGGTGTTCCGCGTCCCGAAGATCGGTGCCATCGCCGGCTGCTACGTCCGGGAGGGCGTCATCACCCGGGGTTCCAAGGTCCGCTTCCTCCGCGAGGGCGTGGTCATCTGGAAGGGCGCCATCACGTCGCTGCGTCGCTTCAAGGACGACGCCCGCGAGGTGCAGGCCGGGTTCGAATGCGGTATCGGGCTCTCGGACTACCAGGACCTCAAGGACGGCGACATCATCGAGACCTACGACGAGCGGGAGATCCCCCGCACCTGACCCGGAGACCGGCCCGGGAGGGCCGGCAGGGGCAGGTCGTGGTGGGGACGGACCGGAGGACCAGTGGCACGTCGTCAGGACAACCGGGGCGCCGCCCCCTACGCCCGCTCGCTGCGGGTCAACCAGGTGCTCCGTCAGGTGGTGGCCGAGGAGCTCGAGCGGTTGGCCGACGCCGACGAACGCCTGCGCATGGTGACTGTCACGTCGGTGGACTCGACCAGTGACCTCCGTCAGGCCACGGTGTTCCTCAGCTCGCTGTCCGAGGACGCCGCCGACGCGCTGGCGGAGCGGCGCATCCAGGTCCAGAAGGCCGTGGCCCGCCAGACCAAGCTGAAGCGGACACCGCAGCTCAGCTTCGCCCAGGACCCGGCCGTCGTGGCCGGCAGCCGGGTCGAGGACCTCCTCCGCCAGATCCACGAGTCCGACGCCGACGACGGGGGCGACGCTCCCCGGTGAGTCCGGCAGGCGGCGACCAGGTCAACGGCCTGGTGGTGGTGGACAAGGAGGCCGGGTGGACGTCCCATGACGTCGTCGCCCGGTGTCGGCGCATCTTCGGGCAGAAGCGGGTCGGCCACGCCGGCACCCTCGACCCCGACGCCACCGGCGTGCTGCTGGTCGGCCTCGGTCGGGCCACCCGGCTCATGCGGTTCCTTACCGCGCTCCCGAAGACGTACGAGGCCGAGGTCGTGCTGGGCACGGCCACGTCCACGCTCGACGCCTCGGGCGACGTCACCGGCACCTGGGACATGGAGGAGGTGTCGCTGGCCGAGGTGCGCGAGGCGGCCCTCACCCTGACCGGCGACATCGAGCAGGTGCCACCGATGGTCTCGGCGCTGAAGGTGGGTGGTCGGCGTCTCCACGAACTGGCCCGGGAGGGGATCGAGGTCGAGCGGGCGGCCCGGCCGGTCTCCGTCTACCGCTACGACGTCACCCCGGGCCTCACGCCGGGCGTGTTCCGGATCGAGGTGGAGTGCTCGTCGGGCACCTATGTCCGGGTGCTGGCCGCCGACCTCGGCGAGGCGCTGGGCGGCGGGGCCCATCTGCGCAACCTACGCCGGACCCGTATCGGGTCGTTCGGCACCGAGGACGCACGCCTGGTGGACGAGCTCACCCCGGCCGTGGTCCTGAGCCCGGCCCAGGCCATGCGCGACCTCGACCAGGTGGTGGTCCCGCCCGACGCCCAGAAGCTGGTGGCCCGGGGCCTGCCGCTCGACCGTGTGCCTCTCGGGGTGTCCGGCGACGGCCCCTGGGGCCTCGTCGACGACGCGCACCATCTGCTGGCCGTCTACGAGGCGACCGAGACCGACCGGATCAAGCCAGCCGTGGTGGTGGAGGCCGCCGGCTGACCGGTGGCGGCGACCGGGACCGGTCGAGTGCTGACTCGGCAGTAACCTGCACGATTGTGGAGATCGTCACCGAGAGCACGCCGCTCGCCCCGCCTGTCGGCGGCTCCGCCGTGACCATCGGTGCCTACGACGGCGTGCACCTCGGCCACCGGGCCCTGCTGGCCGAGCTGCGGACCCGGGCCGACGCCCAGGGGCTGTCCACCGTGGTCGTGACGTTCGACCACCACCCGGCCGCCGTTGTGCGTCCCGACTCGGCGCCGCTGCTGCTGTGCGATCTCGACCAGAAGCTCGAACTGCTGGCCTCCGCCGGGGTCGACCGGACCGTCGTCGTCCACTTCGACGAGGAGCGGGCCAACGAGACGGCCGAGGAGTTCGTGACCCGGGACCTGGTCGAGGGCCTGGACGCCCGCATCGTGGTGGTGGGGGAGGACTTCCACTTCGGCCACGGCCGGAAGGGGAACGTCGCCCTGCTGGCCGAAATGGGCGCAGCGGCCGGGTTCGCCGTCGACGGCGTGACCCTGGCCTCGGCCGATGACGTGGCCGGCGAGCTGGCGCCGCCGGTGTCGTCCACCCGGGTGCGGACCCTGGTCGCCGCCGGCGACGTCGAGGGGGCGGCGGTGCTGCTGGGCCGGCCCCACCAGGTGCGGGGCCCGGTGGTCACCGGTGACCAACGGGGTGGGGCGGAGCTCGGGTTCCCGACGGCCAACCTGGAGATCCCGGCGGACATCTGCCTGCCGGCGCCCGGCATCTACGCCGGCTGGTACCAGCAGCCCGACGGGTCCCGACACATGTCGGCGGTGTCCGTGGGCCGTCGGCCCACGTTCTACGGGGCCGACGGCGAGCTGCTCGTCGAGGCGTTCCTGCTCGACTTCACCGGCGACCTGTACGGCGAGCCGGCCAGGCTGTCGTTCACCCACCGGCTCCGCGACGAACTGGCCTTCGACTCGGTCGACGCCCTGGTGGCGCAGATGGGGCGGGACGTGGAGCAGGCCCGTACGCTGCTCACCACCTCCTAGACCCGCCGCCGGCCCCCTTTCCTACGGGCTCGGCTTCTTGCCCAGGACCTTGAGCACCCAGGCCCCGAAGCCGGAGGGCTTCTCGTAGTGGTGGTGGTCGGCGCTGTGCCCGGCGCGTCCGAAGCCGCCGGCCTGGGCGCCCTCGATCCGGTTCGGCTCCTCGTACTGGGCCACCTTGGGGAGGTGGTGCTGCTTCTTGCGGGGCTTGCTTCCGTCGGATCCCATGTGTCCATCCTGGCAGAACCGCACGACGACGCGGACAACCGGCCGCGGCTTCCGACCCACGGGCGGGGGGACGATCTGGCATCGTCGGTCGGACGGGATCCCCGAGTCCGGGATCCGTCCGAAGTAGAACGGCGGGATCAGGAGGTGTCCGACCTCCTCTCGGGGATGAGGCATCCCTGGGGTCGAAGAGCCGCAGCATCAGTGTCGTGTCGGCGGCGGTCATGATGGTGATCGCCGCGTCCGTGGTGGTGCTGGAGGGCCAGCAGCCCTCCGCTGGTGGGACGGACGCCATTCGCGCCCAGTTCGCCTCGGCCACCCGTGAGGCACAGGTGAACAACGGGACCGGCTACTGGCTGGTGTCCTCGGACGGGGGAGTGTTCTCCTTCGGCACCGCGCAGTTCTACTGATCGCTGGGGGGGACCCACCCCAGCTCCCCGATCACCGGCATCGTGGCCACGTCCGAC
>Ga0302202_10006345_pt1 | contig 11783 bp, 10 predicted proteins | sample II_Bog_N3_3_FD_194579 | JGI IMG/M metagenome (GOLD analysis project Ga0302202, IMG submission 194579) | Peat permafrost microbial communities from Stordalen Mire near Abisko, Sweden - II_Bog_N3_3 | ecosystem: Environmental > Terrestrial > Soil > Wetlands > Peat | place: Sweden: Abisko... | reverse complement strand
TGCGGCCTTGGAAGAACAGCCCTACTACGATGGCCTTCCTGCGCTCACTCTGATTATTTATGTTGCGTCAGCAGCTCACAAAAGCCGCATGATTGTTGGGCCCGACGCTGCTACGCAACATAACTTTCAGCGCAACATAAATGCGCTTATGTTGTGCGCAGCATAAGCGCATGAACTCCTACACAAAACCGAGCGGCGCACCATGACCACCGCAACCGTGCGCGAGACAGAAGCCGAGGCCGTTGCCTTCATCGTGGGTCAGGCCGTTGGCTTGGAGATGGGAAAAAGTTCAAGCGACTACATACAAATGTACGCAGGTAACGCAGCTCTGCTGGCTGAAAGCCTTGAAGTCATCCAGCACACATCCTCTGTGATTCTGGCCGCGATTCTCGCCGACGAAGCCGCAGAGGAGAACGAAGCCGTTGCGGAGGTGGCGTAGTCCGCCACTCACCGGGCGGGCAAGTTCTGCCCGCCCACACATTCACTCTTGTCAACCACAAAAGGAGAATCCCCATGACGACCCCAGTTCAATCCGATCAATCCGAATATCGCAACCTGCCGCTCGACTCGCTCACAGAGTCGCCCAACAATCCCCGCCGCAGTTTTGACGCTGCCGCTCTGAATGAGTTGGCAGAGTCAATCAAGACGCAAGGCATCCTTGCGCCGCTTGTCGTGCGGCCCGTGGATCTTCGGCGAAGGCCCCAACATGGTTTCGGCCGGTGCATTTCACGGCGACTCTGTTGCCAGTCTGGGAGCCAAAGATGTGCGATTCACGCGGACCAAGGATAACCGTGTGATTTATGCCATCATCCTTGGGCTTCCCAGCCAGGAGATGACCGTTGAAGCACTCGGACTTTCGAGTAAGACTTCGCCAGGCAAAATTGCAAAGGTCGAGGTGCTCGGGGCGCAACAGACTGCCGTTTGGAAGCAGACGGAGAGCGGCCTGACCATCAAAGTGCCCGAATCTATCTCAGGAATTCCCGAGTACGGAGTGACGCTGAAGGCTTATCTTGCCTAAGCAATTCGCAGAGTGCCTGGCCGGCGCGCGGCACTCTGCGACACCTCAGGTTGGCCAGCCAGTCAGCCGGACGAGCCGCCTTGATCTGGCTGAGACTTTAAACTGGATGGATACAGTACGACGAAGGCCTCGCTACTACGGCCATTTTTCCGGAGGGTTTCATGCGGAAGCTTAAGATAACTATTCCTATCCTTGCTGGAATGATATTCCTGAACGCCTCAGCTTCAGCACAAACCAGCAGCCAGCGGCTGCAACTCGATCGCGGCGGAGAAACCATTGTTCTCGAACCGTATGCCGCGAATATTCTGCGCGTAACCATCAGCTTGAATCCGAATCCGGCGCTCGCCGCTCCCGGATACGGATTCGCCGCATCGCCCGAGTCCGCAGGCTGGACCGCCAGCCAAAGTGACGAGGCCGATCTTTACAGTTCGCCGCGCATCGTCGCATCTGTTGAGAAGAACAGGCCTTCTGCCGCCCCTCCGCTGCAGACGCAAGTCGATATCGGCAAATACTTCGGAGGCTCGGCGCCCGGCGCGCACATTACGCTGCGCACGCCCTCGGGGAAGACGCTTCTCGAACTCACCGGCTGGCAACAGGCTGTTCCGAATCAGAAAGACGGCACGGCCGAACTCGCGCAGGATCGCCGTTCCAGCGACCCGCAGTCGTTCGTTGTTGGCGCAACCTTTGCCTCTCCCGACGACGAGCATTACTACGGCCTGGGCCAGAATCAGGAGGGATTTCTCGACCTGCGCGGCCATGTGATCCGCTGCTGGAACGATTATCTTGCTCCGGCGGGGCAAAGCACATGCGTGCCTTTCCTCATCACCAACAAAGGCTACGGCCTGGTCTGGGACAACCCCTCGAAGACCACCGTGGAACTGGGCTTCAACGAGCAGACGCGCTGGACATCGCAGGCAGGAGACCGCGTTTCGTTTTTTGTCATCGCGAGCGATACGCCGGATGAAATCTATGCGGGCTATCGTCTGCTGACCGGATCAACACCTCTGCTGCCCAAAGCCGCGTACGGGTACATCCAGTGCAAGCAGCGTTATGCGAGCCAGGATGAAGTGCTGAATGTGGCGCGAGGTTATCATGAACGCCATCTGCCCGCAGGTGTGCTGGTCGTCGACTGGTTCTATTACACGAAGATGGGCCAGTTCGACTTCGATCCGAAGAACTGGCCCGATCCGGCGGCCATGAACGACCAACTGCACAAGCTCGGCTTTGAGACGATGATCAGCATCTGGCCTCGGTTTGTGCCCGGCGACCGTTACTACAGCGAACTGCTCCATAACGGATGGTTCATCCACAAGGCGGACGGAACTCCCATCGATGGACTTCCCTACGACCGCGCCGGCTCGGACATCGACACCACGAATCCCGATGCGGCTGCATGGTACTGGAAGATCGTCAGAGAGAACATTCTCAATCGCGGCTTCGATTCGCTCTGGGCCGACGAGACAGAGCCCGATCTGCCTCCGAACGGAGCCTACTTCCACATCGGCCCCGGTACCGCATTCTTCAACGCCTATCCGCTCTTCCACACTGCGGCGCTTTACAACGGTTTTCGCAAGGACGAGCCAGGCCGGCGCGCGCTGGTGCTCTCGCGCGACGCATATCTAGGCGCGCAGCGTAACGGCACGATCTTCTGGTCTTCTGACATTGCGCCGACGTGGGATACCTTCCGGCGCCAGATTCCCACCGGGCTCAACTTCACCGCCTCGGGAATCGCGTACTGGTCGAACGATACGGGCGGCTGGCAGTATCTGCCGGCCGAGCACCATCCGGCACACGCGCCGCTGCTGGATCCTTCCGACGCCCGCGCCAACGTAGGCGGCTATGACGATTACCCCGAGCTCTATACGCGCTGGTTCGAGTATGCGACTTTCCTGCCCATCTTGCGCACGCATGGCAGCCGCAAGGAAAACGAGGTGTGGTCGTACGGACGGCAGGCTGAGCCGATCCTTGAGAAGTACCTCCGCCTACGCTACGAGTTGATGCCTTACATTTACTCGCTCGCCTACAACACATGGAGGACGGGTGCTCCGTTCATGCGCGCTCTGCCGCTCGATTTTCCAGCCGATCCGAAGACCGTGGATCTGCGCGACGAATATATGTTCGGCCCCGCGCTGCTTGTGGCTCCGGTGACCGAACACGGAGCGACGAGCCGCAGCGTCTATCTGCCCGCGGGCGCGAACTGGTACAACTACTGGACCAGCGAGCGCGTGCGCGGCGGGCAGAGCATCATTGTTTCCGCACCGATAGATACCATACCGCTGTTTGTGCGCGCCGGCTCGATTCTTCCGCTTGGCGCGAAGGTGGACAGCGCCGAGCAGCCACAGCCTATCGAACATATTCGCATCTACCCCGGCGCTGACGCCACCTTCACGCTCTTTGCGGACGATGGCCGGACGTACGACTACGAAAAGGGCGGCGGCCGCATCACTCACCTTCGCTGGGACGATGCAGCGCAAAAGCTCACACACACAGGAGCGGAGGCATGGAGTGGTCAGGATAGCAGCGTGATTGAAATCGCCGGGCACTGATCCAGGGCACTACTGATCCGGCCCATAATAGCTGTGGGCAAGTGGCTCAACGAGGAGTATCCGAAGATCGCAGCCAAGGCCAAAGCCGAGGGCGCCGAGATTCAGTGGGGCGACGAAACCGGCCTGCACTCGGACGACGTGCGCGGCCGCGGCTACGTTGCCCAAAGGGCAGACTCCCGTCGTTCATGCCAACGCGCGGCGCGAGAAACTCAGCGCGATCTCGACGGTCACCAACAAGTGCCAGATGCGTTGGAAGGTCTTCTCGGGAGCGCTGAACGCCAAGGTTCTGATCGGTTTTTTGGATCGGCCGGTGCGCCTATGCTCGGTAGCGGGTTTATTGTGCCCATATCGTGCCCAGATTTTACTGTCACTTTGATTGCCAAACACTCCTAAGTTTTTTGGAATGAATGGAAGGGACGACGGGGCTCGAACCCACGGCCTCTGCTTTTTTCCCCGCGAATTGCCTGGCACTCCAGAAGAGGGTCTGGTACTACCATTCCGCAACGGGCAGATCGAGATTGAAACCGCACAGCTCAATCTCAACGTGAAGCCGGAGTGGCAGTTTCAGACACGGGCCATCGTGAACTGGGGTAAAATATTTTTGCGCTCGCGCAAATGACCGGCTAGAGATTGACAAGTTCTCCGGGCCGCTCATGGTCGATTTCGGACATGCCTAAGGTTCGATAGTCCGGTAGCAAGGTAAATCCAGTGATCTACGAGCGACTTTATGTTCAAGAAAAACTCTGGACCAGTACAGACGCCCCGATATTCACTTGGATATAAGCCAAATGGCCGCGTGAACGATGGATCGAATCACTTCGACCGCAGCATGAAACCCTAAAGTTTTTTCCGAAAATATTCAAGCACAGCCCACCCGATCAGCGCGGTGATAATGGCGATCGAGAAATTCATACCCGTAATGATATCGTTCAAGGCGAATGTTATACTCTTCCCTCTTCCATTAGTCGCAGTGAATTCCCCCATCAAGAGATTTGAATAATAGAGAAAGCTCCCACGGAGAACCTGGTTCGATATACAGTGTCTTGGCGCCGGCTGCGGCCAGCCATTTGCGCAGATCCCTGGCCACAAACTCCGGGCCGTTATCGGAGCGAAGAAGCTCTGGAACACTCTTGATCTCATGACTCCCAGAACGGTCATGATCTTCCATTGGCCGCCTGGCGTTGCCTCGTGAATGCGGCAGCTTCCCAGCGACCGGGCGCGCTGCCACGTCATCGAGGAGGTGACTCCGCTTTCATCAGTGAGGATCCTCAAACACAAATCGTGGGAATAGGCTCGCCCCATAGACAGCTCGCCGCGCGGACTTCACCAGAGAAAATGCCGGCATTCAGTTGAGCAAAAACTCGAACTGCGGGCGCAGCGTATCAGGCCCCGAGGTGATAGTACTGTCCAAGTGGATCAGTTGCTTTTCTGTGTCATAGCGCGGCCAGTGCGGAAGGCCTTTGCCGTTCGGGTCGCCCGTACGGGCAAAGTTCGTCCAGTAGCTCACGATCTGCTCGCTCAGCGTACGGTCTTCTGGGCGCCAGGTGGCACCACGCCTCACGTCCAATGTTCCAAAGACGTATTCAAGTTCGTCCGAGTGGAAGGCATATCTTCCTTCGGGATGCATCTCGCTGGGCGTCGCGGGCAGATCGAAGCGGTATCGGTATACCGGCGCTCCTCCGGTCTGCGACTGCGCCTCCGCCCACTTCCACGCGCTCAAGGCAATGAAAGCGTCGGTGGTGTAAGCGTCCGCCGATTGCACGGACTCTTCGTCGCTCTTGCCCGGAAATGCCACCAGGAACTCTCCCGCCCGCTTTCCATAATGCTCGGCTGCGAAGACCTTCCACTTCTCCGCCGTCATGCCCTTCGACAGCGTGCCTGTCCTCTCGTCGAGATTCCAGCCGATGATGGCCGGCACACGTGCCTGTTTGCCGGCGACATAGATCGCGGGAACGCTCTCGGGCAGGAACCGCCCGTCGATGAGTGGCGAAAACCAGCCGACTTGCTTCTTCGAGGCGGCCTCGATCAGCTTGGCAGTGGGCAGCGCGCGCAGTTCGGCCAGGTTCTTCACTCCGAGCGAATCGACCCATTCCTGATCGCGCTTGGCGCGCTCGGTCAGCGTGGATATCAAAAGACCGTTGCTGAAGGCTGCGCCGCTTTCGCCGATCGCTTTGTGGAAAAGTCCGCGCGCATCGGGCGCGGCCATCAGCGTGCCTACGGCAAAGGATCCGGCGCTCTCGCCGAAGATCGTCACGTTGCCCGCATCGCCGCCAAAGCCGGCGATGTTCTGCTTTACCCACCGCAGCGCGGCCACCATGTCCATCAGGCCGTAGTTGCCGGCGTGGCCCTCATTCGCAAGTTCCTTCGTGGCCAGAAAGCCGAAGACGCCCAGCCGGTAGTTGATCGTCACCAGGACTACGCCTTTGGAGACAAGCGCGGAGTCGGTATACCGCGGCTCCGAGCTTGCACCAGCCGTATATCCGCCCCCATGAATCCAGACCATGACGGGCAGCTTGCTTGTCGCTTTGGCGTCCGTGAGCGCATACACATTCAGATAGAGACAATCTTCGCTTGGTCCGGGATCGAGAAAGAGATAATCGCTCCAAATCTGCCATTGCGCGCAACGATGCGCGAACTGCGTTGCGTCGCGCACATCCTTCCACGTGGCGGGAGGCGCGGGCGCCTTCCAGCGAAGATCGCCCACCGGCGGCGCAGCGTAGGGCAGCCCGAGAAAGGCCTTGACCTTCCCATCGTCGGTGGCTTTGCCATGCACCTTGCCCTGCCCGGTTTTGACGGTCAGGGAGCTGGCGTGAACGGAGGCGGCGAATCCGAGCAAACATCCACTCAAAATGAGCGCGCTGGCCATACGCATCCCAACTTGCATCGTAAAACCCTCCAGAAGAACAAAATCGTTGAGCGACATAAAAGAGTTAGCGGGTAGTTACTATCCCCATCCGAGGCAGCGGCGTTTCAGGCGGTTCCGGCGAGAAAATCCGCGAGCTTGATATTGCGTCCCGTCTCCAGCGCGTGGTTGCACAAGGACACGGTGACTGCCTCGCTCCATCCGAGATCCACGTCGGCCACCGGCCTGCGATGGGTGCGAATGCAGTCGATGAACTCCCGGCAGGCCAGCAAATCGGCATTACTGGCTTCACCTTTGAGGGGCGTTTCGCCCTTGCCGGTATAGGGCTGTTCTGCGCTGTAGGTCGGCCCGGTGACAAGTCTGTGCCCAATCGTCATCTCCGGCGGCACGGCGGAGTTGGGATACCACGGTTCCTGATAATAGATCGCCTCCGTGTGCGTGAGCACGATGCTGCCGCCGGTACCGAAGATGCGCTCTTGCGCTCCGTCCAGACGGTTGGTGGTGATGAAGCTGGCCTGGAGCGTCTGTCCGCCGGGGTAGCGGAGAATCGCATGAACGTTGTCTTCGATCTCCCGTCCGTCTTTCCAATAATCGACGCCGCCGGAAGCCATCGCCGAATCAGGCATGGCGCCGAAGAGCGTGTTGGCAAAGCTGATCTGGTGCGAACCGAGTTCGGCCAGCAAGCCTCCAGACCACTCGCGGTAGAGACGCCAATTCAGAAGTCTTTCGATTTCCGCTCCCGTTCCCGGAGGCAGCGGACGCCGCCAGTTGCTGTTACGGTGCCAGTAGGAGTAAACCTGCGTGATCTGCCCGATGCTTCCTGCCTGAATGCGCTTCTGCGCTTCCGTATACCACGGCGCATAGGTGTATTGCAGACCAACCTGCAACATCTTTCCCGTGCGGCGGACGGCGTCCCGGATACGATTGCAATCGTCGAGCGTGCGTCCCATGCTCTTCTCGCCGTATACCGCCCGGCCGCTGTCGAGAGCGGCGATCACATGCTCGGCATGAAGAGAGAGCGGTGTGGCGACCATGACGGCGTCGATGTCGCGCGCCTCAAGCAGCTTGCGGTAATCGGAGTAAGCCGGGGTCTGCTCGCCGGTCACTTTGCGGCCTTCGGCAATCCGGGATTCGTAGACGTCGCACAAACCCGCGATGCGCACGCCGGGAACGCGCAGCATCATGCGCATCATATGCTGTCCGCGGCCGCCGACTCCGATGATACCGAGGTGGACCCAATCGCTGGGAGCAACTGCCTGCGGCGATCCGCAGCCTCTCATGCCCAGCGTCAAAGCGCCGAGTCCGGCCGCGGCCATTCCGATGAACTCACGTCTTTCCATGACCTTCCTTACTTTGTTGATGACTCTGTTTGAGGCCAGCGGATGCTGGCGCAGAAATCGCCTTTGTCTCCGCGGCAAGCCCAGAATACCGAGCACTCCGGGAACTGTTCCATAACCGCCTCGCCACGACGCGGGCCAAGCAGAAACAGGGCCGTAGACAGCCCATCCGCCAGTCTGGAATCGGGCGCCAGCACGGTCGTTTGCAACACTTGAAGAGGATGAGAATCCTGCTCGCGCTGGTGCGATGCGGGATCGAGCAAATGACTGTAGACACGCCCGTCCCTGGTAAAACTTTGCTCTTTGACTCCCGAGGTGGACAAAGCGCGATCACCCAACAGCACCTCGCACAGAAGTTCATCGGCGGAAGCTGGATCGGCAACGCAAACGGGCCGCGCCCGCGAGAAGAAATCCCCGTTCGCCGCGATGCTGCTGGAGCCGGCGTCAATCATGGCTTGAACCGCAAGAGATCGGAGAAGATCGAGGACACAATCGACCGCATAGCCTTTAGCGATCGCTCCCAGGTCCAGTTCCATGCCGGGCTTGAGAAACTCGACGGTGCGCCACTGCGCATTGAGTTGCAGATGCCTCCAGCCCACTGCGGCTTCGGCGGCTTCAAGCGCATCGGACGAGGGAATAACGCGCTTGCGCTCGGCGAATCCCCACGCGCGCGTCAGGCGGCCAATGGTAATGTCGAAGGCGCCTTCCGTCTTTCCGCTCAGATCCTTTGCATACTCGAGCAGATGAAAGACCTCGGGGTCAGTAACGATCGAACCCTGCCCGGCTTCGCGGTTGATGCGCGCGATCTCGCTTGAGGGAAGAAAGCGGCTGAAAGTTCTTTCCACGCGATCAATCTCATCGAAGACCGCCTGAAGAACTTCCAGTTCCCGCGCTTCGCCGGGAGCGTGCAGGTAGACCGTGAAGAGGGTTCCCATTGCGGGGCGCGAATGCGCGCGAATGGGTTCGCGGACACGCTCCATGCGCGCAGGATGCGCCTCCACCGACAGAGCGTTCAACTTCATCCCTGCCCCTTGAGATAAACTCCGCACTTGCGTCAACGGCTCCCCATGCCGGCGAGAACGCCCCGCATATAAGCGATGCTGGCGATCGCACCCGGCATCGGATCGTCGCCGTGGATCTCGTACTCGAGATCGACGAAGCCCTTATAGCCGATGCTATCAAGAGCGGCAAAAATCTCGTTCACCGGCATGAGGCCCTCGCCCACGGCCACCTGGCTCTCCTTATTGGTGAAGTCGCTGAGGTCCTTCATGTGGACGTTGAAAAGCCGCGGGCCAACTTCGCGAATCGCCTGCACCACATCCGCTCCCGCACGCACGGTATGACCCACATCGATGCAGCAGCCGATGCGGGGATCGATTCCTTTGAGCGACTTGAGAATGTCCAGCGGCGAAGGCCAGAGCTTGTCCTCGGGTCCGTGGTTGTGGATCGCGATGCGGATGTCGTATTCCTTGACGAACTTCTCAAGGCGGGGCAGCGTCTCGGGGGTGGGATCGCCGGCGACGATCACGCCGATGCCGGCACGCTTGCAATACTCGAACTTGGCGCGGATGTCAGCGTCATCATCCTTGGCAAAGTAGATGGCGCCAGCGGCATGCAACCGAATACCGGCGGCGGCATAATCGGCCAGGGCCTTGGCTTCTTCCTGCGCATCGGCGGGCAAATGGTCCTTGATGTCTTTTACGTTGAGGTCGCGAATACCGAGCTGCTTGAAAAAGCCGATCATCTGCGCGCGGGTGAACTCGCGAAAAGTGTAACTGGCGACGCCCAGTTGAGCCGGGAATGATTTGCCCCGGAGAGTCAGCTTCTGCGCCATGATTGGCGAAGTGCCGGCGGTCGCGCAGGCCGCGGCAAGCAACACGCCCGACTGCATAAAGTCACGGCGCGAAAGAGACGATTTGATCATTGGAAACTCCTGGAAAGATTCAGTAAGACTTCATCCGGGCGGCTGACGGGAAACCGCCCGGCTTGCGGAATTGATGCTCAGAGATGCGGCTCCCACCCTTTTTCATATGTGCGGCCCCACATCTTCATGGCTTCGCCGTCGTTCTGAATCTTGCCGTTCGCGGTGTCAAGATGCAGCTCGCGCCCGGTCTCCCAGGCGATGTTGGAGAGTTGCAGCATTGTTACAGCGACGTTGCCCACAGCGACGGGCGCGTGCAGTTTTTCGCCCTGACGGATGCCGGCGATGAGATTGGCGAAGTGCAGATCAGTCATGGAGTCGCGGCCGACCGCATCCGCCGATGAAGTCGTCTTTCCCGAGATATATTCCGCAGTTTTGTTGCCCTTGAGGTCGTAAATCTCGTAACCGTCGCGATCGACCACAACAGTGCCGGTTGTTCCCATGACGGCCACGCCGCGATCGCGGTGATAGACTTTCATCCCCTGGCAACTGCGGCCTTCCCAGGTGATCATGCAGTCGCCGTAGTCGAAACTGGTTTCAAGAGTATCGTAAAACTCCCAATCGTCCTTGAAGTGGAAGCGGCCGCCTGCGGCCGTGGCACGCTGCGGATACCCAGCGCCCAAGGCCCAGCGGGCCACGTCGACTTCATGCGTGCCGTTGTTGAGAGCCTCGCCGGTGCCGTAGTTGCGCAGCCAGTGCCAGTTGTAGGGATGAATGTTGTCCTTGTAAGGTCGGCGCGGCGCGGGCCCTTGCCAGAGTTCCCAATCGAGAGTGGCGGGAACGGGAACCTCCTTGCCTATGCCCATCGATTTGCGCACGTTGCAATACCAGGTGCGGGCAAAGTATGCGCGGCCAATGAGTCCATTGTGAATCTTGTCAACGATCTCGATGGTGTGCGGCGAGGAGCGCTGCTGCGAACCCACCTGCACCAGCTTGCCATACTTCTGTTGCGCCTCGACCAGCAGCGCGCCTTCGGCGGGGTTGTGGCTGCACGGCTTCTCCACGTAGACATGTTTTCCGGCCTGCACGCCGGCGATGGCCATGGGCGCATGCCAGTGATCGGGAGTGGCGATGGTGATGACGTCCACATCCTTCCGCTGAAGCACCTCGCGGAAGTCGCGGTCCATGGCCGGCCGGTAACCGAGTTCCTTCTCCGCGCTGTCGGCGTACTTCTTGAGGATGCTGGCGTCCACATCGACCACATGAGAGACGCGCGCCGTCTTTCGGTTGGCGCTCATCGACGAGAGATGCGCATAGGCGCGGCCATTGAGGCCGATGACGGCAAAGTTGAGACGGTCGTTGGAACCAAGAATCTGCCCATAACTTTTCGCGCTGGAATGAATGGCCAAGCCAGCCGCGCCGAAAGCAAGTGTGTCAAGAAAATCGCGTCGTGTGATCATTTTTCTCCGTTTGTCTGCCTGCAAGCGCCACGATCCGATAAGGCCGGATCACAGTGCTGCCGCGTCTTGCAACGCCTGTTTCATACCAGTCCAACTGATGCGCGAGGAATCTTCCGGTGTGCCCGGCCCGCGCCAATGGGTTTCGAGGCTGACCGCCTCGCGGAATCCAGCCTGCTTCAGCGCGCGGAACTGCGCCGTCCAGTCGATGAATCCCTTGCCCACCGGCGACCACTCGATCTTGCGGGCCTCGTTTCTGACCGCGTTCTTGCAGTGGCAATGATGGATGCGGTTCTTGGGGATCAACTCCCAGGCTGCCGGGAAGGCGTCCAGTTCGCCACGCATGATGGCATTGGCAGGGTCCCAGTTGAGGGCGAGATGCGGGGTTGAAATAGCGTTCATGGTGCGGGCGGCTTCGCGTCCTGTCGCGGTGTTGCAGGCATATTCGTTTTCCAGAATCAGCAGAATGCCCTGCTTGCCGGCTATTTCGGCGGTGGCGCGCAGCTTCTCGTCGATGGCGGCGCGATAGGGAGCCACATCGTCGAGACGCCAGAAGTCGAAGCAGCGTACCTTGCCGGTGTTGAATTGTTTGGCCAGAACAATTGAGCGCTCCAACAACTCGTCCTGCTGCTTGAAAGTGGATTCCGCCGCGCCATGCAGATCGGCCTTGGTGCTGTAAGACGAGCTTGGCGCTCCGGGCC
>Ga0302202_10006344_pt1 | contig 11786 bp, 10 predicted proteins | sample II_Bog_N3_3_FD_194579 | JGI IMG/M metagenome (GOLD analysis project Ga0302202, IMG submission 194579) | Peat permafrost microbial communities from Stordalen Mire near Abisko, Sweden - II_Bog_N3_3 | ecosystem: Environmental > Terrestrial > Soil > Wetlands > Peat | place: Sweden: Abisko... | reverse complement strand
GACGCCGTCGACATTGGCCTGCTCCTCAGCGGCAGCCCACGCCTTCGTCCGCTTGTCAACATCAGGGGCGATGCGGTAATGCTGGTCAAATGCGAAGGTCCGATCCATGCGATGATGGAATAACCGGCCGAAGCGGAGTGCCGGGGTCTCCGGCTGACGCCATGTGCCCGTGATGATCCGATGTGCCAGCGCGGGTGACCGAATGAACGTATTGAGGAGCGTCGATCCCCAGCACTTTGATTGGTGATATTGCTCGTCAGTCTCAGTGCCGGGCGGGATGATGGTGATCGTCATGGCGCAGGTGCCTTGAGCTGGTCGATGATGGAGCTGGCGGCGCGCGACGAGAGGGCTTCGATCGACGCGATTCGGTGCTCGGCCAGAATACGGTCGATCGCTCCTGGTATCCGGTCGCAGAGCATGCGAAGCAGCCGATGCTGAGCCGCTGAGCTTGGGGAGGGAGCACGACGCCCGCCACTGGACGGATAGGCCATTGGCCTGGACGATGACGGCTGTGACGATGGAGCTGCGGGGGCGGGAAGAGTGGGGGCATGCGATGCCTCTGACTGAGCAGCGGCGAGTCCCAGTTGGCGGTCGACGGCAGCCTCGGCCTGTGCATAGAGGCGAGCACACTCATTGCCGGGGTCTTGGCCGGGCAGGAACGTTCCCTCCAGCGAGCAAGATGCTGAAATTGACGAATACTCTGATTTTCCCTGTATTTTCTTGCTTATATTGACTATGATCTGAGACATAGGCCCTCCTTGTGGTTGAAGCGTGAATAGAAGCACAACACCCCACCGATGGCTCGGCGGGGTGTTGTGCGTACGGCAGAGAAAGAGAGGACGATTACTGTTGAGCAGCACCGGCTGCGAACTGCTTGGTCTGTTCGAGGGCATTCCGGTACAGGGCATCGTCCTTCAGGCGGTATGCCTGCTTGAATGAGGTGATCGCACCTTCGAAATCACCGGTAGCTCGCAGGGCAATGCCCAGGTCGTAGAAGGCGGATGGACTGCTCGGCGCCGCGGCGGTCGCCTTGCGGAAGTGCCCAGTGGCGGATGCCCATTCACCTATGCGAGCATCCTTGACTCCCTCGCCGATCTCAGGGACGTCACTATCCTCCTGTATGGTCGTCACGAAGGATATGTGATGCGGGGCGATGCTGTTTACGAATAGGGCCACCGCCTGCTTGCGCGCCTCAGCAAGCGCAGCACCGCTGTCGATAGGCGGTGGCTGGCCACCCAATTGGTATTGGGGGACCGGCGTCGGGTCCAGTACATTAGCGATATTCCGAGAATCTTTGGGGCTCGAGATGTGTATTTCGACGCGACACGGCACGGACGCGACCAGCCGTCCCGATGCTATATCGACGATGCGGAAGGAGGCTTCGACCACCACCGTGCTGAGGCGCCGGTAGGCCATTCCCTGCTTTGAGGATTGGGTCTGCATCTGCTCGTTGAAGCCGTAGGTCGAGACACGGCCGAGGACGAGCGCGGTTGCGCCCGAGAATTTCCCCGTTGCTGCGGCCTGGGTGCTGTCGACCAAGCCCGAGGCATTGAGCCCCTGCTCCTTGAGCAGGGCGGCAACTGCGGTGCGATCGAGGACCTCGAAGCGGTTGAGGTCGACGAGACCGGCTCGCAGGTCGTCGCCCACGGCAGCCCCACCACCCGCTCGATGGGCCTGTTCGGTCTCGATCAGATCGCCAATGGCAATGCGCTTGACCCCCTGTCCAGCAAGGTCGACCTTCAGTGCCGGAAGGGTGGATTCGACGGTGATGCGCTGGTCTCCGCACCCAGCGAGCATGAGGATGGCAATGATGGGGACGAAGCGGGCATGGAAGCCCATAGTAATGCTCCTGGGGTGGATGTGGTTAGAAGGAAGAAGATTCAAGGTGCTTTCGCCAACTCGGGCGTAATTCGCAGGCCGGCGCGCGGCAGGATTGATTTCTCCCAAGCGGCATAACCCGCCTTGCTGATGCGCAGTTTGACCGGCTGGCCATCGGTAAATGAGATAGTCGCTGGGGTGTTACCTGAGAACGCTCCGTCGATTTCGATGTCGCAGTTGGGAACCGTCGGTTCGATGGCGACATCGACTTTGGCAACCGCCTGGGCGGGATGATTCACTACAGGATGGATGAACCCCTTGAAGGCGGGATCATCGACGAGCTTGGCCAGCGCGTCCTTGATCAGGGTCATGCCTAGATCGCTGCTCGCAGAATTGTTGAACTGGGTCTTGAGGACGCTGTGGGAGCCGGTGACGGTCTTGGAGAAGACGACCTCGCTGGTGGCGATGTCGATGATGCGGACGCGAACATCAGCGGTGCTGACCACCTGGTTGGTGGCGACCCCGTAACCTGTGAAGGTCTTCTCGGTGACGTTGAGCTGGCTGATGGTACCGAGGACGATTGAAGTAGCCCCTGCCATCTTCCCCAGCGCGACAGCAGAGGCGGGATCAGCGAGGCCGCTCCCGGTGAAGGCGCTCTCCTGGAGAAGGCCATCGACCCGCTGCCGCTCGACTACCTTTGCGCCGGGGGTATTGACCAAGATGTCCTCGAGGATGGTGCGGGGCGCATCCGAGAGTCGGTCGATCTGGAAGGTACGCTTCTCCCTGGTCGGGGCTACCGGCGCCGCGCTTGGTCCCTGGTTGAGCGATTGGGTGTTCGGGACGCCCGCGACTTCGTAGGCGATCATCTCCCGGAGGCCGGAGAGGTTCTCGAAGGGAGCTACGAGGTAGACGCGGGAGACTGCAGCGGCTTCGCCTGCAATTGTCGTCGCAGGGATACCCATGGTGAACATCATCACCATGAGCACCGTGGAGATTACCAAACGCATAGAATTTCTCCTGGAGGTGTAAAGGAGCAGAAGAGTAGGGAGTCCTGATCATCATGGCACCTGCCGATGATCGCTTGGCCCATCAGTTGGTTGCAAATGGCGACCGTGAAAGGCCGCCGAAGTGTGGGTCATTGGCATCGTGGAATCCGCGCGAGTAGCCGTTGGTGGTCCGCTGCGTGTCGACGAATCCTGTACCTGGCAGGTACCACCAGTCAGTGATCGTACCGCTAGAATTCTGCTGAATCTCGATGCAGTTCAGTTCGCCACTCGGGGCCGTGGCGGTCGTGCTGAGGATCGACATGGCGTCTGAGCCCTCAAAGCCTCCTGTCCAAGTTGCGCCATTGAGCGTCGATGGGCCAAGGAATGCCTGGGGGGACTGCGAAGTGTTGGTGATCAAGAAATCATCTGGTTCACTTGGGGTGCTCAGTTTGCCGAGCAGATAAAGGCCACCCAAGGTGTCATTGGCGAGATACCGATTTTCGACCTGACCATTGGTGAAGGTCATGGTCATCGTCCCCGGCTCAATGTAGCTGGCGATGATGATGCTCGATGTCGGCCTGGAGAAGGTGAACGCAATGGTGAGCCCCACCTCGGCACCGTAACCGGTGAGGGTGTAGTTTGGTTGAACAGGAAAATTCCATTGGCTGCTCCCAGGTTCAGCATCGTACTGAAACCCTGAGGATGTCGGATCGACGTTGGTATTGAATTTGATGCCGTTGGCGAAGGTCACGAGACCATTTCCGGGAGCGGTCGGAGTGACCGGAGCTGCCGGGGTACTCGATCCAGACGATCCTCCGCCGCAGGAGGTGAGGAGCCCAACCACGACGATCGTGGCGAGTCGCGATATGATAAGCATGGAGCGTGTGGCAATGATCATAAACTCCGTTTCGTGGTGATGATGGATAGATTGGATCTGCAGTCACCGCCTGTGTGTGGCGTTGCGTTCGCGGCATATGCTGGCGGTATCGCTCTGCTCAACACGGCGCCTCAGGGTGGCAAGATGCAGCGTGATGGCTGCCTCGACAAAGCTGGCCGGCGACAAATAGAGCGGTTTTCCAGCGTAATCGCGGCAAAATGCTCGAAAGTCATCAACCAACTCGGCATTCAGGCGAAGGGTGATGGCCTTCTTACGATCGGAGCGAGGACGTGGCATACCGTTTGTCATAGCCAGCAAGGTGTGTGGTTTACAAGTAAAATGACGTCGATGCAGGAGATGCCGCTGATGACATGTCATCAGCGATTCACCTTGCGTAGTCGCGATCATGGCCGACTGCGCGATGGATGGTGATTGCGAGAGGGCGACAACTTGGCGCCGTCGGACTTTATAGATCTATTCAAAAGTTCTGCAACATTTGTTGTTGCATAATTCCTGCCGATGGATATGTTCCGTGTCCATGGATCATAAGATCTATTCGACAATTGATGTCCGTATAAGAGCTGTCAGGGCAGTTCATTCTGGCGAGCGAATAGCGACGGTAGCCAGAACTTTCCAAATACATCCCGTCACTCTGCATCGATGGTTGGTACGAAAACGTAATTCAGGTGATGCCGGCCTAAATAGAATTCCCGTCAGCGGCCGACCTCGGATAATCGATAATACAACTTTTGATAATTTGATAAAGATAATCCTGAAGCCAGCTTCAAAATTTGGATTTGAAACTGATTTCTGGACTTGTCGTCGGATGATCCAAGTGGCCAATGATAGATTTGGGATTCGTATTTCGCAACCTACCATGTGGAGAATGTTGCGAGATATGGATCTTTCATATCAGAAACCGGAAAGAATATATCGTGAAGGTAGCGATACAGAACGAAGCGAATGGATTAGGACTACTGTCCCTAAAATTCGCAAATGCGCCAGGAAATACAATGCGATTCTATACTTTGAAGATGAGTCGAATATATCATTAACCGCACCCCTGGGTAAGACATGGTCACCTCGCTGTGAGACTCCAATTGCAAAAGTTAGCGGAAGACGGGGCGGCATCGCGGCAATTTCTGCAATAAGTCGCTCAGGAAATCTTGCCTTTACACTTCTTGAAACGAGAATCGGATCAGATGAAATTATTCATTTCCTGAGGCAATTACTTCTTGAGCATCATCGTCGACATATAGTGGTTGTCATGGATCAGGCATCATCGCATACATCTGCAAAAACTATGGAATTCATTAATTCGCAAAATAGACTTCACGTATTTTACCTTCCTCCATATTCACCAAAGTTCAATCCGGATGAATATGTTTGGAATCACCTCAAACATCAAGAGTTAAAGTGGCATCAGGCAAAGACAAAAGATGAATTAATGAATCTAACTGGAAAGAAGTTGAAGTCGATGGCCAAAGACAAGGATCTTATTAGAGGAATTTGGTTTAGGTGTTGTATTGCAGAACTTATGAATTGATCTATAGCGCATGATCGATGAGCCCTTGACCGGATGCTTGAGCTCCCCCTTCGCCTCGCCGGGCTGGCCCTTCGCCGCGGCAGACCAGTCGATGACCTCATAGGACGGCTTGCCACTATCGCCGGCATGCAGGAGCGCCGAACAGGCCAGCAGCAGGAGGACATAGCGCATGATACATCCTTGACCATGGCAGACCGCTCAGTGGATGGCGGTCTGGAGCACAGCGTGCTCAGCGTACGGAACCAGGTACCTGGGCCAACGCGTGCACACGCAGTGCCTACAGATGACCCTGGTAGGAATGATCGGTTGGCCCGGTGCATGTCCATGGATTTCGCCTCATTAGAGACGATGTCCCCCGGAAGCATGCCTCAGGGAATTGCGTCATAGCGGGCACATGGATGGTGCAAGAGGTGCATGTGGTAGCACCACCACATCCAGGTGAGATGCATCGCCGTGCAGTCGACATCCCCACGCTGTCGATAGTCCTGCCGCTGTGCTCCCCATCCATGTGCCTGACGAGCATCCCGCACCATCGCGCCACCACAGGCCCACAGCGGTGACTGGAGATCGCCACGGGTATCGCTCCCGTCAAGGTGGCCACGTCTCAGACACCATCCTCGTCGACGAGCGTTGCGCTGTGGTGGTCGACATCCGGCGCCGAGACTGCCAAACGTCGTGGTGTGAATGCCACGGCATCAGCGCCATTTGTCACTGCCTGCACATACCGGACGCACTGAGGGAATGCCATGCCACAACAACGATATGCCTCTGGTCGATGGCTCTGTCTGGTGGCGCTCCTGCTCGTCTGCCGTGCCCAGCATGCCCAGGGGGCGACGCCCGCACCCGTGATCCTGCCACCCGATGTCGATCAGACCTGGTTGCGCACGACCCCCAAGGGCGCGCCGCGCCTGATCGCCTTGACGTTCGACGATGGTCCCGCGCCCGGTACCGGGGATGCCATCCTCAATACCCTGAAGGCGGTGAAATGGCTGGCCACCTTCTGCGTCATCGAAACCAACGTCCAACAGCACCCGGAAATGGTCAAGCGCATGCTTGCTGAGGGCCATGAGGTAGCGTCGCACTCCTGGTCGCACAAGAATCTCACCCAGCTGGATGCTGATGAGGTCGGCCATGAGGTCGGCGACAGCCTGAACGACCTGCGCACGCTCTTCAAGATCGATGTGCACTGGTTCCGACCCCCGTTCAGCGCCGTGACGCCCGCCATCCGCGATCGCATCCGTGCGGAATTCGGCTGTGCGCTCCTGGGCCTCACCACCGATAGCGAGGACTGGAAGCGGCCGCCGGATGGCACGATCACCAAGAATCTGCTCGCCGACCTGCCGGATGGCTCCGTCATCCTCTGCCATGAATGGAGTGAGCAGACAGCCAAGGAGCTCCCCTTCATCATCTCCGAACTCGTCAAGCGCGGATACCGCTCCGTGACCATCTCCCAATTGCTGGCCACTCGGCGGAAGCACTAGCGTCCGCCTGATGCCGTCGTCGCTGAGAACGGCATCCCACCGGGTCTGACGCAGCGCGCATCTGTCCGCGTATCCCTCGGCTCACCATGGCGATACCGCACATCCCCGAAGAAGTCAGAAGACACGGTGCCGGGATGCCCCGGGATAGGCACTGGTCCTCGCCGCACGACCGGCCACCATGGGCACGAGCAGGCCACCACGATCCCCTGGTGGACCACCGACAGGGATGCCATGGACCACAATCGCCCGCGTTTCCCTGACCAAGACATCGTGCTGGTGGTGCGCAATCCCCATCGCGCCGGCTCGCTGGGCAAGCTCCTCAGCGTCATTGGCGAAGTCGGCGCCCTGGTCGGCGACCTGACGACCAGGACGGTCTCCCCCCACCACAGCATCCGCGAGGTAACGGTGTCGGTCTACGACGACGATCACCTCTCACAGGTGCTCGGCGCGATTCGCGCCAATACCGCCGCCGAAGTGCTCGAGACCTGCGATCTGGTATTCGCCCGCCATCAGGGCGGGAAGATCCACTGCGGCCGCCGCAAGGATATCACCCTCCTGGCGGACCTGCGCTACATCTACACGCCTGGAGTGGCCAGGGTCTGCCGCGCCATCCAGCGCGATCCGGTGAAGGCCCTGGAGCTCACCGGCATCGGCAACAGCGTCGGCATCCTCACCAATGGCACACGCGTCCTCGGCCTGGGCGACATCGGACCGGTCGCCGGTCTGCCGGTGATGGAGGGAAAGGCGGTCATCTACGACCAGTTCGTCGGCATCAGCGCCGTCCCCATCCTCATCGACACCAAGGACCCCGAGGAGTTCATCGAGACCGCCGTGCGCATCGCACCGACCTTCGGCGGCATCCACCTCGAAGACATCCGCATGCCGGACTGCTTCCGCATCGAGGACGAGCTCATACGCCGGCTCGACAAGCCGGTGATGCACGACGATCAGCATGGCACGGCCACGGTACTGCTTGCTGCCGTCTTGACCGCACTGCGTCACACCGACCGTGCCGGGCGGAAAGACATCACCTGCGCCCAGATCGGCCTGGGCGCGGCCGGCTTCGGCATCGCCCGCCTGCTGATGCACAGCGGTTTCCGCGTCATCGGCGTCGACCGCAATGAGCAGGCCTGCGCGCGCCTTGAACACGCCGGCGGCGCCACCGCCAGCCTGGTCGACGCCATGGCTGCCGCCGACATCGTCATCGCCACCACCGGAGTGGTGGGATTGATCACGCCAGCGATGATCCGCAAGGGGCAGATCATCCTCTCGTTGTCGAATCCGATCCCCGAGATCTTCCCTGAAGAGGCGCTGGAAGCAGGCGCCGCCTATGCAGCCGATGGCAAGAGCGTGAATAATGCCCTCGCCTATCCCGGGCTGTTCCGGGCTGCGCTCGATGGCCGATTCAAAGCCATCACGCCCGCGATGAAGATCGCCGCCGCTCGCGCCATCAGCGCCCTGGCCGGCTCCGACGAACTGGTCCCCAGCCCACTCCATCCGGAAGTCCACAAGGCGGTCACCGCTGCGGCCGGCGAGGCCGCCAAGCGCGAACGCCTCCCAGGCCGCGCGTGATTCCCCTTGCCCAGCTCCGGATCACCGGGCGGCCCTCGGCCTGCCAACTCCATGCATGATCGCGAAAACCCATGAAACTCTCCATGATCGTCAATCCCTTCACGGAGGAGAACCTCCAGCGTGCCGCACAGATTGGCGTGTCCGATATCGTCTTGACGTATCCCGGACCGGGCGTCCAGAGCCTGCTAGAGGCCAAGAAGGTCGTAGAATCCTTTGGGCTCCGCCTCACGCATCTGGAGCGGAAGATCCCCCATCTGGACATGGTGCACCATCTGCCCGGATGCGATCAGCAGATCGAGGGCTTCAAGACCATCATCCGCAACATGGCCGAGGTCGGCATGGAGGTGCTGTGCTACAATTGGATGCCAGACGAGGATTGGCAGCGCACCAGCTGTGACGTGCTGGAGCGGGGTGGTTCACGCGTCACGGAATTCGACAGCGCCCAAGTCGGCCGCAATGTGACCGATGCCGATGGCCGGCCCCCCACTCCCACCTCCGCACGCAAGCTGTGGGAGCATCTGAAATACTTCCTCGATGCCGTGCTGCCGGTGGCCGAGGATGCCGGCATCCGCCTCGCCCTGCATCCGGATGATCCGCCGCTACCGGAACTGCTGGGCCAGCCGCGCATCATGATCTCCAACGAGGCCCTGCGCCGGGTGGCCGACCTGGCTCCCAGCCCCGCGAATGGCATCTGCTACTGCGTCGGCACACTGCAGCCCGCAGGGGTGGACCTGCTGGAGGGCATCCGCATGCTCGCAGACAAGATCGTCTTCGTGCATGCGCGCAATGTGCGCGGCACCGCCGAGCACTTCATCGAGACCTGGCCAGACAATGGCGACATCGACATGCCGGCTGTCATCCGTGCACTCGACGCCATCGGCTATCGTGGCACCATCCGCCCTGATCACGCCCCATCGATGGCCGGAGAGGACAACCGGACGCCTGGCTATGAGATGCTGGGGCGCCTGTTCGCTGCCGGATACTTGCGCGGTGTCATGCAGGCAGTGCTCTCACCGGCCATCCGCACGCAGGGCCGCCACAGGGTCTGAGCCCGGCAGCACACGCGGTGATGGCCGTCACCGCGCTCACGCAGCCGGTGCGCCAATGGACAGGAATCCGGACGGCGAGGCGCATCCTGCCCAAGTCTCAGGGCGATTTCTTCTTCTTGCTTGGCTGTGCATCGTACTGCCCTTCGAGCATGAAGGCGACGCCCATCGGCGCCGGCTGGTAATCGTTCTTGTCGCGGCCGCCCTTGCGCGTCCCGGCAGCGACCAGCTCGAAGAACACGAAGCGATCCGCCTGGCTGTCAAAGATGGCCTTGCCATGCAACGTGCTGGCGAAACCGTATACGCCAGGCACATCGACGCGATGATCACCGTAGATCATCAGCTGAGGTGGAGTGGTTGGCATATATCCGTCGGACGCCTCCTCGGTGACGATTTCGCCATGCAGGCGAATCGTCACCAGGGAGCCGGAGCTCGCGGTGACCTCGGTGGTCATCCAGGCGCTCTTGATCGCCGCATCGCTCTTGTAGCCGCCATTGTTGCCCTTGGTGAAATCGACGAGGAAATGCCGTGCCAGCCGCTTGATGGTCGCATCCGCGACCTCGCCCTTCTGCAGGCCGCCGGTGGGCAGGAAATCATGCGCCTCCTTGGCAGTCATAGTGAGGAATTGGTGGTTCCACATGCGGCGCTCATCGGGCTTGTCACGGGGAAGGTCGCGAGCGACGACATAGAGGAACAAGCCGGACTTCGCCATCAGCTCCGGCCAGGCCGGTCCGGGCTTCGCGAGCGGTATGGGTTTCGGCTTATAGCCCTTCTCCTTGACCAGGCTCTCCCACTTCGCCAAGGCCGCCTTGATCAAGGATACCACCGGCTCCTTGGGCCGCGAGAGGAACTGGAAGCCGAGGTTCTGGCCGTCGGGACCGAACAGGTATAATCCGTGCGCCCCTCCACCCGAGGTCGGACCGCCTGCGGCATGGAACCAGTCCGAGGCCGGGGATTTCCCGGTTGCCAGGGTCCACACTTCAGCGGTGGTACAGACGAAATTGCGGCATAGCTCCTGAACTTCCGGATCTCCGTACACATCCTTGCGCGCAACGATGGTGTTGATTGATGGCGGGAAATCCACCAGGCCAAGCGGATTGCCCTGGTCGGACCACAGCAGAATGGGCCGATTGAGTGCCTTCGCCTCGGCCACCGAGGTCATCAGATCATTGCCCCAGCCGATATCCTTCCACTTCAGCTCGTCTGGGGTCGGACGGACCAGGTCGATCATCATCCGGTAGTTCTTATCATCCAGCTTGGGCAGGTCGCTGGTCGTTGGTGCAGGCTTGCTTGACTTGGACGGATCCGCCGCCGCCAGGCTGGTGCAGCTCAGGACGAGAGAGGCAACGATGAACAGCAGCCCCAGGTCTCCCGCGCGATGGAGGCACGCCACCCACATGATCAGCGAGCACCTGCACGCGCCATGGCTCATGCGGATCGGTGGAGAGGGCATGCCAGAGGCATCAATCGGCGCTAGGCCGTCGAGGCCCGTCGGATGATGCTTGGATGGCGGCCTGATGGGGGTATCGGCCATGCTGATTGTTAACACGTGTGTTCGGCCAGCCCGGCTGTGCGGGCGTCGAAACGGCACCTCGCACGCCTATGGGGCGCAGCCATGGCCAGGACTCCGGCGCGATCACAGTCGGTGCAGTCAGGACTGCGCCGCATCCCCAGTCCTCCAGCCGCTGACAGCTGTCGGCCCATTTGAATCGCTTTAGACAATGGGGTCTCCCAAGCGGAAAATGGCATCAGGGAATGGAGCCGCAGTGGCGCAACATGTCAGGAAATCTCCGAGCGGGTACGCGAGCCGAGTTAAATGTCCAATCGCTTTGTTTACAATATTTTATGTATTCATCTTCGCCTCGCCATGCCTGCATTCCTGCGCATGGATAGCACTGTTCGCTCGCCGAACTACGTCGGAATGATCGTCTGAAAGTTGTGATTGAAGTGATTCATTACAGGACCGCAGATCACCCCACTATCGGGGTCATGTGCATGACGGTGCGGAAGACCCGCGCTGGCATGCGACCCAATTAGGGGCTCGCTGGGCTGCTCGTCCTGGCCCGTGCGGGTGCGGTGGTGCGGCGGACCACCAGCTGCGTCGGTACCAGGCGTGTGCCGAGCTGACCCACTGTCCCGGTGACGCGCTCCAAGAGCAGCTCGACCGCTGCTGCTCCGACGGCGGTCAAGGGGACGCGGATGGTGGTGAGGAGGTTGTTGCCATCCGCATCAAGCAAGGGGTCGGTATCATCGAAGCCGATGAGGCTGATGTCATGCGGCACCTGGATGCCGGCCTGCTCGAGTGCGATATGCGCGTGCAGCGCATTGGCGTCATTGATGGCGATGATGGCTGTGATGGCCGGATGGTCACGCACCATGCGCAGGAGCTGCGCCTGCGCACGCTCGTCATCAGCCTGAGGTGGGGGCCTGCGCACGCCGCCGGCAAAGACGGACGGATCG
>Ga0302202_10006339_pt1 | contig 11793 bp, 9 predicted proteins | sample II_Bog_N3_3_FD_194579 | JGI IMG/M metagenome (GOLD analysis project Ga0302202, IMG submission 194579) | Peat permafrost microbial communities from Stordalen Mire near Abisko, Sweden - II_Bog_N3_3 | ecosystem: Environmental > Terrestrial > Soil > Wetlands > Peat | place: Sweden: Abisko, Stordalen... | reverse complement strand
ATAGGTGAAACCGACCGCTCGGGCGCGGATCCGGGTGGGGTAGAGTTCCGACTGATAGGCGTGGAAGGAAAACGATAGCCAACGATTGCACATGGTCTGAATCGCGCCAAGCGCGATCAGCGCGATCGCCGCACTTTGCATGGAAAACACGACGCCGACCACCGCGATGCCGGTCGCCGCAATGACGATCTGCCACTTCCGCTCGATCCGGTCCGCGATGAGCAGGCTGATCATCGGCCAGCTTGGATCGGCGAGCGCCATGACGAAGGTATATTGCAGGCTCTGACTGACATGAATGCCCTTCGCCAGCAGCAACGTGGGCACCCAGGCGGTGAAGCCGTAATAGCCGATGGTCTGAAACAACTGAAACACCATCAACATGATGGTGCGGGAACGATAGGTCGGGCTGAACACCTCGCCATAGGTGCCGGGACGCGGGTCCTCAGCCTCCGGCTGCTCGATCGGCGGCAGGTCCCGGCCGATACGCGCGCGCACCCGGTCCTCCATATCGCTGATCACGCGTTCGGCTTCTTCCAAACGGCCCTGTTGGGCGAGCCAGCGCGGCGATTCCGGCAACGCTCGGCGGATCCACCAGACCACGACCGCGCCGACGGACCCCAGCGCGACGACCCAGCGCCAGCCATCGATTCCCAGCGGTGAATAGGGCACCAGAAGCCACCCTAGAAGCGCAACAATCGGTGTGGTCATCGCACCGACGCCCTGCTGAAAGCCGAACGCCTTCCCGCGCATTCCTTTCGGCACCAACTCGGCCAGATAGGTATCGATCGTGACCAGTTCCACGCCAACCCCGATACCGGAGATGAAACGCCAGAAATTCAGTCCATTGGCGGAACTCTGACAGGCCATGATCAGCGCGGCGGCACTGTACCACAGCAAGGCAAAGGTGAAGATCGTTCGCCGTCCGTACTTGTCGGCTACATAGGAAAACGCGATGGTGCCGAGGAACATGCCAGCAAAGAAGGCCGCAATGAAGCTGGCCAATCCGGCCATGCCGAAGAACGACACCGTGGTTGGCGTGAAAATCTTCGCCGCGTACAGGCCAGGTGCGACATAAGCGGTGAAGCCGATGTCGTAGATCTCAAAACAGCCGCCGAGCGCGAGCAGGACCACCATGTACCAGGTGACCCGGGTCACCGGCAACCGGTCGAGGCGCGCCGTGATCAACGCGGCGGGAGTGGCCGTCATCTTGTTCGTTCCTTATTTCTGACCGGCGACCGTATACTCGGCCATCGCGGTTCCGACAGGTTAGGCCGCGTTCATGTGGAATGGCAATCGCGGTATGGTTGCAAATGAGAGGTTCTCGTTACCGTTCAGGGTCGCCGAGCCCCAGCCGGATCATGCTCCATGACGCCGGTGGCAGCGCTGCTTGCAGATGCTGATCCGCGATCCGCACTGCCGTCAGGGGCGCCGGTTGCACGGTGCCCGATGCCAACTTCGTATTGGCAGCCTCCAGGTCCTGATTATGCAGCAAACGCGCCGCGCGGACCGTTGCAGCAGGGAACGGTCTGAGATCGACTTCCAGCGGCATCGGTTCCGTCAGATGCCGGTTCAGCGCGAACAACGTCAGGGCGCTGCCGTCCTGCACGGCGGCCAGTTTCAAATAGGGCGCGGTGACCGGAAACCACAGGTCCTTTGGCCCGCGCGGATCGTAATAGTTGGCGTCGTAGGTGGGCGAATCGATCTCCGCCCGCAGCACGGTCCCCCGTCCGAAATGGCTGGCCTGGGCGAAGGGATAAAAGATCGTCTGTCGCCAGGCAGGGCCGCCGTTTTCCGTCATGATCGGCGCGATCACGTTGACCAGTTGCGCGAGACAGCCGACCTTGACCCGATCCACATGATTCAACAACGAGATAACCATGCCGCCGAACGCCAGCGCGTCTTTCATGGTGTAGATTTCCTCCAGGATCGGCGGCGCCACCGGCCATCCCGGCAGCACCCGCTCCTCCCGGTTGCGGCGGGTGCGGTACCAGACGTTCCATTCATCGAAACTCAACATGAGGCGCTTCGCGGAACCACGGCGCGCGGCGACCCCGTCGGCGATCGCAACCACCTGCTCGATGAAACCATCCATCAGGTCCGGACTGGCGAGGAAGGCGGGCGTGTCGCGCGCATAATCGTTGAGGTAGGTGTGCAGCGAGATATACTCAACGTGATCGAAACAGTGTTCCAGCACGGTATCTTCCCACGCCCCGAAGGTCGGCATGCTGCGGCCGGATGATCCGCAGGCCGCGAGTTCAATCCCGGGATCGATCCATTTCATCATCTTCGCCGCTTCCGTGGCGATGCGGCCATATTCGGTGGCGGTTTTGGCCTCCATCTGCCACGGCCCATCCATTTCGTTCCCGAGACACCAGAATTTCACCCCGTGCGGCTGTTCCCATCCGTGCGCGCGCCGCAGATCGGACAAGGCCGTGCCGCCGGGATGGTTGCAATATTCCAGCAACCGGCGCGCCGCATCGCCGCCGCGGGTGCCGAGGTTGACGGCGAGCATCGGTTCGATATCAGCCAGCCGGCACCAGTCGATGAATTCGTTGGTGCCGAACGCGTTGGGTTCGTTGGACATCCAGGCGAGGTCGAGCCGAGCCGGTCGTTCCGCCAGAGGGCCGACACCATCTTCCCAGTCGTAGCCACTGACAAAATTGCCGCCGGGGTAGCGCATGATGGTGGGGGCCAGTTCGCGTACCAAGGCAAGCACGTCCTGGCGGAAGCCCTGTTCGTTGGCGGTGGAATGGCCGGGTTCATAGATGCCGCCGTAAACGCAGCGGCCCAGATGCTCCACGAAGGCACCGAACAGGCGGGAATCGGTGGTGCCGATGGCGCTGTCGGGGCGCAGACGGACATGGACCTTACGCATGCGGGGAGTCCTCCAAAGCTGGCACGTCGGGTGACAGCACAGACGATTTCAGCAGGATCGAATAGGGGTGTTGCGGATTGTCCAGCACCGTGCGCGCGTCGCCGGCTTCCACCACCTTGCCATAGCGCATGATGATGATTCGGTCGCTGATCGCATAGGCGGTGGCGAGGTCGTGCGTGATGTAGATGATCGACACGCGCAATTCGTCGCGCAGCGACCGGAACAGACTGACGATCGACATGCGCAACGACGCATCGACCATCGACACCGGTTCGTCGGCGATGATCAAAGCCGGCGCCGGGATCAAGGCGCGTGCGATCGCGACGCGCTGCAACTGGCCGCCCGAGAGTTCATGCGGGAAGCGGTTGCGCACCTCATGCAGTGACAGTCCGACCTGCCGCAAGGCTCTGTCCGCCGCCTGGTCGGGTGCCTGGTCGGTAAAGCGCTGCGCGGTCGTAAACAGATACCGATCGACGCGTTTCAGCGGATTGAAGGCCTCGAACGGGTTTTGAAAGATCGGCTGCATCTGGCGCATGACGCGCAGGCGGCCAGCGCGCGTGTGGACCGCGGTTATGTCGCCGCCCTGGAAACGAATGGAACCGCCGGTGGGGGGCACCATGCCGAGGATCATGCGCGCCAGGGTGGTCTTGCCACTGCCGGATTCGCCGATGATGGTGAATATCTCGGGTCTGGCAGCATCCAGCGAAAAGCTGACACCATCCACTGCCTGGACCTGCCGACGCGACAGCAGGCCACCCATGGCATAAACCCGCGAGACATTGTCGATGTCGAGCAGGCTCATGGTGCGGTCACGAAACAGGCGACGCGATGTCCATCGCCGGTTTGCACCATGGCCGGAACGTCCTCGCGGCAACGAGCAATGGCCAGCGGGCAGCGCGGGTGAAAGCGGCAGCCAGGTGGCGGATTGGCAAGATTGGGCGGCGATCCAGCCAGGTTCGGCGCGGTCGCCATCGCGCCGATGCGCGGCAGGCTGGCGATCAGATGGCGGGTGTAGGGGTGGGTGGGTGAGCGGAATAAATCCGCGGTGCGGCCTTCTTCCACCAATCGCCCCGCGTACATGATGCCAAGACGGTCACACAGGTTTGCGTGCACGGCCATATCATGCGTGACAAATAGCATAGACGATCCGAGCGCACGCTGGACGTCACGGATCAGGGTGAGAACGGATTTCTGGACCACGACGTCCAGCGCCGTTGTCGGTTCGTCGGCAATGATGAAGTCCGGGCGGCACACGGTCGCAAGCGCGATGGCAACTCGCTGGCGCATCCCGCCGGAGAGTTCATGCGGGTACGCGTCCAGCACCTCCGGCTGCAATTGCAGCCGTTGCAGATGGTCCTTGATGGTCGTGAAGAAATCCGGCATCGCGCCGCCGATATGGCGATAGGCGAAATCGATGAAGCTGTGCCGCACCCGGCGCACCGGATTGAGCACGTTCATCGATCCCTGCATCACATAGGACAGATGCTTCCAGCGAATTTCCGCAAGTTCCGTCTCGGTGGCGGTCTGCATGGCAACGGTTCGGTTGGGGAAATCGAATCGGATGCTGCCACTGTGGATGCGCAGCGGCGGACGCGCGGCGCCGGCGATCGTCTTGATCAAGGTGGTCTTGCCGGAGCTGGATTCGCCGGCGATCCCGTAAATCTCGTTGGTCTGAACTGTCAGGCTCACGTCATCCACCGCGCGCACCTCGCGCCCCGAGCTGATGTAGTAGGCGCGCAAATTGTCGATGGTGAGAGTCATGTGCGCAACCGCGACAGGCGGGAACGCGGGTCGATATATTCATTCATCGACACCGCCAGCAGGAACAGGCCGATGAAGGTGATCGCCACCAGCCCGACCGGAAAGGCGATCCACCACCAGATGCCGGCCACCATGGCGGTGTGCTGGTTGGCCCAATAGATCATCACGCCGATGGTGGGTGTATCGATATTGGTAAAGCCCAGCACCGACAATGTCACTTCCAGCCCGATTGACCAGTTGATGTTGTTCATCGTCGTGGAGAACACGATCGGCAGCACATAGGGCAAATGTTCCCGCAGCAGAATTTGCGTCGTGGTCATGCCGGAAAATCGGGCGGTGTCGGTGAATTCGCGCGCGCGCAGACTGAGGGCGACGGACCGGATCAGGCGCGCGTCGTATGACCAGCCCAGACAAGCCATGACCAGAGCAAGCAGGAACCAGGACATGTGGTCGCGCATGACGAAATAAAATAGCACCAGGATCGGGAACAACGGAATGACGATGAAGGTGTCGTTGATCGACATCAGCACACGGTCGATGAAGCCACCGAGGTAACCGGCGGTGAGGCCGATCGCCAGCGACAAACAGCGGCTGATCAAGGCCACGGTAAAGCCAAACAGCAGGGTGTTGCGGATTGCCGCGGATAATTGCCAGTACACGTCCTGGCCGCGCGATGTCGTGCCCAGCGGATAGGCCCATGATGGCGGCACATCCGGTGGCACGACGAACGTGTCGTTCGATGGATAAGGCGCGAAAATCGATGACGCGGCTATCGCGAGCACGATCGTCAGTAATGTGACGCCGATGACAAATTCGCGGTTCCGGCGCAGCATCGCTCAGTGCACCTTCACGCGGGGATCGAGCAGCGGATACAGCAGATCGACCAGCAGCACCGCGGCAGAGACCGCGACGATCGACACGGAAGTCACGCCCAGCACCAGGCTGTAATCGCCGGCATGCACCGCATCCACCAGCAAGGACCCGATGCCGGGATAGCCAAACACCTGCTCTGTGATAATCGCGCCATTGAATATCCCGCCGAGGGACATGGCCAGTCCAGTGATCTGGGGTGCAAGCGCATTGCGCATCACATAAGACAATAAAATGCGCGGCCGGTTCACGCCACCGAGTTCGGCATAGGTCACATAGTCCTCGGTGACGATGTTGGAGACCAGGGCACGCATGCCCATGAACCAGCCGCCGATGCCAACCAGCACCAGCGACAAGGCGGGCAGAATGGCATGTTGCAGCACACTGACGATGAATCGAAAATCAAAGCCCTGCGCAAGGTTCATCTGCGAGCCGCCACTGATCGGCAGCACCGGCCAGACATAGCCGAACAGGATCAGCAGCACGAAAGCGACAATATAGTACGGGATCGGATGAAACCCCATGACGAGCACACCGGCCAACCGCAGTAACCGGCTGTTGCGGTAATAGCCAGCCAGGCCGCCCAGCAGATTGCCAAGTACCCAGGCCAGAACGGTGGAAACGAACAGCAGCCCGATCGTCCATGGCAGGGCCCGGCCAATCAACACAGAAACCGGAGTCGGAAACGCAGACAAGGACGGACCGAAATCGAATACCGCGACCCGCTTCCAGAACACCGCATATTGTTCCAGCAGGCCGCCTTGCAAGCCATAAAGTTCCCGCAGCGACTGCCGCATCTGTGCAATCGCTTCAGGACTGGTGCTGCCGAAGGACGTGGCAGCGGAGATCGTCTGCTCCACCGGATCGATCGGCGTCGCGTGGGTGACGAAAAACGCGATGTTGACGCCGATGAAGACAACCAGTGCGAACTGCCCGAGGCGCCGGACGAAGTAGGCGAGGTACCCGGGCATAATGCGCGGTCTAGGGCTGCGGCTTCAACTTCGTCATCATATAGCGCGTATTGCCCCAGTTCGGCACGGGATCGGTGTAAGGCGCGGTCTCGGCATTCGGGTAACCCGTCCAGTAGGTCTCATCCATCACCGTGAACACGTTATACGACATCAGCGGAATCGTCGGCATTTCGCGTGCCACCAGCTTCAGGTAATCGCGGCCCAGTTCGATACCCTTGGGATCGTCGAAGGCAACGCTGCGGGTTTCCTCGATGATCTTGTCAAGATCGGGATTCGACCAGCGCTGCCAGTTGCGCGGCGGCTGCGGTTGACCGGGTGCCGCAACGAATTGCGAGTGCCAGCTATCCAGGAAATAGGACAGATCGGGATGGCCGCCCCAGGTTTCCACGCTCCAGGCAATCATCGCCTCGAAATCGCCGGCGGCGCGGCGGTCCGCCATCGTGCCTTGCGCCACCGTGGTACTCGCATCAATGCCGAACTGCCGCCATTCCTGTGCAATCATGCTGCCCGCACGCGTCATCACCGGCCGGCCATCGCCCTCCACCGTCACATGAATGACGAAGGGCTTGCCATCCGGGGTGTACCAGGCGTCACCCCGCTTGCTGAATCCGGCCTTCTGCAAAAGCTCTGTCGCGGCCTGCGTGTCATGCTTCCACCAGCCGCGCCCGAAGGCCGCGGCGATCTTCGCCGGATCGGTCGGAATCTGATCGCCCATGGAAGGACGCAGCATCGCCGCGATCGCCGCACCAGTCCCGGGATCGTATGGCTTGAACTTCCGCGTACCGGTATCGATTTCAAAATCCCGCAGCCAGGCTTCCAGCGGCTCGTGGTAATAAGTCGGCGTCGTTCCGGTCGGCGGCACGCCGATCGCGGAAATCGTTGCTGCCCCGCGATATGACGCCATCGACACCGCCTTGATGTCGATCAGCAGCGCCAAAGCCCAGCGCACGTCGCGATTCTTGAACACCTCTAGCTGGTCATTGAAGATCACCGCCGGCAACGTCGGGTCGGGATGCGCATAGGGAAACCCGCTGAACCAGCCATGCGAGGTCTTCGACTGCTTCGCCAGAGTGAACATCCCCTCGGGCGAGGTGTCGTGAATGATATCCAAATCATGGTTCATCTGCGCAATCACGCGTTTGTCCGGCGGCCCCGGATCGATATAGGCGACATAGGTCGGCCCCGGTTGGCCGAAACGCCCAATCGTCGTCCGCTGCCAGTCAGCGCGCCGGTGCCAGATAAACCATTTTCCGTTCGGATCGAAACTGTGCAAGGTGTAGGCGCCCAACACCACCGGCGGATTGAAGTCGAACTTGCCCGGATCGGCGGCCTTTTCGAACACGTGTTTCGGCATGATCCACATCGCGTTCCACCGCACTGTGAACAGCGCATGGAAGCGAGAATTCGGCTTCTTCAATTTGAAGACTACGGTGTAGGGATTGGGCGAGTCGATCGCGGCGACATTGACCTGGATCGGCGCGCTCCAGCGCAGGCCGTTGTTCTTCAAATGGGTCTGCACGGTGTAAACCACGTCATCGGCGCTGAAGGGCACGCCGTCGCTCCAATAGATACCTTGCCGCAACTTGACCGTCATTTCGGTGAAGTCGGCATTATAAATCGGCTTCTCCGCCGCCAGCGAGTTATCCCAGACCCCGTCCACCCCATGCTCTGGATCGATGTACCAGAACGTGTCCATGGCAAGCTGTTGCAACCCGGTTGACTGTCCGCCGGCGTTGATCGCCCAGATGTTGAACCAGCCGGGGTTTTTGATCGTGCCCTCGGGGTTCTCGGCGATCAGGGTTTCCTTGCGCGGCAAATCGGAGATCGTGCCTTGCGCCATTGCGCCACCGGCCCAGAGTGCCGCCAGCCACACCAGTACCAGTCTCCGCAGAACGCGCATTGGCTTCCCCCGCTTTGTTCAATCCCACGCCTGCTGTATCGCCGCGGCCAAAACCGGTCAATCCCGGTCATATGACCCCGCATGCGCGCAGCGCCGCGCGTTCGTCCGCAGTATAGCCAAGTTCAATCAGAACTTCGTCGGAATGCTCGCCCAGTCCGGGTGCCGGCCGGCGCACCCGGCAAGGTGTCGCAGATAGTTTCATCGGGAACCCGAGCATTCTAACCAGACCGTGGCCGGGGTGTTCGACGTCGAGTATCATGTCCTGGGCGTGAATTTGCGGGTCCGCGAAAACATCCGCAACGCTGTGGACGGGGCCGCAGGGGACTCCGGCAGCGTTGAGCACCCCAACCCAGTGGGCCGTGTCGCGGGTAGCCAGGGCCCCACCCACGATGGCATTGATCCGGGATCGGTTCGACACGCGGGCCGCCTGCGTGGCGTAAAGCGGGTCGGTCTTCAGGTCCGGCATGCCCAGCGCGTCGGCCAGCCGGCCAAAGAACGCGTTGTCGGCGGGTGCCAGTGCGATTTGTCCGTCCCGGGTCGGGAACAGACCGTAGGGCGCGGCAATCGGGTGGTCGTTGCCACTGCGGTCGGGTGCCTTGCCGGTGGCGAAGTAGTTCGTCGCGATATACGCGAGAAAACTGACCAGGCCGTTGGTCAGGCTTACCTCCGCCTGCTGGCCCTGCCCGGTCTGGCGCGCCCGCGAGACCGCGGCGGTAATGGCCAGCGCGGCATAGAGTCCGGCGATCAGGTCGCTGATCGGCAATCCTGAACGCAACGGGGGGTCCTCGGGGCGGCCGTTGACGCTCATGAAGCCGCTCATGGCCTGGGCAATGAAATCGAAGGCCGGACGGTCACGGTACGGGCCGCCGCTGCCGAAGCCGTTGATCGAGCAGGTCACCAAACTGGGCCGCAGCTCGGCCAGCTGTTCGGCGGTAAAGCCCATGCGGGCCAGCACGCCGGGACGAAAGTTCTCGATCAGAACGTCGGACTCCGCGATCAGGCGTGATAAAACCGATCGTCCTTGTTGCTTCTTAAGATCGAGCCGGATGGAGCGTTTGTTGCGGTTGAATTGTGCAAAATACCACGACAGCCCGTCGCGCACCGCGCCCTGGCCGCGAACCGAGTCGCCCTCGGGCGCCTCCACCTTGATCACGTCAGCACCGAGATCGCCAAGCAACGCGGTGCAGAAGGGGCCGGACAGGACGCGAGTCAGGTCCAGTATCTTGACGCCGGATAGCGGCATATGACGCCCCTTTTCATGCCACCGCAAAGCGCGGATCGGCGTAGTTGAAGACCTGCACGTCATCGGTTTGCAGGTCGAGCACGGCACAACTCAATTGCCGGTTGTTGCGGTGATCGCGCGCATCCCCAGCCGAACCCGGATTGATGATGCAGACCCGGCCGATGCGCTGCACGGTTTGCGCATGGGTATGGCCGTACAGCACGAAATCCGCATTCGCCTCGGCAAAACGAGCGAGCCGGGTGCTGTGGGGATGCACGTACTCGCCGCGCGGCTCCCACGGTGTGGAGTGCACCAGCAGCAAGGTCTTGCCGCCCATCTGCAACGTCCGCCGGTGCGGTTGTTCCGCCATCCAGGCGACCAGCGACGTGTCGATCCCCGGCCGTTCACGGGCCCGGATGCCGGCGGCGGACAGAAAGACTTCCTCGTGGTTGCCCTGGATGACGTGCGCACCGCGGTCCCGCAGCAGCGCAATCACGTCGTTGGAGAACTGATATTCGAAAATGGCATCGCCCAGGCACAGCAACTCATCGACGTCGCCCATCGCGGCGAGTGCCAGTTGCAGCCCTTGAACGTTGCAGTGAATGTCGGAGACGATGCCAATCTTCACGGCGCGAGGTCCTCAGGCCGGAGTGTGCTTCGCCAGGAACGCCAGCACGCCGTCGGCCTGCTGGCGCAGGAATTCCGGGCCGCGCCAGTTCACCAGCACCTCGACACCTGGCAGAAGCGCCGCGAGCTCCTCGCTGGTTGCGGCCGGGTGCGGGATGTCGGTGCCGGGCAGCAGCATCGTCGGCACCGAACAGTGCCGCACGAAATCGCGGTCCACACAGAAGACGAAGCCTTTGTCCCACATGTTGTGACCGAAGGCCACGATTGCCTTCGGGTCCAGATGCGGGCGTTCGGCCAGTTGCTCCTTCGTCCAGGCGATGTGGCTTTCCGGGAAGTATTCGGGATGTTCCGGGTGCAGGCCGATCGGGTTCTGCAACACCGCCGATGTCACGCGGTCCGCTGCAATCTCGCAAAGCTTCAGGCAGTAGCTGCCGCCGATGCAGCCGCCCAAGGTGTGGAACCGGCGGTGCCCCAGATGGTCCATCAGCGCGAGATGATCGGCGGCGTAGGTGTGCCAGCCGTGATCGGCCTCAATCGCCGTGCGGGAGCGGCCGGCATTGCGCTGGTCCATCGCAATCACGCGGTATCGCCCCGCCAGTACCTCGGTCCAGTCGTTGCCCGCCCGCTGCGGGCCATCGACGGGATGGTGCCAGTTGTCCAACCGGGAGCGCAAGCCGCCCGGGGCGAACAGCACGATCGGGAAACCCTGGCCGAATTCCTCATAGTAAATCTCACCGTCTGGGCGCTGCAGCATCGGCATGGCGGACTCCGTTTGGTTGTTCTGATGGCGCCTAGAGTGGCGGGAAGTCCGCCACGGTCAAGCCCGAGGGTCAGGGGAAGACGGGATTGGCCTTCTTCACGGCGGCGGGTGCGGGCAACGCCCCCGTCGTCCAGCCCCCGCCCAGCGCCTCGATCAGCGCCACGCTGGCGACCAGCCGGCTTTGCTGGATCGACAGCGCGGTCTGCTGATCCGCCAGCAACAATGTCTGCTCCGTAATCACGCTGGTGTATGCCACCGTTCCTGCACGATACTCATTGAACGTTACTTCCACTGCCTTTCGGGTCGATTCCACGGCGGTCGCCTCGGCCGCTGCCTGCAATTCCAGGATCCGCAGGTTGGACAAGGCATCTTCGACCTGCTGGAACGCCGTCAACACGGTCTGCCGGTAGGTCGCGACATACTGGTCATAGGTCGCACGCGCCGCCGCAACCGAAGCAGTGCGCGCCCCGCCGGAGAACAACGTTGCGCTGCCCGATGCGGCCAGCGACCAGATCCGGTTGGCCACCTTGAACAGGCTCGACAACGGATTGCCCTCGAACCCGGCCAGCGCCGACAGGGAAATATCGGGATAGAAGGCTGCCACCTGCACCCCGATCAACGCATTCTCCTGCTGCATCTGCCGTTCCGCCGCGGCAATATCGGGACGACGCTCCAGCAAGGCCGACGGCAGCCCGGGCGGCACCACCGGCACCGCGACCGGCAGCGACGTCGCCGGCGCAATGCTGATCTCCGACGGCGCATGCCCGGTCAGCATGGCAATCGCATGCTCGTATTGCTGGCGTTGGA
>Ga0302202_10006318_pt1 | contig 11811 bp, 9 predicted proteins | sample II_Bog_N3_3_FD_194579 | JGI IMG/M metagenome (GOLD analysis project Ga0302202, IMG submission 194579) | Peat permafrost microbial communities from Stordalen Mire near Abisko, Sweden - II_Bog_N3_3 | ecosystem: Environmental > Terrestrial > Soil > Wetlands > Peat | place: Sweden: Abisko, Stordalen... | reverse complement strand
CAGCGTTTCCCGTTACTGATCTTGGATCAGTTCCGAGTCGCCCGTCATCCCGACATTAGCCGGCATGTAGAAGCCGAAGGAGAGATTATTCCGAAGACGTTGTTGCTGAGGTCTGCGAGTGTCAGATCTATCGCGCACCGACGGCAAGGTCACTGATCGTATCGGATAGTCTATGGGGTGTGAATGACGTCGGGCGGTTAGACGGATCGAGCCGATTAGCTTCGTAAGGAGAGTGGCCAGCATTGAGTCAGTTGTATGATGTTGCTCCATGAGCCACATTCGAGTGAACAGCGTAGAGGAGGCTATCGATCACGCGAATCAGCTGAAGGCGTCAGGTCGGCGGTACTGGTTTCGCGGCCAGGGGAAGGACTGGCCTGTGCAATCGACATTCATGCGCGTTCCCACCGAGCAACGCGAGAGTACCATGCAGAAACTTGCCCGGTTCGAAGGCTGGATAAGGAACACTCCGGGTTTGGAGAAACTCGCGGCTGACACCGACGCAACCATCGCAGTGGCGCAGCATTACGGGCTACCTACAAATTTGGTCGATTTCACGACGAGTCCCGAAATTGCGGCGTACTTCGCGACCGAGAGGGCGGATGCGTCGCCGCCAGGGGAAATGGCATGCCTTATCTGCCTAGACCTTGAAGATATGCTTGATTTTTGGAAGTTCTTGCAGGGGAAGTATCCTCCACTGGAGTTTCTGGAGCCAGAGGTGCCGGACCTGTGGCGGCTAGAAGCACAGCGGGGATGCTTCCTATTCTGCCCCTACGACCACATCGAGAGGCTTTACGATTTTGACCGCATCTACTTCCCGAAGACCCATCGCTACCCGTTGATCCGTCCGGAGGAGGTCTATCCGACGCGCAAGAGCCATCTCGAGATTCTGCTCGATCAATACTTCATGAACGAGTGGCTCATCGAGAACAGTTGGGAGCCCCCGGACAACACGGTGCGGATCGTAATGGAGGTACCCAAAGGGGGCTTCGACCCTGAAGTCTTCCCCAACGGGATTCCACGACACTCCTCGTGGAGCGAGGACCTGTTGCGCGGATGGATTGCTCCTCCTGGGGAGCAACTAGGCATCGCGCGCACAGCGGTGAACTTCCATATAGATGTGCCACACCCGGAGCGCCCGGAAAGGACTGTCCAGCGGGTGGCGGATCAGTTGCTACGCGATCTTATCCCGTTCATCGGGATTCGGAAGAAACTCGTAAATTGGACGATTGAATCGCGCGGCGCGGCGCTGCCTCCGGAGGTCATCGGGAACCTGCCGCCGAGATTGGCACGTCTCTGGGACGGATTGCGGGGACTACCGCATCGTGACGAGGACCTATGCGAAGGCATCGCGATGTGCGTCGCGTTGGGGATTGCGCTGGGGGGTGATTTTGAGAGCTCGGAAGCGTCGCGGTGGAACAACGCAGTGGCGCAATGTCTGCGCGACCCAAGGGAGGTCGAGTTCGGTGCCCCCGATGGCAGTTACTCGCGTGGATTTGCCTCGAGCAGTAACATTGCCGCCGCTGTACGACCCGACATCGCCGCGTTCGCGGCGCCTCAGTGGAAGGAAATGGTCACGTCGAACCTAGTGCTCGTTCTCCAGACCGCATGGACGCCGAGCTATACCTTCGATTTCAGCGGACTGGCGTCTTTATTCGCGCGCGAGATAGCACCCTATCAGGTGCTAGCGCGCGAAACGGCGGTCTTCTATTCTCCGGCGCGACTGGACAAGTTCGGGTTGCCGTAACGCGGGCCGGGTAAAGCTGGTGTTAAGCCCGTCTAAGGCAGAGCCTGTGTTTCGGCATAACGCGCTACACTTGGCGCGTGGGTGGTGGAGTCTTAAATTGCGGGCGGATGGCATGTTAGGAAGGTTAAAGCAAAACGTAGCAACGCGTTCGGCGAGGCGGGTAGAGTCGTCCACGCCGTAGATGATAGCCCCTACAGCGTGCAGTACTTCCACATGAAGATTGTTGTCTTTGCGCATCTTCCACCAGACGATCTTGGCGCCTTCGCGCTCAAGTTGGAGCCAGGTGGCGATATTGGCTTCGTGGTCGAGTTCGGTGACCACGATCTCGTTGCGAACTCCGAGCGTGCGACCGATTGCGAGACTGAGCAGGCGGAGGAACGAGGCAAGAGTACATAGACGTCAAATTGTTGTACGGATTGGCCTCGGTACATCTCATTTGTCGCAAAATCGCCAATTCGCTCACCGGCACGGATAAGTAACGATATGTCGGCTTCCCGGAAGCAATCGACCCAGGCGTTCTCGAATGATGAGAGCAGGCCGATGCACTCACCGAGTTTTAGCAAGAGAGAAGGATTCGTCCTGATAAACACCCTTCTCGTCATTCACCTCTGGAATGGCGGCACTCCGGGAAATGCACCACTCCATAGCCTCTTGACACACCCCTTACAATAGAAACAGTCGAGAAGACCGCGCGGCCACAAACCGGGCTCTTCTCTCTGGCCCAGTGCCAGGCAGCGAGCGTCGCAACTCGCTGAATCTTTGACAACTTAGCCACAGACGGAAATATCAACCTATCTTCTGGATAGGTCATATATCGCCAAGGTACATCTCGCCGTAAAGCCCCCACTGAAAACAAAGGGGTTAGCGGCCCAACCCCCAGCCCTTTCAGAATAGGAGGTCCGAGCCTAAGTCTTTATTCATGAAGATTTTGCACGAAAAGCGGGGGAGGGGTACCCATCCGCACACCGCACCCGGCGGCCAACGCCCCGCATGGCGATACAGTAGGTGTGGGAGGGCGCGGCGATGACGGCAGCGAAGAAGCGGCAGAAGCCAGCGGCAAAGCCTCACACGTCGTCCAGCCAGCCGAGCAAGCCGGGCGCGCTCCCGCCGGAGCAGGCTGCCGTCGAGGCCAGCCTGGACCACCGCTTCGCACGGCCTGAGTTCCTGGAGCTGGCGCTCACCCACCGCTCGCACACCTATGAGGCGCGCCATGGCGTGCCTAAGGTGATCGTTCCGGCCCGGCCCGACCAGCGCGAGATGCGCAACCAGCCCGGCTCGGACAACGAGCAGCTTGAGTTCCTCGGCGACGCGGTGCTCGGCCTCGCGGTCACCGAGGTGCTCTTCGGCGAGTTCCCCCAGTGCAGCGAGGGCGAGCTCACCCGGCTGCGCTCCAACCTCGTTAGCCGCAAGCGCATGGCGGAGATGGGCGCCGAGCTCGGCCTGGGCCCCGCACTGCGCCTGGGCCAGAGCGCCGAGCAGAACGGCGGCCGCATCAAACCCGCGCTGCTCGCCAACGCCGCCGAGGCGATCCTCGCCGCGCTGTACCTGGACGTGCGCGACTCCGGCGGCGACGGCCTGAAGGCGGTGCGGGCCATCGTGCTGCGCTACCTCGTGCAGCCGGAGATCGCGGCCATGCGCACCGCGCTCGCCGCCGAAGCCGGACGCGGCGCCATGCGCGACCACAAGACACTGCTGCAGGAGCGCGTGCAGGCCTCCGCAGCCGGCAAGCTGCGCTACGTGGACATCGCGCAGAGCGGCCCCGCGCACCAGCGCCGCTTTGAAGTCGAGGCGCAACTGGAGAGCCCCGAAGGCGTCCGCGTGCTCTCCGCCGCCGAAGGCCCCAGCAAGAAAGAGGCCCAGCAGCGTGCCGCTGAGATCGCGCTGGCGCAGTGGCATGTCGCCGCCGCCCCGCGCCCTGAGGCTGCTCCGTGAGCGCCGCCTCCCCAGTGGATATGGCATCCGTAGCGCCTCGTCCCGCACGCCGACGCAAGCGCAGCAGTTCCTTCTTTGGCGAGGCGCTGATCCTGCTGCGGCTGGTGCTTGAGATTCTGGTCATTGCGATCTTTATCGTGACCTTTATCGTGCAGCCGTTCCGGATTCCCTCCGCGTCCATGCAGCCGACGCTCTTCGCCGGCGACTTCGGCCTCGCGGACAAGCAGTCGTTTGAGCCCGAGGGTCTGTTCTCACACCTGCTTCCTCCGGCGCGGATTGCGCGCGGCGACCTGATGGTCTTCCACTATCCGGTCGACCCGCAGCTCTACCTGGTCAAGCGGGTGGTCGGCGTTCCCGGCGACCGCGTCCGGTTGCGCGCCGGCCGCGTCTGGATCGATGAGCAGCCCATCGCCGAGCCCTACGCGTTCTACAAGCCCGCGGTGGCCAACCCGTTCCGCGACGACTTCCCCTGGCTGCCGCCGGTGGATCCCGCGCTGGCTCCGCCGTGGTGGTCGCAACTGCGCCACGCCATGCACGACGGCGAGGTGACCGTCCCGGAGGGCCAGTATTTTGTGCTGGGAGACAATCGTAACGACAGCGAGGACAGCCGCTACTGGGGCTTCGTTCCGCGAAGCGCGATTGTTGGCCGGCCGCTGCTGGTGTACTTCTCGCTGCGGCCGCCGTCAGAAGAGACAAGGCCCGCCTCGCTGACCCACCGGCTGCATGAAGACCTCAGCCACCTGCGCATTCTGCGCTAGCGGCCCGGCGTGCGGGTTCGTCAGCGCGCAAGGTACACTGGCAGAGCCGCGAATCAGGTGATTTGCAACCAGGGAGAACTACCGTCTTGAGCACACAGCCAGCCGCAACGGCCTCACAAACCATCCAGCCCGAGGAGCACTCCGAGACGCCGCTCGAAGCGCTGGCCTCCATCTGCTGTGTCTTCGTCGTTGCGCTCTTCATCATGACCTTCGTCGCCCAGAACTTTGAGATTCCCTCGGCGTCGATGGAAAAGACACTGCTCATCGGCGACCACGTCGTCGTCGACCGCACCACGCTCGCCCCGCCGACGGCCTGGGCGCCCTTCGTGCACTACCGCCCCGTGCAGCGCGGCGACGTCATCGTCTTTCTCAAGCCCAACCCGGAGTCGCCGGACCTGATCCTGGTCAAGCGCGCCATCGGCATCCCCGGCGATCGCATTCATCTGCAGCACGGCATCGTCTACGTCAACGGCGTTGCGCAGAGTGAGCCCTACGCAGCCATGCCCAGTGACGACGGCGTCCTCGGCCACTCCTACGAGCCCTATCGCGACGACTTCCCCACCGTCACGCCCGGCGCCGATGAGCAGCTCACTGACGTGTGGCGTCTCGACCTGCCGACCCACATCGTTGGCACGGATCTCGTCGTCCCGCCCGGAAAAGTCTTTGCCATGGGCGACAACCGCGTCGAGAGCCTCGACAGCCGCTTCTGGGGCTTCGTTCCGCAGGAGAACATCATGGGCCGACCGCTGTTCGTCTACTGGTCATTCCAGACGCCCGCCGACCAGGAAGACAAGACCGGCATCGCAGACCGCATCAGCTTCATGTTCCATGTTGTGATCCATATCTTTGACGGCACGCGCTGGACGCGAACCTTCCACGTGATCCGATAGCCCTGACGATGGCGAGTCCCGCACCGATTCCCGAACCGGAAGATCCGTTTGCTGCGCGGCCGCGCCGCCGCCGGCTACTCTGGACGCTCGTCGCCCTCTTACTGGTGCTGATGTTCGCCATCATCCCGCCGCTGGTGCAGGTCAACCGCCTGCGTCGCCGCATCGCGGCCAGCATGAGCGCCAGTCTCGGCCGTCCGGTGCATCTGGACCGCGTCCGGCTGAACGTTCTGCCGGTGCCCGGTTTCACGCTGGAGAACCTCGTCGTCAGCGAAGACCCGGCCTTCGGCTATGAGCCCATCATCCGCGCCAACGTCGTGGAGATTACGCTTCGCCCCAGCTCGCTGTGGCGGCGGCAGGTCGAGCTCTCCACCATCCGCTTCGTTGAGCCCAGCCTGAACCTGGTGCGCAACGCGCAGGGTAAGTGGAACATCCAGTCGCTGCTGATGCACGCCGCCAGCCTGGAGACCGCGCCTACCACGCAGCTTCGGCCCGGCCTTGCACCGCGCTTTCCGTATATTGAGGCGCGCAATGCGCGTGTGAACCTCAAGCTCGGCCAGGAGAAGCAGCCCTTCTCGCTCACCGACGCGGACTTCGCCGTCTGGCTGCCGTCGCCGCAGCAGTGGAACGTCCGCATCGAGGCCCACCCCGAGCGCACAGACAGCAATGTGACAGAGACCGGCATCGTGCGCCTCGAAGGCTCGCTCGTCCGCGCCGCGAAGACCGAAGACGCGCGCATCGACCTCCAGGGCAGTTGGCACGATGCCCAGCTCGGCGACGCCAGCCGCCTGCTCACCGGTAACGACGCCGGCTGGCGTGGCACGCTCAACAGCGATTCCACGCTGACCGGTACACTGGGCCACGCAAACCTCACCACCGGCATCCACCTCAACGATGTGCGCCGCGCCAACTTCCTGCCCGCGCAGTTGCTCGATATTTCTGTAAACTGCTCGGCGGCCGCCGCCTTGCTGCAGAGTCAGTTGACGGAGCTGCACTGCGCGCTTCCCGTGGATGACACCCAGCCCGTCGCGCTCAGCGCCGCGGTGCTGCCTCTGGAGCAACCGCTGCAGGCCGCAACCACGCTGCGCTTCAACGCTCTCCCGCTCGCCACGGTACTTAACTGGGCGCGGCTCTTCTCGCTGCGCATCCCTCAGGATATGAATCCGCAGGGCAGCGTGGATGGTGAGCTCGACTGGAGCGGCGCGCCATCCGCAGGCAGCAAGCAGAGTCCCGGCTGGAGCGGCGGACTCACCGCGACGCTTCAATCGTCCGCTCCTGCGCACGAAGGCCGCGCCGGCGCATCACCATCGCCCACTTCGCAGATCTTCACGTTCGTCGTGCCTGACGCGCCGAACCCCCAACTTACGCTGCAACTGCTTCCGGCCACATTGCCTCCGGCCGCGACGGGTGAAACGCCTGCAAGGCTCACCCTGCAAGGCGCGGCCAGCCGAGGCAGCTACACGCTGCACCTCAACGGAACAGCAACTCCGGCGCAGATTGCGGACCTGGCCAACGACTTTCCGCCTGTCAGCGACGGCGTCACGCAGTCCTTGCCTGCGCTCACCAACGTGGCCACTGGCATTGACCTCACCTGTTCGCGCACGTGGCCTGCGCCGCAGACTTGTGTGGATGTGGCCGCCCCCGCGCCACGCAGATCCGGCAAGCACCGCCGCCGCTAGTCAATCTACTGTGCGGGTGGAGCAATCTCCTGCTTGTGCGTTGAGCTGCGGATCTCCGGTGCACTGCCGTCGTTCACCACCACCTCGCTCGGCGGCGTCTCCACCAGCACCCGCTCGGTGCTGCTGGCGAATCCCGCAATGCGCATCCTCCGCGTGGTGCTGAACGTCCCTGAGCGAATGATCAGCGGCACATCGGCCGCCGCTCCGCCTTCGTTACGCACCGTTACGGAGACCAGCCATCCGCTCGCGTGTGTCTCTCCCGCAGGCAGCAGATGCGGCTCTACGCCCGTGATGCTCAGGTCCGGCAATCCGCGGTCGCGCAGCACCCAGTCGGCAAAGAACCAGTTCAGGTCCTTGCCGCTGGTCTTCTCCAGCAGATGCTCGAACGCCAGCGCCTGCTCGCGCGGACTTTGCTGGGAGACTGGCTGCGCGCACCACGCAGTCAGCGCGGCACGCAGGGCATCGTCACCCGTGATGTCGCGCAGCATCCACCACACTGCCGCGGACTTGCGGCGGTAGTACAGCTCGTCGCTGGCAGCAACTAGCGGCTCGCCTTCGTCTGCTGTCTTGCCCGGCTCGATGACGACCTCTGCCAGATCCAGTGGCCGCAACAGCTCCTGTAGTTGTGCTATCGCCGCATCGCGGCCCTGCTGCTGTTCCACCTCCAGCAGCTCCGCGAACTGCGGCAGGCCCTCGTCCATCCACGGCACACCGGTCTGCACCCACGCATGAGCCATGCTGTGTGCCAGCGCACCCATCGAAGTTGACCCGGCGAGTCCTGCCGCAGGGGCTACCAGCAGCGGCCCATCTTCAAAGGGCTGGCCATCGTGGTCCAGCACGGTCAACGCACTCAGCGGCCGCGGTCCGAACCATTCTTGCAGCAGTGGAGCCACGCTCTCTGCGGAGTCAGTGAGGCGCAGTGAAACGCCCGAGTCATCAGTCTCCAGAGCAACCATCGGCGCCTGTTCATCAACTGCAGCATCGCTCTCCGGCTTTGTAACTCTTTCGTCAATGGCAGGCGAAGGCGCCGTCGCGGACGAACTGGAACTCTGTGCCGAACCATCTCTCATCGTCGGAGCGAATGCAATCATCATCTCCGCATGTGCCACCACGAACAGGCTGGGTAGCCGGAAGCCCAGCGGCTCGGCAGGGAACTCCGCCGTCGCAATGCCGTGTCCCGCTACGACGGGCGAGTCCGCATCATCGCTGATCGCCGTCATCGCTTGCCGTCGCGCGCAGAAGTACACCGCCGCAGGCGGCTCGCCGCTGTACTCCACCGCGACGCGGAGATGGACTGTCGCGCTCGCTTCTCGCAGCCGCGTCGCGTCAAGATACTGGAACAGCTTCGCTCCATCCCCAAGAAAGAGCTGCGGTGCAGCTACCGGGTACCACAACACCGAGCCCATCCCGCGCAGCGCGGTCAGCAGGCCGTTCGGCATCGGCGCAATCGCATCCCAGTCCGCGCTCATCGCGGCGTCGGGTGTTGCGCCAATCGCCTCCAGCCGCGCTCCGCTGGCGGCGATCGTGCCGGAGTAGAACGTGTCCAGCGTCACACTCGTCCCCGGAGCCAGTGGCCTTTCGAGCGAGACGATGGCCTCGCTCGCCTTTCCCGTATGGTCGGCGTCGGTCTCAATCAGATGCTGTGCCAGCGGCAACTTCTGCGCTGCGCCGCCATCGGCGGGCAGCGCGCTCACGCTCTCCCACGTCAGTGTGGAGGATATCTGCAATGCCACGCGCGTCAACGGCGTGCTGCCGTCGTTGCGTACCGTCATGCGTGCTCGCATCTGCAGGCCAGAGCTCGCAGGCTTCAACTGCGCATCCAGATCGTAGGCTGTGATGGTGATCGCCGTGCGCTCGTCGTCGGTCAGCTCCGGCCCGCTCGCTGCCGGCAAAGCACTCGCTGGTTCCTGCGGCGATGACTTGGGTGTGGCTGCATTGGGCGCTGTCGCATCCGGGTCCGCATGCCGCTCAAAGAGTACCGTGCGCTTCGGCGCAGGCGCCTCCTGTTCTGTGCTCGCGCTTGATGCGGATGGCGGCTGCGTCTGCTGCGCGCGAATCGCGCACGCACTCACCAGCGATAGAGCCACCGCACCCGTCAGCCGCCTCAGCAGAACTCTCGTCACGATCCCAAACCTTTGCGCGGCCTCTCTGGCTTGGACTCCGCAACCGCAGGAAGGGCACTGCCGCGCCGCTGGCGCATAGCCTCATACATCACCACCGCACCGGCCACGGACACATTCAGCGAGCTCACGCTGCCTGCCATCGGAATCTTCAGCAGGTAATCGCAGTTGCGCTTTACCAGGTCGTGCAGGCCGCTGCCCTCGCTGCCCAGCACCAGGCAACAGTTCTGGCGGAAGTCAAAGTCGCTGTACTCCGGCGAGCCGCGCTCATCCAGGCCGATGATCCAGATGTGCCGCTGCTTCATCGCCTCCAGCGCGCGCACCAGGTTGGTCACCCGCGCAATCTTCGCATGCTCCACCGCGCCCGCCGAGCTCTTCGCCACCACTCCGCTCAGCGGAGCCGAGCGGCGCTCCGGCAGCACCACGCCGTCAATGCCCGCACCATCAGCCGAGCGCAACAGCGCACCCAGATTGTGCGGGTCTTCCACGCCATCCAGTGCCAGCAGGAACCTGTAGCCCGAAGGCACCATCGGCGCATCCAGCAGGTCTTCAAGCGTCAGCAGTTCTCGCTTGCGCAGAAATGCGACCACCCCCTGGTGCGTGTCTGTCTTCGCCAGCCGGGTAAGCTGGTCGCGCGGCTCCTTGTGGACGCTCACTCCGGCAGCTCGGCACAACTCCAGCACTCGCTCCAACCGCGGGTCCTTACGCTCTTTGGCCACGCTTACGTGGTCGATCTGTCGCGCCCCCGCGCGCAGCGCTTCTTCGACCGGGTGCAGGCCGTACAGGACATCCATATTGAAAGTGTATCCGGGTGGAGCCGTCCGGCGCTTTACTACCAGCGATGCTCGGTGGCGTGCTTCGGCAGCAACTCTACCGGATTGAGCCGGAAGGCAATCCCCGCGCTGATGCCATACGGATGGATGGAGCCAAAGGTAAACTGCGGCCACATCTGGTACTCCGCGTCCACCACGCGAACGGTCCAGCGGTCATTAATGGTGTAGTCCAGGCCGCCGCCTGGTGCATAGACAAGGTAGTTGCCCACCCCGTAGTTGAAGGGCAGGTTGATGTGTCCCGACCCGATAAGGAATTTCGCATAGGGACGTAGTCTTCCAGGCCGCTTGCTCAGGGTAATGCGCGGCCCGGCTAGGTAAGTTCTCTCGGTAACATTCTCATCGGCACCGAAGCGCACATAGCGGACCTCGGCCTCAACGCCGAACCACCACGCGGGGTCCACCTCCGCAAAGAGTCCCACGCCGCCGAGCTTCTGCTGTCCATAAACCGTCTCGTAGTAGGAGGCCTCGCCTCCGATGGCCATCAGGCTACCCGGCCCGGTCGCTGTGGCTGTAGCCTGCGCATGCAGACTGCGGCCACCGGAGAGCAGCACAGCCAGCGCCGCCAGGGCCAAGCACGAAGATCGAACCGTTCTCTTCATCGCCGGCCTCACGGAGTCACAATCAGCGTTACGTCTTGCGTCTCGGTTGCGCCCGTTCCGGTGCCGTAGGCCGTGACCTTGAAGTTATAAGTTCCAGCCGGCGTGCTGTTGATCTTGATGCCGCCGCAGCCGGTCGCGCCCAGCGTTCCGGCGATTGCCGCCAGCAGCAGTATCAGCATCGGCAGCGAGCGCCGTTTCGACCGGAAGAAGATCAGGCAAGCCAGCAGCCCCGCCGGCAGGAAGGCAAGCAGCACACCGCTGCCACCGCTGCGTTCGTTCTTCGCGGTTGCACCGGCACCCAGCGGATCGCCGGTGTCGATGGTGAGTTTTCCGACCATGGTGCCGTCGGCAGCCAGCACGCCCATATCGGCGCTGAAGGTGCAGGTTGCGTCGACAGGCAGGCCGAGGCAGCCGATCTGCATCGTATCGGTAAAGTTATGCACTGAGGTCAGCGTGACCGTCACCACGCCATGCTGCGAGCTCTGCAGGGTCATCGATCCCGGTGCGACCAGGATGGAGAACTGCGACACTCCGCCGCCTGTGATCTGCGTGATCGCCGACGCGGAGCCCGCATAGACCGTGTCAGCGTTATAGGTCGCCACTACGCTCTCGCCCGTCGATTGCAGCTCGATGTTGATCGTCGCCTGCCCGCTTCCGTTCAACGGCGAGGTCCCAATAACGGTGGTTCCGGTCGTGAAGGTAATCGTCCCTGTGGGGGAGACCGGTCCGGTCCAGCCCACGGTCCCAATCAGCGTCACCTGCTGGGCGTCGTTCGGGTTGGTCTGCGTGGAGGACACGGCTGTCGTAGTCGGACGCAACTGCACCGCCTGCGACAGCGCCGGGGAGACGCTCGCGAAGTTGTTCGTATCGCCCGCATAGCTCGCCTGGATCGCATGATTGCCGGCCGCCAGCGAAGCCAGGCTCAGCGTCGCCACTCCGCTCGAATTCAGCGTCGCTGTGCCCAGCGTGGCCGAGCCATCCGTAAAGGTCACGGTTCCGGTCGGCACGCCCACGCCGGCATTGTTCACCGTCGCGGTCAGCACAATCGGCGCCAGCGTCAGCGCCGGGTTGGCGCTGCTGGTCACCGCAACCGTCGTCAGTTCCTGCACCGAGATCGTCAGCGGCGTCGAGACAGAAGCGCTCGCCTTACCGTCGCCCGGATAGTTCGCCACGATGGTGTGCGCGCCCGGTGCCAGTGTGGAAGTGGTCAGCGTCGCCACGCCGCTTGCATTCAGCGTGCCGGTTCCGATGGCCGTTCC
>Ga0302202_10006314_pt1 | contig 11819 bp, 13 predicted proteins | sample II_Bog_N3_3_FD_194579 | JGI IMG/M metagenome (GOLD analysis project Ga0302202, IMG submission 194579) | Peat permafrost microbial communities from Stordalen Mire near Abisko, Sweden - II_Bog_N3_3 | ecosystem: Environmental > Terrestrial > Soil > Wetlands > Peat | place: Sweden: Abisko... | reverse complement strand
AAGACAACAAAGCCCGGCGTCCGTCGGCCCCGGCGCAAGGAGCGCAAGAACATCGCCTACGGCGTGGCGCACATCAAGAGCTCGTTCAACAACACCATCGTTTCCATCGCCGACCCCGAGGGCAACATCCTCGCTTGGGCCTCGGCGGGCAATGTCGGCTTCAAGGGCTCGCGCAAGTCCACCCCCTTCGCCGCCCAGCTGGCGGCCGAGGCCTGCGCCAAGAAGGCCATGGAGCACGGCGTGCGCAAGGTCGACGTCCTCGTCCGCGGCCCCGGCTCGGGCCGCGAGACCGCCATCCGGTCGCTGGCCGCGGTGGGCATTGAGGTCGTGGGCATCAAAGACGTCACCCCGATCCCCCACAACGGTTGCCGCCCCAAGAAGCGGCGCCGGGTCTAGGTCGAAGAGGAAGAGGAACACACCCCATGGCTCGATACACCGGTCCCGTCTGCCGACTCTGTCGGCGCGAGCGGACCAAGCTGTTTTTGAAGGGCGAGCGTTGCTACTCGCTCAAATGCCCCGTGTCCGAGGCGGTCACCGACCGCCACAGCCGCGCCTACCCGCCCGGCGAGCACGGACGCGACCGCATGCGCCAAGGCTCCGAGTACCTGGCCCAGCTGCGTGAGAAGCAGAAGGCGCGCCGCATTTACGGCATTTTGGAGAAGCAGTTCCGCAACATGTACGAGGAGGCCAACCGTCAGGGCGGCATCACCGGCGAGAACCTGCTGCGCAATCTCGAGCTCCGCCTCGACAACGTCGTCTTCCGGGCCGGCTGGGGCGCCAGCCGCCGCCAGGCCCGCCAGTTCGTGCGCCACGGCCATGTGAGCGTGAACGGCAAGCGCGTCACCATCCCCAGCTACCGCGTGCGCACGGGCGAGACCGTCCTGCTCCGTGAGGCGACCCGGGGCAACTTCCTGGTGCGCCGCAACATGGACACGCTGGAGCGCCAGACCCCGGCCTGGCTCCAGACCGGCGATGCCGGTTTCTCGGTCTCCATCCTCAACCCGCCCCTTCGTGAGCACATCGACGAGCCCATTCAGGAGCAGTTGATCGTCGAGCTGTACTCGAAGTAAGCCCCGTCCCCTGCAACAGGAGTACCCACCATGCTGATCATCCAACGCCCGACCGTCGAGATCGTCGACGAGGAGCAGAACAACCGGCAGCGTTTCGCCATTGGCCCGCTCGACCCGGGCTTCGGCACCACGCTCGGTAACTCGCTGCGCCGCACGCTGCTCTCGTCAATTCCCGGTGGCGCTGTGACCCAGCTCCGCTTCGACGAGGCCCTGCACGAGTTCACCACCCTGCCCGGGGTCAAAGAGGATGTCACCGACATCATCTTGAACCTCAAGGACCTGCTGGTCCGGGTGCAGTCCGACGAGCCGGTGACTCTCCGTCTCGACGTGCGCGGCCCGGCTGACGCCACGGCGGCCGACCTCCAGGTGACGGCGGACGTCGAAATCCTGAACCCCGACCTGCACATCGCCTCGGTCAACGCCAAGGGCCGTCTGGCCGTCGACGTGACGGTAGAGCGCGGCCGCGGCTACGCCTCGGCGGACAAGAACAAGAAGTCCTCGACCATCGGTGTCATCCCGATCGACTCCATCTTCTCGCCGGTCCACCGGGTCACCTTCGACATCGAGCCGGTTCGGGTGGAGCAGTCGACCAACTACGACCGCCTGGTGCTCGACATTGAGACGGACGGGACCATCTCGCCCCGTGAGGCCCTGGCTTCCGCCGGCGACACCCTACGCAACCTGGTCTCGCTGGTCGCCGACCTCGAGGAGGCCCCCCAGGGCCTGGAGCTGGGTGACACCGGGACGACCACGAGCGGTTCGCCCGACCTCGACCTGCGCATCGAAGAGCTCGACCTCTCCGAGCGCCCGCGCAACTGCCTGAAGCGCGCCCAGATCAACACGATCGGCGAGCTGGTGGAGCGCACCATGGAGGATCTGCTGGCCATCACCAACTTCGGCCAGAAGTCGGCTGACGAGGTCGTCCAGCGTCTGGACGAGCGCGGGCTTTCGCTCCGCACGAGGGACTGAGCCGCCATGCAAGCAACTCCGAAGCGCGGCCGCCGGTTCGGTGGCTCTTCCGCGCACCAGAAGTCGATGATGGGCAACCTGGTGGCGTCGCTGATTGCCGCCGAGTCCATCGTGACCACGGAGGCCAAGGCGAAGGCGCTGCGTCCCGTGGCCGAGAAGTGCGTCACCGCGGCCCGCAAGGGCGGCCTGGCCAACCACCGCAACGTCGTCGCCCTGATCCGCGACAAGGACATGGCGCACAAGCTGTTCGAGGAGATCGGGCCCCGCTACTCCGAGCGGCCCGGCGGCTACACGCGCATCCTCAAGCTGGGCCCGCGCCCGGGTGACAACGCGCCGATGGCGCGGATTGAGTTCGTCTAGCCGGTGGAGCAACCCGCCGGCGCTGCTCTGCAGCGCTGGAGGCTCCTGATCGCCTATGACGGTGCGGCCTTTCGGGGCTTTGCCGCCCAACCCGAAATCCCGACCGTTGCCGGCGCGCTGTGCGAGGCGATTGCGCGGACGGCCCGACTCACCGAGGCGCCGATCATCACCTGCGCCGGCCGGACCGATGCCGGCGTGCACGCACGGGGGCAGGTGGTCCACGTCGACCTGCCCGCTGCCGCCTCCTCTGACGGCGTCTGGCTCGCCCGCGCCCTGAACCGCCAGCTGGCCCCGCAGATCGTCGTGCGCCGGGCCGACGCGGTGGAGGCCACCTTCGATGCCCGTCGGGCTGCCACGGCCCGCTCCTACCGCTACCTCGTCTGGAACGCCCCGGCGCCGGACCCGCTGCTGGCGTCGGTGTCCTGGCACGTGCGGGACCCGCTCGACCTGAGTTCCATGCGAGCCGCGTCGGACGTCTTCTTGGGCACCCACGACTTCCGCTCGTTCTGCCGCCGGCCGGTGGGGTCCGACCCCAGCCGACCCCTGGTGCGGCGGGTGACGACGGCCCGTTGGAGCATCGACCGCGGGCCTGAGGCAAAGGACGCCGACGGTGGCACCGAGGAGACCCGGCTGCTCCGCTTCGAGATCACGGCCGCCTCGTTCTGCCACCAGATGGTCCGTTCCCTGGTGGGGAGCCTGGTCGAGGTGGGCCGGGGCAAGGAGAACGCCGCCGGCCTCATGGAGCGGCTGCGGGCGGTGACCCGCCACCGCATGCCCGATCCGGCCCCGGCGCAGGGCCTCTGCCTGGTTTCGGTGGCCTACGGGCCCGAGGGCGGAAGCCCGGCCGCCTGAGCCCGGCCCGGCACGCCGACGCGGCGGCTTGCTCCCCCCTGCCAGGGGCCCTATCCTGGTGCGTCGGCTCTCGGGACTCCCGAGTCCGTTGAGCCCGCCCCGGGACCCAGGTCCGGAGGCAGTCTCGCCCACTACGCAAATGCGAAAGATCGGTCTTGTGCGCACATTTTCACCGAAGGTCACGGAGATCCAGCGGAGCTGGTACGTCGTCGACGCCGACGGCCTTGTCCTCGGGCGCCTGGCCTCCTCGGTGGCGGCCATCCTGCGCGGTAAGCACCGCCCTTACTTCGCCCCGCACGTCGACACCGGCGACCACGTGATTGTGGTCAACGCCGACAAGGTGGTCCTCACCTCGAACAAGGCCGATGCCAAGCTGGCCTACCGCCACAGCGGATACCCGGGCGGCCTGCGCTCCACCAGCTACGCCGAGCTGCTCGAGCAGAAGCCCGCCGAGCTCATCCGTCGTTCGGTACGCGGCATGCTGCCGAAGAACACCCTCGGCCGCCAAATGCTCGGCAAGCTGCAGGTCTACGCCGGACCCGATCACCCGCACTCGGCGCAGAAGCCCGAGACCCTCGAACTGCCCCAGGCCCGTCGCGCCGGCTGAGTCCGCGCACCAGGAAGGACACCACCCTCGCAATGCCCGCACCACTGAGTCAGACCACCGGACGCCGCAAGCAGGCAGTGGCGCGTGTGCGCTTCCGCCCCGGCCAGGGCGCTATCACGGTGAACAAGCTCCCCATTGAGCGGTACTTCACCTCCGCCACCCACCGCATGTTGGTCACCGAGCCGCTGCGCATCACCAACACGGTCGAGGCGTACGACATCGACGCCACCATTGACGGGGGCGGCATCTCGGGTCAGGCCGGCGCCATGCGCCTCGGCATCGCCCGCAGCCTGATCGACCTTGACCCCGAGCTGCGGGCCGCACTCAAGCGCTCCGGTCTCCTGACCCGCGACGCCCGCGAGAAGGAGTCCAAGAAGTACGGCCTCAAGAAAGCTCGCAAGGCACCGCAGTACTCCAAGCGCTAGGAATGGCGCCGACCCGCTTCGGCACAGACGGTGTGCGCGGGGTTGCGAACGAAGAACTGACACCCGAGCTGGCCCTGGCGCTCGGTCGTGCCGCGGCCCGTGTCCTTCCTGCACCGACGTTCGTCGTCGGCCGCGACACGCGCCGCTCGGGACCGCTCCTCCAAGCCGCCTTCTCCGCCGGCCTGGCCGCCGAGGGAGCCGACGTCGTCGACCTCGGCGTGCTGCCGACGCCCGGTGTGGCCGCGGTTGCTCAGGCGCGCCAGGCGCCGGGTGCGGTCATTTCGGCTTCGCACAATCCCTTCGGCGACAACGGGATAAAGCTCTTCAGCCTGCTGGGAACCAAGCTGCCGATGGAGGTCGAGGGTGAGATTGAGCGCGAGCTCGACGCAATTCTGGCCGACCCGGACCGCGCTCCCCGTCGCCCGACCGGCCACGGTGTGGGCCGGATCAGCGCCGATGCCGATGCCGTCACTCTCTACGAGGCCCACCTGGTGGGCACGCTGGAGGGTCGCCGGCTCGACGGGCTGCACATTGTGGTCGACTGCGCCAACGGTGCCGCCAGCGCGATCGCGCCGCTGGTGCTGGCCGAGCTCGGCGCGGAAGTCCGCTCGCTGCACGACACGCCCGACGGGGCGAACATCAACGACAAGTGCGGCTCGACCGACCCCGGTGAGTTGGCGCGGGCGGTCGTGGCGCACCAAGCTGACCTCGGCCTGGCCTTCGACGGCGATGCCGACCGGGTCATCGCGGTCGACCACCACGGGACCGTCGTCGACGGCGACGTCCTCCTGGCCTTGTTCGCACTGGACCTGGCCGAGCGGGGCCACCTCGCCGGCAACACCGTCGCCGTCACCGTCATGACCAATCTCGGCTTCCGGCTGGCCATGGAGGCCCGCGGCATCGGCGTGCGGGAGACCGACGTCGGGGACCGGCATGTGCTGGCCGCGCTCGACGCCGACGGCCTCAGCCTGGGCGGCGAGCAGTCGGGCCACATCATCTTCCGGTCCCGCTCGACCACCGGCGACGGCATCCTGACCGGGATCGCGCTGGCCGACCTGGTGCAGCGGGCCGGGCGCTCGCTGGCCGACCTGTCGGACGGTCTGGTCGAACGGGTCCCGCAGCGCCTCGTCAACGTCCCCATCCCCCAGCCCCAACGCCTGGCCGACTGTGCCGAGGTGTGGGAGGCCGTGGTGAAGGCCGAGGCCGAGCCGCTGGTGCGCGTCATGGTCGAGGCCCGGGTGGAGGCCCAGGCCAACGCGGTGGCGGCCCAGCTCGCCGGAGTCGTGGAGGCCGCCCTGGGGCAGATCGAGCCGCAGGCGCCCAGGTAGCCTGGGGTCACTATGTGCGGAATCATCGGCGTCACGGGTGAGTCCGACGCCATCCCGATCCTCCTCGGTGCCCTGCACCAGCTGGAGTACCGCGGCTACGACTCGGCCGGCGTCGCCATGGTGGTCGAGGGGTCCGACGGTGCGAACGCCGTCTGGCGGGCCCGGGCGGCCGGCGGCACGAACTCGGTGGCCAAGCTCGGGGAGTTGACGGTCGATGCTCCCACCGGGCACGCCGCAGCCATTGGGCACACCCGGTGGGCCACGCACGGGGGCCCGACCGCCGAGAACGCCCATCCGCACATCGACTGCACCGGCCGGCTGGCCCTGATCCACAACGGGATCATTGAGAACCATGCCGAGCTGCGGGCTGAGCTCGAAGCCGGCGGGCACACGCTGGTCTCCGCCACCGACACCGAGGTACTGGCCCATCTGATTGAGCAGGAGATGGCCGGTGGCGCGTCGCTCGTCGAGGCGGTCCGCACTGTGCTGCCGCGGCTGCGGGGCTCGTTCTCCATTGCGGTCGTGTCGGCCGACGAGCCCGACACCATTGTGGCGGCCCGGCGCAAGACACCCCTCGTCCTGGGGCTGCACGACGGTGCGGCGTTCCTCGCCTCGGACATCCCCGCCCTCATTGGGCATACCCGCCGGGTCTTCGCCTTGGCGGACGACGAGCTCGCCGTCCTCACGCCCGGTTCGCTGGTGGTCACCGCGCTCGATGGCACGCCGGTCGAGCCCGAGCAGCTGACGATCACCTGGGACCTCGAGGCGGCCCAGAAGGGCGGCTTCGAGGACTACATGTCCAAGGAGATCGACGAGCAGCCCAAAGCCGTGGCCGACACGCTGCTGGACCGGCGCGGTCCGGGCGGCGAGCTCATTCTCGACGAAATGCGATTGAGCACCGACGACCTGCGCGGCATCGACAAGGTGTTCATTGTCGCCTGCGGGTCTAGCTACCACGCCGCCCTGGTGGCCAAGTACGCCATTGAGCACTGGGTCAAGCTGCCGACCGAGGTCGACATCGCCAGCGAATTCCGCTACCGCGACCCGGTTCTGAACGAGCGCACCCTCTGCGTCGGGGTGTCGCAGTCGGGGGAGACGCTCGACACATCGGAGGCGATGCGCGAAGCGGCACGTCTCGGTGCCAAGGTGCTCGTCGTCTCCAACGTCGTCGACTCGTCCATGGCGCGAGCCGCCGACGGTGTCCTCTACACGCGGGCCGGGCCGGAAATCGGTGTGGCCTCCACCAAGTGCCATCTGGCCCAGATTGTGGCGCTCGAGGTGCTGGGGCTGTACCTGGCCCAGACGCTGGGCACGCTGCCACCGTCGGAGATCAAAGAGATCTTCGACGCCATGGAGGTCCTGCCGGGCCTCGTCACCGAGGCATTGGCCCGGGCGAGTGACGTCGACGAGGTGGCGGCCAAGCTGACGGACGCCCGCGACTTCTTCTTTCTGGGCCGTCATGTCGGCTATCCGGTGGCCCTGGAGGGCGCGCTGAAGCTGAAAGAGCTGGCCTATCTGCGCGCAGAAGGCTACCCGGCAGGAGAGCTCAAGCACGGGCCGATCGCGCTCATCGAACCGGGTACCGTCGTGGTCGGCATCGCGACCCGCAATCCGCTGTGGGAGAAGACCCTGTCGAACATCGCGGAGGTGCGCAGCCGTGGGGCCACGGTCGTGCTGCTGGCCGACGACGGCGACGAGGAAACGGCGGCCGCGGCGGACCACGTGCTGTGGGTCCCTCCGACCTCTCCGCTCCTCGCACCGGTGGTCGGCGTCGTGCCCTTGCAGCAGTTGGCCTACCGGCTGGCCCGCCTGCACGGCCACGATCCCGACCGCCCACGGAACCTGGCCAAGACGGTGACCGTCGAGTGATCGGCGGGGCCACCGGCACCGCCGGCACCGCCGGCGCCATCGTCGGGGTGGGCGTCGACGCTGTCGACGTGGCGCGGTTCCGGCGGGTGCTCGACCGCCGCCCGAACTTCGCCCAACGGTGCTTCACCGATTCGGAACGTTCCGACGCCACCGGCTCCGCCGACGAGGTGCAGAGCCTGGCGGCGCGCTTCGCCGCCAAGGAGGCGGTCATGAAGGCACTGGGCACGGGCATCGGGGGCTTCTTGTTGACCGACGTGGAGGTCTGCCGTACGACCGGCAAGGGCGCCACCCGCAATGCCCCCTACCTCCGGTTGCACGGCGCGGCGGCCGAGTTGGCCGGCGCCCAGGGCGCGGGCACCTTCCATCTCTCCCTCACCCACACTGACAACGTGGCGATCGCCTTCGTCGTGGCAGAGCAGACGCCGTGCGCGCCGTCCTGACCCGGGACGAAATGCGGGCGGCCGACGCCGCCGCGCTGGCCACCGTCTCGCACGAGACGCTGGTCGAGCGCGCCGGCACGGCGGTGGCGCATGCGGCGCTGCGACTCCTCGGCGGCGCCTACGGCCGGCGGGTCGTGGTGGTGGCGGGCAAGGGAAGCAATGGGGCCGACGGGCGCGTCGCTGCGGCGTACCTGGCCCGCCGGGGCGCCCTGGTGCGCATTGTCGAGGCCGGCGACGTAGGGGCAAAGGACACCCTGCCGCCGTGCGATCTGGTGATCGACGGGTCCTACGGCACCGGGTTCCGCGGCACCTACGACGCGCCGGCACTGCCGGCCGGTGCGCTGGTGTTGGCCATCGACATCCCTTCGGGCGTCGACGCCGACAGCGGAGAAGCGCCCGGTGCCGCCGTGCGGGCCGACCGAACTGTGACCTTCGCCGCGCTCAAGCCCGGGCTGTTGCAGGGCGACGGCGCCGTCTGCAGCGGAACGGTCGAGGTGGCCGACATCGGGATCGGGTTCCCCACGCCGCAGGCCCTGCTGGTGCAGGACGCCGACGTGGCGCTGGTCCCGGCCCGGTCCAGAGAGGGCAACAAGTGGACGACCGCCGTCGGCGTGGCGGCGGGCTCGCCCGGCATGGAGGGCGCGGCCATCCTGTGCACACGCGGCGCCATGGCGGCCGGCGCCGGCATGATCCGGTTGGGCGCGCCGGGGAGCCCGACGGCGGCCTGGCCCACCGAGGTCGTGCGCATGCACCTGCCCGCCCAGGGGTGGGCCGACGCGTTCGTCGAGGCCACGGCCAAGTGCAAGGCGGTGGTGCTCGGCCCCGGGCTCGGGACCGGCGCGGCCACCGCTGAGGAGATCAGGGCGGTCATTGCCGCGGTGCCGGTGCCGTTGGTGATCGACGCCGACGCGCTCAGCGCGCTGGGTGACACCACCGCGGCGCGCCTCCTCATCGACAAGCGCAGCGCCCCGAGCATCCTCACGCCGCACGACGGCGAATATGCCCGCATCAATGGGTCGGCGCCGAGCGGCGACCGCCTGGCGTCGGCCCGGGCGCTGGCGCGGTCGACCGGTGCCGTCGTGCTGCTGAAGGGGCCGCTCACTGCGGTGGCGGCCCCCGACGGGTCGGTCCCCGACGTGCTGCTGGCCGCGGCCGGCGGGCCGTCGTTGGCCACGGCGGGAAGCGGCGATGTGCTCTCGGGCATCATCGGCGCTTTCTGCGCCCGCGGGCTGCCGGCGCTGCAGGCGGCGGCGCTCGCTGCCCACGTGCACGGGAGGGCTGCGTCGCTCGGCCCGGCCCAAGGGCTGGTGGCGGGTGACCTCCCCGACCTGGTGGCGGACCTCCTCACCGAGCTGGGCGCGGAGCGGGGGGACCGTCATGACTGACGGCGCACCGGTGCGGCTGGCGTCCGCGGTCCTGGCCGATGATGACGCCGCCATGACCATGGCCCAGGGCCGCTCGCGCCCGGCGTGGGCAGAAATCGACCTGGCCGCCGTGGCGCACAACGCGACGGTGCTGGCCCGCCTGGCCGCGCCGGCCGAATTGTGTGCGGTGGTCAAGGCGCACGGGTACGGCCACGGGGGACCTGCGGTGGCCCGGGCCGCGCTGGCCGGCGGCGCCGGCCGGCTGGCCGTGGCGCTGGTCGACGAGGGTGTGGAGCTGCGCGAGCACGGCGTCACCGCGCCCGTGCTGCTCTTGAGCGAATGCGATCCGGCCGCGGCCGCCACCGCATTGTCCTATGGGCTCACGCCCACGCTGTATTCCGCCGAGGGCATCGCCGCCTTCAGCGCGGCCGCCACCGCGGCGGGCCGGCCTGTCGGAGTGCACGTCAAGGTCGACACCGGCATGCACCGGGTCGGTGCGGCGCCCGAGGACCTGCGCGCCGTTGCGGCCGCCGTGTTGGCGGAGCAGCCACTGCGTCTGGAGGGCATCTGGACGCATTTGCCGGTGGCGGACGGCGAGGCCGAGGACCGCGCCTATACGGAGGGCCAGCTGGCGCTGTTCGACCATCTCGTGGCGGAATTGGCTGCGGCCGGCATCACGGCACCGCTGCTGCATGCCGCCAACACGGCTGGTGCCATCGCCTTCCCGCTGGCCCGGCACCACATGGTGCGCTGCGGGCTCGGCCTCTATGGCTACCTGCCCGGTCGTTCCGTCCGGGAGGCCTTCGACGCACAGGCCGGCGGCGCGCAGCTGCGCCCCGCCATGGCCCTGAAGGCGCGGGTCGTGGCAGTGCGCATGCTCGAGGCAGGGGAGCGCCCTTCCTACGGCCGGCTGCGCCCGCTTCCGGCGCGCTCGCTCGTGGCCACGGTCCCGATCGGGTACGCCGATGGCGTGCCCCGCAGCCTCTTCGGCGGGGGCTACGAGGTCCTCATCAACGGCGTGCGCCGTCCGTTGGCCGGCGCGGTGACGATGGACCAGATTGTGGTCGACTGCGGCAATGACGAGTCCGTGCGCCCCGGCGACGAGGTCGTGCTACTCGGACGGCAGGGGAACGAGGAGATCACGGCGGACGACTGGGCCGCCATGGCCGGGACCATCAGCTACGAGGTGGTGTGCGGCGTGGGGCCGCGCATGCCGCGCATTGTGGTCAACCGTCCCGACGTGCCCGGTGCCTGACGCCGGCGCACTCGAGCGGCTGCGGGTCACCGCGTCCACGTGCACGCGCTGTCCCTTGGCCAAGGGCCGCACCCAGGTGGTGTTCGGCGTCGGCTCGCCCACGGCCGACCTTCTCTTCGTGGGTGAAGGGCCCGGTCGCGAAGAGGACCTCGCCGGTGAGCCCTTCGTCGGCCGCTCGGGCAAGCTGCTCGACCGCCTGATGTGGGAGGAGGTCGGCCTCACCCGGGCCGAGTGTTACATCGCCAACGTCGTGAAGTGCCGGCCGCCCCAGAACCGCGACCCCGCGCCAAAGGAAATCGAGGCCTGCCGCCCGTACTTGGCCGAGCAGATTGAGCTCATCGACCCTCGCGTCATCATCACGTTGGGCAACTTCGCCACCAAACTGCTGCTCGACACCGCCCAGGGCATCCGGGAACTGCGCGGCCAGGTCTTCGAACGGGGACGAGCTGATGTGGTGCCGACCTACCACCCCGCCTACGTGCTGCGGGCGGGCGGCGAGGCCATGGCGCAGATGCGGGCCGACTTCGTGCGGGCCAAGCGCCTCATGGCGACGGGTCGCCAGTGAGCTGGCCTGTCACCTGGACGAGCAAGTCGCCCGACGGCACGAGGGAGCTGGCCGGACGCGTGGCGGCGCTGTGCCGGCCCGGCGACGTCGTCTTGTTGGTGGGAGACCTGGGGGCGGGCAAGACGGTCTTCGCCCAGGGCTTCGCCGCGGCCTTGGGGGTCCCGGGCCCGGTGACCAGTCCTACCTTCGCCCTGGTACGCCAGTACCGCTGCGGCGACGGGAGTCCTGTCGGGCTCCTCATCCACGCCGACGTGTACCGGACCGGCTCCTTGGAGGAGGTGGCCGACCTGGCCCTGGCCGAACTGGTCGAAGAGGACGCGGTGGCCCTGGTCGAGTGGGGGGAGCTGGCGGCACCTGCACTGGGAGACAGCGCGCTCGAAATCACACTCGTGGCCCCGGACCCCCAGGGGGCGCCCGAACGGCGCGTCCTGACCCTGGCCGGCCGGGGCCGCTGGGCCGACCGGTCGGACGCGGTCACTGCGTTGGTGGCGCCGGCGGTGGGACAGAGCTCGTGAGCGCGGACGCTATGAGCGCGGGCCCCGTGCGCGCGGGCGCCATGGTGGCGATCGAGACGGCCACCGAGACCGTCGGTGTCGCCGTGCGCACGGCGACTGGTGTGGAGGCCGAGCTGACGCTCACGGGCCGGCGGCGCCACGTCGAGACCCTCACGCCCGCGTTGCACCACTTGCTCGAACAGCTCCATCTGGTCCCGGGT
>Ga0302202_10006312_pt1 | contig 11821 bp, 10 predicted proteins | sample II_Bog_N3_3_FD_194579 | JGI IMG/M metagenome (GOLD analysis project Ga0302202, IMG submission 194579) | Peat permafrost microbial communities from Stordalen Mire near Abisko, Sweden - II_Bog_N3_3 | ecosystem: Environmental > Terrestrial > Soil > Wetlands > Peat | place: Sweden: Abisko... | reverse complement strand
CGAGCAGCACAAGCAGCCGGAGTTGAGCGAGATCACCTCGCCCTCGACCGCCTCATAGAGCAGATGGTCGAGGCCGATCTCGCCCCATTCGTTGACGATCACCAGCGCGTCGGCGAGCGCCGCGCTCTTCAGCATGCGGTTGATCAGGCTGGTCTTGCCGGCGCCGAGGAAGCCGGTGACGACATGAAGCGGGATCGGCTCGCGCGCATTCATGGCTCGACCGGGACGAGTTTGCCGACGAACACCGGCGGACCCGAGGGCTTGCCGTCGGACGAGCCGCCTTCGGGCTCGATCGTCACCGCATAGGTCGCGTCCTCGACCACCGAGCGGTCGTAGCCGGAGAGGCGCGGATTGCGCGTCACCGCCGAGGCGTCGAGCACGCCGAGCGAGCGCGGCGCGCCGAGCTTGGGATCGATGATCCACAATTCATAGGACTTGCCGGCTTGCGGCCGGGCGGCGACCGGCCGCACCGTCAGTTCGCCCCTGGCGAGATTGACGGTGGCGACGAAAGCCGGCGAGTCGGGGCTCTTCTGCAGCACCGCGACGAATTCCCCCGGCGCGGCGGGGCGCGTCGCTTCGCGCCCGACGATTCCGATCGCCAGCGCCGCCGCGATTCCCGTCGCGCCGATCGCCGCCGCGCGCCAGCGCGTGAGCCGCCTTCTCAGCGTCGCGACGGCGTCGGAGGCCGGCGCGACGGCGTGGATGCGCGCCTCGATCGCCGGCAGGAAGTCGGTGGGCGGCGCGAGCGGCGGCGTCGCTTCGGCGAGCGGCGACAGCCGCGCTTCCCAGGCGCGGATCGCCGCGTCGAGGTCCGGCTCGCGCAGCCGGCGCGCCACCAGCGCCGCGCGCTCGCCCGCTTCGAGCGTGCCGAGCGCGTATTCGGCGGCGGCAAAATCGTCGTCGGGCGAGAGGGTCATGACTCGAGACAGTCCCGCAATTGCATCAGGCTGCGGCGCAGCCAGGTCTTGATCGTCGCGGTCGGCGCGGCGAAACGCTTGGCCAGCGCATCGCGGCTGAAGCCGCGGTAATAGGCGAGCAGCACCGCCTCGCGCTTGTCGGCCTCGAGATTGCCGAGGCAGGCGATGAGCGCCGCGAGCCGCTCCGAGCGGTCGCGCGCCGCCAGCGGGTCGACCGTGTCGGCGGCGGGCTCGAACCCTTCCGGCATCTCCTCGAGCGAGACGGGCCGGACGCGTCGGACTTCATCGAGCGCGCGATTGCGGGCGATGGTCGCCATCCAGGCCAGCGGCGAACCCTTGGCGGGATCGAATTCGCCGGCCTTTTCCCAGATGCGCACATAGGCCTCCTGCAGCGCTTCGCCGCTGGCGTCGCCGCGCGTCAGGATGCGCGCCACGGCGCCGTAGAGAACCGCATGGGTCGCGCGATAGAGCGCGGCGAACGCCGCCGTGTCGCGCGCCGCGACGCGGGCGAGCAGTCGGGCGAGATCGTCGCTCGCGGCCTTCGCCTCCGTCGCGGCAGGCGCTGCTTCTGCGCTGGACATCGCGCAAGTCTAGGGCGCGCCGAACCTGGAAGCAAAACGGGCGCCCCGAGGGACGCCCGCCCGCCGCTCGTTCATGAGCCCGCGCTTCCGACTCAGCCCGGGATCAGCACCTTGTTGACGACATGGATGACGCCGTTCGACTGCAGCACGTCGGCGATGGTGATGCGGGCGACGTCGCCCTTGGCGTCGGTCACCGTCAGCCCCGACTTGCCCATGCGCGCGAAGGTGAGGTCTTCGCCCTGCACGGTCTTGAGCGTCAGCTTGCCGCCCATCTCGTCGATCTTGCCGGCGATGTCGGCGGCGGTCAGGCGCCCCGGCACGACGTGATAGGTGAGGATCGCCGTCAGCTTGTCCTTGTTTTCCGGCTTGAGCAACGAGTCGACCGTGCCCTTGGGCAGCGCCGCGAACGCCTCATTGGTCGGCGCAAAGACGGTGAACGGGCCGGGGCCCTCGAGCGTGTCGACCAGGCCGGCGGCCTTGACCGCGGCGACCAGCGTCGTGTGGTCCTTCGAGTTGACCGCGTTCTCGACGATGTTCTTGGTCGGAACCATCGGGGCGCCGCCGACCATCACCGTCATCGCGGCGTAGACCGGAACGGCGGCGAGCGGCGCGGCGATGGCGAAGCCGGCCGCGAGCGCGATCGCGCGAAGAGAAAACCTCGAATGCATGATGGTCTCCGTGTCCTTGGGCCCGAAGGCCTTCGTTGGTCGTCCCTTCAGACGGGACGTGAGGAGATACGGGCCGCCTTCGCCAAGGTTTCAGCGCCGGCGAAAAGAATCCTCGGCCGGGCGGGGCCGGGCGAAACATCCGCGCGCTTCGTCCCGCCGCAAAAGACGCTCGCCGATGCGACAAACGGCGTGCGGCCGAGGCAGAGGGTCGAGCGCCAGCCCGTAGACACGACGCGCGAAGCGCAGCGAAGCGATCAACAGCTTCGCGGCGTTCGGTCGCGGTCGCGGCGGCTTCTGGGAGGATCGCGGCTACGCGTGGTGCGCCGGAATCTGGCTTCGCCGCGGTTTGCTTGACGCCCCTAAGGGCGGCTGATAATCATGTCGGCGCGGTTGATTGGCAAAAAATGAACGATAATCAAAGAGTTAGCCAGGTCTCGAGGTCATTGATGACGATCCGCCTCCACGCCGGCGACCTGCCGGCCGACCACAATCTCGGTCCGATCGTCGCCATCGACACCGAAACCCTTGGCCTCGAAGTCGGACGCGATCGGCTGTGCCTCGTGCAACTGTCGCGCGGCGACGGCTCGGCCGACCTCGTCCAGGTCGCGCCCGGGCAGAAGCGCGCGCCCCATCTCGAAAAGCTGTTGGCCGATCCGAAGGTGCTCAAGCTGTTCCATTTCGGCCGCTTCGACATCGCGATGCTGTGCCACGCCTTCGGCGTGATGGCGTCGCCGGTCTATTGCACCAAGATCGCCTCGAAGATCGCGCGCACCTACACCGACCGCCACGGCCTCAAGGACCTGACGCGCGAATTGCTCGGCGTCGAGGTCTCCAAGCAGCAGCAATCGTCCGATTGGGGCGCCGCGACGCTCACCGAGGCGCAGCTCGCCTACGCCGCTTCCGACGTGCTGCATCTCCACGCCTTGCGCGAGAAGCTCGACGCCATGCTGGCGCGCGAGGGGCGCGACCCCCTCGCGCGCGCCGCCTTCGCCTATCTGCCCGAGCGCGCGCGGCTCGACCTCGCCGGCTTCGCCGCGATCGACATTTTCGCCCATTCTTCGCCCTGAGCGGCGCGCCTCGCCTCGCCCCTCATCCTGAGCCGCCTGCGTGAGCAGGCGAGTCGAAGGATGGCCGAGCGACCGCCGACGCTTGCCTGAGCTGGGACATTCAGCATTCAGGCCGAACCGCCATCATGGCCGGGCTTGACCCGGCCATCCAGGCAATGGCGGTCGGAGGATCGAGGAGCGCGCTTCCGCAGCGGTCTTTTTCACCGAGCGGCGCCGCTTGGATGGCCGGGTCAAGCCCGGCCATGACGCCGAGGGTGATTCCGATCAATCGCAATGCGCGCTAACGTTCCGGCGGCAACGCTCGCGAGCGGCCGTTCTCGTCGATGGCGACGAAGGTGAAGTGGGCGTCGGTGACCTTCTCGCGCTCGTGGGTGTGGAAGCGACGCGCCCAGGCCTCGACATGGATCTTCATCGAGGTGCGGCCGACCCGATCGAGGCTAGTGTAGACGCACAGCACATCGCCGACCTTGACCGGGCGGATGAAAGTCATCGCCTCGACCGCGATCGTCGCCACCCGCCCCTGGGCGCGCTCGGAGGCGGCGATGCCGCAGGCGAGGTCCATCTGGCTCAACACCCAGCCGCCGAAGATGTCGCCGTTGGCGTTGGTGTCGGACGGCATGGCGACGAGGCGAACGGTCAGTTCGCCGTGCGGCTGGTCCTGGGCGGATTCAACTGTCGACATCATGCGTTTCGCTCGAATCGTTTGACGGCGGCGAATGTGCAGCGCGCGCAGCGGCGAGGCAAGCATCGCGCGGCTCGAGCGTCGCGCGTCTAAAGCGCGCGCCCGCCCGACACGACGCGCTCGATCCCGGCGAGATCGCGCCGCGTCGCGAGATCGCTGAGGCCTGCCGCGGCGGCGATCGCCGTCACCGCCTCGGCCTGGCCGGCGCCGACCTCGACGAAGAACCGCCCGCGCGGCGCGAGCAGCCGCGCGACATGGGGGATCAGCGCGCGATAGGCGTCGTAGCCGTCGGGTCCCCCGTCGAGCGCAAGCCGCGGGTCGTGCTCCCTGACCTCGCGCGCCAGGCCGGCGATGTCGCCGCTGGCGACATAGGGCGGATTGGCGACGATCAGGTCGAAGGCGCCCTCGAGGCCGTCGCCCCAGTCGCCGACGCGAATCTCGGCGCGATCGGCGAAGCCCAGCGCGGCGAGATTGGCGCGCGCCTGCGCCGCCGCGCCGGGGCTGAGATCGACGCCGACGCCGAGCGCGGCGGGAAATTCGCTCAGCAGCGCGGCGATCAGCGCGCCCGAGCCGACGCCGAAGTCGACGAAGCGCAGCGACTCGGCGCGTCGCGCCGACATCGCTGCGAGCGCCGCCTCGACGATCGTCTCGGTTTCCGGCCGCGGGTCGAGCGCGTCGGGAGAAAGCGCGAAGCTCAGACCCCAGAATTCGCGACGGCCGAGAATGCGCGACAGCGGCTCGCCGGCGGCGCGGCGCGCGGCATGGCGCTCAGCGAGCCCAGCGGCGGGGCCGAGCGGCGCGTCAGGGTCGACGATCAGATCTTTCGCCTCGAGGCCGGCGGCGGCGCGCAGGATCAGCGCGGCTTCGCGCGGCGCGTCGGCGACGCCTTCGAGCGCCGTCGTCAACGCGGCGAGCGCCGCGGCGCGGCTCGTCGAAGGTCCAATCGACGTCAGACCAATTGTCCGTGGCAGTGCTTGAACTTCTTGCCCGATCCGCAGGGGCAGGGTTCGTTGCGGCCGACCTTGCCCCAGGTCGCCGGGTCGTTGGGGTCGCGCTCGACGACGGCCGCGAGCGCCGCCGCCGGAGCGGCTGCGACCGCGACGCCGGCGAACGGGTTGTCGTCGAGCGGTTCGCCGAGCCCGCCGAGCGCCGCCGGACCCTCGCCGTTCGCGTCGGCGTGCTGGAACTGCATCGGCGGCGGCGGCTCAGGCGTCGGGGCCTGAAACCGAACTTCGATCCGCATCATCTGCGCCGTGACCGCCTCGTGCCATTGCACGATCAGCTTCTGGAACAGCTCGAACGCTTCGGACTTGTATTCGTTGAGCGGGTCGCGCTGCGCCATGCCGCGCCAGCCGATGACCTGGCGCAGATGGTCGAGGGTGACGAGGTGATCGCGCCACAGGTGATCGAGCGACTGCAGGACCACCTGCTTCTCGACGTAGCGCATCGCCTCGGGCGTGTTGCGCTCGACGCGCTGGGCATAGGCTTCGTCGGCCGCCTTGAGCAGGCGCTCGGCCATTTCCTCGCCGCCGATGCCTTCTTCCTTCGCCCACGCGTCGACCGGCGTGTCGAGGTTGAGCTTGGCGGCGATATCGTCCTTGAGGCCGGCCACGTCCCACGCTTCCGGATAGGCGTCGGGGGGGATGTAACGGGTGATGAGATCGTCGATCACGCCGGCGCGCATGTCGGCGATGATCGGCTCCAGGCTCTCCTGCGCCATCATCTTGCGCCGGTCCTCGAAGATGACCTTGCGCTGGTCGTTCATCACGTTGTCGAACTTGAGGATGTTCTTGCGGATGTCGAAGTTGCGCGCCTCGACCTTCTGCTGCGCCTTCTCCAGCGCCTTGTTGATCCAGGGATGGACGATCGCCTCGTCGTCCTTGAGGCCGAGGCGCTTCAGCATCGCGTCCATGCGGTCGGAGCCGAAGATGCGCATCAGGTCGTCTTGCAGCGACAGGAAGAACTTGGAGCGGCCGGGATCGCCCTGACGGCCGGCGCGGCCGCGCAGCTGGTTGTCGATGCGGCGGCTCTCGTGGCGCTCGGTGCCGACGATGTAGAGGCCGCCCGCGGCGATCGCCTTCTGCTTGAACTCCTCGACCTCGGCGCGGATCTCGGCCTCCTTGGCGTCGCGCTCCTCTTGCGACGCGTCCGGGTCGAGCTCCTGCTTGACGCGCATCTCGACGTTGCCGCCGAGCTGAATGTCGGTGCCGCGGCCGGCCATGTTGGTCGAGACGGTGATCGCGCCGGGCACGCCCGCCTCGGCGACGATGAACGCCTCCTGCTCGTGGTGGCGGGCGTTGAGGATGGCGAAGGTCTTGGCCGGCTTGCCGGCGCGCGCAGCGGCGTAGAGCGGCTTCATCGGGTGCGGCTCGGTGAAGTCGATCTTCTTGTAGCCGAGCTTCTCCAGCATCTCGCCGAGCTGCTCGGATTTCTCGATCGAGGTCGTGCCGACCAGCAGAGGTTGCATGTTGGCGTTGGCGGCCTTGATCTCGCGCACCACGGCGCGCAACTTCTCCTCGCCGGAGCGATAGACCTCGTCGTCCTCGTCGAGACGGTCGACCGGGCGATGGGTCGGGATCTCGACGACGACGAGCTTGTAGATCTCGGCGAATTCGTCGGCCTCGGTCGCCGCGGTGCCGGTCATGCCGGCGAGCTTCCTGTAGAGGCGGAAGTAGTTCTGGAAGGTGATCGAGGCGAGGGTGACGTTCTCCGGCTGGACGGTGACGTGCTCCTTGGCTTCGAGCGCCTGGTGGAGGCCTTCGGAATAGCGGCGGCCGGGCATCATGCGGCCGGTGAATTCGTCGACGATGACGACCTCGCCGTTGCGGACGATGTAGTCCTTGTCGCGCTGGAACAGCTTGTGGGCGCGCAAGGCCTGGTTGACGTGGTGGACCAGCGTCGCGTTGCCGGCCTCGTAGAGGAAGCCTTCCTTCATCAGCTCGGCGCCGCGCAGCAGCGCCTCGACATGCTCGTTGCCGGCCTCGGTCAGGCTGACCGAGCGCTGCTTCTCGTCGATGTCGTAGTCCTCGCGCACGAGGCTCGGGATCAGCGCGTCGACGCTGGCGTAGAGGCCGGAGCGGTCCTCCGACGGGCCGGAGATGATCAGCGGCGTGCGCGCCTCGTCGACCAGGATCGAGTCGACTTCGTCGACGATGGCGTAGGCGTGGCCGCGCTGCACCATCTGCGCCATGTCGTACTTCATGTTGTCGCGCAGATAGTCGAAGCCGAACTCGTTGTTGGTGCCGTAGGTGATGTCGGCGGCGTAGGCCTGCCGGCGCTGCTCGTCGTCGAGGCCGTTGACGATCACGCCGACGCTCATGCCGAGGAAGTTGTAGATCTGCCCCATCCACTCGGAGTCGCGGCTGGCGAGGTAGTCGTTGACGGTGACGACGTGCACGCCTTCGCCGGCGAGCGCGTTGAGATAGACGGCCAGCGTCGCGACCAGCGTCTTGCCTTCGCCGGTGCGCATCTCGGCGATCGAGCCCTCGTGCAGCACCAGGCCGCCGATCAACTGGACGTCGAAGTGGCGCTGCTTGAGCGTTCGCTTGGCGGCCTCGCGCACCGCGGCGAAGGCGGGGGCGATGAGGTCGTCGAGGGCCTTGCCGGCGGCGAGCGCGGCGCGGAACGCGTCGGTTTTGGCGCGCAACTGCTCGTCGGTCAGGGCGGCGAATTCGGGCTCGAGCGCATTGATCTCGGCGATCTTCGGCCGGTAGCCCTTCAGCCGCCGGTCGTTGGCGGAGCCGAACATCTTCTTGAGAACCGTGTCGAGCATCTTCGACCTTTCCGAGCGCGCCACTTGCCGCGCCGTCCCTTGCGGCTGCGTCGCCGCGCGGCGCCGGCCGGCTCCACCTCGCACCCGGAGCCGTCGGGCGAACGATGCGGCGGCGACGACAAAAGCGCGGAAACGGACGGCTTGGCGTCCTTTTCCGCGCCGCGGGACAGATCGGCCGCTGAAATAGGCGCCCAGCCCAACCTTGTCAATGTGCAGCGTTTGGGGATGCGGCGGAAAGGCGGCGGGATTACGTCAATATTGAAATCTCGCCGCGCCCGTGTGTAGACTTGCGATTTCGATCGGTGGCCGCGCGAGCCTTCGGCAGCGAGGTTCGCGGGCCCGAGGAGTGCGCCATGAACCGGTTTCTTGCGCTGTTCGTAGACAAGCTGATGCGGGAGGGCAATCTCGAGGTCGAGACCTGCGACGGCGCCAAGCGTCGATTTGGCGACGGCTCGGGGCCGAAGATCGCCATCCGCCTCGCCGATCGCGCCGCGGAGCGCGAGCTCCTGCTGAACCCCGAGCTGGCGCTTGGCGAGCTCTACATGGACGGCCGCCTCGAACTGGTCGAAGGCGAACTTTACGACTTCGTCGCCCTCGCCGCCGAGAACTTGATCGTGTTCAGCCAGTCGCGTTGGATGAAGCTGCTCGAGAAGGTGCGCGCCCAGCTCAATCGGTTCCAGCGGCGCAACAACCGCAGGCGCGCCAAGACCAACATCGAGCGGCACTACGATCACGACCGCCGGCTCTACGGTTTCTTCCTCGACGCCGACCAGCAGTATTCGTGCGCCTATTTCGAACATGAGGACCAGTCGCTCGAGGAAGCGCAGCTCGCCAAGAAGCGCCACCTCGCCGCCAAGCTCCTGATCGAGGAGGGGCACAGCATCCTCGACATCGGCAGCGGCTTCGGCGGCATGGCGCTCTATCTCGCCCAGATCGTCGGCGCGCGCGCCCTCGGCGTGACGCTGTCGGAGGAGCAGTTCGCGATCTCGTCGCGTCGCGCCCAGGACTCCGGGCTCGGCGACCGGGTGTCGTTTCGCAAGCAGGACTACCGCGACGTCGGCGAGAAATTCGACCGCATCGTTTCGGTGGGCATGTTCGAGCACGTCGGCCTCAACGCCTACGACGAGTTCTTCGCCACCGTCCGCCGCCAATTGAAGGACGACGGCGTCATGGTGCTGCACTCGATCGGCCGCAGCGAAGGGCCGAGCTCCACCAACCCGTGGATCAAGAAATACATCTTCCCCGGCGGCTACATCCCCAGCGTGTCGGAGACGATGGCGGCGATCGAACGTTCGGGGCTCTACGTCACCGACATCGAGATCCTGCGGCTGCATTACGCCGACACACTCAAGGAATGGCGCCGTCGCTTCCTCGCCCATCGCGACGAGGTGAAGGCGATCTACGACGAGCGCTTCTGTCGGATGTGGGAGTTCTACCTCGTCGGCTCGGAAATCGCCTTCCGGGTCTACGGCCACATGGTGTTCCACATCCAACTCGCCAAGCGCCAGGACGTGGTGCCGCGCACCCGCGACTACATCGGCGAACGCGAGGCGCAGTTGCGCAAACGCGAAAGCCAGAAGGGCGGGGTCACCCTGCGCGCGGCGTGCTGAGGTCGCGGCGTCGCGGCTTTTGCAGCCGCGGCCGCCGGCCGCGCTGTTTGCGTGGCGATGATCTCGCGCCGCTCAGAACAGCGACAGTTGCCGCGGCGCGCCCGCTTCGGCAGGCGCGGGAGCGCGGAAGAGGTCGCTGCGAAGCGAGAGCGGCGTTTCGCGATAGCCCAGCCGCTTGGCGGCGATCTCGAAGCGGCGGCCGATCATCCAGGCGTAGGGGCCCGAGCCCGCCATGCGCCGGCCCCATTGCGACTCGTAGTCCTTGCCGCCGTGCATCGACTGGGTCAGCGCGATCGCCCGCTTCAGCCGGTCGGGGAAATTGACCGCCAGCCATTCGCGGAAGCTCTCGCGCAATTCCAGCGGCAATCTCAGGGCGACGTAGCCCGCTTCGCGCGCGCCGGCGGAATAGGCGCGGGTCAGGATCGTCTCGATCTCGCCGTCGTTGACCGCCGGAATGATCGGCGCGGCCATCACGCCGACCGGCACGCCGGCGTCCGCCAGACGTTCGATCGCCTCGAGCCGCCGTTCGGGCGTCGGCGCGCGCGGCTCCATCCGCCGCGCCAGACCGCGGTCGACCGTCGTCACGGAGACGAACACCTTGACCAAGCCCTCGGCCGCCATCGGCGCCAGCAGGTCGAGGTCGCGCAGCACCAGGTTGGACTTGGTGACGATGCCGACCGGGTGGCGCGCCTTCGCCAGCACTTCGAGCACCGAGCGCGTGACCCGGTACTGGCGCTCGATCGGCTGATAGGCGTCGGTGTTGGCGCCGAGCGCGATCACCTTCGGCTTGTACCTCGGGTTGGCGAGCTCGCGTTCGAGCAGCGCCGCCGCGCCGTCCTTGACGAACAGCCGGCTCTCGAAGTCGAGCCCGGCCGAAAGCCCCTGATAGGCGTGGGTCGGCCGCGCGTAGCAATAGAAGCAGCCGTGCTCGCAACCGCGATAGGGGTTGATCGACTGGTCGAACGAGATGTCGGGCGAGTCGTTGCGCGTGATGATCGTGCGCGGCCGCTCGACCGTCACCTCGGTCTTGAGCGGCTCGGGCGCCTCGTCGGCCGTCCAGCCGTCGTCGAACGTTTCGCGCTGGAAAGCCTCCAGCCGGCCGCTCGGGTTGGACGACGCGCCGCGGCCGCGCCGGCGGTCGGAATCGACCAGCCGGTCGCCGAACCGCACGCCGAGCTGGCGCGCGACGGTCACGCGCTGGGAATCGTCGATCAGCTTCGAAGCCTGGGCCGCCATGGGTCGCCTCGGGCAGGAACATATCGTGAACAGATATCTAAGATGCCGATTGGGCGGCGTCAAGGGCAGGGGCCGCAACGGGGCGACTCGCGACGACCTGGCTCGACAATCGTCGCCATTCCTGGCGAAACTGCGCCCCTCGCCCTAAATGACCCCGCAGCGCAGCGCGCGCCCATGCGCCGCCGCGGCGCGCCGTTTCAAGGAGAAATCCGCCATGACGACAACTGCATCCGACGCGCCCGTCTGGTTCGTCACCGGCTGTTCGACCGGCTTGGGTCGCGAATTCGCCCGCGCCGCTTTGGCGCACGGCTTCCGGGTCGTCGCCACCGCCCGCGATCCGCTGTCGATCGTCGATCTCGTCAAGGGCAAAGAGGGCCAGGCGATCGCGCTGAAGCTCGACGTCGCCGATCCCGACGCGATCGCCGCCGCGGTTCATGAGGCCGAGCGCGTATTCGGCCGCATCGACGTGCTGATCAACAACGCCGGCTACGGCTACATGGCCGCGGTGGAGGAGGGCGAGGACGCGGCGATCCGCGCCCAGTTCGAGACCAATGTCTTCGGCCTGGCGGCGCTGATCCGCGCGGTGTTGCCGGGCATGCGCAAGCGTCGCCACGGCGGGATCGTCAACATCTCCTCGGTCGGCGGCCTGCGCGGCTCGGCCGCCGGCGGCTATTATTGCGCCACCAAGCACGCGGTGAACGGCCTCTCCGAATCGCTGGCGCTGGAAGTCGAGCCGCTCGGCGTCCACGTGATGATCGTCGAGCCCGGCCCGTTCCGCACCGATTGGGGCGGCCGCTCGCTGCAGCACGGGCCGACGCGCATCGCCGACTACGAGGCGACGGCCCACAAGCGCGGCCGCGAGATCGCCGGCTACAGCGGCACGCAGGCGGGCGATCCGGCGCGCGCCGCCGAGGCGGTGATCGCGGCGCTCAACTCGCCCCATCCGCCGCGCCACCTCGTGCTCGGCCGCTTCGGCCTCGACATCGCGCGGGCGAAGTTCAAGGACATGCTGCGCGACCTCGACGCCTGGGAGACGACGAGCCTCGGCGCCGATTTTCCCGCCGCTGGGGCCGCCTGACGCGCGCCTCGAACGACGAGGAGGATCGGCGTTCATCGCGGTCGCATGAATTGAGAGAACCGCCCCTTCCACCGCGCTGACGCGCGGTCCCCCTCCCCCGCATCAAGCGTGGGGAAGGAGAGGGCCGCCGCGCAGCGCCCTTAGCGACGTTGGTCACGGCGATCGCCGACGCGTCATCCTCCCCCGCGAAGCGCACGGCTGTCCGGGGAA
>Ga0302202_10006302_pt1 | contig 11831 bp, 12 predicted proteins | sample II_Bog_N3_3_FD_194579 | JGI IMG/M metagenome (GOLD analysis project Ga0302202, IMG submission 194579) | Peat permafrost microbial communities from Stordalen Mire near Abisko, Sweden - II_Bog_N3_3 | ecosystem: Environmental > Terrestrial > Soil > Wetlands > Peat | place: Sweden: Abisko... | reverse complement strand
ATGGCCCTGCGCAGCGACTGCCTGACCGCCGAGGCCCGTCGGGCCGCGCCGGAAAAGCACGTGTTCACCTCCAACCTGCTGATCCGCCGGGACGTGTTCGAGCAGTATCCGTTCGACTCCGGTTTCGTCGGCTGGGGCTGGGAGGATGTGGAGTGGGCAATGCGGGTCAGCCGCCGGCACGACATCCTGCACGTCGACATTCCCGCCACCCACCTAGGCCTCGACCCCGCGCCGGTGATGGCGGCCAAGTTCGAGCAGTCGGCGGCCAACTTCGCCCGCGTCGCCGCCGCCCACCCGCAGATTGTCCGCACCTATCCCAGCTACCGGGCCGCGCGGATGCTCAAGCGCGCGCCGCTCCGAGACGTCTGGCGGCCGTGGCTGAAGGCCGCCGCCCTGACCACCCTGGCGCCGGTGGCCGCCCGGGCCTTCGCGCTACGCCTCTACCGCGCCGCCCTCTACGCCGAGGCTGTCTGATGGACGATATCTACGAAGCCGACCGCTCGCTGAAGGGCAAGCTGCGCCGCCGGATCGCCCGCATCCGCGCCCGCCGCGCGGCCAAGGCGCCGGCCGGGCCGATGATCTCCTTCGCCTTCGACGATGTGCCGGTCTCCGCCGCCACGCTCGGGGCCGAGATCCTGGAGAGCCGGGGTCTGAAGGGCTCCTACTACGTCGCCGCCGGCATGGCGGGGGTCGACAGCCCGATGGGCCGGTTCATCGACGAGCTCGATGTGAAGCGGCTGGCCGAGGCGGGCCACGAGATCGGCTGCCACACCTATTCGCACCTGGACTGCGGCCGCGCCGGCGTTTCGCTGGTGCTGGACGATGTCGAGCGCAACCGCGCGGCGCTGACCGCGCTCGGCGCGCCCGCGCCGATCACCTTCGCCTATCCGTACGGCGAGGTGGAAGAGCGCGCCAAGCGGGCGCTGAGCGAACGTTTCGCGCTGATGCGCGCCTTGCATCACGGGATGGTCACCGAGGGGTCCGACCTCAACCAGACGCCCTGCGTCGGGATCGAAGGACCGAACGGCGAGGCGGCGGCGTGGCGCTGGCTGAACCGGGCCAAGGGCCGGCCGGCCTGGCTGATCCTCTATACCCACGATGTGGCCGAGACCCCGTCGCCCTGGGGCTGCACGCCCGCCGCCCTGGCCGGGCTGGCGGACACCGCCATCGCCGAGGGTTTCGAGGTTGTCACCTTGGCCGAGGGCGCGCGCAAGCTGCAGAGCTGAGCCTGCGACGGTCTATTGGCTGTCGTCCGGGCAGATGATCCTCGCCCTATTGGCAGGGAACCGCTCCAGCCAGGCGCCCTCGAAGTCGGCGCGGAAGCGCACCAGGCCCTCGTCGTCGATCATCCCCCGGAACGCATAGGCCGGGCTCGGGCGACCGTGGGTCGGGGTATCGAAATAGATCTCCACCATTGGCCGGTCCTGTGGGCTTCGCGGGTGCTTCAGGGTGATCGATGCTTGAGCGCACCAGTCGCTGCCGGCGTCGATCGTGCCGGGTTGCACCAGTTCGCAGGGGCCGCCGGTCCAGACGATCGCCTTGGCCTCGCCGGCGGTCAGCTCCCGCAGCCACTGTTCGACCGTGCGGTCGTTGCGGCAAAGCACCTGGTCGTAGTCGATCAGCTTCAGCGGCGTCGCCTTGGCCGCCGCGACCAGCACTGAATTGGCGACGCCGTGGGTGTAGCCGGGCTTGGCCAGCGCCGGCGACGTCACCAAGGCGAGCAGGAAGAGCGAAAGGGCCGCGCCGCGCATGGCGGCCAGGCTAGGCCGGGACGAACTTCAGCGCCACGCCGTCGTTGCAATAGCGCAGGCCGGTGGGCTTCGGCCCGTCGTCGAACACATGGCCCTGGTGGCCGAGGCACTGGGCGCAGTGGTACTCGGTGCGCTGCTCGACGATCTGGAAGTCGGCCTGCTTGCCGAGGGCGCCGGGAATCTCGGTCCAGAAGCTGGGCCAGCCGGTGCCGGAGTCGAACTTCCACTCCGACTTGAACAGCGGCAGGCCGCAGCCGAAGCAGACGAAGGTCCCCTTGCGGTGCTCGTTCAGGAGCGGGCTGGTGAACGGCTGCTCGGTGCCCTGGTTGCGCAGCACGTCGAAGGACGCGGGCGGCAGGCGCTTTTGCCAATCGGCCGGGGTCAGCTTGCGCCAGGGGGAATTGGCGTAGGCGTCCGGCGCGGCGGCGGCGACCTTGGGGCTGCAGGCGGCCAGCGCGGTTGCGGTGAGCAGGAATAGACGTCGGTCGAGTTTGATCATGACCTCTCCTAGTACGTAGCGACGGGCGAAATGGTTTCATCCGCCGGACGCGTCCATCGATAGAGCACGTCCGGCAGTTTCTCCTCGTTATCCGCGCCGTCGGTGAGGATGACGGCGACGAAGCCGCGCCGCTCGTAGAACCGACGGGCCCGCTCGTTGGCCTGGAAGGTCCACAGGCTCAGCTCCCGCGATCCCTCCATCGCCTTCTCCAGCAACCGCGGCCCGACCCCCAGGCCCTGGCTCACCGGGCGGACGAACAGATGCTCGATGAAGTCCGGGCGGAAGGCGATGTAGCCCAGCGGCGCGCCGAGTTCGTCCTCGGCCAGCCAGAACTGGTTCTTCGGGAACAGCACCTTGGAGAAATAGGCGAAATCCTCCTGCGGCGTATGCAGCTCAGGCAGGAACGACAGTGAGGTGCGCACCGTCTCGCGGTGCAGCCTCGCCAGCGCGGCCATGTCGTCCGGCCGCGCCTCGCGCAGGATCACAGACCGGCGTCCTCCGGCAGGCCCAGCGCCAGGTTGAGGTTCTGCACCGCCGCTCCTGACGCGCCCTTGCCGAGATTGTCCAGCAGCGCCACCAATCGAGCCTGCCCCGCACGCTCGTTGCCGAACACGTAGAGGCGCATGCGGTTGGTGCCGTTCAGGCCCTCGGGATCCAGGGTGGTGACCGCGGCGGCCTGCGCCAAGGACGCCACCTCGACGAACCGCTCGCCGGCGTAGGCGCTCGCCAGGCACTCGTGCACGGCTTTCACGCTGGGCGAGCCCGGCAGCGCCGCCAGTTGCAGCGGCACCTCGACGATCATGCCCTTCAGGTAGCGACCCACCGCGGGGCTGAACAGCGGCGCCTGCTTAAGGCCCGCGTGCAGGGTCATCTCCGGCACATGCTTATGTTCCAGGCCAAGGCCATAGAGCCGGTAGGGAACCTCGGTGTGGTTCTCCGACGCCGGGTCCTCGAACTCGGCGATCATCGACTTGCCGCCGCCGGAATAGCCGGAGACCCCGTGGACGCTGAGCGGCTGGTCGGCGGGCAGCAGGCCGGCCTCCACCAGCGGCCGCACCAGGGCGATAAAGCCGGTCGGCCAGCAGCCGGGGTTGGAGACCCGCTTGCCGGCCTCGATCCGCGCGCGCTGGCCCTGCGCCATCTCCGGCAGGCCGTAGACCCAGCCGGGCGCGGTGCGGTGCGCGGTCGAGGCGTCGATCACCCGTACGCTGTTCACCTCCACCAGGCTCACCGCCTCGCGGGCCGCGGCGTCGGGCAGGCAGAGGATCACCGCGTCGGCGTCGTTGATCAGCTCGCGCCGGGCCTCCGGGTCCTTGCGGCGGGACTCGGCGATGGAGACGAGCTGCAGGTCGCGGCGGCCGGCCAGCCGCTGCCGAATCTCCAGGCCGGTGGTGCCGGCCTCGCCATCGATGAACACCTTCGGGGCCATGAGTCAGCCTCCAACGAAAAGGGCAATACGAAAAGGGCGCTTCGGTCTGACCGAAGCGCCCTGGCCGAACGGAATTCGGTCGCGGATCAGCGCTTCGAGAACTGGAAGCTGCGTCGGGCCTTGGCGCGGCCGTACTTCTTGCGCTCGACCACGCGGCTGTCGCGGGTCAGGAAGCCGTGCGGCTTGAGCGCGGCGCGCAGGCCCGGTTCATAATAGGTCAGCGCCTTGGCGATGCCGTGGCGCACCGCGCCCGCCTGGCCGGAGAGGCCCGAACCCAGCACGGTGACGTCGACGTCGAACAGGCCGAGCCGGTCGGTGACCTGCAGCGGCTGGGCGATCATCATCCGCAGCACCGGCCGGGCGAAATAGACCTCCTGGTCGCGGCCGTTGATGGTGATCTTGCCCTTGCCGGGTTTGATCCACACCCGGGCGATGGCGTTCTTGCGCTTGCCGGTGGCGTAGGAGCGGCCCTGGGCGTCGCGCTTCGGCTCGGCCGAGGCGGAACCCTCGGCGGGGGTGGCGATGCTCTGGAGGGCCTCGAAGCCGTGAGTTTCGGCCATGATCTATTGGCTCCGGACGTTCTTGGAGTTGGCGGACTTGAAGTCGATGACTTCCGGGTTCTGGGCCACGTGCGGGTGCTCGGGGCTGTTGTAAATGCGCAGGTGGGTCAGCTGCTGGCGGGCCAGCGGGCTTTCCTTGGGCAGCATGCGCTCGACCGCCTTCTCGAGAATGCGCTCGGGATACTTGCCGGCCATGATCGCGCCGGCGGTGCGCGCCTTGACGCCGCCCGGGTGGCCGGTGTGCCAGTAGTACGTCTTCTGCACCAGCTTGCGGCCGGTGAACTTCACCTTGTCGGCGTTGATCACCACCACGTGGTCGCCGCAATCCATGTTGGGCGTGTAGTCGGGCCGGTGCTTGCCGCGCAGGCGCATGGCGATGAAGGTCGCCAGCCGGCCGACGACGACGTCTTCGGCGTCAACGACGATCCACTTCTTCTCGATCTGCGATGGCTTCAAAGTAGCCGTGGTCTTGGTGTTCATGGCGGATCCGTCGGGCGTTCTTCTTAAGCGAGGGCGCGCTGGTAGCGGCGATGTCCGCAGGTGTCAATGCCCGCGCGACACGTGCGGCGAAAAAGCGTGGAATATGAGGATGTTGCGGGTGTGGTATCTGGATACCGTATCGTGGGCGTTCGGGCGAACGGAAGATTGTCCACGAACCTCACGAACCACACGAACTTTGGGTTTGTCGGGCGGCAGATGACCGCGCGTCGAGGAATGTAAGGGTAACCGCGGAGGGCGCAGAGGTTGCGCGGAGATCGCGGAGCGATCGTGCATTCCAGTCCCCTAGGTCGATGTAGTGCTTTCTTCTCAGCGCGCTCCGCGCAACCTCTGCGTCCTCTGCGGTTCCCCTTGCTGACGCACCAGCCACGCCGACGCCGTTCCCGATCGCTCTGATATCGCGGCCGCCGTTCGTGAAGTTCGTGAGGTTCGTGGACCGCGCGAAGTGCGACTCTTGACCTTTCAAGCCCGCCGCACCCGCCACGCCAGCGCGGTGGCGATGCCCAGCAGGATCGCGGCGCCCGCCTGGTGCAGCATCGCCAGCGGCAGCGGCACCAGCGTCACCAGGGTGATCACCCCCAAGGCCGCCTGCAGCACCGCGGCGATGCCCACCGCCAGGGCCAGGCCGCGGCTCTGTCCCATCAGCACGCGCGAGTTCAGTCCCGCGCCGGCGATGCCGACGGCGGCGATCACCACCGCATAGGCGACCATCCGGTGATCGAATTGCACCGCCGGGGCGCTGTGCGCCACCGTCGCCCAGAAGCCGGCGCCGGCGTAGTCGGGTGGGAAGAACCAGCCGTTCATCAGCGGCCAGTCGTTGTCGATCAGCCCGGCCTTGTTGCCGGCCACCAGCGCGCCCAGCAGGCACTGGAACCAGACCAGGGCCAGGAACACCAGCGACACCGGCCGCCAGCCGTCGGCGACATTGGCCCTCCCCCGCGCCAGGCCGCTCCAGGCCTCCATGGCGGTCCAGACCAGAGCCGAGAACAGGAACAGCGCCAGGCCGAGGTGGATCGCCAGCCGCTCGGGCGCGACCGAGATCCGGTCCTCCAGCCCGCTCTCCACCATCCACCAGCCGACCAGGCCTTGCAGGCCGCCGAGGACCAGCAGGATGGCGCAGCGCCAGATCAGCCGCGGGGGCATCCGCCGCATCACCAGGAACGCGACGAACGGCACGGCGAACACCACCCCCACCAGCCGTCCCAGCAGCCGGTGGCTCCACTCCCACCAGTAGATGGTGTGGAACTGCGAGAGGGTCATGCCGACGTTCACCTGCCGGTACTGCGGCGTCGCCTGGTAGAGCGCGAAGGCCTTGCGCCACGCCGCCTCGCCCAGCGGCGGGATCACCCCGGTGACCGGCTTCCACTCGGTGATCGACAGGCCCGAGCCGGTCAGCCGCGTCGCCCCGCCGATCACCACCATGGCGAACACCAGGAGCGCGGTGCAGATCAGCCACATGGCCACGGGCCGCGAGCGGCCGTCTCGGAGGAACGAAGTCACGGGCTATCCTATAGGGATCGGACCGCCCTATACCCCGCCGCCGCGCCCCGCGAAATGGCCGATCCCCGCCGCCGGGCGCCAGCGGTAATGCCCCTCCGCCCCGTCCAGCCAGGCGAACGCCAGAGGGTCTTCCTGCACCCCCCAGCCGAAGTTCTGCACGATCCGCGGCAAGACGCCGCCGGCGGTGACGATGGCCACGTGCGGCCCGCCGTTCATGAAGGTCCGCCAGGTGAGGATGTCGCCGGGCGCCAGCGGTGCGGGGAAGGCGAAGCCCCAGGTGCGCGAGGTCGCATGCCACAGGCGAGCGCCCTGGCGCGTCCAATAGGTCTCCAGATTGGGCACCCGACGATGGTCGATGTTGCTGTCCGGCGCGGTCAGGCCCCAGCGCTTCGGATAGGCGGCGAAATCGCGGCTCATATCCTCGTGCACCAGCTGCTGCAGGTCGACGCCCCAGGCGTCGCGCCCGGCCCGCACGACCACGTCGGCGCACACCCCGGTCGAGCGCGGGATATCCCCGCCGGGGTAGCCGATCCGGTGATACTCGTGGTCATAGCCGGTAGTGACGCCGATCTGCCGGCAGGCCGCCAGGGCGAGCGCCACGCCCGGATCGACCGTCCGCGCGACCGCGAACGCCGGCAGGCTGGCGATCAGGCTCAGAGCGGTGCGCCGGGTCGGCATCCGCCCGGCTTAGCGCGCGCGCCCGCCGGGCCGAAGTTAACTTAAGTACACCCCGCCTGGTCGGAGCGGCGGGATTCGAACCCACGACCCCTTGACCCCCAGTCAAGTGCGCTACCAGGCTGCGCTACGCTCCGTCCCACGCGGGGAGCGCCCTTATAGGGACGGCGCCGGACGGCGGCAATCGCTAAGCCGAAATCAGTTCAGGCGGGCTTCGCCACGCGCCGCGGCTTGCGCTCCGGCGGCTCGAAGGCGGCCCAGCAGGTGACCAGGACACCGGTCAGCAGCCACAGGCCCGACACCGTCAGGCCGCTGAGCTTCTCCGGCGCCGGCTCGAACAGCGCGACGGCGACGAACCAGCCGACCCAGCTGAACACCATCACGTAGTAGCGGAAGCGGAAGCGTCCGCCGGCCAGCTCGCCGGCCGGGGTCTTGTGGACCAGCACCGCGCCCACGACCATGGCCGCCGCCAGGGCGCGCAGCAGCGGCTCGCGCCAGCCGACGAGCAGCAGGGCCGCGGTCAGCAGCGCCACCGTCGCCAAGCCCACCAGGGACCCTCGGCGTAGCCGCGCGGACAGCCGCTGGCGCCAGGCGGCCAGCAGTGTCCCCTCGCCCAGCACGAAACCCAACATCCCGGCCAGCACCGGCAGGCTCATCTGCAGCCACACCGGGTTGGGCAGGCCGAAGGCGGACACGAGCCAGAAGATCGCCAGGTAGGTGAACGAGAAGGCCGAGCGCACCTGCCAGGGGTAGCGGGTCCCCTTGCGCCGGTCGGGTTCGGCGACGATCGCCGGCCAGTAGGCCAGCGGCGCGGCGATGGCGGCCAGGATGATGCTCGCCGGCAGCGAGGCCGGGATCGCCGCCGCGGCCAGCACCAGGGCGACCAGCGCCGGCGCCCAGGCGAACCAGACCCAGGCCGGCGCGTCCCTGGCCCAGCGCTCGCGCCAGATCCGCCGGGGCCACTCGATCCCGTAGAGGCGCGCCAGCACCAGGGCGGCCACCGCCGCCAGCGCCAGAACGTAGTCGACGGCCAGGTTCGTGAGGGAGTGCGCCGCGCCGGTCTGCTCCCCGATGTTGAAGGCCAGCAGCGCCGGCAGGACCAGCACCACCCAGATGGCGATCGGGCCCAGCCGTGGCCGCGACAGATGCGCCTCCCACCACTCCACGGCCTGCGGCTCGAGGGTCGACATCAGCCCCGGCCTTTCGGTGCGCACGATGCCGAGCAGCCGCCGCACCTTCTCGTCCAGGCCGGGGGTAATCCGGTTGGCGAGCAGGCCCCAGGTCCGCGGCCGACGGGTCAGGGCGTGGAAGGCCGGCTGGAACGGGCTGCCGGCCAGTCGCGCCGAGGCCCGGAACTTCAGGTCGTCGCGCCGGGCGACCACCTTGGCGCCCACGTTCGATTTCGGCCCCACCCGGCCTTCGTCCCAGTGGAAGAAGGCCACCGCCGGCTCGATCAACGGGTCGGTGCGCGGCTGGGAAAAGCCGATCAGCCCGGCCAGCCAGCCCTCGGTCTGGGCATGCTGATCCACCGACATCAGCGCCGGCGAGGCCAGCAAAGCCTCCAGGATCTGGCGCAGCTCCGCCGGCGTGGTCGCCGGGTTGCCGAGGGCGTTGATCAGGTCGCGGCGGAGGGCGGCCAGGGCGACTTCGGCCGGGTCCGGCTCGGTCGGCGGCGACAGCGGCGGGGCCACATGGCTGCGCTCGCGCCGGATCGGCCGACGCACGGGCGGGTCGGGAGGGCGCCACTCCCGGCGACGCGGCCCTGACGGCGTTTCCCCGGGCTCGTCGGCCGGTCGCCAGTCGTGGGTGCGGGGTTTCGGATCCGACTCGCCGTCGTCGGGCGGACCCTCGATCTCAGTCGGCTTCGGCGGCGAGCGACGGCGCAGTTTTGGCCGCTCGACCTCGACGACGAGGTTATCGCCGTCCTCGTCCGGCGGCGGATCGGCCTTGGGCCGCGGCGTGCTCCGTTCCGGCGGTCCGGCGTAGGCCAGGGCCCGCTCGTAGGCGGCGCGCAGGGTCTGGAAACCGGCCGGATCGTCCTCCGGATTGGTGACCTTCAGCTTCGCCGCATAGGCCCGGCGGATGTCGGCCCGCTCCCGGGTCGCCTCGATGCCGAGCGTCGCCCAGATCGAGACGTTCACAGCCAGGTTTCGCCCTCCAGGGCGTCGAGGGTGGCCAGCAGCGCCTCGCGCGCCCGCTCCGCCTCGCGCGGGTCCTGGCCGTCGAGCACGGTCTCGAATTCGGCCGTCGCCTTGCCGACATATTGCCGCTTGTCGCCGAGGAAATTCTCGAAGCAGCGCTGCGCCCGGGCGAGGGCGGCCTTGTTGGCGTCGTCCTCGCGGGGATGGTGCTTCAGCGCTGCCAGTTCCGCCCGCCGCTTCTCGAAGTCCACCGCCTTGGCGGCCTCCTCGTCGGCGATCACCAGCTCGCGGCGCTCGCCGGTGCGCGGCACCTGCACGTCGACTTCCAAGAGGCCGTTGATGTCGTAGGTGAAGCGCACGTCCACCGAGATCTCCCCGGCCGGCGCCGGCGGCACCGGCACCTCGACGGCGCCCAGCAGGATGTTGTCCTTCGCCTGCCTAGATTCGCCCTGGTAGATGTCGAATTTGACGATCCGCTGGCCGTCGCGGACGGTGACGAAGCCGCGCACGCGACTGGCCGGGATCACCGTGTTGCGCTCGATGATCGGCGAGAACACCCCGCCGCGCAGCTCGTTGTTCAACCCCCGCTCGGAGGTCTCCACCCCCAGGCTGTAGGGGCAGACGTCGGTCAGCACCACCTCGCGCAGTGCCGAGTCCCTGGCCTTCAGCCCCGCCTGGATCGCCGCCCCGATGGCCACCGCCTCGTCCGGGTTGACCGCATTGGAGGGAAACCGGCCGAACATCCGGGTCACCGCCCGGCGCACCACCGGCATCCGGGTCGCCCCGCCCACCAGCACGATCTCCTTCAGGTCATCGGCGCGCAGCTGGCTGTCGCGCAGGGCCCGGAGCACCGGCTCGCGCAGCCGCGCCAGCAGGCCCGCAGCCTTGGCCTCGAACTCATCGGCGCTGATCTCGGCCTCGAAGCTCTGGTCGCGCCAGGTGACCGCCATGGTCGCCGCGGCCTGGTCGGTCAGCGCCCGCCGGGCCCGCTCGGCGGCGACCCGCAGGCGCTCGCGTAAGGTCGCATCCTGCTTGTCCTTGACCGCCCAGTCCTTGCCCAGTTTCTCGCGAAACAGCTCGATCAGCAGCTCGTTGAAGTCCTCGCCGCCCAGCCGGTTGTCGCCGGTGGAGGCGCGCACCTCGACCACCCCCTCGAAGATCTCCAGCACCGAAACGTCGAAGGTGCCGCCGCCCAAGTCGAACACCAGGAACCGGGTCTCGTCCTCCAGTTCGTGGATGCCGTAGGCCAGGGCCGCGGCGGTGGGCTCGTTCAGCAGCCGCTCCACCTTAAGCCCGGCCAGCTCACCCGCCCGGCGGGTGGCCTTGCGCTGCTTGTCGTTGAAATAGGCCGGCACGGTGATCACCGCCTCGGTGACCGGCTCGCCGAGATAGGCCTCCGCATCGGCCTTCAGCCGGGCCAGCACCAGCGCCGACAGCTCCTCAGGGAGAAAATCGCGCTTGCCCAGCCGGGTGATCCGCTCGGCGCCCATGTAGCGCTTGAACGCCGTCGCCGTCTGGTCCGGATGGGTCGACTGCCGCTCTCGCGCCGCCAGCCCGACCAGCAGATGCCCATCGGCCTTCTCGTCCAGGCTCACCGCGGAAGGCGTCAAGAGATGCCCCAGGCTGTTGGGCACCAGCTCCACCTTGCCGTCCCGCCACACCCCCACCGCACAGTTGGTGGTCCCAAGATCGATGCCGATGATCACGTGGCGGTCCCGGTAAGTGGGCGATGCAGCCTTCTACCGGGCGGGCGACGGCGGCGGAAGGCTTGGGCAACTCGGGCGTTAGGGCTTCACCCACAGCCAGTCGCCGCCCTTGGCGCCGGTGTCCGGGTTGTCGACCACATAGAGCAGTGTCGTCTCGGGACCGAAGCAGACCCGGTGGATCACCGCCGAGGCGCCGGCGCCGGGGCCGAAGGTCGCCTCGACGTCGAAGTATTTCGGCACGTCGGGAATGCGCAGCACCCCCTCCTTGAACGCCCCGGTCATCTCGGTCAGGCCGCCGCCGGCGAAGGTCGAGCGGTCGTCGTCGCCCATACCGATGGTGTAGGCGGCGGGGTGGTCGATATCGAGCTTCAGGTCCACCGCCAGCTGGAAGCCGCCCGTCAGCTTGGCCAGGTCGCCGGCCCGGACCACGCTCAGCAGCACCGTGCAGCTCCCCGGCGACGGATCGGCGAAATTGGCGTCGACATAGCGGCTCGCCGGCCCACCGGTCTCGGCCACGATCCGCCGGGCGTCGTCCTGCGCGCTGGCGGCGGCGGCGACGATCAGCCCAGTCAGCAGCGCGCCGGCCAAGACCACGCTCCTCATCCGCCCTGCCCCACCCTCCGCCGCGCCAGCCACACCGTGCGCCCGAAACAGTCCGGATCCTCGGCGACGTGGGCGACCACCTCGAAGCCGCTGGCGTCCAGCAGCGCGCGGTATTCGTGCGGATCCAGGCTGGCGTGATAGAGCGGCTCGCCGGCGAATTCGCCGATCGCCTCGCCGTGCGCGGGGCCGCTGGTGAACATCAGCGCCGCGCCGGGAGACGCGTGGGCGCGGAAAACCTCGAACATCCGCCGCTGATCGTCATGAGCGAGATGGAAGAAGCTGTCCCAGGCGATCAGGCCGTCGAAGCCGCGCCCCAGCGCCAGCGCGCGCATGTCGGCCACCCGCCAGTCGTGCTCCGGGAACCGCTCGCGGCACAGCGCGATCAGCGCCGGCGCGGAGTCGACGCCGGTCAGCGCGTGGCCCCGCTCGATCAGCCAGCGGCCGATCGGCTCGCCTGCCCCGCAGCCGA
>Ga0302202_10006288_pt1 | contig 11844 bp, 8 predicted proteins | sample II_Bog_N3_3_FD_194579 | JGI IMG/M metagenome (GOLD analysis project Ga0302202, IMG submission 194579) | Peat permafrost microbial communities from Stordalen Mire near Abisko, Sweden - II_Bog_N3_3 | ecosystem: Environmental > Terrestrial > Soil > Wetlands > Peat | place: Sweden: Abisko, Stordalen... | reverse complement strand
GACCGCTACTTTGATCCCCCGGTGAGGTGGCGCATTGACTAGGGGCTTGGACGGCTTCCCCGAGCGCGTTGCTGGCTTCCTGGGCGGTCAGCAATGAACAAGCCGACCGTGGCGAGCCCTTCTGAGTGGCAGAAGATGGCCCCGACGGACTGCACGCCGAAAACGCCAACCCGAGCCCCAATAGGGGACAGGCGAGAGTGACGATCCGCCGGGCGAGCACGGCATCAGTATTGCCGAACATCAGGCAGCGGGCGGGCCAACGAGGGTGCCCCACTCGTGTAAGTGCCGGTAGGGGGCAGTCAGCTACCCCGGGCATTCCATCTCCGGACCTGGTGCACACACTTCACATCTGAGGCGCCCACGACAGCGACCGGCCGAGCGCACGTCTCGGTGCCGGCCACGGCTCCGGGGATGTCTCTTCGCTCGGCAGGGGAACATGCCGTCGATCAGGACGCTTCGGTCAGGGATCGTAGGGCGGTGCACGGTGGACCCGCCGGGTGAGGGCCCTAGCAGCGGTAGACGCGTTCCGCGTTCGAAGCGAAGAGCTTCTCGCGGGAGACCCCGTCGAGGCCGGCCGTCACTTCGCTGAACACCTCATAGAGCTGGTCGAAGGTGCCGTACATGGAATCCACCGGGAAGTTGCTGGCGAACAGGCAGCGGTCGACGCCGAACACCTCGATGGCGTACCCGATCCAGGGCGCGAACGCGTCGACGCCGAGGGTCTCGAGCGGCATCGCCAGTCCGGAGAGCTTGCACACCACGTTGGGACCGAGCTCGGCCAGTGCGTCGATCCCCTCGCGCCAGAGCGCCCGCTCCTCGTCGGATCCCGACCGGGGCCAACCGGTATGTTCCACCACGACCACGAGGTCGTCGAAGCCGGCCAACCCGTCGGCGGCCACCCGCAGTTGATCGGGATGGGTCATGAGCTCGAACACCAGATCCCGCTCCTGCAGGGCCCGGAGCACCCCGGGCTCGGGCAGGGGCCCCTCGTACCGGCCCATGGGTCGCACTCCCCGGAAGCGCGTCGCCCTCATCTGGCGATCGAGGAGCTCGACCGCCTCGGCCACCGTGTCCGTCGGAGGGATGCCACCGATGATGGCGTCGGGGCCACCACGGGCCGGCGCCTCCTCGTCGAGCTCGAGCGTCTCCTCGATCGAGTACCCCCCGGTGGCGGCGGCCACGTTGACGAATTTCTCGACGTTCCACCCGGCGGCCTCCGTCCGGTACGTGTCCACGTCGAACGGGCGGTACATCCGGGACACGTCGGCGGTGTCCGGGGCCCGGGGATGGGACAGGTACGGGTACCAGTCGGTCCGGGCGGGGTCCCAGAGGTGCACGTGGGCATCGACGACGCGGGTGGGTCGGTCGGTCACCGGGGTGACCCCTCCGATGGTTGGCCGGTGGCGGCCACGATCTCTCGGAGCGTCCTGTCCAGCCAGGTGGGTACGGCGGGACCGCCGAAAGTGACGCTGCCGATCGGACGGGGGTGGCTGCGGAGCCCGAGCCAGCCATCGGCGACCACCAACTCCGCTCCGGCCAGGGCGACAGACCCGGGATGGGTGAGCAGGTGGTCGACGAGCGCGCCCGAGGTCCGCCCGGCGATCTCCTCGGCGGCCTCGAGCCCGACGGAAAAGGCCGTGACGCGCCCCTCGGTCGCCCCGGCGGCCACGCGCGCGTGCTGGGCCGCGGCCTGGGCTCGGCTGCGTCCGCCCGACGTGGTGGCGTCGGTGAGGGTCACCAGTCGCACCGGGCGGGCCGCGTCGACGGCGCAGTCGGCAGCCGCCCGGGCCCAACCGGCATCGGCGTGGAGGTCCTCGACGATGTCCCTGTGCTCGGCCAGCACCTGTTCCCAGCCGGCCTCCGGGGAGCCCGACGACCGATGACCGGCGGCGGCGACCACGACGGCGTCGACCGGGCCGGTCGCGGCCACCAGAGAGCGCAACGACTCGGTGGCCGCGGCAAATCCTCGAGCGGGCTCGACACGGTGACACCGGACGGAACGGGACCCGAGCGCCCGGGTGATCCACTCGGCCAGGAGCGGACGGTCCGACACGATGGCACAGGACCGCACCGACGTCGGCTCCGACCCCGCGTCCGCCGGCTCGTCGAAGACCGGTCCGAACCGGGGGTTGCCGCCCCCGGAGCTCGCCTGCTGCGCCTCGGCCTTGGCGAAGGCTGCGGGGAGGACGGCATCGAGCACCCGGGCGAGCGAGACCACCGGGTCGGTGCGCACCACTTCGATGAGACGGGGTCGGTCGACCACCGCCACCTCCGATCCACCGGCGAAGAGCACCTGGCCGGAGCACCACCCGATTCCGTCGTCGACGAGGTGTGCACCGAACGGCCCGAGGTCCTCCGGCTCCGCCACCGAGAGGAAGGAGATCCCACCGCCACCCGATCGGCCCGCCTTGCGGGCGCGCTCCAGGGCGGAGGCCATCATCCGGGTGGCGGCTATCGGCGACATGGCGTTGACGGTGACGCCCGGCGGCGCCTGGCGACCCAGCTGCCACGTGAGCGCGGCCACGGCCCGCTTGGCGCAGCTGTACGCACCGGCATCCGCCTCGCGCCACCCGGACCCGGAGGTGACACCGAGGATACGGCCGTACCCGGCGGCCGACATGAGGGGCAGGGCGGCATCGAGGATGTTCAGGTAGCCCCCGAGGTGCACGCCGAGGACGGCCAGCCAGTCCTCCTCGGTGCCCCTCCCGAAGTAGGTCTGCCGGGTGATCCCGGCCACGTTGACCACGGCGTCGAGTCCACCGTGGTCGTCCGCCAACTCGATGAAGAGGTCCCGGACCGCATCGCGGTCGGTGACCGAGACCGACGAGGCCCGGGCCGAGCCGCCGGCGGCCACGATGCGACCGGCGGTGGTCTCCTCGGGATCCGGCAGCTGCTGCGACCCGTCGAGGGTCACCAGCGGGTCGAGGGTGACGACGAACCAGCCGCACCGGCCGAGCTCCTCGGCGATGCCCGCTCCGATCCCGCCCCCGCCACCGGTGACCACGGCCACCCGTTGCCGTCCGCTCACGGACGCGACGGCCGGACGTCGAGCTCCAGGCCCTCCAGGCTCCCGGCCTCGAGCCAACCTTCGAGCAGCTCCCGGTAGGCGAACCAGTCGCCCAGGCCCCGGCCGAAGTTCCCGTTCCGGGGATTCATCTCCTCGGGGTGGCCCTCGAAGTTGATGCGTGACGGCGTACAGGTGGACAGGACGGCACTGGCGTCGACGAACGAGTCGACGATCTTCTGCGTCCACGCCTCCTCGGCCTCGGCGCCCACGTCGAACACCTCGACGCCCTTGTGGTCCAACTGGCCCACGACGGAGCCCACGAACTCGGCTCCGAGTACGGCCAGCTGGGTGTAGTTGACGGTCACCACCGCCTGCTGGCCGGGTGCGGGCATGGCGAACATGTTCGGGAACCCGCGGCTCATCATCCCGAAGAGGCTGGCGGCACCGTCGGCCCACTTCTCGGCCAGGGTGACCCCTCCGCGACCGATGACCTCGTGGCCGGCGCGCCGGAAGAGTGGGGTCAGCTCCGCTTCGAACCCCGTGGCGTAGACGATGCAGTCCACGTCGTACTGCCGGCCGTCGACGACCGGGCCCCGCTCGGTGATCCGCTCGATCCCTCCGGGGCAGTCGACGACCGTCACGTCGGGTCCGTTCAGGGCGGGCAGGTACTCGTCGTGGAAGCAGGGCCGCTTGCACATGTAGCGGTAGTAGGGCTTCAGGACCTCGGCGGTGGTCGGGTCGGCCACCAGTTCCTCGACCCGTCGCCGGTGCGCCTCCATGACCTCGTAGTCGAACTCCTCGACCCGCGTCAGGTACTCGGCGATCGACTGTCCCTCGACGCGGGGGACGTTGCGGGTCCCGGCGTAGTCGTGGGTCCACCCGTCGTCCACCAGGTCACCCTCCACCGACCGGCCCATGATGATGGCCTGGAAGTTGTCCATCCGGGCCCGCTGCCAGCCCGGTTCGAGGCCGCCGGCGAAGTCGGGATCGGTGGGCCGGTTGCCCCGCTCGCCGATGGCCGACGGCGTGCGGTGGAACACGAAGAGGTGCTCGGCCGCGTCGGCCAGAGGCGGGACGCACTGGATGCCGGTCGCCCCGGTGCCCAGCAGGGCGACGGACTTGTCCGCCAGTTCGGTGAGGGGCAGGCCCGGGCCACCGCCCGTGTACCCGTAGTCCCACCGGGCCGTGTGGAACGAGTGCCCGGCGAACTCCTCCATGCCCGGGATGTCGGGCAGCTTCAGGAGGTTCAGGATCCCCACGGCCAGGACGTAGAAGCGGCAGGTGACGGCGTCACCCCGGTCGGTGTCGATCCGCCAGCGGGCCGGGCCCTCCTGCCATTCGGCGACGGTGACCCCGGTGTGGAACAGGGCGTCGTCCACCAGGTCGAACCGGTCGGCGACCGCCTCGAGGTGGTGCAGGATCTCCTCGCCGAACGCGTAGCGGTGCGAGGGGATGAAGTCGAGCTCCTCGAGCAGGGGCAGATAGATGTACGACTCGATGTCGCACATGACACCCGGGTAGCGGTTCCAGTACCAGGTCCCGCCGATCCCGCCGGCCTGGTCGATGATGCGGATCCGCTCGACACCGGCCCTGCGGAGGCTCGCACCGGCGAGGATGCCGGCGATCCCCCCACCCACGATCACCACATCGACGTCGTCGGCCACCGGGTCGCGCTCGACGAACGGCGTGAACGGGTCCGCACGGTACCCGGCGAAGTGCTCGTCGGTCGACAGGTCGCGGATGTCGGAACGGTGCGGGACCAGCCGTCGGTCGCGCTCGGCGAGGTACTTGGCCCGGACGGCCTCGGAGTCGTAGCCCGCCGCCGTGGGGTCGGATTCAGCCACGGCGAGATACTAGCCACGAAACCTCGGGCCACCCCTGGTCCGGGCGGCGCTCAGTCCCCGGCCCCGCCGGTCGAGCCGATGAAGTCGGGGGGGCGTCGTTCCTTGAACGCCGCCATTCCCTCGGCCATCTCCGGGGACACCGTGCCCAGGGCCTGGAAGTGGGCCTCGCGGTCGAGGGAGACCGGCAGGGCGGTCTCGAAGCTGGTGTTCAGCAATTGCTTGGACAGCCCGAGTGACCGGGTCGGGCCCTGGGCCAGCCGCACCGCCAACCCGTCGGCGGCGGTCGCCAGCTCGTCCACGGTGTCGAGGCACCGGTAGGCCAGGCCGAGGGCGACGGCCTCCGCACCGACCACCTCCTCCCCCAGCAGCACCATCGCCTTGGCCCGGGGCAGCCCGACCAGTCGCGGCAGCAGGTAGGCGCCGCCGGCGTCGACGACCAGGCCCCACCGGGCGAACGACCAGATGAACCGGGTGCTCGCCTGGGTGAGCACGAAATCACAGGCCAGGGCCAGGTGGGCGCCGGGGCCCACCGCCGTTCCGTTGACGGCGGCCACCGTCGGCTTGTCCAGCTCCCACAGCTCCCGGATGAAGGTCTGCACGCCCTTGCGCAGGGCCTCGCTGGTGGAGCGGGGGTCGAAGCCGGCGCCGCCGGCGCTGGCCACCGTCGAGGCACGCAGGTCCATGCCCGAGCAGAACGAGTCCCCGGTCCCGGTGACGAGCAGCGCCCGCACACCGGCGTCGTCACGGGCGGAGCGCACGGCGTCCACCAGGTCGTCACGCATCTCGATGCTCAGCGCATTGCGGGCCTCCGGCCGGTCGAGCGTGATGCGCCCCACCCGGTCGTCACCGACTTCGTAGCGGATCATTCCGGGATGCTATCCGTGGTCCCCGTCCGCTAGCTTGCCCGGCATGGCCGGCTCGCCCACCGACGGACCCCGTTCACCCGGGGTCGGTGGGGTCCGGGCCGCCGACGACAAGGTGTGCTCGCTCGACGAGGCGGTGGCCCACGTCCAGGCGGGCGACGCCGTCCACGTCGTCACCAACCACACCCGGTGGACGGCCGGGGCCCGCCATCTGGTCCGGCACTGGTGGGGTCGGGACCCCCACTTCACCCTGGTGATGCTGAGCCTTTCCAGTCTCGGAGCCCTGTTCTTCCGCGGCGGTCTGGTGGACAAGGTGGTCACCGGGTACTCCGGTGACGTCTTCCCGAGCTTCTCCCCCAACCCCAACTTCTCCGAGGCCTATCTGCGGGGTGAGGTCGAGGTGGAGCACTGGTCGTTCCTGACGTTCCTCCAGCGCCTCGAGGCGGCGGCCCGCGGGCTGCCCGCCGTGACCACGGCATCGCTGGCCGGGTCGTCGATGGCCACCAACCCGGGCTACACCGAGGTCGACACCCCGTTCGGCCGGGTGGGCCTGCTGCAGGCGTATGCACCGGACATCACCCTGCTCCACGCCCCGGTGGCCGATCGGCAGGGCAACCTCGCCTTCCAGCCCCCGGGACTCGAGGGCACCTGGGGGGCGCTGGCCGCCCGACGCGGCGTGGTGGCCACGGTCGACCGGGTGGTGGACGACATCCGGCCGTGGTCCCACCTGGTCCAGGTCCCGGCCCACCGGGTGCTGGCCGTGGCCGAGACCCCGCTCGGCGCCCATCCCGGTGGCCTCTTCGCCCGCGACGTGCCCGTCGACCCCTACGGCGAGGACCTCGAGTTCTGGGCCGAGGCCCGGGCCGCCAGCCACGGGGATGGCTACGGCCGCTGGATCGAGGAGTGGGTGCTCGGCCCCGCCACCCAGGAGGAGTACCTCGAGCGCCTCGGGCCGGACCGGATCGCCGGGCTCCGGCGCCGGGCCGAGCCCGACTCGTGGCGGGACGACGAGGCCGCCCATCCACCTGACCTGGCGGCCGAGCCGGTCGCCTGGGAGATCGCTGCCGTCCACGGCGCCCGGTACCTGGCCGACCGGGTCGTCGACCTCGACGCCGACGCGGTGCTGGCCGGGGCCGGGGTGGCCAACCTGGCGGCCTGGCTGGCCGTCGACCTGGCCCGGGGGCGCGGTTCCGAGGCCGTGCTGGCCGCCGAGCTCGGCCTGTGGGGCTACCGTCCGACGCCGGCCGACCCGTTCATCTTCAACCACCGCAGCTTCCCGACAGCCACCATGTTGGGCGACGCGGAACAGGTCCTCGGCGGCCTGGTCGGGGGACCCGGCACCACCCTGCTGGCCTGCCTCGGCGCCGCCCAGATCGACCGGTACGGCAACATCAACTCCACCATGATCGGGGACTCGGTGTTCCTGGTCGGATCCGGGGGCGGCAACGACGTCGCGTCCACGGCCGACGAGGTCGTGGTGATGTCGACACTGACCCGTCGCCGGGCCGTGGCCGACGTCCCCTACGTGACGTCACCCGGGGTCCGGGTGCGGGCGTTCGTCACCGATCTCGCGCTGTTCGAACGGGACGCGGACGGCGAGCTGGCGCTGACCGCTGTGGCCCCGGGCCCGGGTTCCGTCGCCGACCGGGTGGCCCACGTGCGCACCCTGTGCCCCTGGGACCTGCACGAGGCCGACCGGGTCGCCGAGCTCGACCCTCCGGACCCGGCCCTCATCGAGCAGCTCCGCCGGTGGGATCCCGAAGGCCGGTTCCTGCGTCCCGGGGCCTAACCGGCCAGCGGGTCCATCCAGCCCGGCGACACCGTGGTCCGGCCCGCCACCACCGACGACCCGATGAAGTTGCGCTGGGCCTCGACCGTCCCGGCACCGAAACAGAGGCCACGGATGTCCCGGTAGGCCCGCTCGACCGGGTACTCGTGGCTGTAGCCGTAGCCCCCGTGGATCTGCATGGCCTCGTCGCAGACCAGTTTGGCCGCCAGGTTGGCCGCCGTCTTGGCCAGTGCCGTCTCCAGCGGGGGCGGCGTCCCACCGGGACCGGCCAGGTGGACCGCCCGGGTGAGCAGGAGTCGGGCCCCCTCCAGCTGTACGGCCATGTCCGACAGCTTCCAGCGGAGCCCCTGCAGGTCGGCGATGGGACGACCGCCGAGCTGGCGCTCGTTCATGTAGCGCACGGCGTGCTCGAGGGCCCCCTGGGCCGCGCCCACGCACATGGCGGCGTTGCCGCAGCGCTCGTGGTTGAGGTGGCCGAGGAGCACCTTGAACGCGTCCGTGGTGGACGGCTCCCCGCCGATGAGCACGTCCTCCTCGGTGACGACCACTCCGTCGAAGGCCACCTCCGCCTCGGTGGCAGCGTGGATGCCCATTCCCCAGTGGCGGCCGGTGAGCTCGACCCCGTCCCGGTCCATCGGGACCACGACCGCCCCGATCCCCTTGGCCCCCTCGCCGCCGGGCCACCGGCACCACACCAGGATCCCGGCCGCCCGGTGCCCGAGGGTCGAGTAGTTCTTGTAGCCGTTGAGGCGCCAGCGGCCGGGCCCGTCGGCCATCAGGGCGCTCCGCATGTCCTGGACGGCCGAGCCGGCGTCGGGTTCGGTGATCCCGATGCTCACGATGGCCTTGCCGTCGGCCACCTGCGGCAGCCACCGGTCCTTGAGGGCTGCCCCTCCCAGGTGCTCGATCCCACGCGACGGACCGTTGAACGCCAGCTGGCAGCAGATGGCCGTGGACACGTCGTGACGTGCGATCTCCTCCAGGACGATGGCGGCCTCGACGTCGCCGAGTCCCAGGCCCCCCCACTCCTCGCCGATGGTGACCCGGAACAGGTCGGCGGCGGCCAGGGCGGCCAGTGCCTCCTCGGACAGCTCGCCGCTGCGGTCGGCATCGCGGGCCCCCGGCGCCACCGCCCGGTGCCCGACGTCGCGTGCGAGGGCCCGCAGTGCCCGGCGGTCCTCCGTCTCGGCGAACGGGTCGATGCCTCGGGACGTGGCCACGGCGAACCGGCTTTCTGCGGGCAGGAGTGGGACGGCTGCTCCACCGGGCTCGGCCCCTGGCCGGCCCGGAGGCAGTGCCATAGTATTCCCGCGCCGGCGGCGCCCACCTCCCCCACCCGGGGGAACGTCGCTTCGTGGACCACAGAGTCGAGGTGTCGCATGCTGCTGGAGAACCGGGTAGCCGTCGTGACCGGGGCCGGTCGGGGGATCGGACGCCAGTTCGCCCTGGAGCTGGCGGCCCAGGGTGCCGCCGTGGTCGTCAACGACCTCGGGGTGAGCCTGCGGGGGGACGCCGAGGAGGAGGACGCCGCCACCTCGGTCTGCCGGGAGATCGAATCGGCCGGCGGCAGGGCGGTGCCGTCGCCCGAGTCCGTGACCGACTTCGCCGCCGCCGAGCGGATCATCGCCACGGCCGTGGACTCCTTCGGCCGGATCGACATCCTGGTCAACAACGCCGGGATCGTCCGGGACCGGACGCTCGTCAAGATGGACGAATCGGACTTCGACGCCGTCATCGCCACCCACCTGAAGGGGGCGTTCAACTGCACCCGGCACGCGGCGCCTCTCATGAAGGAGGCCGGGTACGGCCGCATCGTCAACGTGACCTCCTCGGCCGGGCTGCGGGGCAACTTCGGACAGACCAACTACGGCGCGGCCAAGGCCGGGCTGATGGGGATGACCTTCGTGTGGGCGCTGGAACTGGCGAAGTCGGGCATCACCGTCAACGCCATCGCGCCGGCCGGGGCCACCCGGATGACGGCCGCCCTGGCCGGTGACGCCGACGCCGACGTCGATCCCCGGCTGGACCCGGCCATGAACGCCCCGCTGGTCGCCTTCCTGGCCTCCGACCGGGCCGGCCACGTGAACGGGCAGCTCTTCGGGCGCACCGACTTCAGCTACTCGCTGTTCCAGCACCCGAAGCAGATCGCCTGGATGCACAAGGACGGTGGTTGGGACACCGAATCGGTGGCAGAGCAGTTCGACACCATGCTGGGCCAGCACCTGCAGACCGTCGGCATGGTCATGCCCTCGGGCCTGACCCAGGACGCGGCCCGGAAGTGACCGCTCCGGTGCCCCAGGTCATCGTCACCCACGTCGGACTGTGCGTTGCCGATCTCGAGCGGTCGCGCCGGTTCTACCGGGACGCGCTCGGGTTCCTCGAGGCCCGGACCCTCCAGCCCCCGGACGGCGTGTGCAGCACCCTCCTGCAGGTCGAGCTCCCGGTCGGCCTGACCGCCGTCTATCTGACCCGTGGCGACTTCACCCTGGAGCTGCTCCACTACGAGCGACCGGGCAACCCCGCCTCCCGGAACCGGCCCATGACCGAGCCCGGCCTCACCCACCTGTCGCTCACCACCGACGACCTGCCCGGCACCCTGGCCGCCGTCACCCAGTTCGGTGGCGAGGTGCTGGCCGACACCGACGTCGGTGTGGCCGTGATGGTCCGCGACCCCGACGGGCAGCTGCTCGAGCTGCTGACGTCGCGGGCGGGCTGACCGGCCGTGGCGCCGGGCGCCATCCCGGAGCCGGGCGTCGAGACCGTGGCCGGGCTGCTGGAGCGGCGGTCGGAGGACGGCGGCCCGGCACTGCGGTTCGAAGGGGAGGTGTGGTCGTGGCGGCAGGTGGTGGCCGAGGCCCGGGCCCGGGCCGGCCTGCTGGCCCGGTACGGCCGGGACGGCCCGGTGCACATCGGTGTCCTGCTCGACAACACGGCGGAGTACGTGTTCCTGCTGGCCGGGGCGGCCCTGGCCGGAGCCGTCGTCGTCGGGCTGAACCCGACCCGTCGGGGTGAGGAGCTGGCCCGGGACGTGCGGGCCACCGACTGCGGGCTCGTGGTGACCGACACCGGGCACCGGGGGATGCTCGACGGACTCGACCTGGGCATGGCCCACGACCGGGTGCTCCTCACGGACACCGACGGGTACCAGCGGCTCGTCGACGAGGGCGCAGGGCTGGCCTCCCCCACGCCGACCCCGGCGCCGGCACCCGACGACCTCTACCTCCTCGTGTTCACCTCGGGGTCGACCGGAACCCCCAAGGCGGTCCGGATGTCCCAGGGCCGCGCCGCCCGGGCCGCCCTGCGCATGCCCTTCCGACCGGACGACGTCCTCTACTCGGCCATGCCGCTGTTTCACGGGAACGCGCTCTCCTCCTCGATCTTCCCCTGGATGGCCGGTGGTTCCACCCTGGCGCTGCGGCGGCGGTTCTCGGCGTCGGGGTTCCTGCCCGACGTCCGCTCGCACGGCGCCACGTTCATGAACACCGTCGGCCGAGCCGTGGCTCACATCCTGTCCACCGAGCCCACCGGGCACGACACGGACCACCGCCTCAAATTCGTCCTCGGCCCGGAGACCTCGGCCACCGACAAGGCCGAGTTCACCCGTCGCTTCGGCGTCCCGCTGTTCGAGGGCTACGGGTCGAGCGAAGGAGCGATCGTGCTGCACCCCGTCGGCGATGACCGGCCCGGTGCGCTCGGCCGGTTGCCCAAGGGTGCCGAGGCGAAGATCGTCGACCCGACCACCGGCGAGGAGCGGGCTACCGCCGTGTTCGACGCCAAAGGACGGCTCACCAACCCCGCCGAGGCCATCGGCGAGCTGGTCGGGCGGTCCCCGCACTCGGCCTTCGAGGGCTACTACAAGAATCCCGAGGCCGAGGCCGAGCGGATCCGCGACGGGTGGTACTGGTCCGGCGACCTGGCCTACCGGGACACCGACGGCATCTTCTACTTCGCCGGGCGGTCGGGTGACTGGCTGCGCGTCGACAGCGAGAACTTCACCGCCGCTCCGATCGAACGGATCCTCGGGCGCTTCCCCGGGCTGCGCGGCGTCGCCGTCTACGCCGTGCCGGACGCCCGCACCGGCGACCAGGTGATGGCCGCACTCGAGCTCGACCACCCCGAGCGCTTCGACCCGGCGGCGTTCGCCGGCTTCCTCGACGACCAGCCCGACCTCGGGACCAAGTGGGCGCCGCGCTACCTGCGGATCGTGGACGCGCTGCCGGTGACCGGCACCGACAAGGTCGACAAGGCACCCCTGCGCGCCGACCGGTGGTCCTCGGACGACCCCTACTGGGAACGCCGGGACCCGTCGTCGTCGTACCGCCGCATGACTGGAGGGGACGT
>Ga0302202_10006286_pt1 | contig 11845 bp, 10 predicted proteins | sample II_Bog_N3_3_FD_194579 | JGI IMG/M metagenome (GOLD analysis project Ga0302202, IMG submission 194579) | Peat permafrost microbial communities from Stordalen Mire near Abisko, Sweden - II_Bog_N3_3 | ecosystem: Environmental > Terrestrial > Soil > Wetlands > Peat | place: Sweden: Abisko... | reverse complement strand
GAAGGACGGCGTGGGCGTGTTCTGCCCCGACACACCATTCGCTTCCTCGGTGGGGATGGAGGTGCTGACCTCCAAACGCAACTATGCGCGTGTGAAGGCCGATCTGAAGGCGGCCGGTTACAATGGCGAAAAGGTGGTGGTGCTGGTGGCGTCAGATTTTCCGGTGCTGAAGGCGATGGCCGATGTGGGGGCGGATTTCCTGCAAAAATCCGGAATGAATGTGGAGTATCAGGCGCTGGATTGGGGCACGGTGCTCAAGCGCCGCACGATGAAAGACCCGATCGACAAGGGCGGCTGGAACGTCTTCTTCACCGCCTGGGCGGGCACGGACATGCTCAACCCGGCGGGGCATTTGTCGCTGCGTGGCAATGGCGAAGCGGGCTGGTTCGGCTGGCCGACAAGCCCCGAGATCGAGCGTTTGCGCAATGCCTGGTTCGACGCAAGCGACGCCGCCACACAGAAGACATTGTGCGACGACATTCAGCGGCAGGTGTTTGTGGACGTGCCCTATGTGCCGCTTGGGCAGTATTTGCAGGCGACCGCGTATCGGGATTCGCTCACCGGGGTGAATAACGGGTTTGCGATGTTCTGGAATGTGAGGCGGGTTTAGTTTGTAGGGTGGGATGCGGCTTCGCATCCCACCACATCGCGTGACGTCCCCGGTGGGATGCCAAGCGGCATCCCACCCTACGCCAACAATGCCTTCGCCGCGTCGAACGCCATCTCCACGTTCAACCCCGCCATCGTCTTGTCCACCGACACCACCGGGGCCGCACAGCGTCCTGATGGGCCGTATTCTTCGGCGGGTGTTGGGCCGAACAGGCCGAGTGTCGGGCAGCCGGTGGCGGCGGCGATGTGCATCAGGCCGGAATCATTGCCGACGAAAATCGCACAATGCATCATACACGCAGCCACTTCCGGCAGTGATAGCCTGCCCACCAAATTGATGGCGTCTGGAAACGCCGCCAGCACCGGGGCTGCCAATGTGGCCTCTTTCGCACCGGGACCGGCAAAGATCGCCACCCGGGCACCTGGAAATGTCTCAGTCCTCAGGCGGTGGGCGAGGGCTACGAAATATTCGGCCGGCCAGACCTTGCCGTCATAATTTGCCGTCGGCCCCAACCCGATGATCGGGCCGCCTTCCGGCAGCAGGGCTTGCGCGTGCAGGCGGTCATGCGCGTCGGTCCATATCACCGGCAGCGGTGGTGGGTCGAGGCGCAGCAGGCGGCCGAGTTGTTGTGTCTTGTGGCCGCCGCTCTTGCGCATCACCACACGCGAAAGTGTTGGCACCAAATAAGCGAGGGCGGAGGCACGGATATCCACCACCAGCGTCCACCAATGCCACACCGCGAACCACCACAGCGGCAGCCAATGCAGGCCAAAACGACGCTTTTCGACAACGATTATGCGTTCGCAATTAGGCATGCGAGCGAACACATCTTCAGCCACAGGGCCGGTGACGATGGTGAAGCGTGCCTGGGGGTATTGCCGCAGCAGGTGATCGATCAGGCCGGTGCAGAGAACGGCATCACCAATACGGCTGGAGGCGACGAAGAGAATGCGCATGTAACAGGCGATACCATGCCTCTGTTGCGCTGCCGAGGGGCAAGCTTGTAAGCCGGTTGCAACATGGAGTTCGGAGCATGTGCGGTATAGCGGGGGTGATGACACGCAACGGCAGCGCGCCAGACTCGGCGATGCTTAACCGGATGCAGTCTGCCATTGCTCATCGCGGCCCGGATGGCTTTGGTCGGCTGGTGCGTGATGATGTGGCGCTGATCCAGGTGCGGCTGGCGATTGTTGATCTGACCACTGGCGACCAGCCGCTGTTCGGCACCTCCAATGATCGCCGGACCGGCACCGCGCTGGTGGGCAATGGCGAGATCTACAACAATCCCGAACTGCGCGCGGCGATGCCGCATGTGGGGTTTCGCACCCGCTCGGATTGCGAGCCGCCGGTGTTTCTTTACGACACGCTCGGCACATCCTTCGCTGACCGGCTGCGCGGCATGTTCGCCATCGCCGTGCACGATCCGATTGCGCGGCGGTTGGTGCTGGTGCGTGACCCGTTCGGCATCAAGCCGCTCTATTACGCGCAGAACGAGACGGCGTTCGCCTTCGCCTCCGAACCGCAATCGCTGCTCGCCGCAGGCTTCGGCAGCCGCAATCCGCCGCATGCCCGCGTGGCGGAGTTGTTGCAGCTGAAATTCACCACCGGGGCCGAGACCATCTTCCCCGGCATTTATCGCGCACTGCCCGGCGAGACGCTGGTGGTCGAACAGGGCCGCATCGTCGAACGCCATCGCAATCAGGCGCTGCCGGAGGGCGCACCGCGTCGGGTGCGGCATGGCGATGCGTTGCGGCAATTGGATGATGTGCTGTCGAACTCGGTCAGCGCGCACCTGCAAGCCGATGTGCCCTACGGATTGTTCCTCTCCGGCGGCGTCGATTCGGCGGCTCTGCTGGCGTTGATGACCCGTCTGACTGGCAACCGCATCCAGGCGCTCACCGTTGGCTGGGCCGGGGCTGAGGGGGTGGACGAGACCACTGAAGCGCTGCGGCTGGCCAGCGCGATGGGGGCGGAGTGTGAGCGGTTGGAGATGGGGGAGGCGGATTTCTGGAACCTCGCCCCGCAAATCGCCGCGTGTATTGACGATCCGACGAGCGACGCCGCCGTGCTGCCCAGCTGGATGCTCGGCCGCGCCGCGCGGGCAGCCGGGCTGAAGGTGACGCTGTGTGGTGAGGGCGGTGACGAGTTGTTCGGCGGCTATGCCCGCTATCGCAAGCAGCGCCCGCCGCTGAGCTGGTTCGCCCGCAAGCCGCGCTCGTCCGGGGTGTTCGGCTCTGCAATTCCCGGCCTGACCGGATGGCGCGACGGTCTGGCGGCGGCTGAGGCGGCGGCGGGACGTGATCGTTCGGCGGTGCAGGCGGCGCAGTTTGTCGATTGTCAGGAATGGCTACCCAACGATCTGCTGATCAAGCTCGACCGCACGTTGATGGTGCACGGGGTGGAGGGGCGCACGCCGTTCCTCGATCCGGTGGTGGCGGATTTCGCCTTCACGCTGCCGGATGGCGAGAAGGTTGGCCTGCGGCGCGGCAAGGTGCTGCTGCGCGAATGGCTGGAAGGTGCCTTCCCGCAAGCCGGTGCCTGGGCGCGCAAGAAGGGCTTCAAGCCGCCGGTGGGGGGGTGGATCGCCCGCCGTGGTGCTGCCCTCGCCGACCAAATCGCGCACCAGCCTGGGGTGGCCCAGGTGGTGCCGAATGAGGTGGTGCAGGCGGTGATTGCCAATGCCGCAGAGAACTCACAACCGGCCTGGAGCCTGTTGCATTACGCGCTGTGGCACTCGGCGCATGTGATGGGGATCAGCACCGAGGGCACGATTGGCGATGTGTTGGATGAGGCGGTGCGGGTTTAGCCCCTCATTGCACCTCGAAATTCGTCACGAAATCGTCCGGCGGTGTCGGGCCCCAGAGATAGAACGCGTTGTGCGCCTCCCAGGTTTTGGCTTCCCAATCCTGGGTGACCGGGATGTAGTCGATATCGGCGGAATACTCGGCGTAGCTGCCCCATGGGTCGCGGATGTAGTGGAAATAATTCGACCCCAGCACATGCCGCCCCAAACCCCAGCCACGGGCATAGCCTGAATCGGCCATGTGCATCGCGCCCAAGCCAATCTGCTCAATGCCGCCCATATCCCATGACGAATGATGCAGCCCGGAGCCGCCGCCGGTGGCGAAGGCTAAGATGTGGTGGTCGCTGCCATGGATGCCGTGCATGAAGGCCACATCGCTGCCCGCCGCGTCGGCCAGTTTCAGCCCGACCGTCTGCTCATAGAAGCTGATCGCCTTGGCGGCTGAGCCCACATAGGTGAGCATGTGGCTGAACCGCTTCGGACGCACGGTGGGCGCTTCTTCGCGTGAGACGGTGCCACGGTCGCCATCGCCACAGATCGGCACAGCAAAATCGGCCTTGTGGTTGGTGGAGGATTTCTCGGCCGCCCGGATTTCCCGCAACGCGCCATCGGGATCGCGGAACCAGATGCCGTTGCTTTCAAAGCCCACTGGAGCGTCGATGCGCTGCACGCCGAGCGACTGCAGATGGGCGGCGAAGCGCGGCATGTCGTCTTCGAAGGCACCGAAGGAGACGTGATGTAACTGCTTCTTCGCACCCTCCACAATCCGGCCCCAGCGATGCGGATTGCCCTGCGCATAGAGCGACAATCCGCCTTCCTCCTCGCGCACGTCGAGGCCGAAATTGCGATAAAAATGCTCGGCCACTTTCAGGTCGGGCACCACCATCGCAAAATGGTCGATGGAGTGCACGCCGAGTGCACCGGGGCGTCGTGTGGCTGCAACTTGGCCGCGAATGGCTGTCATGGAGCGTCTGCCTTCCCTGTCATTATCGTTGCAGGGATTATGACGCCATGAAGCGATCAATGCGCAATGATCATTTGATCCGAAGTGCTGTGATCAATGCATCCTCGGCGCTCGGAGCGCCTTGTTGCGGTCGCCGGTGGTCACACGCAGCGTCAGTCGATTGGTCCCGCGCTTGAGGCGCAGCTTCACCTCGGCCCCCGGCGTGCCCGCCGCCCAGAGACGACGCCAGAGGGCAGCGACTTCGCTGACGTCCTCGTCATCAATGCCGGACACCTCATCGCCCACCTGCACGCCCGCCCGCTCTGCCGGACCGGCGACAGACAGCCCGCCGACGACCAGCCCACCCTCATTCTCCATCACGAACATCCCCAGCCAAGGCCGGGCCGGGCTGCCGGAGGTGCCGGTGGTGAGCAGATTGTGCAAAATCGGGTGCAGCAGATCGATCGGCACCGCCATGTTCATGTCCGCACGCTGACCGCTGCCGTCGCCCTGCTGAAGGATGAGTGAGCCGATGCCGACCAACTTGCCCGTCGCATCGATCACGGCAGCCCCACTCCAGAACGGATGGGCTGGGGCGATGTACAGCGCCTCGTCGAGCACATATTCCCAATAGCCGGCAAATTCCTGCCGGGCGACCAATCGCGTCTCCATCGCCCGCGCCAGCCCGCCGCCTGCGGCCATGACCACCTGATCGCCCACGCCGAGACCGGCCGAGTGCCCAAGTTCCAGCCCCGGCACGCCGAGTTTGCCCAAGGTGAGCACCAGCCCGAAGCCTGTCGCCTGATCATAGGCCAGCGCGTGGCCCGCCATGGCGCGGCCGTCATGTGAGATCAGCCAGATCGTCTCAGCCTCGGTGATCAGATAGCCGATGGTGAGCACCAGCCCCTCCGGCCCGCCGGGCACGCTGATGGCCACACCGCTGCCGGTTCGTTCGGTGCCGAGCGACTCGGCGGTGAACGCATCGGCAGGCACGTTGGCGCGCAGGGCCACAACCGAGCGCAAGGCGGACTGCAGATCGAAGCGGTATTCGCTCGGCTCCGGCTGCAGTTTCTGTGGAATTTCCCAGTCAGGTTCAGACATTGTCGCGTCGGATCTCCTGGGTGTGGAACCGTCAAAGTCCGGATAAGACGGCTCTGATAAGTGCATGATGACACACGATGTTCAGCGTGCAACAGCGGCGGCTATGCATTTCCGTCAGGTGGCGGAATCTTGATAGCACAGCCATTGTGCAATTTCGTGTGCTGGAGAAGTCAATGAGAGATGGTCCCGACGGTCTGCCCTATCCCCAGCGCTTCTGGGCGATCACGGCGCAGGCGCTGGTGATCACTATGTCGGTGCTCGACGGCTCGATTGCAAACATCGCCCTGCCGACAATTTCTGCCGAACTGCATGTCACACCGGCGGACAGCATTTGGGTGGTCAACGCCTATCAGCTTGCCGTCACTGTCTCGCTGCTCTCGCTGGCGGCGTTGGGTGATATCGTTGGCTATCGGCGGATTTACACCTGGGGTGTGGTGATCTTCACCCTGGCCTCGCTGGGCTGCGCGATGTCGAGCAGTTTGGAGATGCTGGTGGCCTCGCGCGTCATTCAGGGCTTTGGGGCTGCCGGGCTGATGAGTGTGAACACCGCATTGGTGCGCTTCATCTTCCCACGCGCGCAATTGGGGCGCGGGATGGGGATCAACAGCATGATCGTCGCCGTCTCGGCCGCCACCGGCCCGTCCTTGGCAGCGGCGATTTTGAGTATAGCGCCCTGGCCGTTTCTGTTCTTCATCAACGTGCCGGTGGGCATTGCCGCCTTCATCATGACTTCCTCGCTGCCGATGACGCCGCGTGCGCCGCATCGTTTCGACTGGATGGGGGCGGTTCTGAATGCGGCGATGTTCGGGCTGGGGATTGCAGCAATTGACGGCTTTGGCCACGGCCAACCCTGGCCGCAAGTGTTGGCCGAGACGGTGGCGGCGATTGCGGTGACGTATGTGTTCGTCCGCTCGCAGCGCGGCAAGGCTGTGCCGATTCTGCCGGTGGATCTGTTCGCCATTCCGGTCTTTTCGCTCTCGGCGCTGACATCGGTGTGCTCGTTCATCGCGGCCTCAATGGCGTTCGTCTCGATGCCCTTCCTGTTCCAGGCACGCGGCATGACCACCACCGAAATCGGATTGCTGATCACGCCCTGGCCGGTGACGGCCGTGTTCGTCGCCCCCTTGGCCGGACGGCTGGCGGACCGGATTCCGGCGGGCAAGATGGGCGGGGTGGGGTTGGCATTGTTCAGCGCCGGGTTGCTGGCGATCATGCTCGCCCCTTCGGAGGTGAGTTGGCTGAACATGGCGTGGCGGATGTCGCTGTGCGGCGGCGGGTTCGCGCTGTTCCAGGCCCCCAATAACCGCCAATTGATCGCCTCCACCCCGCGTGAACGCAGCGGGGCGGGCAGTGGCGTTCTGTCGAGCGCACGGTTGCTCGGCCAGACCCTCGGGGCAGCTCTGGTGGCGGTGAGCTTCGGCATCACCGCCGATCAGGGCGTGGCAGCGGGCGGCGTGTTGGCGATCTCGGCGGCCGTCGGCGTGGCACTGCTGGCGATGGGGGTGAGTTTGGCGCGGCTGCGGGTTTAGCGCGCGCTGACCACCATCTGCACCGTTCCACTCAACGACTCGCCCGGTGCCAACACGACCATGCCGTTATCGGCCTCGTCCATGTGGTTGAGCGCGTCATTGCGGTTCGAAACCGGCTCCAGCGCGAAGAACGGGCGATCGCGTGGGGTGTAGAGCACCACATGGTGCAGCGGCGCACTGGCCGTCATGGCCAGCTTCTGCCCGCGTGATGGCCAGATGATCTCGGCATGGCCGTCCCAATCCGAGAAGCAATGATCAATATCGGCCTGCCCGAGTGCGCGTTCGGTGCGGAAATCGAATTCCGGCGGCACTGGGGCTTTGTGGGTGGGGATTTTGTTGGCATCCGGCACCCAGACCGATTGCACCGGCAAATGCAGCCGTGTCGCGTCATCGCGCCAGAAGAACGGGTGAATGCCGATGGCGCAGGGCACCGGCTTGCTGTCGGTGTTGGTGATGCGCAGCGTCATCGTCAGCGCGCTGGGTGACAACGCGAATTCCTGCTCGGCGCGGAAGGCGAAGGGCCAGAGGTCGCTCGGTTGGTAGTCGAGGATCATCGCATTCCCCTCGCCACGCCAAGGTCGCTTCCAGGCAGAGCCATGAATCGCCCATTGCTCAATCAGCGCTGGCAATTCGTAGGTCTGGCCATCCCAGGTAAAGCGGCGATTGGCGATGCGGTTGGAGAACGGGAACAGCGGGTAACACGCATGATCGCGCGCCCCCTTCGCCTCGGGGTTGGCCGCGCGGAAGATCGGCTGGCCTGCGATGGTCCAGGACACCACAGCACCGCCGGTCTCGGGGGCGAGGATGAGTTCAGCGTCGCCTGCGGTGATGCGCATGATGGGTCTCCGGAAAGTTCAGTCGCTCAGTGTCGCAAGACTCTCCGGTGTGTCGAAATCCCGCAACACCGAATCGCTCTCCACCGCCACTTCGGCCACCGCCTCGGCGTGCAGGCGGAGCAAGGCGCGGGCGCCGTGGTCACCGGAGAGTTGCATCATCTCCTCCACATAGACGCGATCCCACAGCACCGGATTGCCGGGCTGGCCCTGATGCGTGGGGACGACGATGGTGCGGCCTTCATCGGGGTCGTAGGCGGCGACGATGCGGCGCAAAGTGGCGGGTTCGACCAGCGGCATGTCGGCCAACGCCACCAACACAGCGGCGGCGTCTTCCGGCAGGGCGGCGAGGCCCGCTTTGAGGCTCTCAGCGATGCCGTCGGCGTGGCGCTCGGCATGCACGAAGCGGACGTGGCGGCCCGTGAGTGCGGCACGCACCTCATCCTCACGATGGCCGGTGACGACGAGGATGGTGGTGAAACCGGCCTCGATCAATTGATCCACACTGCGCGCCACCATTGCCCGCCCGTCGGCCCCTGCGATGAGCAGCTTGTGTTGTCCGCCCATCCGGCGCGACGCCCCGGCGGCGAGCACGAGGGCGGCCACGCTGCGTTGCGCGGTGGCGCGGACGCGGGGCAGAGGGCGGCTTTCAGTGTCTTTCAGCAATCCACCGACACCCATGCGGGCAATCTCGACGCGACCCACCGGGAGGTCTGCGAAGATGCGGGCGAGGACGAAATCTATGCCGTTCAACTTCGGACTGCGCGCACAGCCGGGCAGCACGATGGCGTGCGTCTGACCAATCCGGCCCATGCAGATCAGATTGCCCGGATCGACCGGCATACCGAAATGCACCACCTCACCGCCTGCCGCCACAATGGCAGACGGGCCGATGTCATGGCGGTCAACCGTGGCGGAGGCAGCCGCGATCAGCAGCAATTCCGCGCCATTCTGCTGCAATTGACGCAAGGCGGCGGCGATGGCCTGGGTGTCGTGCGGGCAGCGCAGCGGGGCGAGCAGCGTGCCGCCAAAACCCGCCACACGCGCGCCGGTAACGGCGATGGTGCTGTCGATGATGCTCTGCTTGAGCGTGCCGATCTCGCTCAGCACAAGGCCGACGCGCAACGGGCGGAAGGCGTGCAGCGCGAAGGTGGCGGGGGCGGCATGGCGTTCGACGGCGGCTTGCACCGCTTCCGGCACGGCGAACGGGATCACCTTGATCGTCGCCACCATGTCGCCCGGAGCCACCACTGCCGCATCGCGCAAGGTGGCGACGGTGAGGCTTTCGTCGGTTTCGTTGATCCGATTGATCGCCACAGCATCGACCAGCAACAGCCCTGCGTGCTCTGCCACCAGATTGACGCGGCCAGTATGGGCGGGCATCGGGCGCAAACCCTGCGAGGTGAGGCAACCGGCGAGGCGGTCTGCGCTGTCGTTTTCCAGCAGATCACCCGGCCCGAGCCTCGCCGCGACCACGCTGGTGATGCCGACCTCACGCAAGGCGGCGATGGCGGGGGCGTCGAGTGTCGTGCCCTTTTTCAACACCAATTTCCCAACCCGGCGCGTGTGGGCCAGCATGGCCCCCAGCGCGTCATTGAGCGGGAATTCGTCGAAGATCATGGCGTCTGGCCGATCCGGCGGCGATAGGAGACGAACTCGGCGAGGATGGAGAGTGCAATCTCCGGTGCCGACACAGCACCAATATCCAGCCCGACCGGTCCCTTGATCCGCGCCAGAGCCACCTCATCATGGCCAAGGGCGGCCAAGCGGGCGAGGCGGAGGGCGTGGGTTTTCCGGCTGCCGAGGGAGCCGATATAAAACGCCTCCGAGCGCAGCGCGCGATCCAGAGCCGGGTCGTCGAGTTTCGGATCATGCGTCAGCGTGATCACGGCGGTGCGGCTGTCGGGGGCGATCTTGTCCATCGCCTCATCCGGCCAATCATCCATCAGCGTCACGTTCGGGAAGCGGTCCTCAGTGGCGAAGGAGCGGCGCGGGTCAACCACGATCAGATCAAGCCCGAGCGGGACGGACATCGGCACCAGTGATTGCGCGATATGCACCGCCCCCACGATCACCAGCCGAACCGGCGGCGAATAGGCGTGCAGGAACCATGTCTCGCCGTTGATCTCCGTCGTCGCGTTCTCGTCGCGGGCGAGGGCCCGCAGGGCGGCGGCGTTCAGCGCGGCGGTGGCGGTGGCATCGGGCAGTAGGACCTGATAGCCGTCCGGCAGCCTTGTGGCGAACACCACCGGACGCTTGGCGGTGCGGGCGGTTTGCAGGGCGGCGAGTGCGTCGGAATTCATGTCAGTGGCTCCACGAACACCTTCACTTTGCCGCCACAGGCAAGCCCCACCTCCCAAGCCTGCTCGTTGCTGATGCCGAAATCGAGCAGGCGCGGGAAGCCGCTATCGATGCTGGCGATGGCGGCTTCGGCCACGGCACCCTCAATGCAGCCACCGCTGACCGAGCCTTCAAGCTTGCCGGATTTTGTCACCACCAACTGGCTGCCGGTGGGCCGTGGGGAGCTGCCCCAGGTTTCAACGACGGTGGCGATGGCGACGTCTTCGCCTTGCGCTTTCCAGGCTGCGGCGATGGCGAGCATGTCGGTCATAATGCTTTCCTCCAGCGATCCATCTCGCGCGGGTTGACCGGGCGGGAGAGGGTTTCAACCAAGCTTTTCAGGCTGGCGATGCTGTGCACGGTGCGGAATTCATCCACATGCGGCAGCATCGCCCGTATGCCTTGAGACTTTGGGGCGAACCCGTCCCAGCGCAACAGCGGATTGAGCCAAACCAGCCGTGCGCAGGATTTGTGTAGCCGTTCCATCTCCTCCGACAGCCCCGCCGCCCCTTCGCGGTCCAGCCCGTCGGTGACGAGCAGCACGACTGCCCCCTGTCCGAGCACGCGGCGTGACCAGTCGCGATTGAACTGGGCAATCGCCTCGCCGATCCGTGTGCCGCCGGACCAATCCGGCACCGCGTGGGCGACGAGTTGGAACGCAACCTCGGGGTCGCGCGCCTTCAATTGGCGGGTGATGTTGGACAGCCTTGTGCCGAACAGGAAGGAATGCACACGGTCGCGGTCATTGGCCACCGCATGCAGGAAATGCAGCAAAATCTGCGCATAGCGCGCCATGCTGCCCGAGATATCGCACAGCACCACCAAAGGCGGTGGGCGGGTGGTGCGGCGGGTGCGGGCGAGTTCGATGAGTTCGCCACCAAACCGGCGCGAGCGGCGCAATGTGGCGCGCAGATCGATGCGCGGGCCGGAGGCATCCGGGCGCTGACGGCGGGTGCGTTTTTCGTCGAGCGGCAAATGCAGCCGGGCGATCTCGGCCTTGGCTTGGGCAATCTCCAGCGCCGACATCGCCTCGAAATCCATCGTGTTGAGCCGCTCGCGTTCGGAGACGGTCATCACCGCATCGAATTCCGCCGGACGGTCATCCGGCACATGGCGCTGTTCTTGTTTCGGGCGGAAGGCGTCTTCGATGCGTTTGGCACCAGGGGGCGCTTTTTCCGGCTTCGGCTCCTTGCCACCATCAAGGGCCGCCATCGCACGCGCCTGCTGGCCAGCGTTCGGGTCGCGCCAATAGATGGAGAACGCGTAGTCGAACAGATCGGCATCCTCATGCCGATGCACCATCGTGGCCCGCAACGCCGCCTGCATCTGCCGCTTATCGCCGATTTCCACGAGGCTGAGCGCCTGCTGGGCGGCGAGCATGTCCGCCGGGCCAACCTTCAGCCCGGCACGCCGCAGCAGGCGGGCGAAATGCATGACGTTGGTGGAGAGTTGGCCTTGGCTCATGCGCCGAGCGTGTTGCGCGCGGCTGCCTTCGCCTCGTCCACCAGCTTCGCCGCCTCCGCACCCCGGATTTTGGCGATGTCGTCCTGATACTTAAGTAATACCCCAAGTGTTTCATCCACCGCACCGGGGGCAAGCTCAGTCTGGTCGAGATGGGTCAAAGCGCCAGCCCAATCAATGGTTTCCGCCACACCCGGCAGCTTGAAGATATCTTCCTGGCGCAGA
>Ga0302202_10006281_pt1 | contig 11849 bp, 10 predicted proteins | sample II_Bog_N3_3_FD_194579 | JGI IMG/M metagenome (GOLD analysis project Ga0302202, IMG submission 194579) | Peat permafrost microbial communities from Stordalen Mire near Abisko, Sweden - II_Bog_N3_3 | ecosystem: Environmental > Terrestrial > Soil > Wetlands > Peat | place: Sweden: Abisko... | reverse complement strand
GCGCCCTTTCAAACCCTGGAGCGACCCGATGGACACTATCTCCTTGAGCAGACAGCCGTCGATTACGTGCCTTCGCTTGCCGTCCTTCAGGCCCTTAAGGCCTCAGCTCCCCGCCAGCATCCTGCATTTACGGTCCTGGCCATGGGCGATCCGGGCGGACAAACGCAGGAACAGGCCAATGAAACCCTCGCCGTCGCCAAACTCTACGGGCCCAAAAACGCGCACACGCTCATTGGCAAGGCAGCCACGCTCGATGAATTCCTCAAGGCGTCGCCCGGATACGATGTCGTGCATATCGCTGCCCATGGAGTCTTCGACGACCGCGAACCCATGTCCTCCCACATGCTGCTCGCATCGTCCAACGGCACGCCGCAGGCTGGCTGGCTGCGCGCGCGCGAAATTCAGACCATGCAGTTGGAGGCTGAACTCGTGGTCCTCTCAGGTTGCGAAACCGGCAAGGGTTCGTTTGAAGATGGAGAAGGGCTGGTCGGGATGAGCTGGGCCACTCTCGCGGCTGGCGCGCACGGATCGCTGGCAAGCGCGTGGAGAGTCGAAGCATCCAGCACAACCGAGCTGATGATTGCCTTCCACCGCAACATGCTGCACGGACTCAGCAAAGCGGAATCGCTGCGCATGGCCGAGTTACAGGTCATGCACAGCGATAAGTATGCGCATCCGTTCTACTGGGCGGCCTTTGTCTTGATGGGTGACGGCGTCGCCTGATCCAGCGACGCTTTCAGCTGTGCTATCACCGGGCTGTTGGGATTCTCTGCCGCCAGCCGATCCAACTCCGCCCGCGCTTCGTCTACGGCGCCCGCCTTGGCATAAAGCACGGCAAGCAGAAGATGGTCGTTGGCCGGACCGCGTAGGGCGCTTTCAATGTCTTTCGCCGGCCCGGAGCCCATCACCTGGAACACTGCCTCAGGTTGAGGAGGTGCGGGGGTCCTTACCTCGCCGGTTGAGCTTGATGCGGTCACAGTCCATGTGTAGTTCTCGCCACGAGCCAGCGCAACGGGGGATTGCCAGCTCAACTCATGCAGCACCGGGCTCTCCGCCACCTTGCGATACCCGCCCGCATACACGCGCACGCGGTAGCCGCTGGCGCCGCGCATCGACACCCATTTGAATGTCGGCCGGTCATCGCTCACCACCCGGTCAACCGGTGAACTCACCTTGAACAGCGGTGTCGCAGCGGAAGCGCCGAGCATCGTTTCCGCTTTGCTGGCCGCCAGGTTTGAAGGCAGATCTGCCTCCAGTCGGCCCGTCGTCAGCGCAGCCTGCAGCGCATCGCGCTCTTTTTCAGGCAGGCCGTCGGCGCCATGCAGTTGCCCGCTCTTGTCCAGCGAGAGTTTCAGGTTGCCGTCGCGCAGTTCTGCTGCATTGGCCTCTTGCACAGGCTTGTTGGACGAGTGATAGCCAACGAACGCGAGAACCAGGCCCGCGGCAATGGCTGTCGGCACGGCCACGCGAACCGGCCATGGAATCGGCGCTCGGCGATGCTTCTGCGGCTGGCTGCCAAGTTGGTGCGCGACTGCCTGCAATGCCTCCACCTGCGCCAGACAGGCGGGACAGTCAAAATAGTGCTCCTCGAACGTCCGGGCTTCAGAATCCGGAAGCGTCCCCTGGATGTACCGCTCAAGGCATCGATCGATCAGTGTTACAGTGCAGTCTGTCATGTTACTTTTCCTACAACATGGTGGTGTGGATTTTCACTTTGTGACTGCCGCCGCACAAATTCAATTACACGTCGTGTCGCCCTCAGTTTCCGCTGCCGCACCACGTCCGGGTTCAAACTCAGCCGCTGCGCAATAACACCCGGCTTAAGTCCATCCACAAGAGTCATTTGCAGAATTGTCTTGTCGATTGGATCGAGGCCCGAGATCGCATCCATCGCCAAAGTTTCCCGTTCCTGCGTCTCCATTTTTTCCGCATTCGACGAAGAATCCGGCAAAAGATCTGGGAATTCCAGCGACTCCGGCTGGCGAACGGAACTCCGATAGTGGTTATTCAGGCGGTTCCGCGCAATGCCGATCACAAACGAGGATAATTTTGCGGGTTCGCGCAGTTGTCCCCGGCGCAGAGCCGTGATTGCATCCATCATCACGTCCTGCAGCACGTCGGCAGCCAGGTCGGGATTCCGCGAGCGAGCCAGCAGCATCGCCTTCACGGGACGCAAATAGCGCTCCACAAAAGCGTGCTCAGCTTCGCGGTCTCCATCCTGAATGGCCTGGACCAGACGGTCATTGTCCATGACTGAATCGGAGGTCCACGAACCACGGATATCGCTGCTGTTAACACTCATTGGCACTGTGCTCAGTGAAATAGCAAGTGAGAGCATTGTCTCATGGAGCACGTACGGAGGGCACGGATCGCTGCGGATTGACGCCCCTTGCTGGTGCAACCGCGTTAACAACTATTACTTACTGGCCGGTTCCCACAGCCGGTTTCAGCATCCGAATCGGGGCTCTTGCTCTCGTAGGGAGCCATCGAAAATAGTAGTTCATGATCCTTCGGCTCACAACCAGGCATGAAAATGGCGATCGCTCGGTAGCGCCGGCCTCCAGACCGGCTGTCGTGTGGGCGTCCTCGCCCGCAATCGCATCTCCTGTCACGACCCGGATTTTCGAAGGAGCCCACGGGAACCCGTAGCGTAGAGGAGGGGCAATCCGGGGTGAGTCGAGTCCCAATCCGCGTTGGCGCCCCGGAGAGCCGCCGCGATCCAACCACGCCGCTCTAAACCGGCCATGCGCGGTCGCGCAACTGTCATCTGCAATCTGTAACCTGTCTTTGCCCGACTGCACTACAAACAAAATCCAACTAACCAACACACAATCAACGATTTACGACAATAAGCCCCGCAAAATCAGAGCGCTTTCAAAAAAATGCTAATTTCTCTGCAACCCACATGCTCGATTAATGAAACTCTCTGCAACCGAAAACATTTGCGCGGGCTGCCCGCAAGGTACGTGTCTCCACGAGTCGCAACCACAGGTTCAACCCTTTCGCATGTTTTGTAACCACTCGGGCGACCATTTCAGCTAGGTAGCGCACCCCTATTAGCCGCCATTTAATCTCTGAACTTTGAACTCTGACACCGACCACTGACCACTAATCACTAATCACTGACCACTGTCTTTGACGTTCGCCACCTGGTCAATAATGTGCTGAATCACCACCACCTGCACATGAATATGCCGCGCCACATCCGGCAAAAACTCGGTGATAAAGTTCGAAATCGGCGCCGTCGCCAACCCCGTTGCATACCGCTCCGCAGTGGCCCGCGAATTCGTCTCCCGCTCCGGTATGTAGAGGTTCCCAATCTCATCATCGATCGCAAACCCCAATAGATCCGCATAGTTCAGCATCCCGCGCCCGTTGTCGCCCTGCGTCCACGCCACCTGGTACATCGCATGAGCGACCCGCTTTTTAATGCTGGCCGTCGGCATCCGGTGGTAGTGCGGGTCCTGATGCATGACAGAAGGAATCAGGAACGTCCCAAAGAATTCCCCCGTCAGATCCTGCGTGTAACTCACCCCCACATACCGCGCAAAACCCCACATCCCCGGCCCATAATCCGAGTGCGCATCCGACCCCACCGCAATCGCCGAACTCCCCAAAATCGTGACCGCGTTGAACGGGTCAACAACGTTCCGCACCGCCAACCACGCCTTCTCCTTCGGCGTCATCGGCTTCACCTGCGGCCCATCCAGAAACCGCGCATACCAATTAATCAAAGGCATCTTGATGTTCTTGATGATCGGCAGCTCATGCATCAGGGATGTATACGAAGCGCATGGAACCTCTTCCGAGTTCACCTCGGGATGCGTCTCTGCCACCGGCGCAGGCAATCCCTCCGCATCGGCAATCATTTCTGCGGCTCGCACCCCAAGCGCATGTCCTGCGTTTTTCACACGACAGGGATCAGGCGTAGTCGCCGCCGCTTGCGTCGTGTTCTGAGGCTCAGGTGCCTCAGGCAGTAAAGCCCCTCGATCGGCACCCGTGCTGGCCCAGGCCCGCGTACCCGCAAGGCTCAGCAGCAACATAAGCATCACGAAGCAGCAGGGCGTTGCCCGCCGCAAGCGCGCGTCTTTGTCGGAACTTCCGTAGCTTAAGTTGTTTAACAAATCTCCCCGCACCCCGCGCCGCAGGCACACAACCGCCTCGGGCCCCGCTAAGAATCTCTGACGCAATCTTTCGAAAAAAGGTCACCTGACTTCCCAAATCAATCCACTTCCGCAGTAAAGAAAGTGGCAGCCCCTAGCGCCTCGCCAGAACAAACTCAGAGCAGACCGCGTATTGACCATTGCGGCACCTACCGGTCTTCCGCGATTGACGCGCCGCGCCGGGCACCGCACACTGAAAGCAGGTTGACGATTCACGGGCTTCGAGCCGGAGGCAGTTTCATGAGCAGTTATCCTCCCCCAGGGCCGGGCAAGGGACCCGGGCACCGTATTGAAGAGTGCATCGAACTCATCGAGATGGAACTTCGCCATGCTGCGGCGTATGTCAACGACGCCATTATTCCGCAGGTGCGTTCGGAATCCATCTCCGCCTTGCGCAACGCGGCAGAGGCTATGCGTAAATTCGCTGACCGCCTCGACCATCAGAACCCGCCACCGCCCCCGCCTCCCCAGGCGCCGCACACTTAATGGCGAACTCTCACGCATTCCGCCGCACTCGGAGCGCCTGCACTCTAGCCGCGTCCGCGTTGGCGCTCCTCTTTGCCGTGGGCTGCGGACATCGCAGCAATGTAAGCCAGTACCCCGCTTCGCGAACCGCTCCGTCCGCGCAGAGCACGAACCCCGGGCGCATTGCTCCCACCCCCGTACCCCCAGGGGGAGTCAACGCCGCTGATCTCGATTTCGTCAAAACCCACCGGCCCATCCAAAGCGAAGAGGGCCTTGCCACCTGGTACACCGCGCCTTATAAAGGCCGCAAAGCCGCCAACGGCGAGGTCTTCAGTGACCACGCCCTCACGGCCGCACACCGCACCCTTCCAATGGGTTCGCTCATTGTTGTCACCAACCTCAAAACCCGACAGTCCAGCGCCATGCGTATCACAGACCGCGGACCGTTTGTCGATGGCAGAATTCTCGATCTCACCGTCGCATCGGCAAAAGCAACCGGCATCTATCAGGCCGGAACCGCCCGCGTGCGCCTCGACGTCTACCGTTCGCCAAAGCCCATCGACACCGGTGGCCGCTGGTGCGTGCAAATCGGCGCCTTCCACAGCGAGCACAAGGCCAAAAAGCTCAAGGCCCAGCTGCTGCGCAAGTACCCCAGCTCCACGGTCATCGAGTTCCCAGGCCAGGACAGCTATTGGGTGCGCATCCGCCCCCAGGGCGACAACCGCGAAGAAGCTGAATCCATCGCCCGCCACCTCCGCCCCGGCGAATCCGAGGCCGAAGCCTTCCTTACTCGCCTCGACTAGCCGAAACAAGCTGCCTGGTTCCAGGCGCCTGCATCGCAGCCCGCAAAGAGAGTCCGCAATTTCATTTCCACTAACCCGGCAAAACCTCCAGAAACTGCGATAGAATTCCGCCCATCTCTCTTACTTGGGATTTTCGAAAGGCAGGCCGGAATGACAAGCGAGCAATCCAGAATTCGTCTGAACTATTTAGCCCTCCTTGTTGCTGCAATCGCCTGTTTCCTCTTAGAAGCTGGCTGGTACACGTTCTTCATGCAGCCATGGCTCGACGGCATTGGCCGTACCATGGAATGGCTGGAGCACAGTGGCGTCAACCCGGCTTTCCAGTACTCCACGGCCTTTGTCTCTGCCGCCGTCATGGCCACCACCATTTCCTGCGTCACTCAACTCACCGGTCCGCAAACCGCACTGCGGGGCATGAAGGTTGCGGCGCTGCTGTGGCTGGGCCTCATCTTCACCTCCATCTCCACCGAATATGTCTTCGAGGTGCGCTCCTGGAGCCTTCTCGGAATCAATGCCGGCTTCTGGTTGCTGGGCATGACCATCATGGGAGCCATCGTAGGCGCATGGAAGAAGAAATCGTAATCGCCAAATCAAGGCAGAAACCCGAATCCCTTCATCGGCGTACAAAACACACACCCGCGCCGGTACGTTAACATTCTCAATAACATTTGCTTTTTTTACGAGCTGTTACGCCTGCGTGGCAATTCCCCCGAGCGCCCTTCCAGCGGCGCATTCGCCTCGTGTATTGCTCGTATAGCCAAAAGTGAATGGGAGGACAGGATGCGATTGAAGGAACCGGAAATTGTCATCAACTATCTAGCCATCGCCGGCGCGGCGGTAGCCTGCTTTATCGTGGAAATCGTTTGGTTTGGCTACTTCATGAGGCCATGGCTCAGTGGGCTCGGAGACTGCTCCGGATGGTATTCCCCGAAACAGCACATCAATCCCGCCCTCCAGTTTGGCGTTGCATTTGTCTCACAACTCGTCATCGCCACCGGCGTCTCTTTCGTCACCCAACTCACCGGCGCGTGGACGGCAACGCGCGGCATCACTACTGCGGCCTGCCTGTGGTTTGCATTTGTGCTCACCACCTGGGCCACTGAATATTCCTTCGAACTTCGCCCCTTCAACCAACTCACCATCAATGGCGGCTTCTGGCTCATTGGCATGCTCGCCATGGGTGCAATCGTCGGTGCATGGAAACACTAATAAGCCGCGAAAGACGCCGTATTTTTTCTGACGAAAAGGCGGAGGCAGTACCGAGTGCGAGCCTCCCGCGAGCGTCCGCCGCACCGCAAGTGCCAGGTGCTTAGTCCGGCGGTGGATAGAAGGGCAGCTTGTCGTTCTTTTCATTGGCGCGCTTCACAGTAGCGTCGCTCAGCAGCAGGGCCGGCGCAAGCATCGTCACCGGTACATCGCCAAAATAGTTGGCCACATATAGGTCCTTGCCCGCCGCCTCCACGCTTGAGCGCAGGGCACGCTGATCCACTTCGTCCAGAGCAGCGCCCCGCACCAGTTCGCGCTTTCCGTCGGAGCTCACGCGATACAGCAACCGTGGCGTCATCTCCCCGCCCAAAGTCTGGACGAAGTAAACATTCTTCAGCCCCCGGTCCTTAGCCATATCCATCAGCTTTTTGTTCAGTTCGTCGTCCGTCACGCCATCTTTTGCTGATATCTTCAGCACGCCAAGAGAAGGCCGTGCCGCACCGGTAATCCCCGCCCGTCCATGTCCATTCGACTGCGGAAAATCACGTACCGGCTCGCGCCCCAGCAGGTAGCTCTCCAGCTTTCCATCCGTCACCAGGTTCACCGCCTGCGCCGGCACGCCCTCGTCATCCACAGCGTATGCGCCCACCAGTCCCTTGCCCGCATAGCTCTTCAATCCGGGATCATCCACCACATCTAGAAAGTCCGGCAGCACCCGCGCATGGTAGCTCGACGCAAACGCCCCATTGGTCCGCGCCTCCGTACCCATCTTGGGCCGCGTCGCCACCAGGCCCCCGGCAAGCAACTCGTGCAACGTATCCGCTCCGGCATCCGCGCTTAGCAGGATAGGCCCGTGATACTCCTCCTCCACCAGCGGCGCCTTGCGTAAATCGCTAAGCGAGGCAATCTCCTCTACCGCATGATGCGCAAACGTCTCCTGCGAATCCAGGTCCTTCAGCGACGCTCCACTCGATGCAAACGACCGGTCCAGTCGCATGCCGTCCGCCGCCTGCGTGCCCGCCGCAAAGCTCTCCTGGTATTCAGCCGCGGTCTTGCGTACGATCGTTCCCTCGCTGGTTACAAGCCATGTATTCGTTACCCGCGCATGAAATTCCGCCATCGAGTACTCAACCTCGTGCTGGCTCGCGCTTACAGTCGAGTCCGTTCGGTACAGGCCGCTCGTCTTCGCAATCCGATCCGTCCAGGCCGCGTCGTCCACTTCCAGCTTCCCCGGTTCGCCGAGCGAAACTACTGGCTTCTCCTGGCTGAAGTCATCGGCCTGCGGCGGCGTTTGCACCTGCTTCAGCGCCGCCTGCTTCTGCGCATAGGCAGCCAACGCGGACTTGTAGGCCGTATCCGTAGCCGCCCACAGCGCGGACCTTACCGCGACAGGATCCTCGTCCAGCGCCGCCAACTGCAAAGATCCATCCCCACGTCCGCCTGAGCTGTCGGTCTTATAGTCGCCCACACGCACCGTAACCCGCGCCACCCGTTGGCGGCTGCGTCCAGACCCCTCGCTGGCGCCAAACTCTGCCTTGGTCTGGAAGTCATCCACATCCTCAATCCGGTACTGGATAAAGAATGGCTTCGCGAACCCCGGCAACTGCAACTGGCTCATGCTCCGGTCCATCTCGGTAAGCATCGCCTTCAGCAGTGGATCCTTCTCCGCATCCGAGCGGCTCGCCGTGGCGGCCTGCGCCCCAGCCAAAACAGGCAAGCAAATGCAACCGGCCAGCATCCCAACGCCCGCCAAAGTGCCAACTGAACAAATCGACCTCATCGCGTTTTCCCTCATCCTCAAACAATCCTCTGCCGTTCGTCGCCCGACACGATCACGCCCGGCTTCCAACTCGGCGCATCCCAATTTCCAAAGCCACACCAGCCCCAATCGCAACCCAATAAACGGCAATATCCCATCCGGAAAACACCCGCCCCAGCATCAACTTCCCCGCAACAGTAAGCCGAAAAGCATCCATCCCCGGCGAGCGATAAAGCTTGAAAACCTCAACCGCCGTAGCCACAACCCCTGACAACAACCCAATCCGCACCACGGGCCACTGCGGAGCCAAAGCAAGAATGATCCAGAAGATCATCACCGCCCAGAGCATCGACCCGCCATACTTCACCACAACCCACGGCAGACCCACGTGCAAAAACCGAACACTCAATCCCAGCGCCACAGTAGCCAGCCCAAACCCAACCGCCCGCCACGGCCGCCAATCAAATCCCCGCATGGATCGGTTCCTAACCACTAACCACTAATCACTAACCACTACTTACCGAGGTATCGCCAATATCGGCGGCCTAGCCGTCCCCTGCGTCTGCTTCTGCGTCTCCATCTCACTCAACAGCATCGCCGGAGCTACCGCGCTCACCGGCACCGTTCCCGACTCCGCACCGCACTCGCCATTGAACACCTCGCTCTTATCGCCGGTCGCCATAATCCGCTTCATCGCCGCCAGCGGAGTCCCCACAATACTCACGCCCCGCACCAGCTCATCGGGGCGCCCATCTACATACACCCGCCAAACCACCAGCGGAACCACGCTGAAAGCCTGTGGCGAACTTCGCGTCGTCACCGCAAACCCTGACGAGATGTCCTCGAAGTAAAGCCCGTACGGCTTGTCCTGTTTCTTCGCTTCCTCAATTAGTTCCTTGCGCAACTCCGTCTCCGGTACCGTCTTGGTCGAAGTCACAATCAGGTTGCCCTGCCGCCCCGTCGGCATCCGCCCCGTCTGCGCGCGCCCGTGTCCATTCGAGTCATCAAAATTCGCAATCGGCAGCCGCGACATCAGGAAGGTCTTCAGCACCCCATCGTCAATCAGGCTAACCCGCTGCGCCTTCTGTCCCTCGTCGTCGTATTCATAGCTACCGCTCAGCCACGTCTTGCCAAACGTTGTCACCGTCGGGTCGTCCGCCACCGAAAGAAACGTCGGCAGCACATCCTTGCCCACTTCCTTGGTAAATGTCTGCCCCTCTTCATCACCGCGCTGCCGCTGGCCCTCCAGCCTGTGCCCCAGCACCTCGTGGAAGAACACAGCCGCGGCCCGCCCGCTTAGAATCACCGGCCCATCAAACGGGGTGGTCACCGGCGCTTTCCTCAGTGCCTCCAGGCTCTTGCCCAGTTCATGGATTGCCACTTCCAACTCCGCCTGCCCCGGCAATCCCTTCACCGTCTCCGCCTCAAACGTCTGCGCCCGAAACAGGTCCATCCCATCGTCTGCCCGGCTCACTGCAAACACCACCAGACGCGCCGCAAGGTGCGGAGTCACCACCCGCGACCCTTCAGACGAAGCAAAATAGTCCGTCTCGTTCTGCACCGTCAGCATCACCATGTTCTGTGTCACATCCGGATACTCGCGAAATATCTTCGACAGCGCCGCCACGCGCTCGCCCCACGCCGCCCTGTCCACCTCCACTGGCGGAGCAGGCGTGCCCAAATGCGTCTGCGGCTCTTCTTTGCTGAAGTCCGGAGAAGTGTCTTCCTCCTTGGCCCGTACCTCGGCCTCGGTTTTCACCCGCAGATAGTTGTCCAGCGCCGTGCTGTAGCCGGTGTTCGTCGCCATCCACAAGCTGCGCGCCAGCGCCTCGCGATCGTCCGTCACCGGCAGTTGCATGCTGTTCACCGCCGACCCCCGATGCGTCCCATGTGTGTTATCCAGCTTCGGCTCGCCCAGTCGCACCTGTATATCGGCCACGCGCGCGCGGTTCGCGGAGCTGTCCACCACCGCGCCATACTGCGCCCGAACCGTCGCCGTGCTCGCATCGCTTACGCTGTAGCTCAAAAAATAAGGTGGCAACTGCTTATCGACATCTTTGCCCGTCGCCTGCTTCCCGAGCGAAGTAAACGCTCGATGCAACTCCGTCGTCATCGCATCCAGAAGGACCGGGGTTTTTGGAGCCAAAGCCTGCTGCGCAATGGAAGGGCAGGGAATCAAAGCGACCAGGGCGGAAACGGCGGCTACCAACCGAATCGAAGGCTTGTAGCAGAAAGCGGGAACCAGCCGCCCCGCGGCGGCGAAAAAAGGGTTTGTCATAGGCAGGAACAGCTCAGTAATCATCTCCAATCCCTGATTCTCTCAGAGTAAGCTACGGTCGAGGGCAAAGCTTCATGACATTTACGCGCGGAAGGCTCATCGCCCTACGCATCCCGTTTCTAATCACCATTCTGTTCCTTGCCCTTCCGTCCCCGTTTCGCTGCGCGGCGCAATCCGTTTCACCAACTCCCTCAACCGCCCAGTCAACCAACCAGTCCAGTTCTCAATCCAACACGCAGGCCTACACGCTCCCACCTGACAAGCTGGTCAAAGCCACCGCTCTCGGCCGCACCCGCAACATTCTCGGCATCGTCGCCTCCCTCTGGGACCTGGCAGTCATAGGTCTCCTGCTGGCCACCTGCACCGCCGCCGCCCTCGAATCATGGGCGACCGACATCTCCCATCGCCGCTGGCTCCAGGGCGTCATCTTCTTCGCCGCCTTCCTAATCATCCTCGCCCTCGCCGATCTGCCCCTCGACATCTACGCCCACCACGTCAGCCTTTCTTACGCCATCAGCGTCGAGCCCTGGCTCCCATGGCTCATCGACATGACGAAATCCCTCGGCCTCACGCTTGCCGTCGGCGTTCCCGTCCTCATGCTCTTTAACTGGATCGTCCGCCGCTGGCCGCGCCGCTATTGGCTCGTATGCTGGGCCGTCGCCATCCCCCTCATCGTCCTGTCCACATTTCTTGAACCACTCGCCGAGCCCATCTTTAATCAATACGAGCCGCTCGCCAAAAACCATGCCGCCCTCGTAGCCGCCCTCGAAAAAGTCGTTGCCCGCACCGGCACCAACATCCCCCCAGACCGCATGTTCCTTATGAAGGCCAGCGAAAAATCGAACGGCATCAACGCCTACGTGTCCGGCATCGGCGCCACCAAACGCATTGTCGTGTGGGACACCACCGCCGACCGCATCCCCAACGACGAAATCATGATGGTATTCGCTCACGAGAGCGGCCACTACGTCCTCAACCACATCCCCAAGGGCATTGCCATCTCAGCCGTCGTGTTCTTCTTCGTCTTCTGGCTCTTCGCTCAAGTCGCTGCATGGCTAGTGCGGCGCCGCGGCGAAAGCTGGGGCATCGCAAAAGCTGATTCGTTGGTTCAGGAAGAAATGCCCCGTGCCCCATTCTTGCGAGGCTTTGTTCGCAAGGGTGGGAGAGAGCGAAGT
>Ga0302202_10006276_pt1 | contig 11853 bp, 9 predicted proteins | sample II_Bog_N3_3_FD_194579 | JGI IMG/M metagenome (GOLD analysis project Ga0302202, IMG submission 194579) | Peat permafrost microbial communities from Stordalen Mire near Abisko, Sweden - II_Bog_N3_3 | ecosystem: Environmental > Terrestrial > Soil > Wetlands > Peat | place: Sweden: Abisko, Stordalen... | reverse complement strand
AGGGCAGCATGTGCCGCTTCAACAGAGAGGGGGTCGAACGCCTGCGCGCCGTCGACAAGACGGTGAATCACAAGGACGAGAATCTCGACCAGTACTTCAAACAACTGACTGGAGGCTGACCATGGATCAGCCTCAGAAAGGATTCGATTTGGCTCATGCTGTCATGCCTGTAAGGCATCAGCGCACGCCCTATGGCGACGTCACATTGACCTCGTACTGGAAGCGTGATCATTTCATTCTGCGCGCCTATGGTCCTGAAATGGCACTACGTTGGATGTTTCCTGGTATTCAGAATTTCGAGCAAAGATCCAATTCTTCAAGACACACATTCGAGCCAAAGCCCAATGCAGAACGAGTAACTGTCGAGCGGGAACTTCGTCGGATCTGCCAGTGTCTCCAAGCGATTTGGAATGATAAACTTCAGGATTTCCAGGAATGCCAATCTGATCCAACCAATGGTCTGAGCCAGTCGGCGGCAATTCCACCTGTACCGAGGACGCTGGGCGAACTGATTGCTCAATTGGGCGTTCAGCGACGTCGCGATCTCTCCCGGAGGACCGAAGAGCGCGACAAGCATTACCTGGGACTCTGGACCAAGGCATTAGGAGCGTCTTTGCCACTGGCCTCTATCACCGAGGACGTGCTGCGCACGCATCGGGATCACCTCGCCAAGCGTCTCAAGCCGAGCACGGTGAACTGCTCATTCGCCGTGTTGAAGGTAATGCTCCGATGAGGGGTAGAGGAAAGTTGGCCGCGCCGGCCATATAATCTGGGGCAGGAGAGCCACCAGATGATCAACCTATCCCACCCCAGCCGCAGCCGCAGCCGCGGCCCTCAACGTACGCTGGAAGAAGCCGCTGCCCTCGTCTGCCAATGGCAGGCGAGCGGACTGAGCAAGCAAGGTTGGTGCAATGAGCAGGGCATCCTGCGATCCGCCCTGAATTCCTACCTGCATCGGACCAAGCGCCAAGTGATCGCTGCGCCCCCCGTCAGCCAGCCCTTCATCGAGCTCCAGCGACGCCCCCCGGTCACTGTCACACCGCGCATGGTTCGTATCACGCTGGAAGGCCCGGTGGCGACGGCCGAGCTGACGGTGGCCGATCTGGGAGCGTTGATTCAGCACCTGTCCGAGGCACGGTCATGATCAGCGTCAATGCCCGGCGCCTCTTCCTATGCGCCCAGCCGGTAGACATGCGCAAGGGCATGGACGGCCTGGCGAGCATCGTCCTGTCCCAGCTCCAGCAGAATCCCAGTGGCGGCGATATCTTCATTTTCCTGGGCAAGCGCTCGACCAGTCTGAAGGCATTGTGCTGGGATGGGGACGGCTATTGGCTGGCGACAAAACGATTGGCCGAAGGGAAATTCCTGATCCCGCACGTGGAGCGCAGTGATGGCCGGCCAACCACGTTGGAGCTGAGCGAGGTCGAATGGCACCTGCTTCTCGACGGCATCGTGGTGCGGGACCGCGTGCTGCTGCGACGGCATCACCGCACCGTCGCCGATGTTAACCGGGCATGCGTCCCATGTTAATCGGACATTGACCAGGTATTCCCGCGGTATTTCGTCGATAAATGCCGACAGATACCGACGTTGTACGGCGTGCTCTGAGAACGGGGGCTGGCCAAACTGGTACATTGGAACCCCGTGATGCCCCATGACGACGAACCCGCCGAGACGGCCTCCCTACTGGAGGAGCTGGAATCGCTGCGGGTGAAGTTGGAGGAGTTCTCGAGGACGAACGAGACCCTGGCGTCGGAGAAGCAGGCCCTGGCTTCCGAGAAGGCCGAGTGGATGGAGGAGCGCAAGGCGCTGGTGGCACGCATCCACCACCTGACCGCTCTGCTCAGCGGCAAGCTGGGCGCCAAGGTGCCGCTGGAGCTGCTGAAGCTGCCGGTGGACGCCGGCATCACGGCCGAGGAGGCCGAAGGCAAGCAGGAGAAGCGCGAACGGGCTGAACGGGAGCGCCTGGAGCGAGCGAAGAATAAGAATGCGAAGAAGGGCAAGGGCGCCAACGGCAACGCCAAGGCGGTCAATGGTGGCGGTCGCAAGCCCGTCAACCCGCAGCTGCCGCTGGTGGAGGTGCCCATCGTGGTGCCCGCCGCGCTGCGCATCCTCCCAGACGGCACACCACTGGTCACCCTGCGCTGGGAGCACTCAACGCAGGAGCACTATGTGCCCGCCGGCGTGGTCAGGCTGGACCAGCTCATCGAGATCATGGGCTTGAAGGATACCCACGAGGTGGTGGTCAAAGCGACCATCCCCCCGCGCATCGTCCCACGCGGCAAATACAGCGATGCCATGATCATCGAGATGATGGTGCGCAAGTACATGCGCGGCATGCCCTTCTACCGGGTGCTGCAGGACATGCGGGCGATGGGGTCGGATCTGAGCGATTCGACGCTGTCGGACCTGGCGCAGCTCTTCGCGACCTTCCTCGGTCCCATTGCCCTGGCCATCCGCGACCAAGTGCTGCGAGAGTCGGTGGCGCATGCGGACGAGACGACGCTGCCGACCCACGATGGCACGCGTTACCTGTGGGCCCTGCTGGCTGGGCGTCAGGTCACCTTCCATGTCGGCGGTCGCGGCAGCAATGAACTGCGGATGTTCCTGGGTCTGCCGCTAAAGGATCCGACCCCGGACGAGGCTCAGCGCGCGCAGCAGTACGTGGGCGGTCCGGCATTCCGCTTCGCGAACGTGATGGCGGACGGCTACACCCTCTATAACACCGTGCTCAAGGAGGCCGGCATCGCGCGGATGAATTGCTGGGCGCATGGCCTGCGCGATCTCAAGCCCTTCGCTGATGAGCCGGTGATCGGACCGATCGCCAAGGCGATCAGCAAGCTCTATGCGGTGGAAGAGCAGGCGAAGCAGATCGTCGAGCGGAAAGAGCTGGAGGGCCAGGAGGCCATTGCGGTCTACACGAAACTCCGCGCGGAACGCTCCAAGCCCCAGCTCGCCATCATCCATGAGCTGCTCCTGCCAGCCGGCGACCAGTACCCGAAGGGGACCGATCAGCGGAAGGCCATCGACTTCCTCATCAACCACTGGACGACATTCACCATCTATGCTGAAAATGGGGAATTTCCGATAGACAACAACGATTGCGAGCGGGCTTTCCGCATGATTGTCGTCGGGAGGAAGAACTGGATGCTGATCGGATCCGAGGACGCCGCGCCGCATGCCGCCGTGCTGTTCTCGGTGATGGAGAGCTGCCGACTATGCGGGGTGGAGCCGCGGGCCTATCTGACTCATGTCGTGGACCGCCTGCATGCAGGCGGGACATCGCCGGGAGATTTGACGCCGAGGGCCCTCGCCGAGAGGTTCCCGCTCAGGGAATAGTCCGACTGAATGCCATCGATCGCAACCATCGCTGCCTCGACAACGAGGGTGGCGGCGTCACGTCCTGGCTACCTCATGAAAGTTGGGTCGGAGCATTACGCTGCAACGGCATCATTCGGCACTACTACCGCGTCGCTGCCTGAAGAGGTCATCGGAACGGTTGGGATGGACTCCGAATTGATGTCGGATGGTCGGGTCTGTTTTGCCATTCGCGACATAACGCCGATGGAATCCAGACGCCTGGACTCATGTTGATCGTGTTCCTGGCTGTCCATCAGCTTCACGGTGATGGATTATGCGTTAATTTCTTGCCTGTCGAGTCAGGGAAATCCGGGGGAAATGCAGCGACGGATTATTGCGTAGCACGGGCTACGGTCGAGTACATTGACTTACACAATAGTATGTGTAGATTACAGAAAAGGATAATGTGTATGGCAACCAACCTAGCCCTTGATGATGCGCTGATTGTCGAGGCCCAGATGATCGGGCATCACAAATCCAAGAAGGATGCAGTAACCGCTGCGCTGACGGAATACATCCAGCGGCACAAACAGGAGGAGATCATCGGACTGTTCGCTTCGGTCGATTTCTCTCCAGTTTACGATTATAAGGCTGCCCGGAAATCCCGATGAAAATATTGGTGGATACGTGCATCTGGTCGCTGGTTCTTCGGCGCAAACAGCCCGATGAACGCATTCGAAATGAGCTGGGGAAGCTTGTACTTGGTCATCGCGTCGCAATGATTGGTCCGATTCGGCAGGAGATACTGACTGGAATCCCGAGTAAATCACAATTCCGGAGCCTCCAATCACATCTTCGCGCCTTCGATGATGTTGTCCTGTTAAGGAAACACTTCGAAATGGCAGCTGAATTAGCAAATATTTGCATGGTGAAGGGGGTGCAGGGGTCGCATGCCGACTTCATCATATGCGCGGTGGCGAAACTCGAGACGATGGCGATTTACACCAATGATCAGGATTTCGCCAGGTACTCCAAGATTATTGACCTCTCGCTCTATAAGGCATCGGCAACTTAGCCCCTCTGGAATCCTCATTATCCCTATTCGGGTAATTCATCGTATATGGATCCTACGTGGATGAACTGCCAAGGTAAAAGGCGGCATCGGATACGTACGTATACGAGGTCGATCTCCAATTTAGCGTCGCTGGGCTCATAGCTAGCTCTTGGGCGGTCGTGAAGGGGTATATGTACGATGCCGCCAACCGCCTGGGCATTATTGACGCCTACGGCCCCGGCCGGCCGATCCTTTGTACGGGGACCGAACCATGCTGCCTGATCCTTGGTCCGCGTGGCCCGCAACGGCTACGACTACGCGCAGGTAAGTGGAATCACTGCATCTTGCGTAGACAAACGGGTAGTACCAGTTATACTCGGTTGCATGAAAACAGCGATTTCCCTACCTAATGACGTGTTTAACGATGCCGAGCGCCTCTCTCGCCGCAAACACATGTCTCGCAGCGAACTATATTCAACGGCGATACGGTGGTACATCCAGAAGGAAAGTGGCACGGGGATAACTGAACAACTCAATCGGGTTTACAGAGGGAAACTCAAATTGGATCCTCTACCAGAGATCGCGGCCCTTGCTGATCTTCCTCATGAGGATTGGTGATGAAAAAAGGAGAAATTCACTGGGCGAATCTTGGTGAACTAGCTGGAAATGAGCCAGGATACCGACGCCCAGTTTTGGTCATTCAGTCAGACTTGTTCAATAGCAGCGCCATTCCCACCGTGATTGTTGCCCCTCTTACTGGGAATTTGGCGTTAGCGAAAGCCCCGGGAAATATAAAATTGAATGCCAAGGAGACCGGATTGCCTAAAAACTCAGTCGTCAATGTTTCAGCCATTATGACCATCAACAGATCTCGATTTGATGGATTTATCTGCGAAATTGACGCTTCGCTTTTATTCATGGTTGATAACGGCATTCGATTGGCACTAGACGTGTAGGTTTCCCGGATTTAATGCATGTGTGCAGCGAAGATGGGCAATGTCGTATACGGCTCCTATGTGGATGAACCCCTCGCCATTGTAGGTGCAGGCGGTGGTCCTACTAATACTAACTACTTGCACAGCAACAGGGTATATAGCGTCGCCGCGCTGACCAACAGCTCGGGGACGGTCGTGGAACGCTATAGGTACGATACGCGTGGACGCATCACCCAGACCGTAGAGGCGTCGTCTGACTCGTCCGTGGCTGCGACCACCCAATACGCCTATGCACGCAAACGGATCAGCTGATGCATCGCCTCGGGGCCCGGCCAGGCCGCTAGACCCGTTTGGCGTCCTGGACCGGACTAACCCGCATCGTCTGGCACGCTCCGGCAGGGCGGCTGGCGGGGATGCCCGGATTATCCGCCGACCGCGCGCAGGCGCATCCGGCGCAGGACCACCACCAGCAGCAGCAGCCCGAGGAGGGACAGGACATTGCCCCCGCAGTGGCCGGACGACGAGGCGCTCGCGGCCGCTGGCGTGGTCACCGTGGCAGTGGTGAAGGCGGTCGGCGACACCGCGATGCCCTGGGGGGTCGTCACCGTGAGCGGCCCGTTCTGGGCCCCGACCGGGATGGTGACGGTGATGACGGTCCCGGCCCCGTTGACCGTGAGGGCGGTGGTGGTGGTGCCGTTGAAGCTCACCTGGGTGGCACCGCCGAGGTCGATGCCGGTGATCTGGAGGCTGGTGCCCGGCAGGCCGGAGCTGGGGGCGATGCTGGTGATGACCGGCGCCGTGCCGACCGCGACCACGGTGAAGGTGCCCGGGCTCAGTGCGGCTCCGCCGGGGGTGATCAGGCTGACCTGCCCGGTGGTGGCTGCCGGGGGGACGGTGGCCGACACCGCGGTGGGCGAGAGCACGCTGAAGGCGGCGACCGCGCCAGTGAACAAGACGGCCGTGGTGCCGGAGAGGGCGATGCCGGTGATCAGCACCGTCGACCCGGCGCTGCCGCTGGTGGGCGTGAGGGAGGTGATCACCGGCGGAGAGCCGGCCGCACTGATGGTGAAGGCGCCCGGGCTGGTCGCCGAGCCGCTGGGGGTGGTGACGGTGATCGGTCCGGTGGTCGCGCCAGCCGGGACGGTGGTGGTCAGCTGGGTCCCGCCGGCATTGCTGGTGACCGCCGTGGTCGCGGTGCCATTGAAGGACACCTGGATGGTGTCCTGGAGGTTGGCGCCGTTGATCAGCACGGTGGTCCCGGAGCCGCCGATCACCGGGGTGAAGGTCTGGACGCTGCTGAGGGTCGGCGCCGGATCGGCGGGCAGGCTCATGATCCATTGGCTGATCACGCCCGCCGCCGCGCTGTCGACCACGTTGTGCGCGAGCGGCTGCATCTCGATCGCCGGATTGAGCGAGATGATGCGCGCATAGAGCACCGACAGGGCGGTGTTCTGCGGATAGACCAGCAGGGCGCCCGGTGTCCCGAGCGTGCCCTTCTGCGGCACCGCATTGACCAGGCCCATGCCCGCGAGCGGACAATCGTAGAGGCCGTTCCAGGCGGTGGAGGCGCCGTTGGGACGGTGGCAGTAGGAGCAGTTCGCATCGAGGTAGGATTTGACCTGGTTGAGCACGGTGGTGCTGGGATCGGTGACCGCGACCAGCTGCTCGAAGCCCGGGATGTTGGCTTCGCCGATGTCGCCGGTGAACATCTGCAGGTAGTTCCAGGTGCGCAGCTGGTTATCGCTCACCTGGGTCGCGGGGTAGGTAAAAGTGGTGTTGAGCTGCCGGGTCTTGGGGCCGAGGACGAAGCCGGCGTTGCTGGTATGGCAGGTCACGCATTCGGTGCGACTGGGATAGTGCCAGACCTGGCCGCTGGCCTCGGTCTCATTCAGCCCATCCGGCAGGCCGGCCGGCGATCCGGAGCCCATCAGCTGGGCATCGGAGCCATCCGGGAGCCATTTGTAGGTGACGCCGTAGCCGGTGTTCGGCGATGCCCCGGTCAGCAGGATCAGGCGCGTCTCGAGCAGGGTGGCTCCGAGGATGAAGGTCTTGATCATCACCGTGCCGACGGGGAACGACCATTCGCCGGTCGGGCTGAAGGTGATCTGGCCGCCCGGCGGCAGGGCGATGAAGCGGTTCTTGCTCGCGCCATCCGACCACAGCGGGTTGATCACCGTGTAGGGGATGATGCCCGGGCTGGGGGCCTGGCTGTCGAGGGAGGAGAAGGTGCCGGGGGGATTGTCGACGCTGGTGAACACCCCGGTCTGCGAGAGCAGCGGCGGCGGGTTGGTGACCAGCGAGGCGGGCAGGCTGATGGGGGTGATCGGGGGCCGGGACGGCATGCCGTAGGCCGCCGTGCCGGTCACCGTGTAGAGCGCCGATGCGACCGTGCTCGACTGCAGCTGGCTCGCGCTGGCGATGGCCGAGACGGTGGTGGTGCCGGCGACGGGGAACGGTCCTGCATAGGCGGTCGACCCCGACGTCGGGGTCGTGCCATCGAGGGTGTAGGTGATGATGGCGCCCGGGGTGATGTCGCTCAGGCTCACCGTCACCGGACCGCTGTAGCTGCGCGGCGGCGGGGCGATCACCGGGGTGGCGACGATCCCGGGCGGGGCGACGGTGATGGGCGCGCTGGTGGCCGGCGTCAGCCAGGCGACGCCATTGAGCGACAGGTTGCGGAACTGCGCGGTGGCGGCAGTGACCGGCGATGCGGATGTGACCGCCAGGCCGAGGGAGCATCCGGCCAGGTACTCGCCCGGGTCGGCCGGTGTGGAGGTGGCATAGGGCGTCCAGCTCGAGCCATCGACGCTCGCATACCCCGTGAACACCGTGCCATCGAAGGTCAGGCGCAGCCAGGTCGCCGGATAATCGACCGGGATGGCGGTCGCCGACGGGGTGAAGGCGCTGGGTGCCAGCAGGGTGGTGATGCCGGCATCGCGGTCCTGGTAGTCGTAGCCACCGGTGTTGGACGCATGGGCGGGGACACTGCTGGGGTAGACCAGCGCCAGGGCATTGTCGCTGTCTGCGCCCAGGGTTGAACGCGCCATCAGGCCGGCCAGGGCGTCATCCGGCCCGCTGGCCGGCGGGGTGTCCAGGATGGCATTGACCCGGGCCTGCAGATCGAACGCCCCGCTGACCGCCAGCACGCCGAACTGGAACTGGTCGCTGGGGTCCATGATGCCGGTGCCGCCGCCGACGACATCGAACCCGCCGGTCACCGCGGTGGTCGAGCCGGACACTGCCGGCGCGCCGATATCCGTGCCGACGAAGGCCCCGGCGCTGGGCATGCTGGTGGCGACCAGGGTATAGCCCGTGCCCCCCTGCGAGATGGTGAGACCGGTGAAGGTGGCCACACCGTTGACCGCTGAGACGGTCAGCGTTCCCGCAAGCGTCGCCGCGCCGGGATTCGCCCCGAGGGACAGGGTGACGGTATTGGTGGCGCTGGTGACCAGGTTTCCATTGCCGTCCAGGACGCTGACCTGGATCGGCGGGCTGATCGGGACCAATCCCATGCAGACGCTCGGCTGGGCGGTGAACGCCAGCGCAGCCGGCATGGTCGTCCACGGCGCGAGCAGGCCGTAGACCACCACCGAGCAGCTGGTGAAGGTGGTCGAGCTCGCACCATCGCGGGTCGGCACATAGACCCGGCCGTTGGCCGGGGTCGGATAGGAGAGCTTGGAGTAGTTGCCGAGGGTATCGCGGCCGGCGGCGTTCTGGTCGCTGGTCCACAGCGGACCGGCGCTGAGGTTCTCGGCGTCATAGGCATAGAGCGAGCCGGGCAGCGAGCCGGTGCCGCCGGACGGGTTGTTGTCCGAGCCTCCGCTGCAGATGCCCCAGATGATGCCGGTGCCGCTGATCGAGCCGTTCGCCGACAGGCTGATGCCGCCCTGGCGGTGGACCGGGACCACCGACCCCTGGCTGTCCGGCGTGGTCGCCAGGGCGGTCCCGCTGAAGGGGAAGGCCTTGATGACGTTGGCTCCCGCCCAGTAGTAGACGTGGGGTCCGGCGGGGGCATTCCAGTAGATCGGGCATTGGCAGTTGCTGTCGCCGCTGCCGGTCAGGCCGGGGAACCATTGGTAGGCATTGGCGTTGTCCCCGCCGCTCAGGGCGGGGGTGTAGCCGCCGAGGTTGCCGGTGTCGAGCAGGTAGATGTAGCCGGTCTTGCCGGCCTGGACCAGGTAGGAGGTGCCGGGGATCAGCAGCGGTCCGCCCGAGCCGAGATCGTAGTCGACGGCGTTGTCGTTGACCGAGTTCGAGGGGATGAAGAAATCCTTGACCTGCAGGCTGGCAGAGAGCTTCAGCACCGCCATCGCCTTGTCGGTGGTGGTGGCGCTGCCGTCGATGGCGGCGGCATTGAGGGCGTTACCGGTGGCGCAGTAGATGTTGCCGGCGGCATCGGCCACCAGGCCCTTGCCGCTCTGCCAGATGCTGCCGCCGTTGTAGGTGGGGCAGGTGCAGTAGACGTTGCTGATGCTGGGGGTTTCGGTGGCGCTCACCGCAAAGATCCACCCCTGCCAGGTGCCCTGGTCGCAGTGCGAGGTGAAGGCGGCGTAGATGGTGGGCGTGCCGCCCACGCTCTGCATCAGCAGCCCGGGACGGCACTGGTGCCACTGCGGGGCGAAGGTCGCACCGTTGTACGACCCGGCGATTGCGACCGGCCAGTTGGTCAGCTCGATGCCGGTGTACAGGCTGATGGCATGCATGACATCATGGTAGGCGGTGCCGTCGAAGCTCTTGGCGACCAGGTAGATGATGCCGTTCGCCTTGTCGATCACCGGGGTGGCGGTGATGCCGGCGGTGGGATAGAGATCGCCGCAGGAGCCGTTGCCCTGGGCCGCCGGATTGCCGAACAGGGTGGGACTGGCGTACCAGATCAGCGGTCCGGCGCCGGACACCGACTGGTTGTCGGCATCGAAGGCATAGAGGTAGTTGTTCTCGGTGGCGATGATGACGACGTTGCGGGTGCCGATGGCGCCGCCGAAGGCGACCTGGGAGCAGTAGAGCGGCTGGGCGTAGACCTGGCCATTGACGGTGTAGGTGAAGACCTTGCCGAAGGTGGCGGTCGACACGTTGCTGGTGGTCAGGATGGTCTCGCTGAGGTTCCCCCCGGTGCGCAACGTATCGTTGGCCTGGGTCAGGACGTCGACGCCCGAGGCCGCCAGCCAGGGCAGCAGGAGGGCGAGCACCGCGCAGACGCCGCGGCCCCGCAGCGGGCGGAGGGCGAGACCGGTGCTCACGCGGGCGCTGCCGTGCGGATGACTGCGTGCGGGCATGGGCGGAAGCGTCGCAGGTGTCGCGCACGGTGCCAGCGTTGCACGGTTCACCAGTTGAGACCGCTGGACGGGATCGCAGGGCGCTCGCATGCGGCGGTCCGTCGATGCAGGTGCCTGTCATCGGCGGGTATACGGTGGACGGCCAGCGCACCGCGCCCGCTCCAGCGCCACCTCCCGCGCATCCCGCATCACGGACGCCGGTGCGACTGCTGTGGATGTGCTCGCTCGTGGGTGCCGGCATGATGCGGCACGTCCCGCCAGATGGACGGGACGCCATCATGGGATGGCGGTGCGGCAGCACGACTCAGCGATGTCCGGGAGCACCGGTGCGTCCTTTGTGTCCCTGCTGATTCCAGATCACCACGGGCTGACTGGCCAGTGACCATGGACGAGATCCCACCACCAGGCGCCGCGGCGGCTGCGGGTCGATTCTGCCGACTCAGATCCTCTCCACTGATGACATTTCGGTTGATTGGATCGCCCATCAGTCCAAGCTGCCTTTCTTCTATGGACGTGACGCCGACATCGCTGCACGTTCTTCCCCCAGCGCCCGTCGTCTCGCTCGTCATCATCACCATCGCGTGCATGTGCGTCTACATCTTCTGCACCGTGCCCCCGACCAATTGGTCTCATGTCGGCCTGCATGTGGCCTGCTTCGCGCCCTGGACGATCGCGTGGCACCTGAGCGTGCGCTCAGCGTCACGCTGGCGCCTACCGCTCGTGGTCGCCATCGCCGTCCCACTCGTCCTCGCACTCATCGGCGAAGTCGTTCAAGGCGTGGTCCCTGCCGTCGGCCATTCCGCGGAAGTGAAGGGCTTCGTCTTCAGCTCAATCGGCGTCCTGGTCGGCTGGCTCATCCTCTGGATCGCCTTCCTCGTCGTCCCCACCCGCGTGCCGCGGACCACCACCGTGAGCCGGGCGCACGATCAGCGGTCGGCGGCAGATCCCTGAGGCGACACCGGCAGGTCTCGTCGGGCACATCCGATTGCGGGCATCCTGACCCCTCGGGCGCGCGTCCTCCGCACGACAGGGGGACGGTCCTTCCCGCGCTCGTCCGTCCTGCCCTGGACCGCCGTGCACCGGCCGTGCCGCCTAGAAATCATTCGTCCCGATGGCCGGTCGTGGTGGCATGCGGGGGTCGACGACGACGTCCAGCGCCGTCCCCGGGAGGACCAGATGCCGTCCCGGTGCGACGCTCGTTGCTGCCACCAATCGTGTCCAATCGTGCGGCTCAAACCCCGCTGGGGGCGGCACGGTGTCGGCGACGAAGAGCCGGAAACCGTGGTCACCG
>Ga0302202_10006273_pt1 | contig 11855 bp, 12 predicted proteins | sample II_Bog_N3_3_FD_194579 | JGI IMG/M metagenome (GOLD analysis project Ga0302202, IMG submission 194579) | Peat permafrost microbial communities from Stordalen Mire near Abisko, Sweden - II_Bog_N3_3 | ecosystem: Environmental > Terrestrial > Soil > Wetlands > Peat | place: Sweden: Abisko... | reverse complement strand
AGTCGGCGTAGGTGGCGTTACTGGGCACGTGGGCCGAGGGGTTGAAGTGGATGGCGTCTTCGTGTCCACCGGTGAGGTCAACGGCGTTGCCGCTGATGCGCAGGCGCGGACCGGGAATGAGATTGGCATCAATCGCGTTGCGGATGGCCGTATCGGCCGAGCCGGCGCCTTCGGTGCCCATGTCGCGTTCGGCGGTGAAGCCGGCAAGAAGATCATCACGGGCGGCGATGGCGGCGAGGATGGTGCGCTCGGGAACGCTCTCCTCGACCGTCTGCAGATCCTCGGCTCCGGGATGGAGGAAGAGATGGACGTGGGCGTCAATGAGGCCGGGCATGAGCGTGAGGTCGCCAAGATCGAGCAGAGTGGCTCCGTCGGGATGCGCGACCTTGGGACCGGCCTCTGCGATGCGGTTGCCGCGGATGAGGAGTTCGCCGGGAGTGACGAGCGTGCCGTGTTCGACATCCAGCAGGTGCGCGGCGTGGAGAATGGTGACGGTGGCGTCTTTTATTGGCGAAACCTGTATGGGCTGAGCGGGTGATGATGACGTGCTCTGCGCGTGGACGGTGATGACGAGCAGAGACGCCAGGAACAAAAGCGAAGCGGCGGCGGTAAGGCGATTCAGGCGCGACATGCGCCGAATGGTAGCACGGCGATCAGCGTTTGCGGCGGCGGCTGTATGGGGCGGCGGCATAACGGGCCGCGGAATGCGATGAGCCGGGCGGCGGCTACCTCCGCTTGCGAGCCTTCCATTCCAGGTAGGAGGCGTAGGCGGCAAAGAGCGCCAGCAGGACGAAGGGAAGGTCGAAGGCGAGAGCCTGGAAGGTTTCTCCGTGCAGGAGCTGCGAAACGCCTCCGGCGGCGATGGCCGCGGCAGCCACCAGCCAGACGATGGCGCACTCAAGAAGATGCTGGAGAAGAAACTCTTTTACTTTGTCGCGCATGGTTCAGCCTCTTTCATGATTCAGCCTCTTCTTCGGTTCAGCCCCGTCCACGATTCAGCCTCTCCCTCGGAACTGGATGATCTTGCGGCGGTCTCGTTTGTCGGGGCGCGTCGGGGGGAGCTTCTCCCACTCGGCCATGGCGCGGCGCTGGGCGGCCACCTGCTGGCGGCGCTCGATGCTCTCCGCACTTTCCTTGTAGAGAGCCTGCGCGGTGGGAGCGGGACCGCGCTCGTCGCTGAGGCCCAGGATTTCCACGTCGAAGTCGCCGCCATCGTTGGAGATGCGCAGAAGGTTGCCCACGCGCAGCTCTCGGGAGGGCTTGATGGGTTGCCCGGCGAGAAGCACGCGGCTGAGATCGCAGGCGCGGGTAGCCAGCGAGCGCGTCTTATAGAAGCGCGCCGCCCACAGCCACTTGTCCGCACGAACGCTGAGCATGAATTGATTGTAATGGAGGGATGAGGTTTCGGAGGTTGCGGAGGTTTCAGAGGTAAGTGCAAAGGCGAAGGCAATTGGCAAACCTGCTGACGTGGAGTGCGTTGCTTCCCACGTCTGGCCAACAACAGCAGGCCAGACATGGGGCACCTCTCTTTTCTGCTTATGTGGAACCTGGGCTGCCGACCAAAAGCAAAAGCAAAGGCAAAACGCCCCACGCTAGCGGATTCGAGGGGCGTGGTGTGACCAGAATGGCGACGGCCGCAGGGAAACCTATTTGGGCGCGGCAGGCGGCTCCAGGGCTGCGGGTGCGGCCGACTGCGCATTCGGCGATGCGGCGGGCTGGCTGGCCGGAGCCTTTGCCGGTGGAGCGACCGGAATGTTCTTGCCGTGCTCGGGATCGTAGTCCACGCGCTTCATCCAATCGCGATACTTGGCAACCGGCATCAGGCCGAGAGAGCCATTGCGGGTGGCGTAAGCAGAATCTTCCTTCAATGCGATTTTGAGTTCGCAGGGATGGAAGTCGTTGGGTGCGCCGCCCATTACGGGGATGAGTATTTCGAGAGCGGCTCCCGGCTTCTTCCAGCGGGCCATGTAAGTTTCGTAGCCGGCGCTGGAGAGCATGCGCTGATCGCAGCGGTAACTGAAATCGAAGCCATGGGCTTCGCTATTTTCATACAGATTGCCGCGCCCTTCGCCATCAACGTAGCTGACCGTCGCACCATAGTAATGCGAGTGCGAGCCCAGGTTGTAGATGTGGACACGCAGAGGAAAATCGGTGGCCGCATGATGGCCGGCAAAAGCAGATACGGAAAGAAGAGCCACGATGACTGCAAGCAGGAACATGCGCTGACGCACGGATGAGCCTCCAAGGACCCGCGATTGACTAATTTATCAGGGAGTTTACACCGAAAAACCGCGCTGCGTAAGTCAGGACCGCCGTCGCTCTGTGGCCGTTTTTCGATTACGGCAACGCAGCCATGGAAAGAAAGCGGCCCGAAGCCAGCTCTACGCCGGCTCCGGGCCATTGGTCGTTCATTACTCGTTAATAAATCTCGTGTTACCCCTTCTTCTTCTGTTCGGTGATCCACTGGTGGATGCGGGCGTCGAGCATGTCTAACGGCAGCGCTCCGCCATCGAGAATTTTGTCGTGGAAGGCCTTGAGGTCAAACTTCGGGCCGAGCTCTTTTTCCGCGCTGTGGCGGAGCTCGCGAATCTTAAGCTGGCCGAGTTTGTAGCTGAGCGCCTGCGCCGGCCAGGCGATGTAGCGGTCGGTTTCTGATTGGATGGTGGGCTCGTCCACGGCACCGGACTGGCGCATGTACTCCACCACCTGATCGCGCGTCCAACCCTTGGAGTGGATGCCGGTATCAACCACCAACCGCACGGCGCGGAAGAGCTCGCTGGCCAGGCGGCCGTAGTCGCTGACGGGATCCTGGTAGAAGCCGACCTCCTTGCCAAGCTCTTCGGCGTAGAGCGCCCAGCCCTCGCTGTACGCGCTGAAGAAGAGTCCACGCTGGCGGAAGCGCGGCAGGCCGTTGAGCTTTTGCGCGATGCTGAGCTGGAGGTGATGTCCGGGGATGCCCTCGTGATAGGCGATGGCCTCGTCATCCACCAGGCTGCGCTCCTCAAAGTGGCTGGTGGCCACCACGACACGTCCCGGACGGCTGCCATCGGGCGTGCCGGTGACGTAGTGGGTGGCGGCGGCGGACTGGAACTCCGGAATGGCTTCCACCGTGACCGGCGCGGCGGGCAGGCGGTAGAAGAGCTGCGGCAGCTTGGGCTCCATTTGCGCGATGTAGCGGCGGAAGTCGTCGAGAATCTGATCGGAGCTGGTGGGCTTGTACTTGGCGTTGGTCTTCAGGGCCGCGCGGAAAGTAGCGAGGTCCGGGTAGCCGAGCTTAGTGGCGATGGTCGTCATCTCACCCTGGATGCGGGCGACCTCGCGCAGGCCGAGCTGATGAATCTCCTCGGGCTCCATGTGCGTGGTGGTGCGGCCATAGATGCTGTTGCGGTAGCGGCGCTCGCCATCCGGCAGACTGTTGATGCCCAGCGCGGTGCGGCCGTGGGGAGCGTATTCGTCACGCAGGAAAGCCGCGAACTGACGGTACGCGGGCAGAACCTCATCGTTGACGGCGGCGGTGATCTGGCGGGTCAGGCGCTGCTGGTCTTCCGGGCTGATGCTGGCCGGATACTTCTTGGTCGGGCGCAGGAAGGGATCGGCCTTGATGATGCCTTCGCACTGGCCGGGAAGTTTTTCGATCAGGAAGCGCACGGGCATCAGATTCTGCTTCATGCCTTCGCGCAGCACGCTGGTGGCCTGGGTGAGCACGCGGGGGATCTGGTGCAGGCGGGCGATGTAATCCTCGTAGTGCTTGACGCTATCCAGAGGCACGGAGTTCGGCAGGTCGGCCAGCCCGGTGTGCACGCCGTTCTGCTGGTTGATGGGCATCAGGTATTCCCGGAGCTCGTAATCATCCAGGCGCATGCGCAGCACGCGGAGCAGCAGATCGTGGCTGAGCAGGTCCTGGTCGGTAAAGCCCTCGGTGGAGATGGCCTTCAGGCGGTGGATGAACTCAATGTCGCTTTGGTGATGACGCTCGACGGCCTCAAGAGAGTAGTCGGAGAGGCGGTCGTTGTAGCGGTAGTCGCCGGCGGAGGTGGCGCGCTCGGGAAACTCACGCAGACCGAGCTCGTAATACTCCTCAAAGAGGGCGTTCTGGGTGGCGACGCGTTCGGCTGCGGTGCCAGCTGGCTTGGCGGCCGGCTGGGCGAAAGCCAGCGGGGCGAGGACCGTCAGTGCGGACAGCAAAAGGAGCGAACAGAGGATGCTGCGGAGGGTAATTTTCATCTGAAGAGAGTAGCAAAAAAGAGGCAAAACGAACGTAAAGTTAAAAATTACCCGTGGCAGGGCGATCTCTGCGGGCCGGGTTGGGAAATGCCAGTGGCGAAAGGACTACCGGCCGTGCCGGAGGCCGGTTTGCGCTGTTAGAATGCTCCCAATTAGGAGCGCGTGAACTTTCCGCGCCTGCAATTCGTATCAACCAGCATGGCACTCGGCGCTGCACCCTCAATGCTGACCATGCTGGCGGCTGTTCCTGGTCGCACGGTGGAGGCACGGGTGGAAGAGGCGCAGATCGTCGCACAACTGGTACGCCGTTGCGCCCAGGGCGACGCCGTGGCATGGGAAGAGATCGTGCAGCGCTTCCACCGGCGGGTTTACAACCTCTGCTACCGCTTTGCCGGTACGGCCGAGGACGCCGAGGATCTGACGCAGGACGTCTTCCTGAAGGTTTACCGCACGGTGACGAGTTTTGACGGCGAAAAGGCCAGCTTTGGCACCTGGCTGACCACCGTGACGCGCAACCTGCTGGTGGACCACTTCCGGCGGCGGCGCAACGACCGCGTGACCGACAGCATGGACGCTCCGCTGGGCGGCGAGGACGACGGGCCGACCCTGGCCGACCGGCTGGCCGGAGGGGACGGCAACGATCCCCACCGCCAGGCCCTGAGCCGGCAGCGCAGCCAGGTGGTGCAAAAAGCTCTGCAACAGGTGAGTCCCGATTTGCGCGAGGCGGTGATTCTGCGCGACTTGCAGGATCTGGATTATCGCGAAATCGCACAGGTACTCAAGGTTCCGGAAGGGACCGTAAAAAGCAGGATCAATCGCGGCCGGGCGGAACTGGCACGGCTGTTACAACGTAGTTATCCCCAGGCCCTGTAATAAGCGCCGGGGGCATGAGCCCCGGGCACAGGGCGAGGCAGGTGAGGTTTGATGACGGGCAAAGATCAATCCGGAATGCAGTGCGCCGAGTTCGACCTCCTGTTGACGGAGGCCCTGGACGGCCATCTGCAGGGCGAACGGCGCGAGCGCTTTGAGGCGCACCAGGCGGAGTGCCCGGCCTGCAAGGCGCTGTTTGAAGACGCGCGGAGCGGGCTGGCGCTGCTGAACGAGGTGGGAGACGTGGAGCCGCCGCGGCAGCTGGTGCACAACATCCTGGCCCTGACCAGCCGGGCGACAGCTTCGGCCGAGGCCGCGAACGTGCGGGTCCCTGCGTGGGTGCGCCTGCGTGAGTCGGTTCATACGATATTTGCCCCGGTGCTGACGCCGCGCTTTGCCATGTCGCTGGGGATGGCTTTCTTCAGCATCACGCTGGTACTCAACATGGCGCAGATCCGCATCCGAGACCTGACGCCGCACAACATGAGCCACACCTTCTACACCAGCCAGAACAAGGTGATGAAGTATTACGAGAACATGCGACTGGTGTACGAGATCGAATCGCGGGTGCGCGAGCTGCGCAACTCCAGCGACGAAGGCGACAGCCAGGAGAAACCGAAGAACAATCAGACGCGCGAGCAGAACGAGAACAGCCAGCCGGAACAACGCAGGCCGCAGCACAACGCGCTGGGCGGACAGACCCAGTGGCTGGCACTTCTGGGCGGCAACGATTTGAATCCGCTGGCGATGGCCCAGACGAGGAGTGAATTATGAACTGCGCACTACATACCGAACAGCCGGCGGTGGCATTCTGCCGGAGCTGCGGCAAGGCTCTGTGTGAGAGCTGCGAGCGCGATGTGCAGGGCACGGTGTTCTGCGAACCCTGCCTGGCAGAGCGCGTCCACGGCACCACGGCGCCGGGCGCGGGAGTTCCTCCGGTGGGCTTTCGACCCGTGGCACCGCCCGAGGAGGCCAGCCCCGGACTCGCGTTCGGCCTGGGGTTTATCCCCGGCGTGGGAGCGTTTTACAACGGCCAGGTGATGAAGGGCTTTGTCCACGTGATCGTGCTGGCGACGCTGATCTGGCTGAGCGATCACGGCCTGGGCGCCTTTGCCGGACTGATGATTATGGCCTGGTTCTTCTACATGGTGTATGACGCCTACACCACGGCCAAGGCGCGGCGCTTCGGCATGCCGCTGCCCGATCCGTTGGGGCTGAACTACATTCTGGAAGGGCGCGACGGCACCTTGCGGCAGCGCATGGAGCAGGCCGGCGAACGGCTGGGCGAACGCGTGGAATATGTCGCCGGACAGGCCGGACAGCACTGGAAGAAGGCCGGCGGAGCGCCTCCGAATGGCAGCACTCCGGGTACCGCGGCCAATAACTTTACCTCGGCGGCGAATGGAACTCCGGGCACTGCGGCTGGGGTTGCGGATAACGCCACGGCTGGGGCTACGGAGAATGGCACTCCCAACGCTGACGCTGCGGGCGCCACGCACGAAGAGGTGAAGGGCGCGGTGCGCGACGCGGTGAAAGCCGCGGCCAATGCCGCCACGGCGGCCGCTAACCTGGCAGCCGATGCCGTGCGCAACGCCCACGACGCCAACTACCGCCACGGCGGCGCGAATTATAACGCTCCGCAGGGGGCGTATTATGCGCCGCCGCCGGAGCCACCCGTGCCGCCGCGCGCGGCCAGTCCGGCCGGAGCGATTGTACTGATCGGGCTGGGCGGAATCTTTCTACTGGCCAACCTGGGATGGTTCAGCATTCACTGGGTCTCGCACTTCTGGCCCGCAATTTTAATCGCGCTCGGCGTGTGGCTGGTGGTCAAGCGGCAGCGTGAAGGACGATAAGGAGGAGATGACGATGCGCTACTACCAACCAAATCCTGCCTGCGGATGCGCGCGGTGCAGCACGCGCGGACTGATGGGGCCGGCGGTGCTGATCACCCTGGGATTGCTCTTCCTGGCGGCGAATTACACCGACTGGAGCTTTGAGCGCACCTGGCCGGTGCTGCTGATCGTCATCGGCCTGATCAAGGTGGTGCGCTACCTGCTTGGCGACAGCGGACACGTCAACCCTGGTCAGTATGTGCCGTATGGCACGCCCTATGGACAGTATCCACCGCCGTATGCCGGCTATCGGCCCCCGGTGGCAGCCCCGGTTGTGCCGCCTCAGGCGCCAGCCGAGACGCCTTTTGGCGCGGCTCCGAAGACGGAGAGCAGCGGCGACCCCCAAGAGGTGAACCATGGCTAGCCCCGGAGGATATTACATGCCACCGCCGCGGCCGCGCTCAATCGTCGGCCCGGTGATTCTAATCGGCCTCGGCGTGCTGTTCCTGATGCGGAATATGGGCTACTCGCTGGGCTTTTTGCAGGGCTTTGGACGCTACTGGCCGCTGCTGCTGGTGCTGATTGGCGTGGTGCGGCTGGTGGAGTGGGCGATGGCGCGCAGCTCGGGACATCCCGCGCCTTGCATGGGCGGGGGCTCGGTCTTTCTGCTGATCCTGCTGATCATCGCCGGTTGCAGCGTGAGCGCCATGAACCACTCGCCGAACTTCTTCCACTTTAATCCGAACGCCGACGGACTGGATGCCGGCGACCAGTGGATGCACCTGTTCGGCAACGAGTACACCTTTGACGGCGAGCAGACCGCGCCTTTGCCGGCGGGCAACGCCGTGCACGTGCGCTGCGACCGCGGCAACGTGACGGTAAATACCTGGGACCAGCCGCAGGTGCGGATCAGCTATCACAAGAAGGTGTTTACCAGCAGCCAGGAAGAGGCCGAAAAGGTGGACAAGGCCACGGCTCCCAAGCTGGTGCAGCAGGGCAACAACATTGAAGTGCAGGGTTACACGGAAAGCAACGGGCAGAAAGGCGTGGCCCTGGACATGGTTCTGTATGTGCCCGCCAAGGCCGATGTGGACATCAACAGCGCGCATGGCGACGTGAGCGTGACGCAGCGCACCGGCGACGTGCACGTGGTGGCGCAGCATGGCGACGTGCTGCTGGACCAGATTACGGGCAACGCCACGCTGACCGTGCGCCACGGCTCCTTGCACGCGAGCAACGTGGGCGGCAACCTGGCGGCCGAAGGGCGGCTTGAGGACCTGGTGCTGGATTCGATCGCGGGCTCAGCGGTGGTGACCTCCGAGATCTTTGGCGATACGCACCTTTCGCACCTCGCCAAGGGAGTGGTGGTGCGCACCAGCCGCACCGAGTTACAGGTGGCCAAGATGGATGGCGACCTGACGATGGATTCCGGCGACCTGAACGCCGAGAACCTGGTGGGGCCGGTCTCGCTGACGACCAAGGGCAAGGACATCAACATGCGCGACATCCACGGCGATCTGCGCATCAACGACGACCACGGAGACATCAGCGTGGAGAGCGGCTCGTCCGCAACGCTGGGTAACCTGGAACTGACGACGCACCACGGCGACGTTCATCTGCGCCTGCCGTCGAAGGCCAACTTCACGTACAGCCTGAGCACGCGCCACGGCAGCATCAGCAGCAGTGACTTCGGCGGAGGCAGCAACAACAGCAGCGGCGGGGGATCGATTGCCAGCGGAACAGTTGGCAAGGGAGGCTCTCGGGTCAGCGTGATCAGCGACACGGGCGACATCCAGCTCAGCAAGACCGAGGAGACGATGGCGCCACCCGCGCCGCCGGAGATCAAGGTCCCCAAACCGCCTGCGCCCCCTTCACCGGCTTCGCCCGGCAAGCCCGGCAAGAAGAAGGCGAGCGACGTGGAAGTGATGTAGCAACGCACATTCGCGCAAAACAAAACCGGAGGGCCCAGGCCCTCCGGTTTTTTTGTAGCCACCGGGCTGTAGAATTCGCTAACTGTTGCGCCGCAGACACTCAGAACCAACCTGCCGGAAAGGCTGAAACCCACCGGAGCGAAAGACCCTTAAAACCTCAAAATCTTTTCTGCTTTAGAACCTTTCAATAGCAGTTATCCGAAGTTGATGGGGTGCTTGCCCAGCCAGTGCGAATCGCGCGTGGAACCGATCTCACGCAGGGCGCCACGGGCGATCCCGCCGGAGAGCTCACGGGTCTCCCAGGCGACACCGGCGGCAAAGCCGACCACGGCGCCGACGGCGCTCATGGCGGCAACCGCGGCCAGGTTCTTGCGGCGGCGCTGCACCACGAGAGCGGCCGCGGCGGCCACTCCCGCACCCAGCACGCTGGTTGCCCAGCTGGCACGCACCGAGCGGCCCAGCAGTTCGACCACCGATTCGCCATCCAGCACCGTGCCGGCGCCTTCGCGCGCGCCATGCAGTGCGGTGCCCGCCAACTCGCGCCCGTACTCCACTTCCGACTTCAACCAATGCCCGATTTTCATTGCCAGCCGCTCCCGTATCCGACGAAGGAAAATTGCAAACCGTCGCGGAAAACTCTGCCCCCGGCGCCCACCTGCGGAGCGGACTTCACGGAGCCTATTTTCCGACTATGACGCTTGATAGTAACTCCGCTATCGGCAAAGCGAAAGTGACGTTCGGCACCCCGGGGCGACTTTTTTCCTTGCCTGCGGGCCATTTCCGGAGCCGGGCGGAGGGCGGAAGCCGGGCGTCGCCACGGAAAAAAGCCCCGGCGCGGGGGCACCGGGGCCAGGAGTTTCCGGTTGCGGTTACGGAACCTGCTTGACCATCTTGCCCTGGTACTGGCGGCTCGGGTCGCTGGAGATCAGGTAGAAGGTGTTGGCGTCAACGCTGTAGGCGATGAGCGGCACGCCGGCGGCGGTGGCCGTGTTGCGGCCGTTCGTCTGCATGCTGTAGGTGCCCGTCTCAGAGTAGTCGGTGTTGTAGTAACCCGGCGTCTGCGAGTCCATGGTGCCGGTGAGGTTGCCATTGCCGTCGGCCAGGTAGTTGGCCACGGCCTCCACGTTGCCGGCCGCCTCCTGGCTGTAACCACTGATGTCCTGGGCGAATTCGCCGGTGATGCTGGCGTTGGCCAGGCCGGTGGTCTGGGCACGCAGGGTTCCGGTCTCCTCGATGGTGGAGGTGCCGTTGGAGACCAGCAGGACGGACTGCGAGGTGGAGACCTGCCAGCCAACGATGCTTGCGGCAAGGCCGGTGGTGGTGGCCGTCCAGCGGCCGGTGGCTGCCGCGGAGTAGTTGCCGGTGACGGCGGCGGCGGAGGTCAGCGTGAAGCCGTTGTTGTAGTCCTCCACGCCGCTGGTGACGTTGCCCGCGCCATCGAGGGTGAAGCGTCCGGTCTCAGCGGTGCTGCCCTTGCTGTTGATGCCGTAAAGCGAATACACCTGGCCACCAGTGAAGGCCGCGGTGGAGCCGCTGACGGCGGTCTGCTGGTCGGCATAGCCGTGCAGCCAGAAGTTGGCGTCGGTGCTGGCCAGTTGCAGGTGTCCGGTGGAGCTGACCCAGTAGACGAAGTTGTGCGTGCCGGACGAGGTGGTGAGGACCAGGGTGCCGCGGCCGGTGGAATCCGGCGCCGTGATGCTGCCGGTGGTGGCGAGCAAGGCGCTCAACGTGCCGTCGTCATTCTGGTCCAGTAGTCCGCTGACCGTGGTGCCGCTGATGTTGAGGAAGCCGATGGAGCCGAAGGGGTTGAGGCTGGTGTCTTCGCCATCCAGACGCACTACGAAGTTGCCCGTGGGCGCGGCAACCGAGCTTTGCGCAAGGATGCGGCCGGTGTCATCTGCCGTGGGCGAGAACTGGAAGAAGCTGGCCGCGCCAGGAGACTGCAGTACGAAACGGTATGTGGCCGTGCCGTTGGTGCCTTTCAGCTCCACCTGCCCGCGGCCATCCTGGTTGACCGAGTAGGTGCCGGTGACGGCTTCCTTCTGCACCTGGGTGCCGCTGTCGGTGTACAGGTCGCGGTAGCCGCCGGTGACATTGCCCGCGCCATCGGCAGTGAAGACTCCCACCACGTCAAACATGTAGTAGGTGGTTCCAAGATTGTTTACGCCGGTGGTGGCAAAGGTGTAGGTGCCGGAGAGGCTGGCGATGGAAAATCCTGCGTTGTTGCCGCCGGTGGGACCCGTAGGCGGCGGCGCAATCGTGTAGTTGTTGTTGCCGCATCCGGCCAGAAGGGCCAGCAGAGCTACTGCAAGAACGTTGAGAAGGATTTTTCGCATGGCTTGTTCTCCACCCAATTTTGAACGCAAAAACCTTAGCCTGAACACAAACCCGGCCGCGGGGGAAAAGTTGTGCTACAAATAGGCCCATGAGCAGCGACCTGGTACAGTTTCCACCCCTGCCCCCGACGCGGCAGATCTACCTGATTGGCTTCCGGCTGGATCCCGGAGCCGAACAACCGCAATTCTATACGCTGATGGGCGATGAAGGCGAAAGCGAAAGGCCCATCACCCGGGAGGGCCGCATATTGTTCTTCCGCCATCCCAAGGATGCCCGAAAGGCCCTGAAAGAAAGTGACAACGGCTTTGCCGACCTGACACCGGTTCCGCATGAGATGGAGATGCTGTGCGACGTAAGCAGCGCGCTGTACGTGGCCAACACCGAGGAGAGCGACGAGGAAGGCGTTCTGTTTGAACTGATTGCCGTATTTGACGACCTGCTGCGGGCGATCCGCATGAACGTACCGGAGGAGCACGCGGGCCTGCTGGGAGCGGTGGCCCAGCGGTTGGCGCAGAATCCGGAGTTTGTCAGCGTGCTGGAGGCTCGTAAGGCCACGCGTGACAAGCTGGAAGACGCCCTGATGTGGTGCGTGGGCGCGGTGGCCGTGAAATCCAGCTTTGTGGAGTAGGTTCGGGGAAACGGAATTCAGGATAAGAGAGGT
>Ga0302202_10006269_pt1 | contig 11858 bp, 10 predicted proteins | sample II_Bog_N3_3_FD_194579 | JGI IMG/M metagenome (GOLD analysis project Ga0302202, IMG submission 194579) | Peat permafrost microbial communities from Stordalen Mire near Abisko, Sweden - II_Bog_N3_3 | ecosystem: Environmental > Terrestrial > Soil > Wetlands > Peat | place: Sweden: Abisko... | reverse complement strand
AGGCGACGCGTGTGCTGGATCTGACCAAGCCGGAAGCCACGCTTCTGGCGGAGATGAAGAAGGCCAGCCGGGCGAAGATCAAGAATGCCCGCGACAAGGATGGCGTCACCTGCGTCATGGTGGCGGCCCCCACGGCCGACCTGCGCAACCAGTTCTATGCCTTCTACGACCGGTTCGCCCGGGCCAAGGGGCTGTCCTGCCTGGACCGGGTCCTCATGGAGCAGATGGCCCGCCAGGGCCAGCTCGCCATTTCCTCGGCCCGGACGGAGGATGTCGGTCCGGTGGAGGATCCCCTGGTCTTCCACGCCCATCTGATCTACGGAGGCAGGGCCAGGGCGCTGTACTCGGCGTCGAGCCGGCTGGAGGAGCACGACCCGGAACGGCGGAGCCTGATCGGCCGGGCCAACCACCTTCTGCACTGGGAGGATATCCGCTGGTCCCGCGCCGGGGGCCAGCGGCTATATGACTTCGGCGGGTGGTACAGCGGCGACGTGGATGCCCAGCGCCTGGCCATCAACCAGTTCAAGGCGGGATTCGGGGGCGAGACCATCACCGAATACGAGGCCGACCATGGCGTGACCCTGCAGGGCAGGCTGGGGGTGGCGATCTGGAAATTGCTGAAGGGGCAATGACCTTGCCCCAGCGCGTCGCCCTCCTGCTCGATGATCTCCTCGGAGGCGGTGCCGCCCGTGTGGCCTCGTACCTTTCCCGCGCCTGGGCGGAGGAGGGCTGGCAGGTGACCATCTTCACCACCGACGATGGCAGTGGGCCCGCCTTCTTTCCGCTGCACCCGGCGGTCCGGCACTGTCCCCTGGCGCTGCGGGGCGACTCCCGCTCGGTCTTCGAGGCGCTTTCCCGCAATGCCAGGCGTCTCCTCGCCCTGCGGCGGGCCATTCGGGACAGCCGTCCGGATGTCCTCATCTCGTTTCTCGACACCAACAATGTCATGTGCCTGCTGGCGACGAGGGGCCTGGAGCGGGTGCCCACGCTCATCTCGGAGCGCACGGACCCGGGTGGAAGATCGATCGGATGGCTGTGGGAAGGGCTGCGCCGCTGGACCTATCCGTGGGCGGACGGCCTGGTGACCCAGAGCGCCCATGCCCTCGCCTATTTCGCTCCCGCGGTCCGGGCCAAGGGCAGGGTGATCCCCAACCCCGTCCTGCCGGTGCCGGGCGCGGAAGGGCCGGAGCGAGTGGACGGCACGAGGCCCAGGCGCCTGGCCATGACCCTGGGGCGGCTGGAGAAGGTCAAGGGCCACGACCTCCTGATCGAGGCCTTCGCCTGTCTGGCTTCCGAGTTCCCGGACTGGGATCTGGCCATCCATGGCGAAGGCGCGGAACGGGAGGCCCTGGGTGGATGCATCCGGGCCCATGGGCTGGAGACCCGGATCTTCCTGGCAGGGGCCACGGGGCATCCGGGCATCCGGTTGCGGGAGGCCGATCTGTTCGTGCTCCCGTCCCGGACCGAGGGCTTCCCGAACGCCCTGGCGGAAGCCATGGCCTGCGGACTGCCGGTCATCAGCTTCGACTGCGCCAGCGGACCCGGGGAGCTGATCCGGGACGGGGTCGACGGGATGCTGGTGCCTCCGGCGGATGTGCCCGCCCTGGCCAGGGCCATGGCCCATCTGATGCGGGCGCCCCTGGAGCGTGCCCGGCTCGCGGCCAGGGCGCCGGAAGTGCTCGAGCGGTTCAGTCTCGACCGCATCCTCGGGCTCTGGGCGGAGGCGATCCGACAGATCCGGCCGGTGCGGGAACATGAGCGGACCGCAGAACATCACCCTCATCGTCAACCAGCTCTACGATGGCGGAGCGGCCCGGGTCGCGGTCTACCTGGCCAATGCCTGGGCGGAGCGGGAGCGCAGGGTGCTGATCCTCACCACCGACCTGGGCCAGGCCGCCCCGTTCTATCCCCTCCATCCGGGGGTGGCGCATCAGGCCATGGATCTGCGGGCCGTTTCCCGCAATCCCCTGGAGGCGGTGGGCCACAACTTCAGCCGCCTGGTGCAGGTCCGCCGCCACATCCGTGCCAGCCGGCCCGACCTGCTGGTCTCCTTCCTGGACCGCAACAACATCATGTGCCTGCTGGCCACGCGGGGCATGCGGAGCATCCCGACCATCATTTCGGAACGCACCGATCCCCATGGCCGGTCCATCGGCGGCGCCTGGGCGTTCCTGCGCCGGCTCACCTATCCCTGGGCGGACTGCCTGGTGACCCAAAGCGCGCATGCCATGGCGTATTTCCCCGCTTCGGTGCGGGGCCGGGGCCGGGTGATCCCCAATCCGGTCTACCGGCCACCGGCCGCGGCGCCTGCGGACGCAAGGCGGGAGCGGCCGCGGATCCTCGCCCTGGGCCGACTGCACCGGATCAAGGGCCACGACCTGCTGGTGGACGCCTTCGCCCTGATCGCGGAGCGGTTCCCGGACTGGGAGCTCTGCATCCATGGCGATGGCCCGGAGCGGGACAGCCTCCAGGCCCGGATCCAGGCCCAGGGGCTGGCGGACCGGATCACCCTCGGGCCGAACATCGCGGACGTGGGGTCCAGCCTCCGGGACGCCGACCTGTTCGTGCTGCCGTCGCGGGTGGAGGGCTTTCCCAATGCCCTGGCCGAGGCCATGGCCTGGGGGCTTCCGGTCGTCAGCTTCGATTGCGCCAGCGGTCCCGGGGAACTGATCCGCCATGACTGGGACGGCCTGCTGGTGCCGCCCCTGGATGTGCCGGCCCTGGCCGCGGCCATGGGCCGCCTGATGGCCGATCCCGGCGAACGGGCCCGGCTCGGGGCCCGCGCCGTCGAGGTGCTCACCCGGTTCAGCGCCGGCAGGGTTATGGATCTGTGGGAGTCCGCTATACAATCCGCGATGGGAAGTTCCACTCGTTCCGGCCAGGGAGGGGATCCGCCATGATCACCGCACTGCTCCAACGCTACCTGCTGCGGCGCTGCATCCGGAGGGGCCTGCAGATCGCAGCCGACTGCCGGGTCATCGGCGTGCCCCATTTCGGCCCCGAGCCCTGGCTGATCAGCATCGGCAGGCACGTGACCATCTCTTCCGGGGTCACCTTCATCAACCATGATGGGGGCACCTGGGTCTTCCGGGACCAGCCGAAATACAGGGATGTGATCAAGTTCGGCCGAATCACCATCCATGACAACTGTTTCATCGGCTTTGGCTCCACCCTGCTGCCCGGGGTCACCATCGGCCCCAATTCGGTGGTGGCGGCAGGATCCATGGTGGTCAAGGACGTTCCGCCCAATACGGTGGTGGGGGGCGTTCCGGCCAGAGTCCTCAAGACCGTGGAGGCCTACGCGGAGAACTGTCTGGCCACCACGCCCGACTATGATCGGCAGGCCTACCGCAAGGACAAGGCCGCCGAACTGCTGCGGATCTATCCGCGCCCCTGGTAAAGGACCCGCAACCCATGGCTGAATGCAGCTACCTGCTCCGTTTCGACGACATCTGCCCGACCATGAACTGGGCAGGCTGGGAATCCATTGAACAGCAGCTCGTGGCCCATGACGTGCGGCCCATCCTGGCGGTGATCCCCGACAACCGCGACCCCGGCCTGCTGATCGATCCGCCCGTTCCGGATTTCTGGGCGCGGGTCCGGCGCTGGCAGGGCATGGGCTACACGATCGCCGTGCATGGCCACCAGCACGTGTACATCAACCGGCGCAAGGGGCTGATGGGGCTGACCCCGCACAGCGAGTTCACCGGGCTGTCCCATGCGGAACAGAAGGCCAAGCTGGGCAAGTCCCTGGCCATTTTCGCGGAACACGGGGTCCGGGCGGATGCCTTCGTGGCCCCCTCCCACTCCTTCGACCGCACGACCCTGAAGGTGCTGGTCGAGCTCGGGCTGACCGTGATCAGCGACGGGCTATGGCCATGGCCCCACCTGGACCAGGGCCAGATGTTCTGGGTGCCCCAGCAGGTATGGCGGTTCGATCCGAAAGGCGCGGGCATCTGGACGGTCTGCACCCATCACAACCACTGGACCCCCAAAGAGGCCGAGACCTTCGCCAGGGACCTGGTGCGCCACGCCTCGCGCATCACGGACCTGGCTTCGGTGCGCCAGGCCTATGGCAGTCGGACCCTGACGGTGGGCGACCGGGCGAGTGCCTTCTGGAACCTGATGTGGAACCATCGCATCAAGCCTCCCCTCTGGTTCCTGCAGCAGAAGCTCAAGCTCCGGCCCGTGTCCTGATGGCTCCCCGACCCCTTCCAGGTGCCCGCTACCTGCTCCGCTTCGACGATCTGTGTCCGACCACGGATTGGCCCCTGTGGGAGGAGCTCGAGTCGCTCCTGGTGGCGGCGGGGGTGAGCCCCATCCTGGCCGTGATCCCGGACAACCAGGACCCGAAGCTGCGGGTGGGGCCCCCGGACCCCGCTTTCTGGGACCGGGTGCGGCGGTGGCAGGCCCGCGGGTGGTCCATCGGTCTCCACGGCTACCAGCACACCTACGTGAACGCCGAGCCGGGCCTCCTGTGCCTGAACCGGCAGAGCGAGTTCGCCGGCCTGGGCTACCCGGAGCAGTACGAAAAGCTCCGCAGGGGGCTGGAGGTGTTTGCCCGCGAGGACGTGCAGGCGGACGCATGGGTCGCTCCCGCCCATTCCTTCGACTGGGTCACGGTCGAAGCCCTGGAGCGCCTGGGGATCCATACCATCAGCGATGGCCTGGCCCTCGGTCCGTACCGTGGCGCTTTCGGCAGTGTCTGGGTGCCCCAGCAGTTCGCCAACATGCGCCCCATGCCGGCGGGGGTATGGACCTTCTGCTATCACCTCAACGGCCTGACCCCGGCGGCGCTGGTCACCTTCCGGGAGCGCCTCCGGCAGCTGGGCCCAAGGATGATCACCCTCCAGGAGGCCGCCGCCATGGGGCGTCGCGGGCGAACCCCCCTGGACCTGATGGTGGGCGTGCTGCGCCACGGGGTATCCAGTCTGCGGCGCCACCTCTGAGGCCTTGCCGCCCGGCTGGACCGTTCCGCAGGCGCCCGCGTCCGGGCCCGGGTGGTAAATAGGATGGTGAATCACCGGATCATGGTTTCTTTTGTCGAGTCCGGGATGGTGGCGTATATTGATCATCAACATACCGAACGTGGCGTCCCCGGCCGGCCCGAGACGAGGGGACTTCAAGCCGCAGCGGAACCAGCAATGGACCTGTCCCACCTCCCCTGGATGGCAGCATGATTCTGGATTGCACATGCGATTGATAGCGGCTGGGCCCCAGCTGAAAAGCAGCAAGCGATTGTATTCCCTGGACGCACTGCGGGGCATCGCGGCCCTCAGCATCATTTTCTGGCACTGGCAGCACATGTTCTTCAATGCCGGGCTCGGGAAGATCGTCTATGTGCGGTCGGCCCAGCCACTCTATCCCTTCCTGCGCTATCTCTATCACTACGGTGATCGCGCCGTGACGCTCTTCTTCGTGATCAGCGGCTTCGTCTTCTACTGGCTCTATGCCGAGTCCATCGGCGCCCGGACCGTCTCCCCCCGGGCCTTTGTTTCGCTCCGCATCTCGCGGCTCTTCCCGCTGCACGTGCTGACCTTCGCCCTGGTCATCGGCCTCCAGGCGGTCTACAGCGGTCCCGCCCATGTGCTGTTCGTATACCCTCGCCACGATCTGCTGCTGGCCGTCAAGACCCTGCTGGGGGTCGCCTCCTGGCTGCCCAACAGCATTTCCGGTTTCAACGGCCCGTTCTGGTCCGTATCGATCGAACTCCTCCTCTACCTGATCTTCTTCCTGACCTGCCGGTTCGTTTCCGCTTCCCTCGGGTTCGCCCTGGTCATGGTGTTCCTGGGCCTGGCCCTGCACCACCTCCATCCGGAACTCAGCCAGGGGCTGAAGGGCTTCTTCATGGGCGGGGTGGCGTACCATGTGTTCTGCTGGATCCGCACCCGGGGCAACGCCCTGGCCTGGGTGGTGGGTTCGGGCCTCGGCACCCTGGCGGGCTGGGTCGCCCTGGCCTGGCTGGCTCCCGTCCTGCACATGGATCTGTACCCCCCCGAACCGATCTTCGCCGGCGCCGTGGTCTTCGCCGTCCTGGCGGAGCATCGCTTTCCGACCTTCCGGACCGGACTATCGGTCCTTGGGGACATCAGCTATTCGGTATACCTGCTCCATTTCCCCTTGCAGCTCGTTTTCGTGCTGGTGAACCGGGCGCTAGGCGGGCAACCGGAAATCTTCTACCAGACCTGGACGCTGCTGCTCTTCCTGGCCGTCCTGGTCCCGCTCGCCTTCCTCAGCTACCACGGCTTCGAACTGCCCGCCCTGCGCTTCCTGCGCGGCCGCCTGGAGCGGCCGAAGGTTCCGGCCAGTGCCGGCCTGGCGGGGGTTCCGGTCCTGACCGACAACAGTTGAGGTCCTGCCTGGCTTCAGTCCCGGATGGCCGAAATCGTCACATTCCGCACATCGCACAAGGCCCTGCGGAGGGGCCTGGGCACGCGCAGCCGCCGCAGCAGCGCGGCGTAGCCGCCATCCATGTGCTGCAGGAAATCGACGGTCCCGCACTGGAAATCATGGAACCCGGACCGGTTCAGGAACTGCCGGTATTTCCGGACCGGCCAGTAGCTCAGGCTGTTCCTGCAGTAGTCCAGGTTCGATCGATAGACGGTCCGCCAGGGCTTGCCGTGCTGGAATTCGTTGCGGACGCCGATGATGGCCCAGAACGCCAGCCACAGGCGGGGTACCCGGGGCCAGAAGAAATTCATGAGCGGCACCTTCACGTGGGTCTCCACGGGCAGGGACTTGCTGCCTGGAAACATGCCCAGCAGGATCCCTCCGGGCACCAGCACCCGGCGCACCTCCCGGAAGAAGGCTTCCTTGTCGATCACGTGCTCCAGCACGCTGGTGGAAACCACCGCCCGGAAGGCCCCGTCCTCGAAGGGCAGCCGGTAGGTGGAGGTCACCGTATAGGACCGGCGGCTGTCGCGCAGGGTGGTGGCTTCGATGGGCCGGAGATAGTCCGGACACGGGTCGGGCAGGGACGCCGCGAAATCGGCGCCATGGGCCTCGTACCCGGCCGATCGCAGGCGGCGGGCCAGATCGCCCTTGCCGCAGCCGATGTCCAGCACCCGGGCACCCGGTGGCAGCTCGAACAGGTCACGCAGTAGTTTTTCCATCGAAGGCTTCCCCAGCCAGGTGACACGGAGGGTGTTTCAGGCGTCTGCCTTCTTGTAGCGGTAGGCATAGCCGTATTTGTAGTAGCCATAGCGGCTGCCGGCGTGGACCACCTTGATGTCGTTGAACACGCAACCCTTGAGCCGCGCGCCCAGCGGCTTCAGGCGATCCATGCAGGCCCGGAGTTCGTCCAGGGGATGCACGCCGTACTTGGCCACCAGCAGCACGGTGTCCGCCTGGGCCCCGATGACCAGAGCATCCGAAACGGCCAGGATCGGGGGAGCATCGAAAATGACGAAATCGTAGGCTTTCGCGGCCTGGGCGGTGAACTCCTCGAACGCGCGGGGCATGAGCAGCACCAGGGGATCCAGGGGCAGCGCGCCAGTGGTGATCACGCTGAGGCCCGGCACGTCAGTCTGCTTGACCACCGTCTCCCACGGCATGCGGCCCGAAAGCACATCGGACAGCCCCACGGACCGTTTGTGGCCGAAGGCTATGTGCAGAAAGCCATTCCTCATGTCGGCGTCCACCAGCAGCACACGACCGCCTGCCTGGCAAAGAACCACCGCCAGGTTGCTGCTGATGAATGATTTCCCGATTCTCGGGGAAGCACCCGCCACCAGGATGACCCGGCTGGTGGCCCCATCCATGGTGAAATGCAGAGCCGTGCGCAGGCTGCGCAGGCTTTCCGTGGCCAGATCCTCAGGCTCCTGGACCGCCAGCAGATGCGTGCCCGGGGCCTGCTTCAGTCCGTTCCGGCCATGTTTCAGCTGGGCTTCGCTGTGGGGGATGGTCACCAGGATCGGCAGGCCCAGCTTGGTCTCGATGATCCGATGGTCTTCGATGCCGCGCTGGAGCACCTGGCGCAGGACGGTCAAGCCGACGCCGACCACCGTGCCGATGAACAGGAACAGGACCATCAGGACCGCCTTCCGGGGCGCGATGGGGTCGTAGTCGGGGATGGCATAGTCGACCACCCGGGCACTGCCGACCGAACCGGCCAGGGTCGTTTCCAGCTGCTGGATGCTGTTCAGCATCGAGGTGTACATCTCCGACTTCACCTGGGCATCCCGGGTCAGCCGCACGAACTCCTGCTGGGTATGGGGCAGCGTGGACACCTTGGTGTCCACGGTCCTGCCCTCGTTCCGCAGGCGCGCGATCTGCTGGTTGATGGTGGTCACGAGATCGGAATTCTCCGTATAGGTCCTGAGCAGCTCCTGCTTTTTCTGCTGGAGTGCGGAGATCTGGTTTTCCAGGGAGGACGCCTGCTCCAGGTAGATTTCTCCTTCCCGGACCAGGTCCACCGTCCCGCTGCGGCTCCGGTAGGCATTGAGGCGGCCTTCGGCTTCCGCCACCTGGGCCTGCAGTTCGGGGCGCTGCTTCTGCAGCAGGGCGAGGGCCGTGGACGATTCGCCGGCCTTGCGTTCAATGGACTGGCGAATGTATTGATTGAGAATGGCATTCAGGATCCGTGCGCCCTGGTCGGGGTCCAGCGCCTGGAGGCCGAGCCACAGGAGGTTGGAAGAGCCCATGGCGTTCTTGCCCCGTTCCTCCGCCTGCAGGCCCAGACGCAGATCGTTGATGACCTGCAGTTCGGGGTTCTGGACCACGAAGAACCCCTGTCCCGCCTTGCCGGTGAGACTGGCCACCTTCAGCCTGATCGTGGTGCCCTGGTAGTCCGCCGCCAGGCTTTCCCCGGGGCGGCCCTGGCCGATGACCGCGCCATCGGGGGCCTTCAACTGGAAGCGGCCATCGGGGAGCGCGTCCAGTCCGAAGACCAGCCCGCGCAGGCGCGGGGGCACCTCGAAGGACGCGACGGTGATCGCGGGCTTGCGGGCCTGGATCCGCAGCAGCAGTTTGCCGATCACGGGAGTGAGGGTCGGGCCGGCCGACACGTCCAGGCCCAGCTGCTGGACGACCGGACCCAGTACCAGGTTGCTCTTGAGGATCTCGATCTCGCCTTCGGCATAGGTCGGCAGGGCGTAGGGTCCCTCGATCTTGGTGAAATCCGCCGCCTGCCCGCCGTAGGTCTTCTGGATCTCCGTCTGGAGCAGACCCTCCAGCTGGTACACCGGGGCGGCCGTCCAGGCATAGATGAATCCCACCGCCAGGAAGAAGGCCACGGCCCCGAGGATCCGGTAGCGGCCGTCCCAGAGGGTGGAAATTACCAGGCTCAGGTTGAAGTCCTCGCTCCGGTCCCGGTCGTTTCCGGAGTACGGAACATCCTTGGCAAGCGTGGATGAGCGCCGGTCAGTCGATTGCGTGATGTTCATGCAAGCCTTTCTCTTGGACCAGATGCGGTAGCCAGTCCCCGATGGACTGGCTGATATGTTCCAAAGTCTGCTGGAAGAAGACCGGGTCCCGGCCGAACGGGTCGGCGATGCTGCTCCCGGAAGGGCCCCGCCAGTGGCCCAGCAGGAAGACCCGGCCCAGGACGCTGGGGGCGATCCGCTGGCAGTCTTCCTTCTCCCCTTCGTCCATCACCAGGATGAGGTCCGCGGCCAAGGCCATGGCCGGGGTCAGCTGGCGCCCGCGATGGGCGGTGATGTCCAGTCCCCGCACGGCCATGAGGCGCTGCGCCTCGGGGTCGGCCGGAAGGCCCTCGAGGGCGGTCAGGCCCGCGGATGCGACCCGTATCCCGCTCGGGAGGACCTGCCGGAGCAGGGCCTCCGCCAACGGGCTGCGGCAGTGATTGCCGTCGCAGACCACCAGGATCGACGCGATGTTGAGCATGGGTTTCAGGCGACTGTCTCCCCAATGAGTGAGAAAGGTGTTGGGTTCAGGAATTGTGCTTGAGGTAGCGGATTTCCACCGTGCCCACTGCAGCCTGGGTGGCGGCCGCGATGGTGGGCAGCAGGAGATTCATGACCCGCTCGTAGCGAACCAGGGAACCCGCATCCACGTAGACGATGTCGTGGGGATTCAGGGCGAAGTTGTCCGCCAGCACCATGGTGGCGGGGTTGCGGCCGTCCAGGTGGAAGACGTCCACGGCTCCGGGATTGCCGGTGCCGCGAATGACATAGATGGAGGTGGCATCGGAGCTGAGGGGCAGGATGCCGCCGGATTCGGAAAGCGCCCGGGCCAGGGAGAGCTTGCCGTGGATCAGCGCCACATGGCCGGGCTTGGTCACCTCGCCCAGCATGTAGACGGGCTCGTCCGTGGCGCTGGGCACCTGCAGGGTGTCGCCGTTCTGCAGCAGGACCTGGCCCAGGCGGGCGCTGGAGGCCAGCAGGGCGTGGAAATTGAGCCTCCAGGACTGTGTGCCCCGGGTCAGGATCATCCGGGAGTCATCGGCGGTGGGCAGCATGCCGCCGGCCGCATTGACCGCCTCGGCCAGGGTGAACGGCACGTCGGTGATGGGATAGACGGCCGGGTTGCGCACCTCGCCCCCCACGTAGATCTTCTGGGACCGGAAGGCCAGCACCTTGACGTCCACCTGGGGATTCCGGAGCACCTTGGAGGTGAGCTGGGTGAGCGTTTCCCGGATCTCGGTGGTGGTCCTGCCGGCGACCTTGACCTTGCCCACCCAGGGGAAGAAGATCTGACCCTCTTCGTCCACCAGGGTGCCGGAAGAGCTGTCTGTCCGGTTGGGGCCCATGGGCATGCTGATTTCCGGGTGGTCCCAGATGGTGATCAGCAGGATGTCCTGGGGGCCCACGAGGTAGGCTGGCGGTTTGGCGCTGAGCAGCGCCTCGAGGTGGTCCGGTTCCGGCGGGTGGGCGGCCTGTTCCTGCACCAGCTTCGGGGTGACCGGATGCAGAGTGAGTGACAGCCCGTCCATCTGTACTGGGGTCTCCTTGGCATTGGGCCGCGCGGTCAGCTTCATGCCCGGGGCGCGGCAGGCGGTGACCAGCGCCAGGGCCACGAATACCCCTCCCACCGGCCCCCACGGCCGACGAAGCGCGGCAGGAGGGGCTGACGACTCAGGTCCTCTGGGGGTGGAATGGGACACGGTGGCCTCCATGCTGGGTGAGGGTTCGGGTGGCGAGGACAGGGGCGGCGACGGCATTCAGTGGGGGGCCGCGAACCCCGAAGGGCTGGTGGCCAGGGTGATGGCGTTGCCACTGAACTTGATCCGGGTCTGGCTCAGGGTCTGGCCCGCCCCGGCCGGCTCTTCCTGGGACAGGAGGCAGCGCCCCATCCCGGTGGGTGACGGGTGGTAGTTCGGCACGATACTCATGAAGCAGCGGACCATGTCCGGGTGCAGTTCCTCTCCGCCGCCGGCTTCCAGGGCTTTGAGCATGTCCAGGCCCTTCTGCAGGACCTGGGGGTCCACCGGCCGCATTTCCGCCACGAACACCTTGGGATGGACATCGGTCCGTTCCACCTTGCCGCCCGTGAACAGCTCCTCGAACAGCTTCTCGCCCGGTCGCACTCCGGTGAACTGGACCTCCATGTCGACCCCGGGCGCGATCCCCGACAGGCGCATCATCTCCTCGGCCAGATCGACGATGTGGACCGGCTCGCCCATGTCCAGGGCGAACACTTTGCCGGTCCCGCCTAGGATGCCGGCCTGGAGCACCAGCTGGGCCGCCTCGGGGATGGTCATGAAGAACCGGACCATGTCCGGATGGGTGACGGTGACCGGGCCACCCAGGCGGATCTGCTCCCGGAACAGCGGGACCACGCTGCCGCGGCTGCCCAGGACGTTGCCGAACCGGACGGTGACGAACTTGGCCGTGGGCGTCTCCATGGCGGCCCGGCTCACCAGCAGCTCGGCAATGGCCTTGGATACCCCCAGGATGTTC
>Ga0302202_10006266_pt1 | contig 11864 bp, 9 predicted proteins | sample II_Bog_N3_3_FD_194579 | JGI IMG/M metagenome (GOLD analysis project Ga0302202, IMG submission 194579) | Peat permafrost microbial communities from Stordalen Mire near Abisko, Sweden - II_Bog_N3_3 | ecosystem: Environmental > Terrestrial > Soil > Wetlands > Peat | place: Sweden: Abisko, Stordalen... | reverse complement strand
CCCCGGACTTGATCCGGGGGGAGCAACCCGCGAAGCGGGCGCGGCCAAAGGACGTCCGAAGGAACGCCCGTCTTTCGACCGGCTGTGGACGCCGAGACCGGATCGGGCACAGCGGACCAAGACGATCTTGAATTGCGATGTGTGAATCCGCTAGCCCGAACGGGAGAGGGGGAGAGCGCCGCCTTCTGCAAGGTCACGGCGCCTGGAGAAGCTTACGCCGCGATCGCGAGAGAAGGTGTCGGCCGAAGGCCGGCGGATGAGGGCTAGGCCCGCCCGTCCGCGTGCCGGCTCGAGCGACAATGTCTTTCTGAAAAATAGAATGTCGGCTACAATGCCTGCGTCGATCCACTCGCCCGCCCGCGGCCTCGCGCCTCATCCGCCCCGTTTTCCGCCAGCGAAACGAAAGCCGTCTAACCCTTTGGAAAACCTCCGCGCCGTTCTTTTCGCCGATTTCGCCGCCCTTGCAAATCAACGCCTTACGGCTTCGCCAACGAAGTCGCCGGCTTCGTTTCATTTCGTTTTCGCTTCGTCTCGTTTCGCCTCGCTTCGCCGCGAGCCCTCGTCCCCGACCCGTCTCACAAGATGAATCCGTTGCGAACAAACGCCGAACCGTGTTCCCCTCGCGCGATGGCGCTTTCCGCGATTCGTTCCGACCCTGCCGACGCGCTCAACGACGCGCAAAGGCTGGCGGTCGAGCATGGCGAGGCGCCGCTGCTGGTGATCGCCGGCGCCGGCGTCGGCAAGACGGCGACGCTCGCCCATCGCCTCGCCCACCTCGTGCTCGCCGGCGCCGACCCCAAGCGCATCATGCTGGCGACCTTCTCGCGTCGCGCCGCGGCCGAACTCAACCGCCGCGTCCAGCGCATCCTCGCCCGCCGCCTCGCCCCCGAGGCCGCCGCAGCGGCGACGCCCGCCTACAGCGGCACCTTCCATTCGATCGGCGCGCGGCTCATCCGCGAATACGCGACGCGCATCGGCCTCGACCCGGCCTTCACCATCCACGACCGCGAGGATTCGGCCGACCTGATGGCGCTCTGCCGTCACGAGGCGGGCCTGTCGCAGAAGGAGGAACGCTTTCCGACCAAGGCGACCTGCCTGGCGATCTACTCGCGCGTCGCCAACGCGCAAGAATCGCTCGAAGAGGCGCTCGGCCGGCGCTTCCCCTGGGCGGCGGCGCACGAGGAAGCGCTACGCGGCCTGTTCGCGACCTATGTCGAGATGAAGCAGCGCCAGCGCGTGCTCGATTACGACGACCTGCTGCTCTATTTCGCCCAGATGCTCGGCGAGCCGGCGCTCGCCGCCGAAGTCGCGGCGCGCTTCGACCATCTGCTGGTCGACGAGTACCAGGACACCAACCGCCTGCAGGCCGAGATCGTGCTGAAGCTGAGGCCCGAGGGGCGCGGCCTGACCGTGGTCGGCGACGACGCGCAATCGATCTATTCCTTCCGCGCCGCCACCGTGCGCAACATCCTCGAGTTTCCGCGAGCCTTCTCGCCGCCGGCGTGCGTCGTCACGCTCGAGCGCAACTATCGCTCGACCCAGCCGATCCTCGCCGCCGCCAACGCGGTGATCGCGCTCGCGCCGGAACGCTTCGCCAAGAACCTGTGGAGCGAACGGACGGGCGGCGCGCCGCCGGAACTGGTCGTCGTCGGGGAGGAAGGCGATCAGGCGCGCTTCGTCGCGCTGCGCGCGCTGGAGAACCGCGAAGCGGGCGACACGTTGAAGTCGCAGGCAGTGCTGTTTCGCGCCTCGCATCACTCGGCGGCGCTGGAATTGGAGCTGACGCGGCGCAACATCCCGTTCGTCAAGTTCGGCGGGCTGAAGTTTCTCGATTCCGCCCATATCAAGGATGCGCTGGCGCTGCTGCGCTTCGCCGCCAACCCGCGCGACCGGGTCGCCGGCTTCCGCGTCGCGCAATTGCTGCCGGGCATCGGCCCGGCGAGCGCGGACAAGATCGTCGCCGCGGCGGCGGCCGACGAGAGCTTCGCAACCCTCGCAGATTGGCCGGCGCCGGCGCGGGCGCGCGAGGCCTTCGCCGAATTCGCCGCGTTGATGGCGCGTCTGGCCCGGAGCGCGCCGTGGCCGAGCGACCTTTCCGAAGCGATCGCCTGGCGGCGCGACACGCTCGCCGAGACATACGATGAAGTGGCCTTCCGCGCGGCCGACCTCGACGCGCTCGAACGCATCGCCGCGACTTTCCCTTCGCGCGAGCGCTTTCTCGCCGAGCTGACGCTCGATCCGCCCGACGCGTCGAGCGACGAAGCGGGGCCGCCGTTGCGCGACGAGGACTACCTCATCCTCTCGACCATTCATTCGGCCAAGGGGCAGGAATGGAAGTCGGTGTTCGTGCTCAATTGCGTCGACGGCTGCATCCCGTCCGACCTCGCGACCGGCTCGTCGGACGAGATCGAGGAGGAGCGGCGGCTGCTCTATGTGGCGATGACGCGCGCCCGCGACGCGCTGACGCTGATCGTCCCGCAGCGCTTCTATGTCCATGGCCAGGCCAGGAACGGCGACCGCTACGTCTCGGCGGCGCGCACCCGCTTCATCCCGCCGCCGCTGTTGACGCACTTCGAGCGCATCGCCTGGCCGCGCGCGGCGGCCGAGCCGGCGCCGCGATTCGCCGAAGGACCGAAGGTCGATCTCGCCGCGCGCATGCGCGCGATGTGGAAGTGACAGCACCGACAGCGCGGCCCTCCGTGGCCGCGGTTACAGCGCTCCGCGGGCGCGGAGGCCCGCGCTGACGAGCGCGTTCGCTACGCCGGGACGCGCACCAGCGGCGCCGATTGGCGGGCCAGTCTGTCCCACGCCTCGACCGACTGTTCGGCCATCAGCGTCTGGATGAAGCTCCACGCGAGCTCGAGCCGCTCGAGGCCGTCGCGGGTCAGTCCTTCGCCGAGCTCGAAACTTTCGCCGCGCACGCACAGCGCAAAGGCCGGCGGCGGCGCTTCGCCGCGCACCTGGAGGTAAACGTCGAGCACCGCTTCGGGAGACAGCGCATGGGTCGAATGGGTCGCGTCGCGCTTGGGCGCGAGACGCGAAAAGGCGTAGGGGGCCGGCGTGCCCTTGCCGGCGTCGATGAACAAGGCGCAGTCGGCGCCGACCAGATCGAGCGCGTGCTCGACCTGCAACTGGTAGTCCTCGACGATCGTCACCTCCGGCCGGCCCGCGGCGGTCATGCGGTCCAGCAACGCCGGGCCGAGCGCGTCGTCGCCGCGCGAATCGTTGCCCCAGCCGAGAACGACGAGCCGCATGCGTCAGCCTCGGCGGACGCGGCTCACCAGCGCGCCGTCGGGGTCGACGAGTTCGACCTCGAGCGGCATCTGGCCGAGCGCGTGGGTCGCGCAGGAGAGGCAAGGATCGTAGGCGCGGATCGCCACCTCGATGTGGTTGAGCAGCCCCTCGGTCACCTCGCGGCCGGTGAGGTAGCGCGCCGCGACGGCGCGAATCGACTCGTTCATCGCCTGATTGTTGTTGGTGGTCGAGACGATGAGATTGCAATAGGTGACGAGGTCGTCCTTGCCGACGCGGTAGTGGTGGAACAGGGTGCCGCGCGGCGCCTCGATCACGCCGACGCCTTCGCCGCGCGCCGGGCCCTTGTCGGCCATCAGGTCGGTTCCGACAATTTCCCGGTCGTGCAGGAGATCGCGCGCCATTTCGGCGGCGTTGAGCATCTCGATCATCCGCGCCCAGTGGAACATCAGCGCGCCATGCAGCGGCTTGCCCTGTCCGATCGCGACGAACTTGCGACGTTGGTCCTCGGCGAGCGGGGTCGACAGGCGATCGGCGACTTGCACGCGCGCCAGCGGGCCGACGCGATACGAGCCGTTTTCCGCCCCCAGCGCCTTGATGTGCGGGAACTTCATGTAGGTCCAGGGCTTGGTCTCTTCCTGGAGGACGTCCTGGTAGGTCGTGTAGTCGACGTGGTCGAAGATCGGCGCGCCGTCGGCGTCCACGGCGCGCAAGCCGCCGTGGTAGTAGTCGGTTTCGCCGGCCGCGTTGACGAGGCCCATCATGTTGGAGGGCGCCTCGCCGAAACGCTTGTAGAAGTCGGGATTGGTCTCGTGCAGCGACGCGACCAGATCGACCGACTCGCGCGCCCAGGCGACGATCTCGTCGACATCGCGCCGCAATGCGTCGCGCTCGTCGACATGCAGCGGCTTGTTCATGCCGCCGGGGATGCAGCCGGTGCCGTGAATGCGCTTGCCGACGATGTGGCGGATGATCTCCTGGCCCCACTTGCGCGTCATCACGCCGCGCTTGGCGAGATCGGGGAAGGCCGCGGCGACGCCGACGATGTTGCGCTTGCCGACTTCGCTGTCGAAGCCGAACAGCAGGTCGGGCGAGGCGAGATAGAAGAAATGCAGCGCGTGCGACTGGACGAGCTGCCCGTAGTGAAGCAGCCGACGCAGCTTCTCGGCGGTCGAAGTCAGCGGGCCGTAGCCGGCGACGAGGTCCATCGCCTTGGCGGCGGCGAGGTGGTGGCTGACCGGGCAGATGCCGCACAGGCGCTGCACCGTGACCGGCACCTCCCAATACGGCCGGCCTTCGATGAAGACCTCGAAGCCGCGAAACTCGACGATATGGAGGCGGACCTGATGGACGCGATTCTCTTCGTCGAGCAGGATCGTCACCTTGCCGTGCCCTTCGACGCGGGACACCGGTTCGATGGCGACGCGACGCAGCTTGTGCGGCGATTCCGCGGTTTCGAGATTCAGCATCGGGCGGCCCTCAATCGTAATTCAGGAGACTGTAATCGAGACGCGGCATGCGCCCGAGGATGAGGTCGGTGAGAAACTTCCAGATCGCGTCGCCCGACGGCGGGCAGCCGGGCAGGCTGTAGTCGACCCGGACGATCTCGTTGACGGGATAGACCATGTCGAGCGGCAGCGGCAGCTCGGGCGAATTCGGCACGCAGGGCTCGCCGGTCTTCGGGTCGCGATAGACCTGGGTCAGGATGGCGTTGACGTCGAGCTTGTTGCGCAAGGCCGGCAGGCCGCCGTTGATCGCACAGGCGCCGACCGCGACCAGGATCTTGGCGTTGGCGCGCAATTCGCGCACGACGTGGACATTGTCGGTGTTGCACACCCCGCCCTCGATCAGCGCGATGTCGCACGGGCCGCAATGCTTGATGTCGGTCAGCGGCGAGCGGTCGAACTCGGCGATCTCGGCGAGCTCGAACAGGCGTTCGTCGATGTCGAGGAACGACATGTGGCAGCCGAAACAGCCGGCGAGCGACGTCGTCGCCAGCCGAACCTTGACCTTTTCCTGTCCTGCTGTGCTCATCGGGCTTCCGAACTTTCGTTAACGTCGACCTCGGCGCTGATCGGGCTCTTGTCGTAGATGCGCTCGCCGATCGGAGCGGCGGCGAAACCGACCCGCTTGACGATGATCGCGCCCACCGGGCAAACCTGGACGGCGCGGTCGGTGACCGCAAGCGCGCTGTCGCCGAGCTTGCCGGTCGGGGAATTGACGACCAGATGGGCGTCGCGCCCCCGCCCGGCGATCCCGAACACTTCCTTGTGGTCGATGTCGCGGCTGGCGCGCACGCAAAGTTCGCAGAGAACGCAACGGTTGAACTCGATCAGCACGTCGGGATGCGACGCATCGACCTTGCGCTCGGGATAGAGCTCGACGAAATGCGGCGTCAGCATTTCGTACTCGTAACCCAGCGCCTGAAGCTGGCAGGCGCCGCTCTTCTCGCAGCCGGGACAGAAGTGATTGCCCTCGATGAACAGCATCTGCACCAGGGTGCGGCGCATCGCGTTGAGCTCGGGCGTGTCGACGTCGACTTCCTGACCGGCCGCCGCCTTCTGCGTGCAGGCGGTCTGCGGTCGCCCGTTGACCAGCACGGTGCACATCTTGCAGCCGCCGTGCGCCTTCAACTCGGGGTGGTAGCAGAGATGCGGGATGTAGATGCCCGCCGCCTTCGCCGCCTCCAGGATCGTCTGCCCGGGAGTGAACGGGATCGGCATTTCGTCGATGGTGAATGTCGTCTCGGCCATGTCAATCAGCTTTCCGTCTCGAGATGCGCCTCGGCGTCATCGCGCCCGGTAATCCGGCGCGCCGGCTCGAGCGCGCGCTCGAGGTCGATCGCCGGCTCGAAGTCCTTCGCCCGCAGCCGCCGCTCGAACGCCGGGCGGAACTTGCTGAGCGCGTCGCGCACCGCGTTGCCAGCCGTCTCCCCGAGGCCGCAATGGCTGGTGCGTTGCATGAAGGCGACCACGCGCTTCAGTTCGTTGATCTCGTAGCGCGACCCGCGCCCTTCGGCGATCTTCTCCATGATGTTGCGCTGGACCGTCGTGCCCACCCGACAGGGGGTGCAGAAACCGCAGCTTTCGTGGGCGAAGAACTGCGCGAAGTTGCGCGCGACTTCGAAGATGTCGCGATCGGGGCCGAACACCATGAAAGCCCCGGCGGTCGGCACGTCCTCGAAAGCGATGCGACGGCTGAAGTCGTCGGGCGTCAGCAGCACGCCGGACGCGCCGCCGATCTGGACCGCGCTGATCGCCTTCGCGCCGCAATCCTCGAGCACCCGGCCGATGGTCACGCCGAACTGATACTCGTAGACGCCCGGCCGTTCGCAGTCGCCGGAGATCGACAGCAGCTTGGTGCCGGTCGAAAAACGCGTGCCGCGCTTGGCGAAGTGGGCGCCGCCTTCGACGGCGATCTCGGTCGCATGGGCGAGCGATTCGACGTTGTCGACCACCGTCGGCTTGCCGCGGTAGCCGACCTGCACCATCGACGGCGGCCTGACGCGCGGTCGGCCCGGCTTGCCCTCGAGCGATTCGACCATCGCCGTGCCTTCGCCGCAGATGTAGCCGCCGGCGCCCATGTGGATCTCGATGTCGAAGTCGAAACCCGGAGCGCCGCGGATCGAGGCGCCGAGCCGCCCGCTCGCGCGCATCTCGTCGATCTCGCGCTGCAGTTTGGCCTGCAGGTGCTTGTACTCGCCGCGCAGATAGATGAAGCCCTTGGTGGCGCCGGTAGCGTAGCCGGCGATCGCCATGCCCTCGAGCACCCGGACCGAGAAGGAGTTCAACAGCACGCGATCCTTGAAGGTGCCGGGCTCGCCCTCGTCGGCGTTGCAGACGATGTAGCGCTCGGCGCCGGGCGCGTTGCGCGCGCCTTCCCATTTCGTCCCCATCGGGAAGCCGGCGCCGCCGCGCCCGCGCACGTTGGAGCGCTTGATCTCGTCGAGCATCCCTTGCCGGCCGCGCGCGATCGCCGCGTCGAGCGCGACGCCGGGTGCGATCGACGTCAGCAAAGTCTCGCGCCGACGGATGTTGTCCTCGACGCGGAAGTAATCCGCGGGCCATTCCTCGAGCGGAACCCGTTCCTTGACCAAGGCGCAGATCTCGTCGATCCGTCGCATCGTCAGCCGCGGAATGGCGCGGTTGTTGACGAGCATCGCCGGCCCCTGGTCGCACATGCCGGTGTCGGAAGTGAGGTCGACGCTCACCTGACCGTCGGACGAAACCTCGCCCCGCTTGAGCTTCAGGCGGCTGAGCATATGCTCGAACAGCGCGATATTGCCCGCCATGCGGTCGGTGATGTTGTCCGCGAACAGGATTCGGTAACGACCCCGCGGCTTGTCGTACAGGAACGAATAGAATTGCAGCACGCTCTGCACCCGCGTTCGCGGGATCTTCAGTTGCGCCGCGACTGTCTCTACCGTTTCCGGTGAAATCCAATCCAGAGCTTCCTGCGTTTCGCGCAAGATTTGCAGGACGTAAGTCGGATTGTTCCGATACTTCTCTGCGATGGCGGAAACGACGGGATCCGCGGTCGGCATGCTTGAGCCCTTCCGTTGTCAACGCCACTAAAGTAGGGCGCCGAAACGATCCGAACCTGATCCGGATCAATTGCGGCGTCTGGCGTCTAGGCTTTTGGCCTAAACGTTTGGCAAATTTCCGAATTTGTTTCCAGCCGATCGCCGCCGGCGAGGTCGAGGCAATAGGGGATCGCCGGGAAGACCGCGTCAAGGCAGACGCGAATCGCCGCCGGCCGCCCGGGCAGGTTGACGATCAGGCTGCGACCGCGCAGCCCGGCGATCTGACGCGACAGGATCGCCGTGGGCACCTCGAGCAGGCTGCGGGCGCGCATCGCCTCGCCGAAGCCGGGCATGATGCGGTCGCAGACGTCGGCGGTCGCCTCGGGGGTCACGTCGCGCGGACCCGGGCCGGTGCCGCCGGTGACGAGAATCAGCGAGCAGCGCTCGACGTCGGCGAGCTCGCGCAGCGCCGCCGCGATCGTCTCGCGCGAGTCGGGAACCAGCCGCCGCACCGGGCGCCAGGGCGTCGCCAGGATCGCCTTCAGCGCCGTCTCGATCCCGGGTCCGCCCTTGTCCTCGTAGACCCCGGCCGCGGCGCGGTCGGAGACGGTGACGACGCCGATGGGGACTTCGCTCACGCCAGAACCCTACTGCTGCAGATCGAGCGCCTCGGTCATGTCGGGGCTCGCCGCGTCGCGGGAGGCGAGCGGCGCCAGACCATAGCGGGTTTCGATCAGCTTCAAAATCGCCGTCGTGTCCATCACCGTGTGGTCGACCAGCCCGCGCTTGGCGAAGGGCGAGATCAGCAAGGTCGGCACGCGCGTTCCCGGACCCCAGCGGTCCACCCCTGGCGGCGCGACGTGATCCCACAGGCCGCCGTTCTCGTCGTAGGTGACGATCACCACGCTGTCCTTCCACAGCGGGCTGCGCTGGATGAGATCGATCAGCAGCGCCGTGTGGTATTCGCCGGCCAGCACCGTCGAATAACCGGGGTGCTCGTTGTCCTCGCCGCTCGGCTTGAAGAAGACGACCGGCGGCAGATCGCCCTTCTCGATCCCGGCGATGAAATCGGACTCGTCCTTGAGGTGCGCCTTGGCGCCGGGCGTGCCGAGAGCCGTGTCGGCGAAGAAGGCGAACGCCTGATGATGGAACTGGAATTGCGGTCCGGGATGGCCGGCCGCCGCTTCGTCCCAGCCGCCCGAATACCACGCCCAGTCGATCCCCTTTTCGTTCAGCCGGTCGCCGATGGTCGGCGCGGTCTGCAGCGGCAGCCGCATCGCCGCCGGCGCGCCCGCCGGATAGGGGCCGTTGAAGGGAAAGAGCGTGTTGACCGCATAGCCGTCCGGAGTCACCGCGCCGTCCGTGATCAGCCCGCCGTGGTCGTCGAGCTGCGCGACCAGCGGCGCGGGCGCGTCGGGGTAGCGCGGCGCGCAGGCGCAGATCAGGAACAGGTGATTGAGGAACGAGCCGCCGAACGCGGCATGATGGAAATGGTCCATCAGCGTGTAATCCTTGGCGTATCGCCACAGCGGCATCTTTGAGCCGTCGTAGACGCTCATCACCAGCGAGCCGGCGTCCGACCAGGCGACGAACTTGTCCATCTTGCCGCCGTCGATCTGCAACTGCTCCTGGTAGAAGCGGTGGACGAGATCGCCGGTCGTTTCGCTGAGCTTGACCAGCGAATCGGCCTCGATCGGCCCGTTGTCGGGCGCGGCGGGGAAGCGCGCGTCGGTCGGAGCGCCTTTGCGGTTGGTGTCGAGCGCCGGCGGCAGCTTGTCGTAGCGTTTGCCCTCGCGATCGACCTGGGGCGCCGCGCCGCTGGCCTGGGCGAGGCCGTCGGCTCCGGGAAACAGGCCGTAAAGCTGATCGAAGCTGCGGTTCTCGAGATAGAGAACGATGATGTGGCCGATGCGGTCGAGCCCCGGCTTGGCCGCTTCCTGTCCCGCAGCCGGCGCGCCGGCCGCCAGCAGCGCGGCCAGAGCGGCGATCGCCCGTGTTTTCGTCATTCCACAGCTCCTTCGTCGATGGCTCCCGAGCATTCCCGCCGACGGTGACCGAACAATGACGATCGCTTCAGCCGCGTTTGCCGGCCTGCAACGTCTGCACCGCCTCTTCGACGCTGTGGAAGAGGTGGTCGCGGCCGACCAGCGCCTCGAGGCCCTGGCGCGCGAAGCTCCGCTGCGCGCGCAGCGATTCGAGCCGCGCGAAGGCGACGTCCACCCCTCCGGCGCGCAGCCGCCGCACCAGCGCGGCGAGCACCGTTGCGCCGGTGTAGTCGATCTCGACCACCGCGTTGGCCTCGATCACCAGCAGCCGCACGTCGGCGGCGCGATACGCCTCGATCTCGGACTGGATCGCATAGGCGTTGAGGAAGGAGAGCGGCGCCTGCATGCCGAGGACGCGCACGCCCGGCGCGCGCTCGCTGCGCTGCAGCGCGCTCGCCGGCCACCAGATCGACGTGCCAGGGATGCGTTCGAACTCGACCAGGCCCGCGCGCGTCGTCGTCCACACGCCGTGCAGCAGCGACAGGATGACGCCGATGGCGACGCCCTGCTGGATCGGCAGAACGAGCAACGCGAGCATGGTCGCGACGACGAGCGCGAATTCGGCGCTGCTGCGCCGCCACACGTCGATCATCGTTCCAACCCGAAAGATGCGCTGGGCGATGAACAGCAGCACGCCGGCGAGCGCCGCGTGCGGCACATGGGCGAGCAGCCCGCCGCCGAACGCCGCCAGCGCGAGCGCGAGGCCGGCGCAGATCAGCGCGCCGAACTGCGAGACGCCGCCGGTCTCTGAAACGACCGCTGTGCGCGGCGGGCTGGCGTTGAGCGGGAAGGCGCCGAGAAAGCCCGACAGCAGATTGGCGGCGCCGAGGCCGATGAAATCGCGGCCGACATCGGGGCCGACCGCCGGATCGGAAACGAAGCTGCGCGTCGTCGCCGCGGTCTGCACCATGACGACCAGCGCGACGATGATCGCCAGCGGGGCAAGCTGCGGCAGGTCGGCGAGACCGACGTCGGGCCAGCCGAGCCGCGGCGCCGCCACGCTGAGCGCGCCGAGCGTCGCTACGCCGCGCCGCTCGAGCCCGAAGGCGACGACCGCGATCGCGGCGAGCGCGAGACCGAGCAGCGCACCGGGAAAACGCGGGCTCAGCCGTTCGCCGATCAACATCAAGGCCAGTACGAGAAGCCCGAGGGCGAGCGTCGGCAGATTGGTCGCGCCGACGCCCGCGACGAGCGCGACGACCTGGGCGACCAGCGGCCCACTCGGCGGCGCGACGCCGAGCAGCGCCGGCGCCTGGCTGACGAGGATGTGCCCGGCGATGCCGGCGAGGAAGCCGGTCGTCACCGGGATCGACAGCAGATCGGCGATGAAGCCGAGGCCCAAGGCGCCGCCGAGCGCGAGCGCCAGCCCGACCCCGAGCGCCAGCGCCGCCGCGTCGCCGGCGTAATGGGGCGAGCCGGCGGTCGCCAGCAGCGCCAGGGCGCCGGCGAAGATCGGCGCGATGGTCGAATCGGCGCCCACCGACACCAGCCGCGACGCCCCGAAGACGGCGAAGCCGACCGCGCCGGCGAGCAGCGCGACGAAGCCGGCCTCCGGCGGGAAACCGGCGAGCCGCGCCGTCGCCATCTGTTCGGGGACGGCGATGGCGGCGAGCGTCAGGCCGGCGACGGCGTCGGGGCCGAGGTCACGCGGCCGCCACCCGGCGAAAGAGCGCAACAGGGGCCAGCGCTTCGACGGCGCGGCGACGGGGGCATCGTTCATCGCATCAACGGCGTTGGCGGATCGACGGCGATCTGAAGCGCATTCAGGCCAATCGCCGCCGCGCCGTCAATGACGACGAATGACTTTCGCCCGCGCGCGCGATAGGCTCGCTTTAGCGGCGCAGGTGGAGAGCCGGGCATCGATGTTCACGCGACGCCTTGCGACGGCGATTGGGTTGCTGTTCGCGCTGATCGGCGCACAGGTCCCGGAGTTCAGCCAGCAATATCGCCAGCGGCTCGGCGGCGCGCTCGACGAGCTCACGCGGGTCGTCGCGGCTTTCGGCGCCGACGCGGCGAAGCAGTCGATCACCCCGATCGAGGCGATC
>Ga0302202_10006263_pt1 | contig 11866 bp, 6 predicted proteins | sample II_Bog_N3_3_FD_194579 | JGI IMG/M metagenome (GOLD analysis project Ga0302202, IMG submission 194579) | Peat permafrost microbial communities from Stordalen Mire near Abisko, Sweden - II_Bog_N3_3 | ecosystem: Environmental > Terrestrial > Soil > Wetlands > Peat | place: Sweden: Abisko, Stordalen... | reverse complement strand
GATGGCAGGCGGTGAGGACAAGGAAACGGGTGTAGGCAACGCGTTGATCGGCGGATACCTCACGCGGTTAGGGTTGTCGTATGCTGCGATCATCTATGTGACCTCGGCACCGCCGGATTGCGGATTCCAACGAAGGCGGCCACCTATTCCAACCCCATCGCGGCCACCATTCCAGCCTGATCGCGGCCACCCTACCGATCTGATGGCGGCCAGGCGGGCGTCGTCTCGAAGGTCGGTTTTGGTCATGTCACAGGGGGGCAGTCAGGGTCAAGTGTCAGTCCGCTGCTTGCGTCAATAGCGCTCGAAGGTTTCCGCAGATCACTGCCGCCTATCGCACTCTAGTCGCGTCTCTAGCCGCGTGGTGGCTCAATGTCGGCAAGTTCAGTTAGCCCAAACGCCCCGGCTGTCTGGTTGTCGTTCAGACTGTCGGGAAGCGCCGCCAGCCGATTGGCATACTCATCTCTATTCTATCGGATTCGTTATTAACATCAGACGCCACTATTAAAGCATAGCCAACTCCATCATGCCAAAGTGATCCGACTCCGTCGACCAATTGATGAGGGAACGTGAGGTGGCGGCGCGCAGTCGACGACCCGATGGCAAGCAGCCACCGGGTCGCATCACCGGGCACGGCCATCGGCGTCCCCGCCTGTACCGTGCGGCAATCGTAAGTTTGTCATCATTGGGCCTCAAGTATCCCGGGGGTTTGGGGGCAGAGCCCCCATGCTTCCGGTGGTCGAGGCCGTCGGACGGGTGTTCCCGCAGATGGAGTACGCACCGAGGCGGCTGACGTCGCCATGTATGCGCGGAATCCACGCCGCCGCCAAAACCTGGCAGATCGGTCTCTGCACCTGCGTTAGCCCCATCGAATATCGAGCTCACGCTCATCGGCACAGCCGGGGGTGCCCGGCCGACATTTCTGAAGGAGCCATCAGGCCGCCGCCGGCTTGCGCCGGCTCTCGCCCTTGAGGTCGATGCGGTGGGCGTTGTGGACAACGCGGTCGAGGATGGCATCGGCCAGGGTGGGACAGCCGACGATCTCGTACCAATGATCGACCGGCACCTGGCTGGTGATGATCAGCGAGCGCACGTTGTAGCGGTCCTCGACGATTTCCAGCAGGTCACGGCGCTGCTCAGCGGTGAGTGGCTCCGGACCCCAATCATCGAGGATCAGCAGATCCACCCTGGCAAGCTGACGCATGAGCCTGGCGTAGCGGCCGTCACCGCGCGCCAGTGCCAGTGCTGCAAACAACCGTGTGCAGCGCTGGTAAAGCACCGACAGGTTCTCACGGCATGCTTTGTCACCCAGTGCGCATGCCAACCAAGACTTCCCGGTTCCGGTCTTGCCCGTGATCAGGCAGTGCCGGTGCTCGCGGATCCAGTCGCAGTTGGCCAGGCGCAGGAACATCGTTCGGTCGACGCCGCGGGGCCCGCGGAAGTCGACGTCCTCGACGGTGGCGGCGTGCCGTAGCTTGGCGGCGCGCGCGCGGGCTTCGAAGCGCTTCTGTTGCCGCAGCGTAGCTTCCCGTTCGACCAGCAGGCCGAGCCACTCGCCGTGTTCAAGGGCGCGGCTTTCGGGATTGGCTTCCAGTTCCTCGAAAGCTTTGGCCATGCCCTCCAGGCCAAGCTCACGCAGCAGATCCAGTGTCGGATGCTTCAGCACGGTCGTTATTCTCCTCAATGGAAGTAACCGGAGCCGCGGATGTTGTCGTGCACCATAGGCGTGCCGTCCGCAGCTTGCGGCGACGCCTTCTGGTCGAGCCGGTGTTTGAAGATCGAGGCCACAGAATCGTAGGACAGCGCCCCGATCTCGATCGCCCGCTGGCTGACCGCCTCGGCGCGCGCCGCCTCGATGCCGCGGAACAGGCGCAGCACGCCGATGCAGGTGCGAAAGCCCTGCTCCGGATGTGGCCGGCGGGCCAGCACGGCCAGGATCAGCGCCTCGGTGTTGGGGCCGACGTCACGCGCCTGCCGCTGGAACCGCTCGGGGGTCCATTCGGCATAGCGCCGGTGCGCGCTCGGCATATGGTCTGGCAGGGTGCCATGACGGCGGCCCGCGTATCGGCGCGCATGGGCGGCGACGCGCTTGCCACGGTGGAAGATCTCGACGGTACGGACGGTGGCGCGGGTGTCGACCTGCTCGCGGATCAGCGCATGCGGCACCGAGTAGAAGAACCCGTCGACCTCAACATGGTAGTCTATGCCGACGCGGGCGAGGTGCCATTCGGCGTACTCGTAGTCCTCCTCTGGCAAGGACTGCATGACCGGGCGCTCCACCATCTCGAAGAGCTGCCGGCGGCTGACACCCAGGCGGCGCATCTCACGGCCGTTCATGCGCTCCAGCGCCGCCGCGATTGCGGCATTGCATTCGGCCAGTGAAAAGAAGGTGACGTTGCGCAGGCGGCCGAGGATGTACGACTGGGCAAACCGTACTCCCGCTTCAACAGCAGCCTTGTCTTTCGGCTTTCTTGGACGCGTCGGCAGAATTCCGACGTTGTAGTGTGATGCCATCTTGCCGTAGGTAAGGTTTACCTCTGGATCATAGAACGAGGCCTTGTTGACGCCGCTTTTAAGATTGTCGGGCACGAGCAGACGCGGCGCGACGCCGAGGAAGCGGAACATCCGGACGTGGGCGCCAATCCAGTCCGGCAAGCTCTGTGTCCAGGTTGCCTCGGCATAGGTGAGGTTGGACGCCCCCAGGACGCCAACAAAAATCTCCGCCAGGCGCACTTCGCCAGTAAGGGCGTCAACGATCGGCACCTTCTTACCAGAATAGTCGACGAACAACTTGTGTCCCGCGACGTGGGTCTGGCGCATGGTCGGCGACAGACGGCGCTCGAATTCCCGATACAGCGTGCAGAACCTGCTGTAGCCGTATGCATGCGGATGGACCGTGTCGTATTCTTCCCACAGGATCGACAAGTTGACCCCGGGTCGCTTCATCTCGCGCACCAGTGCCGCCCAGTCCGGTTCGGGATAGCGCCGCGCCCCCGCCCTGCAGCTCGGCGCCGGGAACAGCAGATGCTCGAGCGCCTCGTCCGTCAGATCGGCAGGCAGCGGCCAACCAAGCCCGGCCGCGCCCGCCCGGCTCAGGTAGTCCTGCACAGTCGTGCGGCCGACGCCGACCTCCCGGGCAATGACGCGGGCGCTCGCGTGCGCCCCGAAATGTAACTGCAGCACCTGCCGTATCCGCCGCATGGTCAGTCGCTCCGTCGGCATCCACCCACTCCATCAATTGCGATGGCGGATTGGACCCCAGGTGAACACTGACCTGCGAGACGACAGCCTTCTCCGGATGCCCTCTTTCCAGAGGGTGGCCGGGATCAGATTGGAATGGTGGCCGCCATCAGGTTGGAATGGTGGCCGCGATCAGGCTGGAATGGTGGCCGCGATGGGGTTGGAATACCTGGCCGCCTTGCATTGGAATCCGCAGACGGAACGCTGATCTTCAACGACTACGTTATGTATGACCACCTACAGCGGGTGGAATATGGGGTCGTCCAGGCCGTCAATCAGTTGGTGATTGACGGAGACTGGCGTGTCGTCGGCTTCGCCCTCAACCACAACATGTTCTGCGACATCGCGATCAGGCGTCCCCGCTGAGCGCCGCTGCACCAAAGCGGCGAATTGACACGTGCGGCATTGGTGCACTTCCTCTGGCGCTCGGCGCGGGCGATCGCCGCAGCGAGGGTGGTGTAAAGCCAGAGCCGGTCTCAAAAGACCGGCTCTGGCTTTACGTGATCCGAAGGAGAGCCACTGATGTAGCACTCCGGCAGTAGGAAATCAGGCCACCAAGATAGTATTCAGCGCTGCCGTGCGGCTGATCGCAGTGACGCCTGTGACGCCGACGAGGTCGAACACGTGATCTGACACCTGGCTGCCACCGAAGCTCGGTGTCTCAACCAAGTAGGTGCTCCCCTTCCACGCGAACGCATCGGCCAAGTTTGAAGCGTTTGACAAGTAATGCTCCGCATCCAAAATCAACTGGGAGAGAGCCGTCGTTTGGGGCTCCGCGCCGGTAAAAGTTAGGATTCCGGAACCATTGGCTTTAGCCGTAATACCATCGGCAGTAGTTACGGAGCCGTTGGTGGCCCCGTCCACCGGAACCGGGGTGCCTCCGAGGAATTGCAACTTATCTGAACCGCTGCCGGCCGTTGCGTGGGTGCCGAAGTTGTTCAGCGTCACAATCCCGCTGTCGGCGTCGTAAACCGCAGTCGTGTCTCCCAAAGTGATCGTGTCCTGTGCCGAATGAATGCCGAGATTAATGGTCTGTTGAGCCGAGGCCCCCTCCAGGTTCACGGTGCTGCCGCCGGTTGTGTTAACAGAGAGATCGACCGTGTTGCCGGCGGCTGGATCAAGCGTGATCGTATTTGCTCCGACGGCGCCCCTGATCGTCGCTGGCGCTCCCGTCGCTTCCGTCAGGTCGAGGGTCAGTGTGCCCTGAAGGCTGGAAGCGTCGAAGAATACGCTGCCCTGATTCAGGCCGAATAGGCCCGACGTAACGGATGCATTGCCGATCCCAGAGATCGTCAGAGTTTTCATTACCGGAAGGCCGGTGAGCGATTTTACCACTGCGGTATCGAAGGAGTCCGCCACGGCAAGGGTAACAGTCGTGACGCCTGGCGCGGTTGGATTGGTCAAATTCAGGGAACCGGTTTGGGTTGCGCCGTCGTTGACGATCAGGCCAAGGGTCTGTGTGTCAGCAGTCACACTGAATGTCGGAGTGGTCGGGCCGGTCACCGTGATAGCTGCTGCCTGAGTTGCATTAAGGTTGTTCACTGTAACCGCGCCGCTGATCTCGACGGCAGTTAGGCCAGTAATATGCGATGCATCCAGGGTCGCGGTGTTGACAGCAAAGTTGCTGCTGTTAATAATTTCTATCGTCTTGACGTTTCCGATCGTTGGCGGACCGTAGAACCCGGGGGGGTTCACAGTCGTAGGGCCGCCCTTTGTCGTAACGACGAGGGTAGTGGAACCGTCACCCGTGATCGTGTCAAATTTAGTGAGGGTGCTGTCCGTCGAGCCGGCCTGCCCGTCAACAAGGGCATTGACCGTTTGATTGACACCGGCCAGGACGATGTTGTCCGCACCGGTAGTAAGCAAAGTCGGGGGGACGCCTGTGACCTGAAGCGCCCCCACGGGGTAGGCTGGTTGGGGGATGGTTGTGGCACCCACAGCGACGTTATTGAGGAAGATAGCCTCGCCCGCAGCGGCATCGTTCACGAACTCGCCCGACTGCGAGAAGCTGAGCAGCAACTGGGCGTGCGTCAGACCCGAAGTTTGCCAATAATTGACGTCGGCCGGGGATGCCTGACGGTGCAAGACTCTCAGATAAAGCTCGGTGACAAAATTACCCGTGGTTAAAACGCTCCAGTCAGTTGTGAATTCGGCTGACTGGGTAAATTTCGTAGCAATGCTGCTGAGCATGAGATTATACGCTGCCGGTCCATTGATCCAGGCGGCGTGCAGCATATCCACCCAATATGTGAAGCCTGGCGCATCTGGCAGGCGGTCAAAGGCGGCTTGGTAAAGCTGAATTATCGGGTTGACACAGTATGTTGCCTCTTGTGAGTCAATCATTGCAGTACGCACGTCCTGCAGGGTCATCGTCCCATTATCGACCAGACCCACCCAGTACGCCGTTTCTGCAGCGCTCGGGACACGACACAGTATCGCTTCGTAGTAATTTACGATATACTGGGCGGTGCTGGGCGAGGCGGCTACGGAGCCTCCCGCTAATTTCACTGAACCGGTCACAATTGCCATCTTCTTTAATCCATAGAGTGTTGGGACATCATCTCGTTTCTCTTTCCGGAAGGAGCGCCTAGTCAATCTCCTTCAGCTTTGGAAAGCGACCGATTGCCGGTCATCGTTGTCCGCTCCGTTACCGCGACGGTGCCTCTGCCCACATACCCAGGGTCATAACCGGAAAGTTGACCACTGTCAACCTTTCGGTTATGCCCGAGCTGCGCGCACGAGCGTGCTCAAAGGCCAACGTCAGAGGCATCTCGATCTGGCGATTGGCCAATATCAACGGATTGCAAAGGTCTTCTGACCGGCTCACTGACCAAGAGTCGTTTTCAGCAACCGGCCGCTTTACCAAGAGACGACTGCGGTGGCAGACCAGAAGACGTCTGCGGTGAGCGTCACGGCATGGAACAGAGTGGACCCGGGACTGAGGTCGTTGAGGACGGCAAAAGCGGCTCTCGCCGCCTGCCGAATGCCGGCACTCTGGGCATCTCGGATGCACGCTGGGCGGAAGCGCACCGCCGCGCGGCGGTGATCGAACCTTTGGCGGCGTTGGAGAGCGTGTCGGCGCCCGCGGCCCGCGATGCCGGTCGAACGCTCGGCCGGTCGGAGCGGACGATCTATCGATTGCTGCGCCTTTGGCAAAAGTCGGGTGGCTTGGTCAGTTCGCTTGCTCCGCGCCCTGCCGCCGCCGGCCGAGGCAAGGGGCGGCTGACCGCTGCGGCGGTGTCGATGGCCGCCCCTTCTCCGGCGAGCACGCGCAGTCCGACGCCGCGTGTGGTCAGATCATGCACCAGAGTGACCACCGCCAAGCTGCGTCTCGCGCAAGCCGCGATGGGAAAAGCCGGGACCAAGGTTGGAGAACTGTGCGCCGAACTGGGCATCAGCCGGCAGACGCTCTATCGCCACGTCACGCCAAAAGGCGAGTTGGGGCCCGATGGTCTCGCGCTGCTCGCCCGGCGACGAACCCCTGCCGCCTCCCAGCCCGCGCCGGCCGCACGACGCCGACGTGCCGCTCCTCGTTCAGCGCCGCAGACAGAAGCCACTGCAGAGGACTTCTGTCAACTGCTGCAGCCGTCTTCTGAAACCGACAGCGATCGCCATCGGCAATGAAAAGTTCGCGTCCGGCTGCGAGGGCACGCTCGACGATCCAGCGCAGCAGCAGCGTCTTGCCAGTGGATCTGTGCCTTCATTCGGAACGGGTCTGGCAGGTCGAGGGCGGGTGGTGCCCGGCAAGGCGCAGAACACGCCGTTCGACGGCCGGGCGCTGGAAGGCGTGGTGGTGGTGGGAACGTGGAAGGCCGGGCGGCGGGTGTTCGGGTCGGCGATGGCCGGACGCCGCGAGCCGACACTGAATTTGCGAAGAATTGTAATTTAAGCGCCTGGACTTGGTGCCGGAAACGATTGATGAACGAGACGTTACAGCCTCGGTTGACAGTCATGCGAACAAACGTCGAATCCGAGCACAGGCCGACGGATCAGGCCCGCCGCGGACGCCGGATGTCCCTGTGGCGGTCGGTCGTTCCCGGAGCTGTTTCGACGATTCCGCTTGCGGGCCTGCTCGGCGGGGTACTTGTCGCGGTCGCTTCGCCCCGACCAGCCCTCGCACAATGCAGCACCTCCCTGCCTGCCGGCAGCGTCGTCACATGTGGCACGCAGACAACGCGCATCGGCCAGGGTCCCGGAGCCGATAACGTTAGCGTGACCGTCAGCGACGGCGCAGCCGTTACCGTAACAAACACGAATGCGATCAGCCTGGGGAATAACGCTACGATCACGCTCGGCACATCCGGGCCTCTGTCTGGCGGCCCGGCCGTGGTCGTTCGGACGACAACCGACGGCTCCGCTGGCCAGGGCCAGTATGGCGATGGCAGCAACACGATCGATATCGGGTCGAACAGCCGGGTCGTCATCAATCGAAATGCATCGGTGATCGCGACGGGCACTCAGACAGGTTCGGAGGCCATCAACCCGTTCGGGGCGGGTAACACGATCATCAACTATGGAATGATTCAGGGCGCCCCCAGCTCGGCAATCTTCTTCCAGAATGTCAACACCTCGGCGGCCAGCTCGCCCAACGTCGTAGACAATTTCGGCATCATCCAAGTGATTCAGGGCGGCAGCGTGAATCCGATTACAGGCGGCCAGGCCGTCGGCAGTTATGGCAATGTCGGCATCGACTTCATCAACGAACCGGGCGCCAAGGTCATCGGCAATCTCGACCTTCAAGGCGGCGACGACCACGTCACCCTTAACCCGCTTTCCCGGATCACCGGCGATCTGAACGGAGGCGGCGGGAACAATACTCTGACGCTCAACGCGCTCGGCAATTCGTCGGACACATTCACCGGCCAGCTCAAAAACTTTGAGACGCTGAATAAGACCGGCGCCGGCACCTGGACCCTGACGGGCAAGATCGGAAAAAACACGGCTGCAGCGCCCCTGGCGGTGAATGTCATCGGCGGCACACTGGTGCTGATCGGCGACAACGCGACGTTCGACGGCAGCATCGTGATCAATCCCGGCAGCAGCGCGGCCACGCCCGGACCCGATCCGACCGCCACGCTGGAGGCCCGGGCCCAGAGCCTGCCGCCGCGGATCACCGACCATGGCGTTCTGCTGGTGAACCAGGAATCGTCGGATGGCATCCAGCCGGCCGATGGCACCTATGCCGGCGTCGTCCAGGGGACCGGCGTGCTCACCAAGATCGGCGCCGGCACGCTTACGTTGACCGGCGTTAACACGTACAGCGGCGGCACCAACCTGAATGTCGGCGCGATTGCCGTGGCTGCCGACTCGGCCCTTGGTGCCCCGACCGGACCGCTGACGTTCAACGGTGGGACGCTGCAACTGCTGAGTAGCTTTGACCTCGCGGCCACCCGCCCGATCGTGCTGAACGGTCCCAGCGCCGGCCTCGCCGGCGGCGGCACGATCGACACCAACGGATTCCACACGACGATCGCGCAGTCCATCAGCGGCGCGGGCGGGCTGACCAAGGCGGGTAGCGGGGTCCTCACGCTGACAGCCGCCAACAGCTACAGCGGCGACACGACAATCACCGGCGGCACGCTGCAGCTTGGCAATGGCGGCACCACGGGCAGCATCGTTGGGCATGTCGCGGACAACGGCATTCTGGCATTCAGCCGCAGCGACGTGGTGGCCTTCCCAGGCGTAATTTCCGGCACCGGTGGCGTGGCGCAGATCGGCGCCGGCACGCTGACGTTGACCGGCGTGAACACGTACAGCGGCGGCACTAACGTGAATGTCGGCACGATTGCGTTGGCTGCCGACTCGGCGCTGGGCGCGCCCACCGGACCGCTGACGTTCAACGGCGGAACGCTGCAACTGCTCGACAGTTTCGATCTGGCGGCCACCCGCCCGATCATCCTCAATGGCCCGAGCGCCGGTCTCGCTGGGGGCGGCACGATCGACACCAACGGCTTCCACACGACGATCGCGCAGTCCATCAGCGGGGCGGGCGGGCTGACCAAGGCGGGTAGCGGGGTCCTCACGCTGACAGCCGCCAACAGCTACGCTGGCGGCACGACGATCACCGGCGGGACTCTGCAGCTCGGCAATGGCGGAACCACGGGCAGCATCGTTGGCGATGTCGCGGATAACGGGATTCTGGCGTTCAAACGCACCGACGTCGTGACCTTCCCAGGCGTGATTTCCGGCACTGGTGGCGTGGCGCAGATCGGAACCGGCACGACCGTCCTGAACGCCAACAATCCCTATACCGGGCCGACCGCCGTTGCCGCCGGCACCCTGGCGGTCGGCGACCCGGCCCACAGCACGGCCGCCTTGTCCGGCGGCGGTGCCGTGGCTGTGGCGCCCCGAGCAACGCTGGGTGGCTACGGCAGCGTCGCCGGGTTTGTCGTCAACACCGGCACGATTGCGGTGGGCAGCGCCCTGCCCGCGTTCGCCGGCGGCCCGGCCGGCACATTCACGATCGGCGCCGGCCTGCTGAACGCCGGAGGCGTGAACCTGGCGGGCACCAGCGTCGGCAATACGCTCGCCGTGGGCGGCAATTACGCGAGCCCGGGTGGGACGCTCACGCTCAACACCGTGTTGAACGCCGGCGGGCCGCTCGCGAGACAGTTCACCGACCGGCTGCTGATCAGCGGCAATGCGATCGGCAGCACGCCGGTCCTCATCAACGCCTTCGGCCGCGGCGCCCGTACCGGCAATGGCGTGCCCGACGCGATCGACGGCATCTCTGTCGTCCAGGTAGCGGGAGCGTCCTCCCCCGGTGCTTTCACTCTGCCGGGCGGCTTCGTGGATGGCGGCACGCCGTTCCAGTATCACCTGTATGCGTACGGCCCCGGTTCACCGAACGGCCCGGCGGCGGCCAGCCAGAGTCTGGTCGGCAACGGGGGGAACCAGTGGGACTACCGGCTGCAGACCGCCTATGTGACGCCCGAGGGACCGGTGCCGCCGGAGCCCGTGCCACCCGGCGGCGGCGACCCCCCGCTTCCGCCAAATGCGCGGCCTGAAGTCGCGCCGCAGGTGCCGGCCTACGTCACGACGCCGACTGCACTGTTCAACGCCGGGTTCCAGGACATCGACAGCCTGCACCGCCGGCTGGGCGAGATCCGCGACGACCAGCAACTCGGCCTTGATCCGCAGGGCGAGGCGTTTGTTCGGGTGTACGGCACCCGACTCAACTACACCACGAACCGCAGTTTTACTGGTTTCGGCGTCGATTCCTCTCAGGACTATGCAGCGACGCAGTTCGGCGGCAACCGGATCGCCGTGAACAACGATAGTGGCACGTTGCGGGTTGGCCTGGCGGGGACGCTCGGCCGGCTGTGGTTCCAGCCGAGCGCGGTGGACGGCGCCAGCAAGGGGCTGTTCAACTCGGAGACCCTGGCCGGCCTGATCACCTGGCAGTCGCGGGCCGGCTGGTATGTCGACGCGATTGTGTCGGGTGGCATGTTCGACGGAACGGTCTCGACCCCGAATGCGGGTGAGACCACCGGCATGAACGGCACCTCGTTGGCTGGCTCGATCGAGGCCGGCTACCCGATCGCGCTCGGATGGCAGGCGCTGACGGTCGAGCCGCAGGTGCAGTTTGTCTATCAGCGCCTGAATTTCGCGCAACGGACGGACGTGTCAGGGATCGCTGTCGATCTGGGCAACCCGAGCGAAGGGGTGTTCCGTGGCGGCGCGCGGCTGATCCGGCAGTTCGCCGACGCGGATGGCATGTTGTTCACGCCGTATTTGAAGGCCAACGTGCTGCAGGGGATTGGCGGCGGCGATCCGGTGCACCTCAGCGGCTATTCGCTTCCCACCGGGGTGTTCGGGACTGCCTTGCAGGTCGGCGGCGGGGTCACCGGGACACTTACGCGCAACCTGTCGGTGTATGGCGACGTGGCGTGGCAGCAGAATGTGGGAGGTGGCGGCGGGTCACGCGGCTGGGCGTTCAATGGCGGGCTGCGCTATGTGTTCGGGGCACCGGCGGCGGCGGCCTCCGGCGCTGCGGCGGCTCCGGCGCCGGCGGCGGCGCGCAGTTACCTGGTGTTCTTCGACTGGGACCGCGCCGAGCTGACCGATCGGGCGCGGCAGGTCGTAGCGGAGGCTGCGGCGGCATCTGGCCGGGTACAGCTAACGCGCATTCTGGTGAACGGCTACACCGACACGTCTGGAACGCCGCACTACAACCAGGGCTTGTCGGTGCGCCGGGCCGAGGCGGTGGCGGCGGAACTGGTGCGTGATGGCGTGCCCCGCAGCGCAATATCGGTCCGGGGCTTCGGCGAGACGCGGCTTCTGGTTCCCACGGGCGCGAACGTGCGAGAGCCGCAAAACCGCCGTGTGGAGATCGTGCTGCCATAAACCCGGCTGATTCGTCGCCCCGCGCATCCATTGCTAAACCGGACCGTGTTAGCGGCGGATTGCGAACTTTGGTGTGGTAATTACTCACCCCCCGACCGTCGCGTTCACCCAGGCCGCATCACCGGCACGCCGGCCAGCGCCGCCTGCAGAGCCTCAGTAAGCGTAAGCTGATGGCCGCCTACCGCGTTGGCGGTCTGGGAGGTTAGGTTGGGTCCGGCCCGGCAAGAGCGGGCTAATGTCCATGATCTGATTAAGTGGACATTATCTCTGCTGGCAAGCGGGA
>Ga0302202_10006258_pt1 | contig 11876 bp, 6 predicted proteins | sample II_Bog_N3_3_FD_194579 | JGI IMG/M metagenome (GOLD analysis project Ga0302202, IMG submission 194579) | Peat permafrost microbial communities from Stordalen Mire near Abisko, Sweden - II_Bog_N3_3 | ecosystem: Environmental > Terrestrial > Soil > Wetlands > Peat | place: Sweden: Abisko, Stordalen... | reverse complement strand
GGCCTCGCCGCTGATCACCGGGCCGTCATCGTCGGTGTTGGGTACTTCGTCGGGGATGACGAACATGTTTTCGCGATATTTGCCCCAGTGGCCCGATGCTTCCCACTGGCGCGCGTCCATCACTTGCGGGGTTTTCACCTCGCGATAGCCCGCGCCATCGATGGCGCGGCGCATATAGGCCTCCAGCTCGCGCCAGATGCGATAGCCTTTGGGGTGCCAGAACACCGAACCGTGCGCTTCGGATTGCAGATGGAACAAGTCCATTTCCGCGCCCAGCTTGCGATGGTCGCGCTTGGCGGCCTCTTCCAGGCGGGTCAGATGCGCATCGAGCTGCTTTTTGGTCAGCCAGCCGGTGCCATAGATGCGGCTGAGCATCGCGTTGCTCTGGTCGCCGCGCCAATAGGCGCCCGACACCCGCGTCAGCTTGAACGCGGCCGGGTCCAGCTTGCCGGTAGAGGCCAGATGCGGTCCCCGGCACATGTCGAACCAGTCATCGCCCGACCAATAGACCGTCAGCTCTTCGCCTTCGGGCAGTTCGGCGGCCCACTGCGCCTTGAAGCTTTCGCCAGAGGCCTGCCAGCGCGCGATCAGGTCGGCGCGCGCCCACACTTCGCGCCGCAGGGGTTTGTCGGCGGCGATGATCTCGCGCATTTTCGCCTCGATCGCGGGCAGGTCGTCCTCGGTAAACGGGCGATCCTTGGGCGCGAAATCGTAATAGAACCCGTCGTCGGTCGACGGGCCGAACGTGATCTGCGTGCCGGGAAACAGCGCCTGCACCGCCTCGGCCAGCACGTGGGCAAAATCGTGGCGCACCAGTTCGAGCGCATCGGCTTCATCGCGCGCGGTCACCAGCGCCAGGCGCGCATCGTGTTCGAGCGGGCGGGTGATGTCGAACAATTCGCCATCGACGCGCGCGCCGATCGCCGCCTTGGCCAGCCCCGGCCCGATCGCTGCCGCAATCTGTGCCGGGGTGGTGCCGGGCGCGACCTGACGCGCGGAACCATCGGGCAGCGTGATCGTAAGCAATTCGGACATGAGACCATAACACCAAACGTTGCGGGAAGCCGCCGCTTTGGCAGAAACCGCCCCGTTTCGAAAGGGGGCATACCAAGCTGCACTGACGTACAGTCAGACCTCCCGCCGCGCGATCCAGTCGGCCAGCACCCACCCGGCGATCAGGCACACGAACGGCATCGCCGGATAATGGAACCGCGATTGCCCCGAAAACGCGATCGCGATCGCGGTGGGGAACAGCGCCACGACATACGGCACCAGCCACCAGTCGATGCGGCGCCGCGCGATGCGCCATGGCGCCACGGCAAACGCCGCCAGCAACAGCCAGTACCACACCTGGTTGACCGCCCGCAGCACCAGGAACGCGCGGGGGGCTGCAGCAAAGGCCCATGATCCGGTCTCATAGGCCCATTGCCCTTCGCCGTCGGGGCCCCACAAGTGCCAGACTTTCAGCGGCGCCAGCGCGGCAAAGCGTGCCGGATGCGCCGCGATCCAGCCCGTGCCAAGCTGGCGCGCGCGGGTGTCATAGGCGATTTCGTCGCGGTCTTTCAGCGCGTCGATCGAGCGGACTAGCGGATCGTCGGGTGTATAGCCGCCGCGCGCGCTGTCGTTGTTGCCGGTCAGCAGCGTGATCCCGCCGTTGGTCGAAACCGTCACCCACGCGCCCAGTTCGCGGTGGTTGCGCAAAGTCCAGGGCGCGATCACCAGCGCGGCGGCCAGCAACAGCACCAGCCCGCGCCCCGCCACGCCCGGCAGGCGCCGCCAGACATCGCCGGTGCGCCACAGCATCACCGCAAGGATCGCGGGCACGATCACCAGCGTCTGCGCCTTGACCAGCGTGGCCAGCCCGAACACCAGCCCCGCCACGACCACCGCGGCCCATCCGCGCCGCGTGGTCAACAGCCAGATCCCGCCCATCAACAGCGCGGTATACGCCGTTTCGGTCAGCGCCAGCGGCACATAGAGCATGGCGTTGGGATAGATCGCCCAGGCCAGCAGCGCGCCGCGTGCGGCCAGTTCTGACCCGCTCCAGCGCCGGGCCAGATCGAGCAGCAGCCACCCGGTCAGCGCCGAGGCCAGCCAGTTGACCGCGCCCACCGTCCAGATCGACACCCCGCCGACGCGAAACGCCAGTGACAGCAGCCAGGGCCAGCCCACCGGCCAGAACGCGGTCGGTTGCCCGTGATTGCCCAGATAGCCAAGGCCATGGGACAGCATCGTCGCGCGGCTGTAATACCAGTCGGCGTCCGACGTTGGCGTCACCGCGCAGGCGATCAGCCCGCCGCGCAGCACCAGCGCGAGCGCGAACAGCACCGGCAGCGCGTGGCGGTGCAGCAACAGCCGGGCAATCAGGGTGGACAGGCGGTCGAACATGGGTGCACACGATATCCGTGGCGGGTTAATATGGGATAAGTCCCTTTCCGCCGCCGGTTTGCGGGATTACCACGCGTGGCCATGATCAACCCCGAACCAGCCGCGCCGATGGCCCGCTTCACCCTGCCCGACGGGCGGCGCATCGCCCATGTCCATACGCCCGGTCAGGGGCCGACACTGGTGTTCCTGCCCGGCTATCGCTCGGACATGGGCGGCAGTAAGGCGCAGGCGCTGCAGGCCTGGGCGCGGGCGCGCGGGGCGGGGTGTTTGCTGTTCGATTACACCGGGTGCGGGCAGAGCGATGGCGACTTTGCCGATGGCACGCTGTCGCGTTGGTGCGATGAACTTGTCGCGCTGATCGACCATTGCGTGGCGGGGCGGGTGGTGCTGATCGGGTCGAGCATGGGCGGCTGGCTGATGCTGCTGGTGGCCGAACGGCTGGGCGCGCGGGTGGCCGGGCTGGTCGGCATCGCGGCGGCGCCCGATTTCACCGACTGGGGCATCGATGATGCGGACCGGGCGCGGCTGGCCGCGGGGCAGGTGGTGCTGGAAGACAATCCCTATGGTCCCGACCCGACCCCGACGTATCCCGGATTCTGGGCCGATGGCCAGGCGCAGCGCAAGCTCGATGCGCCGATCGCCTTTGCCGGGCCGGTGCGGCTGGTGCATGGGCAGGCCGATCCCGATGTGCCCTGGCAGATCGCCTTGCGGCTGGGTCAGGCGCTTTGTTCAGCCGATGTGCAGACAGTGCTGATCAAGGACGGCGATCATCGTCTGTCGCGCCGCGCCGACATCGCGTTCGTGCTGGCCACGCTGGCAGAGCTGTTGCAGGGAATTGCCGAATCATGAGCCTGTTGCTGACCTTTGCCATGCTGATGCAGGTCGGGGCCGACCCGCATGTCTATCCGCAGGCGCCGCTGCCATCGATCACCCCGCGCCGCGATGTGGTGACCAAACCGGTGCCGCCCGCCGACCCGATGGCCGAATGTCTGGCGCGTGGGCGCGACGATATCGATGCCGGGCTGGCCTATGCGCACGACTGGTTGGCCAAGGCGCCCACGCCCGAGGCGCGCGCGCAGCCCAACGAATGCCTGGGCCTGCTGATGACCGACGATGGCGATTTTGGCGGCGCCGAAGTGGCATTTGCCGCCGCCGTCGATGCGATTCCTGCCACCGATGCGGTTGGCGCGGTGCCGCTGATGGCGATGGCGGGCAATGCCGCGCTGGCCAATGGTGACAACGCGCGCGCGATCGACTGGTTCGACCGGGCGCTGGCGGTGGGCGGCTATGACGATCATGCCGGGCGTGGCTCCATCCTGGCCGACCGTGCCCGCGCGCTGGTGGCGCTGGGCCGCACCGCCGAGGCCGGTGCGGCACTGACCCAGGCCCGCGCCGAAGCGCCGGGCGATGCAGGGGTGTTTCTGCTGTCGGCGACGCTCGCCCGGCGCGAACATCAGCTTGGCGTGGCGCAAGGCCTGATCGAGACCGCCGCTACGCTCAACCCGCGCGATCCGGCGATCGGGCTGGAGGCGGGCGTGATCGCGGTGCTGTCGGGGCACGACGCCGCCGCGCGCCGATCGTGGGATTCGGTCGTCGCCGCCGCGCCCGACAGCGCAGAGGCCAAGACCGCGCGCGGATATCTGGCGCAACTTGGCCCGGCAACGCCTGCGCCCCTTGATCCTCCCGCGCCGCGCCCCACATCACCCGGACATCCCTGAGGATTTTGCGTCATGAAGTTGTCCGTGCTCGATCTGGTCCCCGTGGTCGAAGGCGGTACGATCAGTCGCGCCATGGCCGATGCCGCGCTGTTGGCGCAATGTGCCGAAGCGGCCGGGTATCATCGCTACTGGATCGCTGAACACCACGGCATGACCGGGATCGCGGGCGGCGCAACGGCGGTGGTGTTGGCGCACGTCGGCGATGCCACGCGCACCATCCGCATCGGTGCGGGCGGGATCATGCTGCCCAACCACAACCCGCTGGTGATTGCCGAACAGTTCGGCACGCTCGATGCGCTGTTTCCCGGGCGGGTCGATCTGGGGCTGGGTCGCGCGCCCGGTGCCGATCAGCGCATCGTGCGCGCGCTGCGCAAGGATGTGAACCGTTCGGCCGAAGATTTTCCCAACGACGTGGTCGAATTGCAGGCGCAGTTTGCCGGCGATCCGCGCCTGCCGTTGCAGGCCAATCCCGGTCTTGGCGCGCAGCCCGAGCTGTGGATTCTGGGGTCGAGCCTGTTCGGCGCGCAACTGGCCGCCTTGCTGGGCCTGCCTTATGCCTTTGCCTCGCACTTTGCGCCCGATCATCTCGATGCCGCACTGGCGCTCTATCGCGAAAAGTTCCAGCCTTCGGCCACGCTCGATGCGCCGCATGTGATGGCGGCGATCAACGTGCTGGCCGCCAACAGCGATGACGAGGCGGTGCTGCTGGCCAGTTCGATGGATCAGTCTTTCGTGCGGCTGCGCACCGGCAGTCCCGGGCGGCTGCCACCACCGGTGCCCGGCTATCGCGACAGCCTGCCCGACAGCGCCCGCGCGATGCTCGACCATATGCGCCAGGTTTCCGCGATCGGTTCGCCGCGCACCGTGGCCGAACGGATCGATGCGTTCCGCCAGCGCACGCAGGCGGACGAGCTGATTGTGTCGGGCGCAACGTTCGATCCCGCGCATCGCCGCCGCAGCCTGGAGCTGACGATGGCCGCCGTGCGCGACCTGGTCGCTTGAAACACCGTCACTTGCAGCAACGTGCCATGAAACAATTATGGCCGGATAGGCAAAGCCACTGGCGTTGGCCTGCCATCACAGGTTAATTTGCGCGGGTTAAGAGACCGGCGATCGCCAAGGGGTTGCCTGCGCGACACGGTGCGTTTAGCTTTGTACGAATCATGCGCAGTTATAAAATATAATTATACGTTCCTGTAATCATCGCAGGCCTGCGCGGGAAGGAACCCTATGTCAACGCTGTCTGATACCGTCTTGTCCGGCACCGCGCTCGAAGCGAGCCTGGCCGGGCGTTTTGCCGATTCGCTGCTGCCCTCCGACGCGGTCGATTTCGATCCCGCGCGGCTGGCCGAAGCCGCCCGCTTTACCATGCGCGCGGCCGCCCGGCGCAAGGGCGCCGATCCGTCGCTGGCGATCGAGAGCGTCGCCGGAACGGGCGCTTCCCCACGTTTCCTGCGCATCGCGGTGGTCAATGACGACATGCCGTTTCTGGTCGATTCGGTCTGTGCCACGGTTACCCAGCATGGTCTGGCGATCGATCGCCTGGTGCATCCGGTGGTGGCGGTGCGGCGTGCAGCCGACGGCCGGTTGGTGGCGCTGCCCGAGGGCGAGGCGATCGGCGAACTGCGCGAATCGATCATCTATCTGGAAACCGAACGCGTCGATGCGCGCACCCGCCGCGCGCTGGTCGAGGCGCTGCATCGCACGCTCGGTGATGTCCATGCCGCCGTCGCCGACTGGCCGCGCATGCAGGCGGCCATGCTCGAAGACGCGCGCACGCTGGCCGATGCCGAAGCGGCGGCGCTGATGCGCTGGCTGGCCGATGGCATGTTGACCCAACTGGGCCGCGTGGTGCGTCACCGCGACGGTCGGATCGAGGATGCTCTGGGCATTTGCCGTGCCAGCCCGACACCGCTGCTCAGCAAGGGGTCGTACGACCGCGCCTTTGCCTATTTCGACCATGCCGGGGAAACCGGCCTGCCCGCGCGCACGCCGCTGGTGGTCAAGGCCAACCGCACATCGCGCGTGCACCGCGCCGTGCCGCTCGATCTGTTCATCGTGCCGGTGTCCGAAAAAGGACGGATCGTCGCGCTGTCGGTCCATGCCGGGGTGTGGACCAGCGGTGCGCTGTCCGCCGCGCCCGATCGCGTGCCGCTGATGCGCAGCCAGTTGGAGGATCTCAGCAGTCGGCTGGGCGTGTCGCCGCAAAGCCATGCTGGCAAGGCGCTGGTCCATGCGCTCACTGCGCTGCCGCACGATCTGCTGATCAGCTTTGCCGACGATGATCTCGAACGCATTGCCACCACCATGATGAGCCTGGTCGATCGGCCGCGCCCGCGCCTGGAACTCGTCCCGGCGATGCTGCGGCGCCATCTCTATGCCTTTGTGTGGTTGCCGCGCGATGCGCAATCGACCGAAGTGCGCGAACGCGTGCGCGCGATGCTGGAAAACGCGATCGGCGCGCAAGTGATCGACTGGAGCCTGCAAGTCGATGCCAACGCGCTGGCGATCAACCGCTTTGTGCTCGATATCCGCGAAGGCAGCCTGGAGCCCGATGCCGTCGCGCTCGATCATGCGTTGCAGGCGATGGTGCGCGGCTGGGAAACCGCAGTCGAAGCCGAACTCGCCCGGTCCGAAGATCCCTCGCGCGCGGCGGCGATCGCCGGGCGTTATGCCGATGCCTTTCCGGTCGGCTATCGCCACGCCTATGGCCCGGTCGAGGCGGCGGACGATATCCGCGCGCTGCGCGTGCTGCATGCCCCCGACGCACCGCGCCGCGCGGCGCGGTTGCACCGGCTGGGCGCCGAAGAAGACGTACGGCTGAAACTCTATCAGCGCGATGGCGCAATCGTGCTGTCGGATGCGGTGCCGGTGCTGGAAAACTTTGGCTTCAAGGTGCTGCAGGAAGTCCCGACCGCGCTGGCGAACGGCAAGCTGGGCTATATTCATGATTTCCTGGTCACTTTGCCCGGCGATGGCGAAGTCGACAGCCTGCTTGCGCGCAAGGCCGAGATCGAGGAGGCGCTGGCCGCCGTGCTCAACGGCAGCGCTGAAAACGACGGTTTCAACCGGCTGATCACCACGGTCGGGCTGGTGCCGCACCAGGCCAACTGGTTGCGTGCATGGTATCGCTATTTGCGCCAGACCGGGGTGACCGTCGATCTGGCCGGCGCGGTGGCCACGCTGCGCCGCGCGGGCGATGTGACGCGCGCGCTGATCGCGCTGTTTGTCGCGCGCCACGATCCGGCCTTTGATGGCGACCGCGAGGCCGGCGCCGAAGCGGCCGAGGCAGCGATTCGCGCAGGGCTGGCCAATGTGCCCGCGATCAGCGACGACCGGTTGCTGCGCGCGTTCCATGCCGCAGTGGCGGCAATTTTGCGCACCAATGCGTTTGCTCCGGCGGGGCACGAGGCGCTGGCGTTCAAGATCGATTCGGCGGCGGTACCCGGCCTGCCGCGCCCGGTGCCGTGGCGCGAGATCTTTGTCTATTCGGCGCGGGTCGAAGGCATCCATCTGCGCGCCGGGGCGATTGCGCGCGGCGGTTTGCGCTGGTCCGACCGGCGCGACGATTTCCGCACCGAAGTGCTGGGGTTGATGAAGGCGCAGCGCGTCAAGAACGCGGTGATCGTGCCGACCGGGGCCAAAGGCGGGTTCTATCCCAAGCACCTGCCCGATCCGGTGCGCGATCGCGACGGCTGGCTGGCCGAAGGGCGCGGCAGTTACCAGGTGTTCATCCGCGCGCTGTTGTCGTTGACCGACAATCTGGTCGCGGGTGACGTGGTGCATCCCGCCGATGTCGTAGTCCACGATGGCGAAGATCCCTATTTCGTGGTGGCCGCCGATAAGGGCACCGCGACATTTTCCGACATCGCCAACGCCATTGCCGAAGAACACGGCTTCTGGCTCGACGATGCTTTCGCCAGCGGCGGGTCGAAGGGCTATGACCACAAGGCGATGGGCATCACCGCGCGGGGCGCGTGGATTTCGGTGCAGCGCCATTTCCGCGAACTGGGCGTCGATGTGCAGACCGACCCGGTGCGGGTGATCGGCGTGGGCGACATGTCGGGCGACGTGTTCGGCAACGGCATGCTGCTCAGCCGGTCGATCCGGCTGGTGGCGGCGTTTGACCATCGCCACATCTTCCTCGACCCCGATCCCGATCCGGCGCTGTCGTGGGCCGAACGCGCGCGGTTGTTTGCGCTGCCGCGGTCAAGCTGGGACGATTATGACCGCAGCCTGATCTCCGCAGGCGGCGGGATCTATCCACGCAGCCTCAAGGCGATCCCGCTGTCCGAACAGGTGCGCGCGCTGCTGGGCCTGCCGGTGTCGGAAATCGACCCCGAATCGCTGATTTCGACGATCCTCGAAGCGCAAGTCGATTTGCTGTGGTTTGGCGGCATCGGCACTTATGTGCGCGCCAGCCAGGAAAACAACGTGACGGTGGGCGACCCCGCCAACGACACGGTGCGTGTCCCTGCCACGGCGGTGCGCGCGCGGGTGGTTGGCGAAGGTGCCAATCTGGGCATGACCCAGGCCGCGCGGATCGAGTTTTCGACCCATGGCGGGCGCGTCAACACCGATTTCATCGACAATTCGGCCGGGGTCGATTGCTCGGACAACGAAGTCAACATCAAGATCGCGCTGGCTGCGGCCAAGCGGTCGGGGCGGCTGGATGAAGCAGCGCGCGTGCGTCTGCTGGTCGAGATGACCGACGCCGTGTCCGATCTGGTGCTGGCCGACAACCGGTTGCAGGCGCTGGCGCTGTCGGTGACCGAGCGCGGCGGCGCGGCGGTGGTGCCCGCGCTGTCGCGGCTGATCGACGTGCTCGAAGATGCGGGCGAACTCGATCGCGCCAACGAAGGCCTGGCCGAACCCGAAGACTATGCCCGCCGCGCGGCCTCGGGCCATGGCTTTACGCGGCCCGAACTGGCGGTGATCCTGTCGACTGCCAAGCTGGCCTTGCAGCGCGCGCTGGAAGACAGCGAAGTGGTCGACGATGCTGTGCTGGAAAGCGAGCTGGTCGCGGCATTTCCGCCCGCGATGCACGAAGCGTTCGAAACCGAGATCGTCCACCACCGCCTGCGCCGCGAAATCATCGCGACCAAGCTGTCGAACCGGATCATCAACCGGCTGGGTGCGGTGCATCTGTTCGAACTGGTCGAAGAAGAAGGGTGCAGCCTGGCGCAAGTCGCGGCGGCATTTGTCGCCGCCGAACGCCTGCTCGATTGCACCACCACCTGGGACATGCTCGACCGGGCGGAGATGGCCGAAGACGCGCGGCTGGCGATGTATGATCGCACCGCGCGGGCGCTGCGCGGCCATATCGCCGACGTGCTGCGCGCCGGGCGTGGCACCCAGCGGATCGACGATCTGATCGAGGATCTGGCGGGCGGGGTCGGGTTGCTGTCGCACACCGCCGCCGAACTGTTGCGCGGCGAGGCGCAGGCCGAAGGGCGCCGTCTGGCCGCCGACCTGGCCGCAGCGGGCATCCCGGGTGATATCGCCGCGCGGGTGGTCCATCTCTATGACATGGATGGCGCGATCGGCCTTGCGCATCTGGCGGCCGAACGGCAAGTCGATGCAACCGCGCTGACCGGCGCCTTTGCCGATCTGGGCCAGGCGTTGGGGCTCGACTGGGCGCAGCAGGCGGCCAGCCGTGCCTCACCCTCCGATCCGTGGGAACGCCTGCTGGTGGCGGGTCTGGCGCGCGATTTCCAGCAGATGCGGCTGGAATTCCTGGCGCGCGCGGGACAGGCCGACCCGGCCACGCACACCGCGACCTGGTTGACCACGCATGCCGGGCCGGTGGCGCAATTCCGTGCCTTGATTGCCCGGGCGCAGGCCAGCGGTGCGGCGGCCCCGGCGATGCTGGCACAACTGGCCGGGCAGGCGCGCACGTTATTGATGCGATAATACTTGCCGATCGCGGACATTTTTGGTCGCGATCGGTTGACGCGCCGCAGCTTTTGTCCAAATCCGGCAATCCGGGTTTGGGCAAAAGGCGTGTGCAATGGCAGATGTGGTAATCGTTGGGGCCGGACATGGTGGGGCGCAAGTCGCGATCGCGCTGCGCCAGAACCAGTTCGCCGGATCGATCCGGGTGATCGGGCGCGAGCCGGAATTTCCCTACGAACGCCCGCCGCTGTCCAAGGAATATCTCGCCCGCGACAAGACGTTTGACCGCATCATGATTCGCCCGGCGGCGTTCTGGGCGGACAAAGCGATTGATTTCACGCTGGGCAGCGAAGTTGTCGCGGTCGATCCGGTGGCGCAGACGGTGACCACCGATTCAGGCGAGACCATCGCCTATGGCGCATTGGTCTGGGCGACCGGGGGCGATCCGCGCCGCCTGACGCTCGACGGGCATGATCTGGCCGGAGTGCATGCGGTGCGCACGCGTGCCGATGCCGACCGGCTGATGGCCGAACTCGACGCCGGGGCGAACCGGGCGGTGGTGATCGGTGGCGGCTATATCGGGCTCGAAGCCGCCGCTGTGCTGACCAAGTTCGGGGTGCATGTGACTTTGCTCGAAGCGCTGCCGCGCGTGCTGGCGCGCGTGGCGGGCGAGGCGCTGTCGGCCTTCTATGAAGCCGAACACCGCGCGCATGGCGTCGATCTGCGCACCAATGTGGCGGTGGCCGCGCTTGAAGGCGCCGGTGACAAAGTGACCGGGGTGCGGCTGGCCGATGGCGAAGTGCTGCCGGCCGACATCGTCATCGTCGGGATCGGCATCATCCCCGCCATTGCGCCGCTGCTGGCCGCCGGTGCCAAAGGTGGCAACGGTATCGAGGTCGATGATCTGTGCCGCACCAGTCTGCCCAATGTCTATGCCATCGGCGACTGCGCCGCGCATGCCAACAGCTATGCCGACGGCGCCACGATCCGCCTCGAATCGGTGCAGAACGCCAACGATCAGGGCACTTGCGTGGCGCGGGCGATCACCGGCAACCCGGTGCCCTACAAGGCGGTGCCGTGGTTCTGGTCCAACCAGTATGACTTGCGCCTGCAGACCGTCGGCCTGTCGATCGGCCACGATGCCACCGTCACGCGCGGCGATCCGGCGGCACGCAGCTTTTCGGTGATCTACCTCAAACAGGGCCGCGTGATCGCGCTCGACTGTGTGAACGCGGTCAAGGACTATGTGCAGGGCAAGAAACTGGTCGAAACCGGCGCGGTGATCGCACCCGAACGGTTGGCCGATACCAGCGTCCTCCTCAAGGAACTCGCCTGAATCCTCCCCGGCACGGGGAGGATTTCGCTATGGCACCGGCAGGGCGCTGATCAGGCGGTCGAGCGCCCAGTCGGCGGCATCGGCCACCACCGGGTCGGGATCGTTCAACAGGCGCTGCACCGGCGCAAACAGCGTGGCATCGCCGCAGTTGCCCGCCGCATAGAGGCAATTGCGGACAAACCGGTTGCGCCCGATGCGCTTGATCGGTGATCCCGAAAACAGCGCGCGAAACCCCGCATCGTCGAGCATCAGCAGATCGCCCAGACGCGGCGCGGTCAGTTCGGCGCGCGGCAGGAATGCGCGATTCGCCGCTGCGGCCTGAGCAAACGAATTCCACGGGCACACCGCCAGACAATCGTCGCAGCCATAGATGCGGTTGCCCAGTGCGGCGCGAAATTCGTGGTCGATCGGCCCCTTGTGCTCGATCGTCAGATACGACACGCAACGCCGCGCATCGAGCCGGTAGGGCGCAGGGAACGCCTGGGTGGGGCAGGCGGTCTGGCATGCGGTGCACGATCCGCAGCGATCGGCGTGGGGTG
>Ga0302202_10006257_pt1 | contig 11876 bp, 10 predicted proteins | sample II_Bog_N3_3_FD_194579 | JGI IMG/M metagenome (GOLD analysis project Ga0302202, IMG submission 194579) | Peat permafrost microbial communities from Stordalen Mire near Abisko, Sweden - II_Bog_N3_3 | ecosystem: Environmental > Terrestrial > Soil > Wetlands > Peat | place: Sweden: Abisko... | reverse complement strand
GAGGATCTGGTCGGCGTTGGCGCGGGCATCGGCCAGCATCTTGTCCGATTCGGCCTGGGCGGTGCTGGTGAGCCGGTCGGCGGTGTCTTGAGCCAGACCCAACACCCGAGCGGCTTTGATGGCCTGCTCCTCGTTCATCGTCGACGAAACCGGCGCGGCCACCGTCGCGGCTATCGGGGCCACCGGGGCCGGCTTAACGGGCTCCGGTTCGGGCTCATACACCGGAATGGCCTGGGTGGGCTGAACGGAAGCAGCGGGGGCACTTGCGCCGCCACCGGAGGCCAGCTCGTGGTCCAGCTCCTCGATCCGCTGACGCAGATCGGAGTTCTCCTCGATGAGCCGCGTCAGCTCGTTCTCCACCAAGTCGAGGAAGGCGTCGACCTCGTCTTCGTTGTAACCGCGCTTGCCGATTGGCGGCTTACTGAACGCCACATTGTGGACGTCGGCTGGTGTAAGCGGCATTGTTCGTCCCCTCGAGTTCTTGTCAAACGATCAGGAAAGTGTAGAACGGAGTGGTAGCCATCGCGCAACTGCCGTCCATCCTGTCACACCTGACTCGGCGGTTGCCGATTACTCCAATGAAAAATGAAGAGCGAATTTCAATGAGCAAGACCAAATAAAACCTATTCCTTGGATATTGGAAATCGCGCGGAGCGAACCGACGCCAAACCGTGGCCGAAATGTCGCTCAGCTCTACCCGGATGGCGGAAGCGGTGGGTTACGCCGCGGCGCTGAACGCCAACTGCATACCGATGAACGCGAGCAGCAGCAGAACCATGATCGACAGGTCGAAACGGACCGCGCCGATGGTGAGCTGCGGGATCAGCCGACGCAGCAGCTTCACCGGCGGGTCCGTGATCGACATGATGATCTCGAGGACCACGACGGTGATACCGGTGGGATGCCAGTCGCGGCTGAACGAGCGGATGAATTCAACGACGACCCGAGCGATGAGCAGCAGCCAGAAGATAAACAGCGCAAACCCAAGGATCTGAAAGAACACCACAACTAGAGCCCCGACCTAACCAATGAGGATGCCAATACGCGTCTGTGCGCAGGTCACCCACGCGCGCAGCACTCACCAGCGTACCGACCCGAGGCCGGCCAGTGCGTCTACTGGTAGGCGTAGAAGCCGGTTTCGGCGATCCGGCGACGCTCCTCCGGGGATACGTCGACATCAGCCGGTGACAGCAAGAACACCTTGGTCGCGACCTTGTCGAACGAGCCGCGCAACGCGAAGGCCAGGCCGGCCGCGAAGTCGACCAGCCGTTTTGCGTCGGCGTTGTCCATCGAGACCAGATCCATGATGACGGGGGTGCCGTCCCGGAATCGCTCGCCGATGGTGCGGGCCTCGCTGTAGTCCTTTGGCCGCAACGTGGTGATCTTCGACAGCGGGTGGCCCTCCTCGAACATCATCGCCATCCGGCGCGGATCCATGGCCAGCGCGCCGCGGGTGGAATTGCGCAGCCACGAGCCTAAGCGCGGCCGGGCCATGTCGGGCCGGTCGAACTCACGGCCGCGGAAGTGGGGTTCTTCACCGTAGCCACCGCGATAGCTGCTGGACGGCGGGTAGTCGGCCGGCTCGCCGCGCGGGTCCTCGTAGTCAGGTCCTTCGTAGCGCCCGTATCCGTCATCGAATCGCTGCCGCGGGAATCCGCGTGAGGGAGGGCGGTCGTCGTAGTACTCGTCTTCGTACTCATCCATCGGAGCCATCCCGAAATAGGCCTTGACCTTGTGCAGTGTGCTCATTGCATTGACCCCTTCAAGCCCCTGGAAGTTCTGGTGTCTGTGATGAAGATGTGACTAAAGTGACTATTCAGGGAGACGGTAGCCGTCTAGGACCCAGTAGCGCGGTACCGACACGCACACACGTCGAACCGTGTTTGACGGCCGCTTCGAGGTCGTTGGACATGCCTGCGGAAAGGCCGACCGCATTCGGGTGCGATTCGAGCACCCGCCGGTGCTCGGATTGCAGCCGCCCGAAGGCCGTATCGGCGTCCCAGCCCAGGGGCGGGATGCCCATCAGCCCGACCAGTTCCAGGCTCTGCGCCTCCTCGACCTGCGCGCAAACCCGATCGACCGCCCCGGGCACCAGCATGTCTACGCCGCCGCGCGACACGTCGCCGTCGAGGCTGACCTGCACATACACCCGCAACGGGTGCGCACGATGACCCTCGGCCCGGGCCGCCGTCACCGCGCGGTCGAGCGCGGCCGCCAGCGGCGGGCTGTCGACCGAATGGGCGGTGTGCGCCCAGCGGGCCAACGCGCGGGACTTCTTGCGCTGGATCTGGCCCACCATGTGCCAGTGCAACTCGGAAGCACCCCGCAATCGCGCGAGTTCGGCCATCTTCGCCGACGCTTCCTGCTCTCGTGATTCGCCAACGGACCGACAACCCAATCGACACAAAATCGCGACATCGGTTGCCGGAAAGAATTTTGTAATTGGTAAAAGCTCAATTTCGCCGACATTGCGCGCCGACGCTTGTGCGGCGATCGCAAGTCGCGATCGAACAGCAGCCAACGCGTGCGTCAATTCCGATTCGCGGTCGCGCTGGTTGCCACCGTTTTCAAGGGCCGGCGCTCCTGCCACCACGGCGCTCACTCCATCCAGACGAGCGCGGCCAGGCGCCCGGTCGGGGCACCGCGGCGATGACTGAACAACGACTGATCGGCCACCGTGCAGCGCGGATCGACATCGATCGACGTGACACCCAAATCCCTTAGCTGGCAAGCGATTCCGGATCGAATATCGAGACCGGGAGTGCCGGCCGCAGTGGTGGTACGACTGCCCGGCAATGCGGCCTCGACCTCGTCGGCCATGGCCGCGGGCACCTCGTAGTTGCGACCGCTGACCGCCGGGCCGAGCAGCACCGAGATGTCGCCGACCTGCGCACCAAGGCCCAGCATCGCTTCCACCGCGCGAGTCACCACGCCCCGCTGGGCGCCGACGCGACCGGCATGGACCGCCGCGATCACCCCGGCGCGGTCGTCGGCCATCAACACCGGCACGCAGTCGGCCGTCACCACCGCCAGCGCCAGTCGGGGTGTGCTGGTCACCAACGCGTCGGTGTCGTCGACCGCGCTATCCCGCGGCTCGTCGACTACCTCGACCCGGTCACCGTGCACTTGGTTCATCCACACCACCCGATCAGCCAGACCGATCGCGCCGGCCAGCCGGGCGCGGTTGGCGGCCACCGCGGCCGGGTCGTCACCGACGTGGTCGCCGAGGTTGAAAGTGTCGAACGGTGGCGCCGAGACACCACCCGCTCGGGTGGTGCTGACTCGCCGGACGCGAACGCTCACGTGTCCAGTATCCAGCGCATCCGGAACTGAGCGGCTGGCCTCAGCGGCGCATGAACGGCGGCACGTCGACGTCGTCGTCATCTCCGCCAATGTTCAGCGTCGAGCCGTTGGTGTGCACCGGCACACTGAGGGCATCGACGGGCTCGAACAGCGTCGAGGTGAGCTTGCCGGCCTTGGCCGACTCGATTCTGTGCGCGCCGACTTTCTCCCCGGCAACGCCACCGACGACCGGCTTGCGGCCAGCGCCGCCAGCGTCGAAGCCCGCTGCGATGACCGTGACGCGCACCTCGTCACCCAGCGAATCGTCGATCACGGTGCCGAAAATGATGTTGGCATCCTGATGAGCGGCGTCCTGCACCAGCGAGGCCGCCTCGTTGATCTCGAATAGTCCCAGGTCGCTGCCGCCGGCGATCGACATCAGCACACCCTGTGCGCCTTCCATCGAGGCTTCCAGCAACGGCGAGTTGATGGCGATCTCTGCGGCTTTGAGCGAACGACCCTCACCACGGGCCGAGCCGATACCCATCAATGCCGTGCCGGCACCGGACATGATCCCTTTGACATCGGCGAAGTCGACGTTGATCAGCCCCGGTGTGGTGATCAGGTCGGTGATGCCCTGCACGCCGTTGAGCAGCACCTCGTCGGCGCTGCGGAAGGCATCCATCAGGGATACCGCAGCATCCCCCATCTGCAGCAATCGGTCGTTGGGGATCACGATGAGGGTGTCGCAACTCTCACGCAACGACGCTATGCCGTTTTCGGCCTGAGTGCTGCGACGCTTACCCTCGAACGAGAAAGGCCGGGTAACCACACCGACGGTCAACGCCCCGAGTTTGCGGGCGATGCTGGCCACCACCGGGGCCCCACCGGTGCCGGTACCGCCCCCTTCGCCCGCGGTGACGAACACCATGTCCGACCCGCGCAGCAACTCTTCGATCTCGTCCTTGGCGTCGTCGGCGGCCTTGCGCCCGACTTCCGGGTCTGCGCCCGCGCCCAGGCCGCGAGTGGAATCGCGACCGACGTCCAGCTTGACGTCGGCGTCGCTCATCAACAGCGCCTGCGCGTCGGTGTTGATCGCGATGAACTCGACGCCCTTGAGGCCCTGTTCGATCATCCGGTTGACGGCGTTGACGCCGCCGCCACCGATACCCACAACCTTGATGACGGCTAGGTAATTGTGTGGGGGGGTCATCATTCGTCTTCCTCCCTGGTGGGACCTCGTTTGCGGGGCTCCGTTAGTTGGCTCGGGAACCTGGCAAACCCTCAACCTCAACTACAGGCTTAGAGTTATGTCAGGTAGTTCCTCGCAACCAGAACGGTATGGGTACCGCGCACGCTAGCGGCGCAGGCGCGCCGACACGCGGCGCGCAAATTTTCTCGCTATTTGACGGTCGGCAGATCCGGGCTGGACACGTCGTAGGTGTGTCCGGGCTGGGTCAACAGCGCGCCTAGCTTTTCGGCCTTCTCGTCAGAACGGTCGGTGGTCCCCCAAATCACCACCCTGCCGTCGCCCAGCGTGAGGGTGATCGAGGCCACCGATGGGGCCGCGATTCGGCCCACCTGACTCAACACCTCCGGACGCAGCGCGATGAGTACCTGCAGTACGGCCTTGGTCGCGGGGTCGGTCGGGCCGGGATCCGCGACATCGATATACGGCAGCGCAGGTGGCGGTGGACCGGTCGCGAAGTCGACGCCGTCGCGGTCAAACAGGTGCGGGCCGTCCGGAAAATCCTTGACCACCAGGGGGACTCGCTCGACGATGCTGATCCGCAGCGCTGAAGGGTATTGACGTTGCACCCGCGCGCTGGCTACCCGCCGGATCGCCGCCACCCGCTCGGCGACCTGGCTGGTGTTGATCTGCAGCAGCGGCGTGCCGGGCCGCACCCGCGCCGCGTCGAGGACCTCTTCGCGGGTCACCGCCCCGATGCCGGTGACGACGATCGTGCGCGCCGACATCGCCGGGGTGAAATAGAGCACGAGCGCCAGCGCGACCCCGACGATGGCCACCAGCACTGCCGCGAGCAGCATTCTCAAACCCCGGACAACGCCACGCGCAACGGGTTTGGGCTCGCTGACGATACGGCCGCTGGCCCGCCGCTTGGCCTCCCGGCGGCCTTGCTCGATCGCGGTGGCGCGTTCCTGCGCGGCGCGGCGCTCGGCCCGTTCGCGGCGGGCCCGTCGGCGTGGCCCCTCGAAATCGGCCGGATCCTCAGGGTCGTCTTGCGCGTCGGTGCGAATCGGGACCGTGATCGCAGTGTCCGGGGAATCCTCGGCCGCCTCGGGCTCGGTCATCACGACACCCCCGGGCGCCCGGGGGCGCTGCGGTTGGCCCGCACCCGCAGCGCCGTCACGATCTCCGGCCCCAGCAGGGTCACGTCGCCCGCACCCATTGTGACGATGACATCGCCCGGACCGGCGGCCGCAGCCACCTCCTCGGCGACGGCCGAGAAGTCCGGCAGGTAGCGGACCGGCACGCTCACATTGCCGGCGACGCTGGCCCCGCTGACACCGGCCAGCGGTTGCTCGCGCGCGCCGTAGACGTCCAGGACGAACACCTGGTCGGCGGCATCAAGGGCTTGACCGAACTCGACAGCGAAAGCTTTTGTCCGCGAATATAAATGGGGCTGAAACACCACCAGCAGACGGCCATCGCCGCTTTGCTCGACGACGGTGCGGACGGCCGCCAGGGTCGCGCTGACCTCGGTCGGGTGGTGGGCGTAGTCGTCGAACACCCGCACCTGTGAGTTCGAGGCCCTGCCATCGGCTTTGCTAATTTCCGAGGTCCCCACCAGCTCCAATCGGCGACGAACACCCTCGAACCCGGCCAGCCCGTCCAGCACATCATCGACCGGGGCGCCGATCTCGATGGCCGCCAGCAGCGCGCCCAGCGCATTGAGCGCCATATGCCGTCCGGGCACCGACAGTCGCATCACGCGCGGGTGAACCACTGGGTCCAGTTCCGAAGCCAACTGGATGTGCGCGACCGCCTCGGTGCCCTGTTGCTCCCAGGACAGCAGCGTGCCGGCCAGTGCCTCTTTGCCGGCATGTTCCGAGCCTTCGAGGGAGCCGTATCGCAGTACCCGGATTCCCAGCTCGGCGGTGCGCTGGGCCAACGCCGCCGCTCCGGGATCGTCGGCACAGACCACCAACGCTCCGCCGGGGGCGAGTCGCTCCATGAATGAGTCGAACACCCCGATATAGGCATCGAGGCTGCCGTAGAAGTCCAGGTGATCGGACTCGATGTTGGTGACCACGACGACGTCGGGCGTGTATTCCAGCAGGGAGCCGTCGCTTTCGTCGGCCTCGGCGACAAAGCAGTCGCCGCTGCCGTGGTGCGCGTTGGTGCCGGCCTCGCCCAGCTCGCCGCCGACCGCGAAGGACGGGTCGCGACCGCAGTGCTGCAGGGCCACGATCAGCATCGATGTGGTCGTGGTCTTGCCATGTGTGCCGGTGACCATCAGCGTGGTGCGCCCGTCCATCAGCCTGGCCAGCACGGAGGGCCGCAGCACCACCGGAATCCCGCGACGCCGGGCTTCGACGAGTTCGGGGTTGGTCTTGGGGATAGCGGCATGGGTGGTGATGACCGCGGTGACACCACCCTCGAGCAGATCGAGCCACGATGCGTCGTGCCCGATGCGTATCTGCGCCCCTCGGGCCCGCAGCGCATGCAGGCCGCGCGATTCCTTGGCGTCCGACCCGGATACCAGTGCGCCACGGTCGAGCAGGATGCGGGCCACTCCCGACATCCCGGCTCCCCCGATGCCCACCATGTGCACCCGCCGCAGCTCGGGTGGCAGCTCCTGGGCGGTCACCGTGGGCCCCCGGCCAGGTCCAGCGCCGCCTGGGCGACTTTGTAGGCCGCATCTCGATGCCCCACCCGAGCCGCGGCCGCCGTCATCGCCGCCAACCGGGGTGGGTCGGTGAGCAGCGCGGCCACCTGCTGGGCGACCAGGCCCGGTGTCAGCGCCGCGTCGGCGACCAGCATGCCGCCACCGCCGTTGACCACAGGCAGCGCATTGAGCCGCTGCTCGCCGTTGCCGATCGGCAGCGGGACATAGATGGCCGGCAGGCCGACGGCAGACACTTCGGCGACCGTCATCGCTCCGGACCGGCAGATCACCAGGTCGGCGGCGGCGTAGGCCAGGTCCATCCGGTCCAGGTAAGGCACCGCCACGTACGGCGGCTCACCCGGCTCGGGGGTGCGCAGCTCGAGGGTGTTCTTGGGTCCGTGGGCGTGCAGTACGGCCACACCGGCGGCGGCCAAGTCGGCGGCCGCACCCGAGACGGCGCGGTTGAGTGCGACCGCACCCTGCGAACCGCCGAACACCAGCAACACCCGCGCGTCGTCGGCGAAACCGAAGTGCGCCCGCGCTTCGGCCCGCAACGCCGCGCGGTCCAGCGCGGTGATAGCCGCCCGGACCGGTACCCCGACCACCTCGGCACCGCGGAGCCCGGAGTCCGGAACCGCGGCGAGAATCCGGTTCGCGGTGCGGGCACCGACCCGGTTGGCCAGCCCGGCGCTGGCATTGGCTTCATGGATCAGCACCGGGATGCGACGCCTTGAACCTATGCCGCGCGCGGCGAGATAGGCCGGCAGCGCCACATATCCACCGAAACCGACCACTACGTCGGCGTCAACGGCGTCGAGCACCGCCCGTGTCTCCCGGACCGCACGCCACACCCGGCCCGGCAGCCGGGCCAGGTCACCGCTGAGCTTGCGCGGCAGTGGCACCGGCGTGATCAGCTCGAGATGGTAGCCGCGCTCGGGCACCAGCCTGGTCTCCAGCCCGCGCCGGGTACCCAATGCGGTGATCCGGACCTGCGGATTCAGCGCAGAGAGCGCGTCGGCGACGGCCATCGCGGGCTCCACATGGCCGGCGGTACCGCCGCCGGCCAGCACGACTGACAAAGACGCGCGAGCCGGCTCCCTGACCGTGTCGTTCACCCGTAACGCTGACCTTCCAATGCGCGAGCGCGCCGTGTTTGACGCTGGCCGGCGTGCCGCTGGCCAGATCCATGATGCCTCCCCCGCAAGCGGGAGGTACCCCCAGAGTCGTGGGGCGGCCGATCAGCTGTTCGGGGCAACGCAGGCTGCAAGGGCTTCTTCGACCCTTGCTTGGGCCCTTGCTTGCGGTCGCGGAACGCCTCGAGGCGGCTCGGTAGGTACGGCTCGGGCAGCGGCAGCCGCAGCAGCCGGTTCACCTTGTCGTCGCGCCCGGCCCGTAGCGCGGCCACCGCCTCCGGCTCATGACGAGCCGCGTTGGCCATGATGCCTATCATGAAAAGTGTTGCAGCCGTTGATGTTCCGCCAGCAGAAATAAGTGGCAGCTGCAGACCGGTGACCGGCAGAATCCCGATCACATAGCCGATGTTGATAAACGCCTGCCCCAGCACCCACATCGTCGTGGTGGCGGTCACCAGCCGCAGGAACGGGTCGGCCGAGCGGCGCGCGATCCGCATCCCGGTGTAGGCGAACAACCCGAACAGTGCCAGCAACCCGAATGCGCCGACGAATCCGAGCTCCTCGCCGATGATCGCGAAGATGAAGTCGTTGTGCGCGTTGGGCAGATAGTTCCACTTGGCCACACCCTGGCCCAGCCCGTCGCCGAAGATGCCGCCGTGGGCCAGCGCGTACTTTGCCTGCCGCGCCTGGTAACCGGTGTCCTGAGGGTCGTTCTCGGGGTCCAGCCAGGACCGCACCCGGTCGGACCGGTAGCCCGCGGACATCGCCAAGATCGCCCCCGCGACGACGACCGCGAACAGCGAGGCGCCGAAGACGCGCAGCGGCAGTCCGGCGTACCACAACAGGGCCAACAGGATGATGCCCAGCGATACCGTTTGCCCGAGGTCGGGCTGGGCCACGATCAGCCCCAGCGCGATGACGGCGGCCGGCACCAGCGGGACCAGCAACTCCTTCAGCGAGGCTCGCTCCAGCCGCCGGGCCGCCAACAAATGCGCACCCCAAATCGCGAACGCGATCTTGGCCAACTCAGACGGCTGCATCGAAAAGCCTGCGATCACGAACCACTTACGGGAGCCGTTAGCGAGGTTGCCGATCCCCGGAACGAGCACCAGAACCAGCAAGATGATGGTGATCACGTAGCTGGCGAAGGCAACGCGGCGAATGAACCGCACCGACATCCGCAGCGCCGCATAGCAGCCCAGGAGACCGATGATCGTCCACATCACCTGTTTGCCGAATATCACCCAGGCCGACCCGTCTGCGCCGTAGGAGCGCACGCCGGAAGCCGACAGCACCATGATCAGGCCGAGCGTCGTCAGCAACCCGGCAACGGCGACGATGAGGTGAAACGAGGTCATCGGCCGGCCCAGCCAGGCGGTGAACCGGGCTTTCACGGCCTCGGGGGCCGTCCGGACCTCTTTCACCTCAGCCTCTGCGCCCGCCGCTCCGGCCGGTTCGTTCTCTCCCTTGGCCCGGCGCAGCAGCCGGGTCAGTGCGTTAACCACGCCCGCCTACCGGAGCGCGGCGTGTACGGCGGCAGCGAATGCGTCGCCACGGTCGGCATAACCTGCGAATTGGTCGAATGACGCCCCGGCCGGAGCCAACAGCACCGTGTCGCCGGGCTTTGCCAGGTCACGGGCGGCGGCAACGGCCGCCGTCATCACGCGAGTGCCGAGACTTTTCCCCGCATCATCAACTTCTGTCACTCTAGTCCCAGAAACCACAGCAGTCGCATGCATATCAATATCCTCGCCTGTCACAACCTGGACGACGGGGACATCGGGCGCGTGTCGCGATAACGCTCTGGCAACCTCTTGGCGATCCCGGCCGATCAGCACCGCGCCTACCAGCCTGGACGCGATTCTGGCGACCTCCGCGTCGACGGACGCGCCCTTGAGTAACCCGCCGGCCACCCAGACCACTCGCGGATAGGCCAGCACCGACGCTTCGGCGGCATGCGCGTTGGTGGCCTTGGAGTCGTCGACGTACCTGACCCCGTCGGCCACCGCCACGACTTCCGACCGATGCCGCCCCACCTGGAAGGTAGCGACGGCGTCCGCGATGGCAGCGGCGGGCACATCGACGCAGCGAGCCAGCGCAGCCGCCGCCAGCGCGTCGAGCACTCCGACCGGGCCAGGCACCGGTATCGAGGTCGCCGGCAATAACGCCAGGTCGTCGGCGAAGGCGCGGTCGACCAGCTGCCCGTCGCGCACGCCGAGTTCGCCCGCGGCGGGTTCGCCGAGCCGGAAGCCGACCCGCACGGGCGCAGCCGCGGAGTCCAGGAGCGCGGCGGCGCGGGTGTCGTCCAGTCCGACCACCGCCACCCGGCCGTTGAGCGCCCGGGCCTTCGCCGCGGTGTACTCGGCCATCGTGGAATGCCAATCCAGATGATCTTCGGCGATGTTGAGCACCACGCCCGCCTCGGGCCGCAGCGACGGCGCCCAGTACAGCTGGAAACTGGACAACTCGACTGCGAGGATGTCTGAGGGCTCGACAGACTCGTTTAAGACATCCAGCACCGGGCTGCCGATGTTGCCGCACAGCACACTTCGCCGGCCCCCGGCGGTCAACATGGCGTGCAGCATCGATGTCGTCGTGGTCTTGCCGTTGGTGCCGGTCACGACCAACCAGCGGCGCGGTGGCCCGTAGTGGCCCGACGCGTCCAGTCGCCAGGCCAACTCCACGTCGCCCCAGATCGGCACACCGGCCGCCGCCGCGGCGGCCAGCACCGGCGTGGTCGGCTGGAAACCGGGACTCGTGACCACCAGCGCGTATCGCTTTCCGGGTTCGGCCAGTTGGCGCACCGCGGCCTGCGGATCCACGGTCGAGACGCCGCTCTCCGCATAAGGGCGCAGCATGTCCGGATCGTCGTCACACAGCGTTGCCACGGCGCCGAATCGGGTCAGCGCCGCCAACACCGCCCTGCCGGTAACCCGGGCGCCGGCGACCAGAACGGGTGCGCCCGGCACCAGCGCGTCAAGCACGTCAGGCGCCGATCGTGGCTAGCCACTCACCGTAGAACAAGGCGACGCCCAGACCGCAGGTGATCGCGGTGAGCAGCCAAAAGCGGATGATCACCGTGGTTTCGGCCCAGCCGAGCAACTCGAAATGGTGGTGGAACGGCGCCATCCGGAAAACCCGGCGCCCGGTGGTGCGGAAGGCCACGATCTGCACCACCACCGAGCTGACTTCGGCGACGAAGAGAGCGCCCAACACAACGGCGAGGATTTCGGTGCGGCTGGTCACCGACAAACCCGCGATGATGCCGCCCAGCGCCAGCGAACCGGTGTCACCCATGAAGATCTTGGCCGGCGCGGCATTCCACCACAAAAAGCCGATGCACGCTCCCGCGGTCGCGGCCGCGATGAGAGCCAGGTCCAGCGGATCACGCACGTTGTAGCAGCCCAGACCGGGCGACGTGACACACGCGTTGCGGTACTGCCAGAAGGTGATCAACACGTAGGCGCCGGTGACCATCGCCATGCTGCCCGCGGCCAACCCGTCCAGGCCGTCGGTGAAATTCACCGCGTTCGACCAGGCGCTGACGATGATCACACAGAACAGCACGAACAGTGCCGGTGCCAGCGCGACGGTGGCGACCTCACGCACG
>Ga0302202_10006255_pt1 | contig 11881 bp, 11 predicted proteins | sample II_Bog_N3_3_FD_194579 | JGI IMG/M metagenome (GOLD analysis project Ga0302202, IMG submission 194579) | Peat permafrost microbial communities from Stordalen Mire near Abisko, Sweden - II_Bog_N3_3 | ecosystem: Environmental > Terrestrial > Soil > Wetlands > Peat | place: Sweden: Abisko... | reverse complement strand
CTGCGGATTGCAAGTGGTTGATTGTGTTGAAACATGCCCAGTGTTTGGATTTCGCACCGTCCCTACGGGACGGCGAGGGCAATGTCGATGCTTACCCAGGACTGCGCTGCGCTTGTCCTGGGCTATTTTCGCTTCTCCCTCCGGGAGAAGGAACGCTAGCTGTTTCATCGACTGTGGATCTGCGAAGCCGATGGACGACGGATACAAGTCTTCTCCTGAATAAAGTTCTTCCGCAACTTGCAAAGCCGCGCCCTGATACAAAGCGTTTCCAGAACAGAGTTTTTGCGCCCGTGGAGCTTTAACGCCGTCTTCGTCGCCAGGCCGTCAACTGTCCTTGCGGTAAAGCAGATCGCGAATCGCCTTTCGCCGGGCCGCGTCCGCTTCCTTTGCGGCTTTGCGCTCAATGGCGTCCATGTGCGGCGTTTCGACAGGGGGCGCAGTCTCTTCGGGTTCGCTGCACGCCGGGCAGCGGTTGGCAAAGCCGGGCTTACCCGGCCGCAGCTCAAACTCTTCGGAGCACACCACACAGACTTTGATTGGAAACGCCATTTGCATCTATGGTAATGGAAGTTCCCGCGCCAAAAAAGAGGTGGGCATAGCACAAAATGGTCATTGGACCGCATGGAGAGACGGTCGTGAACGAAGGCCGGTGAACAGAATCGATCTCCGCTCAAAAACGGAATAGATAGGATGCCTTAATAAATAACTGGCGCCCGTCGTTGAGGAAATTCGGCGACCGCGGCGCCACCGTGTTATTGGGATCGCAGGCTCCGTCAGGAAGTCGATTGCAGAGCGATCGATCCAGATTCTGCAAGTCGTTGTTGTACCCGGCATAAATTGCTGTGCCAGGGTGCGGTAGCCAGGTGAAGAGCGCCTCAGTGCCTACCTGCCTGGTCCGCAAGAGCGACGTTTCGGCTTGATTTGCCAGTGTCGAATCGTACTCCACAATCACGCGAGCAGAGAGAGATCTCGTGAATTGATAATTGATCTTGGTACGAAACTTCTGCGTCTCGTATACCAGCGCGCCGTTGGCAACCGAGTGGTCGCGATCCAGCAGATAGGTATTGTCGGCAGTCAGTTGCCGCAGCGGCTGCAAGGTAAACAGAACCTGCGCGGTCTCCTGGTTCAGCAGCGAAGGCGTCTTGCCTGCCACCGGGTTGTAGTTCACATTGCCGCCGCGGAAGGCGTTGATATTGAAATTGAGCTGGGGAAATGGAGCGCCCCGCACGACGATTCCGCCAGCGTTCTCCGTGAAGTTCTTATACGAGGTTAACTGAGGATAGCTCGACGGGCCTACCGTGTCGGAATTTGCGCCAACGATGGGCGCGATCACGATGTTGCGCGGCAACAATAGGAACGGGTCGAACGACGAGTAATGAAAGACGCGATTGCCCTGGTGATCGAATGCGATGTTCTGATTGGTTTCAAGCCCATAGCTCTGAATCCTGCTGTGCTTCGGATACCACTGATAGGTCGAGTGCGTCTGGTCGTTGCGGAAGTTAGATGACTGGATGAAGCCCAACTGGGTTTGAAAGCCGGTGCTGAAATCCTGGTAATTCGATTGCAGGTTGAATGCATGCCCGGAGCGCTGTAACTGAAAGTTGCTCGCCGGTCCGGCGGCATAGGTTGGCGGGGTTCCGCTGTCGAGATTGCCTTTCGTCGAGCTTTCCACCATTTGCCCAAGCACGGTCCATTTGTCGTTCATCCGAGCCGTGAAATCGATGCCGCCGATGCGGTTCCAGCCCTGGCCAAACTCCACGTCGGTGTAAATTGCTCCAATGCTCGATCCCTTGCCGAAATCCTGAGAGACGCGACCCACGGCGATGGTTGCGCGCTTGTTGTAAAGCGGATCGCCCACCGGAACCGTCTGCCCCGGCTCGCGGTCGTCGACGGAAACCACGCCGAGATTGGTGTGATGCAGCTTCCCGGTCACCCGCGCGCCATACTCCGGATGCACGACATTGCGCGTATAGACGAGATTGATCGGCGTCGCAAAGTAGTTCGCATTCTCCAGAAAGAACGGCCGAAGCTCAGGGAAGTAGACCGGGTAGCGCTGATTGACAGTGAATTGCGGCTGGTCTGACTCCACATCGCTGAAATCGGGATTGATCGTCGCGTCGAAGACGATGCTGTCTTTGAGAATTGCCTTGGCTTCGCCGCCGGCCGTAGCTTCCAGGTGGCGCGAACTGAAGTAGGGATTGAGCGGGTCAAGAGTCTCAAGCGTGCGCTCGTTCTGCCCCAGCGTATAGGGATTGATCTGCACATTGTGCGAGCCGGTGACGCCCTCAATACCTTTCAGTGTGCCTTCCTGGGTCAGAACGCCGGAGACATTGGCTGCAACGCGCGGCCAGTAGTCCGTCTCGCTGTTGCGCGGGAAATTGCGGCCGAAGACGACGCCCCAGTCGGAGCCATTAGGACGAAAGCGCAGGCTGCGAAAGGGAATGGCCATCAGCGCTATCCATCCGTCCTTGGTCACCTGGCCTTCCGAGTCCCAGACCTGGTCATAGCTGTAATCCTGACCGGCGGTCTCGCTCCACGCCGCGTCGGCTTGCACGCCCACCGGATTCACCGTGAAAAGAACCCCCTTGCGGTGGTCTTGAAAGGGATCGAACAGCACCGAGACGTTATCGTCGGTGAGTATGTTTTCGCGCCGCGCCAAATGCCCGCGAATCTCGCCGGGGTGACGATCATGGCAAACGAACACAACGTAAAATGTGCTCTTGGTATAGCCCAGCCAAACCTCGGTGGCTTCGGTCGCCGGCTGGCCGTCACGCGGGGAATTCTGGACGAAACCCGCGATCTTGAGAAGTTTGTCTTTCAGCTCCGGTCGCGGCTCCATGCCTGCGAAATCAGAAAGCCGCAATCCCTCGGCGAGCAGCGGCACCTTCAAGCCGGCGGCCGGCTGAGGCTTTGCTGCCTCGGCGGGAGCGACCGCCGGCTTGTTTGCCTGTGCTGCTGAAGATTGCCAGGCAATCGCCGCCAAACATAATGCCACTCCCAAAGCCCTATTTCCCATGCCTCTAAAATACGCAACTTCTCTCCCTCCGGTTCCGGCAGAGCAGTTGAAACTCGTCGCGCGCGATCACACAGCCTTGTACCAATCCAACGAGGCCGAATCGGTGGCCAACGATGCTAGCCTGTTGCCGGCATAGATGCTATATTCCCCGACAGGCTTGCGTGGCGCAGAAGACCTGACAAATCGAACGCGACTTGGACTTGCGCCAACACGCATCCCTGCCACCAAAGGAGTTCCCATGATTCGTCTGTTGACCATCGCGTGCACCATGGGCTTGATCGCCCTCGCGGCTGGACCTGCACCGGCTATCGCCCAGGCGTCGGCTCCAGCTCCAGCACCCCCAGCGCGCCCCACTCCGCCCACGCGCGATCCGCACACCCCCGGCTATGTCAATGCGAAGGAATTGCCAGACGGCGCAAATGCCCCGGCAAATGCCGATGGGAACTTCATCCTCGGCCCTATGCACAACCCAGCGCCAGAGATGGCCGCTCAGGCCGATGTGCCGCAGGGAGCGATCTACGAGTTCACAATGAGCTCCGCTGATAGCAAAATCTACCCCGGCATCGCACGCGAGCCCAACACCTTCGGCGCACCCGATCCCGCGGACCCCGCCAAACTCATCGTGACCACCAGCCACCCGGCTCCCTACACGCGCCATGTGGCTGTTTACGTCCCCAAACAATACGTGCCGGGCACGGCTGCGCCGTTCCTTGTGGGCGCGGACGGTCCTGACCGTGGCTTGTTCACTGCCTTGGATAACTTGATCGCCGAGCATCGCGTGCCGGTCATGATCGCCATCTCCATCGGCAACGGCAGCGGCGACGCGCAGGGCAGCGAACGCGGTTTGGAATACGACACCATGTCTGGCCTCTATGCCGAATGGGTCGAAAGCGAAGTGCTGCCACTCGTGGAGTCGCAATATCGCGTCAAGCTGACCGGCGATCCCGAGGGCCGCGCTACCATGGGAGGCAGCTCCGGCGGCTCCTGCGCGCTAATTGTGGCCTGGTATCACCCCGAGTTATACCACCGCGTGCTTACCTATTCTGGAACTTACGTAAACCAGCAGTGGCCGCATAACTCGGAGACCCCGCACGGCGCGTGGGAGTTTCATGAACATCTCATCCCCAACAGCAAGGCCAAGCCGCTGCGCATCTGGATGGAAGTAGGCGACAGAGACAACTTCAATCCCAATATCATGGGCGACCACATGCACGACTGGGTTGTGGCCAACGAGAACATGGCCAGAGTGCTGGCTGCCAAGGGCTACCACTACCAGTTTGTGTTTGCCCGCAACGCCGGGCACACCGACCGCGCCGTCAAACTGCAAACCCTGCCCGAGGCTTTGGAATACCTGTGGCAGGGATACCCGATGGACCGTTCGCAAGTACCTGCGCGATAATGGCCCCATGCGGCTTACCGATCGTTGCTATGCGGTCACCGGGCTGGGATATGCATCGCCCTGGTGTGTCAATGCGGGATTCATCGCTGGCGATGAAATAACTCTGGTGGTGGATACGGGCGGGAACACATTGGCCGCCCAGACCATTCATGGCTATGCCTGCGCTGCGCGGGCGGGAAACATGCTACGGGTCATCAATACGGAAAAGCACTTCGACCATATCGGAGGGAATGGATACTTTCGCGAGAAGGGGATCGATGTGTATGGCCACGGGGGAATCGCCCGGACGCCCGAGGAGTTTCAAGCAGAGATCGCCGAGTTTAATGACTCGATTCCCGACTTGGTGCGTCGCGCGCGCAATGAGTCGCGTGCCTTCTTCTATCGGACGAATCTGGTAAACCCGAACTGCCGGATTCAACACGAAACAACCTTCGATCTGGGTGGCATGAAGGTTGAGATATTGCTAACTCCCGGTCATACGGCAACCAATCTCTCGATCTGGGTTCCGGACGACGGCGTCTTGTATGCGGGCGACTGCCTGATCCGCGAGTATCTTCCGAATCTGGACGCAGGAAGCGAGCCGGATTGGCGGCTGTGGCTCAAATCGCTTGATCGCATCGAAGAACTCAAGCCACAACTTGTGGTTGGTGGGCATGGTCCAGTCTCTCGATGCGACGAGATTCCCGCGGCCATCGATTCGGTACGAAGAGTGTTGAAGGAATCGATAGAGCGAGGCTCTTCGCCAACCGCCCGCAGTTGCGAGGTGCGCAGCGCGGGATACCAATCGTCATAGAGAAGCGTGGCGCTTGAGCTCTGGAAGGAAAGGCCAGCTTCAGGGGTGGTCGCAAACGGCATTTGGGACTGACGATACCATTGTGACCGTGATAGGCGCCAACCAATGCGCAGGCGATCCAGGGCAAACGCATTTTGATTCCCCTGCCCATCCAGTTTTGATCTGCGATTCGATACAGATTGCTCCTCCCTCCGCAGGAACAACCCAAAGCAGCGCCACAACGGTTTCACACCGCGCGTCCCGCCGCCACGCCTGATGCCCATGCCCACTGGAAGTTGAATCCTCCCAATTGCCCGGTCACATCGACAGCTTCGCCGATGAAAAAGAGGCCCGGCACAGCCCGCGCTTCAAGGGTGCGCGACTGCAAACCGTCGGTATCGACCCCGCCGGCGGTCACCTCGGCCTTCTCGAATCCTTCGGTGCCCACCGGATGCATTGGCCACTGGTGCAGCTTTCGCTCATAAGCTTCAAGCGATGCGTTTGACCAGCCAACCGGGGGGGCTGCATCCGCCAGATAGTTGGCGAGGCGCTGCGGCAGCACCTCGCGCAGCGCCTGTTTCAACGACGGCAGGTCGCGCCGAACCCCGGGCTTTTGCGGCGACTCAATCAGCGCCGCCAGCACATGCAAGTCGGGGGCAAGATCCAGCACGATCTCGCTTCCGGGCCGCCAATACGAGGACGCCTGCAAGACAGCCGGGCCACTTATCCCTCGATGCGTCACCAGCATCTTCTCCCGAAATTTCGCACCCCCGCCCTGAGCCACCACCTCCGCGGCAACCCCGGCAAGCGCCGTCCAGCCCGCTTCGTCGCCGCCCAAAATCAGCGGGACCAGCGCCGGACGGGGCGCGACCAAACCCAGCCCAAACTGCCGGGCCAGTTCGTAGGCCAACCCGGTAGCTCCCATTTTGGGGATCGACAATCCTCCCGTAGCCACCACCAGCGCCTCGGCCGCAAACTCGCCCTGGGAACAGGCGATACGAAAGCCACCGTCCGCTGCCCGCTCAACTTGTATGCCGTGCGCATTCAATACGAGTTCGACGCCGCCTCGCGCCTCTGTTGCACGTTCGCACTCCGCCAGCAGCATGTCGAGAATAGATCGCGCCGACCCGTCGCAGAAGAGCTGCCCCAGCGTCTTCTCATGCCAGAGGATTCCGTACCGATCGACGAGCTCGATAAAGTGCCGAGGCTGATAAAGCGCCAGCGCCGACTTGGCAAAATGCTTGTTCTCCGAGAGGAAATTGCCCGGCGTGCAGTGCAGGTTGGTGAAGTTGCAGCGTCCCCCGCCGGAGATGAGGATCTTGCGGCCCGGCTGGCCGTTGTGCTCAAGCAACGCCACCCGCTGTCCGCGCTGCCCAGCGGTCGCTGCGCACATCAGCCCTGCCGCTCCGGCGCCCAGAACAATCACATCGAATTGGCGCAGGGCGTTGGGCATGGAGTCTCGATAAGGATAGCCGGTTCGATTGAGTTTCGGAGATGCGGATCTTTCGCGCCTGCCGCGGAAAGCAGAGTTGCGGGTACCGCGCCGAAGCGGCGCTCGCGGCGGCGAAACTCTGCGAGCGCCGCATCGAGATCCGCAGCGTCAAAGTCGGGCCACATGCGATCGGTAAACAGAAGCTCGGCATAGGCGCACTCCCAGAGCAGGAAGTCCGAAAGACGCTGCTCGCCGCCGGTGCGAATGAGAATATCCACCTCGCCGCTCTCCGCCGTCAGCGCCTGCGCGAGCATATGTTGAACATGGTCCGCCGATTTCAGGTGATTCAGGCGAAGCGCAGTGGTCAAGCTGAAGGCGGCGCGAGATATGGGCGCGGCCCATGTCTGACCATTAAATCTGGGGTGCCCCAGGTCTCGACTTTGAGACCTGGGAGCGAGCAGTTCGCCGCGCCGCAGGTGCCTACTTCAGCCTTGCGCCCAGCGGAACCTCTTCCAGAAATCCGGCCAGCACCGGCGCTCCGCCTTCCAGCGAGGCGGCCAGCAACATCCCGTTCGACTCCAGGCCGCGCATCTTGCGCGGGGCCAGGTTGGCGACAATGACGATCTTGCGGCCGACCAGCGCTTCCGGCTCGTAATATTGGGCGATGCCAGCCAGAATTTGCCGCTTTTCGTAGCCCAGATCGACCTCAAGCCGCAGCAGCTTGTCGGCCTTGGGCACGCGCTCGGCCACCAGAATCTGCGCCACGCGTAAATCCACCTTGATGACGTCGTCGATGCTGATCTTCTCCGCCTCCTGGATTGCGGCCGGCGGTGGCACAACGGCGGCAACAGGAACCGATGCAGCCGCTGGCGCATCGGCAGCCTTTGCCACGGTCTCATAGGCATGGGCTTCCACTGCGGCATCGACGCCAACGGAATCGACTGGGGCGCTGTCCCAGAATGTTTGCTTGTCGGATTTCTCGCTCACGATTTCCCCTATACTCTCAGTCTCTACGGACGGTGCCGGCGTCGCTGTCGCGGATTGTGCGGCTACTCCGCTGCTGGCCGCACCACCCGAGGCGGCCTCAATCACCGTCTTGCTGTTCCGGTCTTCGATGTTCTGCATGATTTCGACTGCGTCCTTTTCCGCGCGGGGAAACAGCGGCGCGGGCTCGCCAAATCGAGTCCCGGCCTGCAATCCGCCCCAGTGGAGTTCTGTTAAAAATGCCTGCTTTGCCGCGTCTTCAATCTCGCCCTGCCCAAGCTGACGCCAGACCTTGGCAGCCGACTCCGGCAAGATGGGATAAACCAATGCGGTGACGATGCGAATCGCTTCTGCCGCCGTCGCCAGCACGCGCGCCTGATGCGCCACATGGTCGGCCTCCGGGCGGTCGGCCGGGCGCTTCCAGGGCGCATTGGCGGTCAGGTATCCGTCTGTTTCGGCTACCAACGTCCAGAGAGACTTCAGCGCTTCGGAAAAGTTCAACTCGTCAAATGCCGGACCAAACGCTGCAATCGCGCGCACGGCGCTCTCGCGCAGAGCAGCCTCGCCGGTGGTTTCAGCGCCAGCCTCAGGCAGCACTCCGCCAAAGTACTTATGCACCATGTTGACCACGCGGCTCACCAGGTTGCCATAGCCGTTGGCCAGGTCGCCATTGTAGCGCTGAACTAATGCATCGAAGGAGAAACTGCCGTCCTGCCCGAAGGGAATCTCCCGGAGCAGGAAGTACCTCAACGCGTCGGCCCCCAGAACCTCCTGCACGGTTTCAGCCCGCACAATGTTGCCTCGCGACTTCGACATCTTTCCCTGGTCGAAGAGCAGCCAGCCATTGGCCTTCACCGATCGTGGCGTGGGAATACCGGCCGCCATCAGGAACGCCGGCCAATAGACGCAGTGGAAGCGGCTGATCTCTTTGCCGATCAGGTGCAGGTCGGCAGGCCAGAACTTGGCGAAACGAGCCTTATCCTCCGGATCGTCGGATCCGTAACCCAGCGCGGTGATGTAGTTGGCCAGCGCGTCGAGCCATACGTAGATCACATGCTTTTCATCGCCGGGAACGGGAATGCCCCAGGAAAAACTGGTGCGGCTGACGGACAGATCTTTCAGCCCTCCGCGCACAAAGGAGACAACCTCGCGCCGGGTGGACTCCGGCCCCATAAAGCCGGGGTTCGCCTCGTAAAACTCCAGCAGCTTGCGCTCGAAGGCCGACAGCTTGAAGAAGTAGTTCTCCTCGCTCACCGTCTCGGTGACTCGGCCGCAGTCCGGGCACACCGTGCCGGGAGGGCCATCCACATAGGCCTCGTCCGAGACGCAGTACTGGCCGGTATACGATCCCTTGTAGATGAATCCCTTGTCGCGCAGGGTGTCGAAGAGGTGTTGCACGCCGCGCTTGTGCCGCTCCTCGGTGGTGCGGATAAAGTCGTCGTTGCTCAGCCCCAGTTGCTGCCACAGGCCGCGAAACTCGCCCGAAATTGCCGTGGCAAACTCGGCAGGGGTGCGCCCGGCGAGTTCAGCCGACCGCTCGATCTTTTGCCCGTGTTCGTCGGTGCCAGTCAGGAACCAGGTCTCAATGCCCATCGCCCGTTTGCGGCGCGCAATGGCGTCGCAAACCATGGTCGAGTAGGCATGGCCCAGGTGGGGCCGCGCATTCACGTAATAGATGGGAGTGGTCAGATAAAAACGGGCTGAGCCGGCGGCGGAATTAGACAAATTTGTCATGGGCGGGGCGTTGCTTGGAAATTCGGCCAGACCGCAGGCGGAATCTTGAGGCAATCTACTGACTATCTTACGGCATTTGCGCTTGGATGCCCCACCGGGGTGCCTGGGAGCAGGGCCGACGCATATAAATGGACCAGTCTTGCTATATGCAAAACGGGGTTAGGCTGTGAGCAGGGGATATGGACAATCCCCTGAAGTATTTTTCTGAGTTGACAGCCCCTCGGGTGGAACGGAATCGGGAACACCTGTTGGAAGAGATTCTTTTGATCGCTATCGCGGGGGTTTTGAGCGGAGCCGAAAGCTGGAACGACATCGCCGATTACGGCGAGGACAAGCGGGAGTGGTTGCAGACGTTTCTATCGCTTCCTTCGGGAATTCCGTCGCACGATACCTTCAATCGGGTGTTCGCAGCTCTTGACCCGGAAGAGATGGAAAAGGGCTTTGCGGCCTGGGTCGCATCGATCGCCAAGCTGACGGCGGGCGAAGTGGTGGCCATTGACGGCAAGACGTTGTGCGGTACGCGGGAAGCCGGCAAGAAGAAGCTGGTGCACATGGTTTCGGCCAGGGCCGAGGGCAACGGCCTGGTGCTCGGACAGCGCAAGGCGGATGAAAAATCCAGCGAGATCACAGCTATTCCCAAGCTGTTGAACGCGCTTGAGTTGGCAGGTACCGTGGTCACGATCGACGCCATGGGATGCCAGCGTGAGATCGCCAGCCGGATCATCGAAAAGAAGGCCGACTACGTATCTGGTGGTCAAGGAAAATCAGCCCGGTCTGCTGGCCGACATCAAGGACTCGCTTCAGATGCTGGCCGCCGACGCGGTGGCCGAAGAAGTTGACTGCGGCCACGGGAGGGTCGAGCGGCGCAACTGTTCGGTCGTGGCCGGCCTGAGCCTGCTGGAAAGGCCCTTCGAGTGGGCATCGCTGCAAGCGTTGGTGCGTATCGAGCCGGAACGGTACCACAAGACCTCGGGTAAAACCGAGCGCGAAATCCGCTACTATATCACCAGCCTCAAGCCCGATGCCCGGCGGCTGAACGGAGCCATCCGTCAGCACTGGGGTATCGAGAACAAGCTGCACTGGGTGCTTGATGTGGGCTTTGGCGAAGACCTGGACCGAAAACGGGCAGGCCATGCAGCGCAAAACTTCTCGCTGCTCAACCGCATAGCGCTCAACCTGCTCAAACAGGAAACAACCTTTAAACGCGGCATCAAGGGAAAACGCCTCAAAGCCGCATGGAACCACCCATACCTGCTGAAATTACTGGGAGTTTGATATGCGTCGGCCCTGCTCCATCCCCGCCCCGGTGTTGGCTGAGGTCTCGAAGATGCGTTCTCTGTGGGTAAATTGACCACCTGGAGCGGCCCCGCTGCTCCAAAAGCAGCCCATCAGTTTTTCGACGTTACCCCAAAAAAGACCGCTGGCGACACATGGAACCGCCGGCTGAGCCGCGCGATGTGGTCGCGGTTCAGCCGCCGCTTGCCCGACAGAACCAGCGAAACGGTGCTTTCGCTGCCCAGCTCGGGGGCTATGTCGCGCTGAGAGAGTCCATTCTGCTCCAACAGAAAGCGCAGCACGTCGGCAGGCTCGGCCTCCGGCACCGCGTAATGCTCCTGCTCGTAGCGGTCAATCAGAAGGGTCATCAGCTCGATGGCCTCTTCCTCGTTCGAGGTCGGATCGGCTTTCGCCGTCAGATCGAAGAGAGCCTGGGTGTAGTCGGCCAGCTCCACGTCCGAATGGATCAGCCGAGGCGCACCCCGCCGGATCATCTCGGCTGGATTGGCAAGCACTGTGCTCATCGCTTGACCCCCTTGTCCCAGTTCGCCCGGCTATCGCATTGCCGGTGCGTCAGAAATGCCCTGATGTAGATGTGGCCCTCAGTAATCCGGCCTTCCTTTTCTCGCGCGTAATGAATGATCGTGACCAGCCGGTAGCGATTCTGACGAATGTTGAATATCACATATCCATCCACGTCATCGGCGTCCTTGAAGACCTGCCGCACTTCGAGGAAATTCCGCCATCGCGCCAGTGTCGCGATCCTGTACCAGGCCCGAATCTCCCTGGCCGCCTCGGAATACTGTTCTTCGGCCTCTAAAAGGTACTTGCGCGTGACAACGTGCATTAAGGCCTTCCCAAATGTACTGCGGCGGAGATCGTCGCGGAAACCATTGCCGTAAATCTAAGTTACTTTGCAAAATGAAAATAAGTCAAGAGGAAACTTTTCGAATTGCAAAGTTCTCCGGTGTTGAATCTTCGGCTTCGCGCCACTGCCGGCCAGCCAGAATGACGACCTCCTTGCCAAACGCCTGAGGTTTCGCTTCGGCCCCGGAATTGCTCCTCGGAATTCCCATCTCATCGAGCCTCCCCTTAGTGGCTGAAGCCGCGTTGATTTCGCAAGCGTTATCGGCACGGCTAAAACCCCAGCCTTTCAAAACAGGACATGTGCGGGGCTGCTTAAACAGCGATCTCCGAGACCACTCTTTCCGACGCAAGCCTTATCTGCCGGTTCTTGTAGCTCGCCGCAATGAACTCGCGGAAGAGCGG
>Ga0302202_10006251_pt1 | contig 11884 bp, 14 predicted proteins | sample II_Bog_N3_3_FD_194579 | JGI IMG/M metagenome (GOLD analysis project Ga0302202, IMG submission 194579) | Peat permafrost microbial communities from Stordalen Mire near Abisko, Sweden - II_Bog_N3_3 | ecosystem: Environmental > Terrestrial > Soil > Wetlands > Peat | place: Sweden: Abisko... | reverse complement strand
ATAAGGGATAAGGGAATAGGGATAAGGGAGTTCGTGGTGGCCCACTCATGCCGCGATAAGGCCGCGGCATGAATGGGCCACCCGGAGGTCATGCTGGTGATGGATGGGCACGTTGATGTTCAGTGTGAGTCTAGAAGCCCGAAGGAGGAGCGGGCGGCTGGCCGTGCCCCTGCCATTGGCCGGGGCCGTGCGGGCCATGCTCATGGCGCAGGGTCTTGAGCTGCTGGAGCTGGTCCGGCGTGAGGACGGTGGCCAGTTGCTCGCGCGTGCCCTGCTGGATGGCGCGCATCTGCTGATGCCGGTCCTGGGGAGCCAGGTTCTGGTTCTGCCAGAGGGCGGCGATCTTCTGGTCGCGGTCGGCGAAGATGGGCTCGAGCTTGGCGGTCTGGTCGGGCGAGAGATTGAGCACGCGGCTGATGCGGGCGGCTTCGCGCTCCGGGTTGGGGCGGCGTTGATGCCATTGGTGTTGCGGCGCGCCGGCCTGAGGGGAGTCAGGTGCGGGCGTCTGCTGCTGGGCCAGGGCCATGCTGCCGGTGAGGGCGAGTGCGATGGCGGTACTGAGGATGGTGCGATTCATCGGGGGTTCTCCTTGTGCAGCGCGGGGAGGGGCTCGCTGCGTATGGTTGGAATAAACACGGCAGGCGCGGAATGTTGCGGCGCGGACCGTCGATGCACGGAGAGGATTTTACCAAGATTCCAATTGACAGGCCTGCGGGCCGGGCGTAGGCTGCGGTCGTTAATAGATTAAGTCTGTACGCGGTCCTTTGAGACCGCAAGCAATCGGCCCTCTTCTCCCCCTTATTTTCTTTCGAACTGGCGCTCAGGCAGCGGTATGTCTGTGGCGTAAAACATCCATCCTAGAGAGAGTCCGCCATGAAGAGCTTACTGAATCGCCGCCAGTTCATCACGACTACCGGAGCCGCCGCCTCGGCCGCGCTGGTGGGCAAGAGCCTGCTGCGCCCCCTGGGCGTGCAGGCGGCCACCTTTACCCGCATGGATGTGGGCAATCTGACCGCCTCCAGTTCGCAGATTGTGTCCTATGCGAAGGCGGTGAAGGCCATGCAGGCGCTGCCGATATCGGACCCGCGCAGCTGGGCGTATCAGGCGGCGATCCATGGCACCTTCGCAAGCTGCCCGAGCTCTGGGTGCGTCTCGTGGAACACCTGCGAGCACGGTACGGAGTTCTTCTGGTCGTGGCACCGGATGTACCTGTACTACTTTGAGAAGATCGTGCGGCGGTACTCGGGCGACTATGGATGGGCGCTGCCTTACTGGAACTGGCAACTTTCGAGTGAGCGCCAACTGCCGGCGATGTTCCGCGACACGAGCAGCGTGCTGTATACGCCGAATCGCAACCCGGGCATCAATGCAGGTACGACCTCGCTTTCGAACGGCACAGTGGATTGCAGCGGGGCACTGGGCGACACGGCGTTTACGGATGCCGTGGAGGACATCCAGAACCCGCATGGCAATGTGCATGTGAGCGTTGGCGGATGGATGGCGAGCGTGCCGACCTCGGCGCAGGACCCGATCTTCTATCTGCATCACAGCAATGTGGACCGGCTGTGGAACATCTGGCTGGCCCAGGGCGGTGGCCGCTCCGACCCGACCACCGATGCGACCTGGAAGGGCAAGACCTACACCTTCTTCGACGAGAACGGGCACCAGGTGACGATGACGGACTGCGATGTGCTGCGCGCGGCCCAGCAGTTGAACTACGGATACCAGGGCGAGCCCGCGCAGGTAAACGAGTACTGCCTGGCGCGCATCAGGTTCCCGATTATCTATTACCAGTTGCAGCAGGTGTTGCAACTGCCGATTCCGCCGGTGGAGGTGAACTCGGACAGGGTGTCGGTGCCGGTGGACTTCAAGGAGCAGGCCGCGCATGTGAAGACGCTGGTCGCGACTCCCAACCGGAAGCTGTACGTGGTGCTGGACGGAGTGGAGGCGGCGAGCCAGCCGGGAGTGCTGTACCGCGTGTTTGTCGGGTTGCCGGATGGTGCGTCGCCGGATGAGACGAGTCCATACTACGTGGGGACCTTCTCGCTGTTCGGCATGGGCGTGCATGATGAAGGGAAGATGGGCTCGATGCCGTCGCGCTACCGGTTCCCTGTGAAGGGAGCGGTGGCGGCGGCGCTGCGCGCGAATGCGAAGCTCTCGGTGACGGTTGTGCCGGTGGCGGTGGAGTCGGGGCCGCAGAGGCTGGTGCGCGCGCAGGCGAAGTCGAAACTGAAGATTGGGTCGATTACGTTTGCTGAAGAGCCGTTACCCGCCAAGCCGGCTCCAGCAGCAAAGCCGTAGGAAGGAGAGCGACCGCATCCGGGTGGTCAGGATGCGGTCGCTCGCAGCTTCTATGCCGGGAGAAGCGTAAAGCAGCGAGGGGTTGGGTGCTGCCTAAAGAGCCTTGGAACCGGGTGCGTCCGGCCACGCGGTGAGCGCGGAGAGGATGAGGACCGCCAGCAGGGTGAACGACACGATGGGGCCGGTGGGGAGCGGCTGGAAGACGTACAGGCTGACCAGCGGAAGCATGACAAAGAGCAGCAGCGCGCAGACGGCGACCGCGGTTGCCGGCAGAGTCGTGCGCGAGGTGGCGAGGGCGCAGAGCAGCAGGAGCAGCGGAAGGTAGAGGTGGACGAGTGTGTAGGTGAAGGAGACCGGCGGGAGCGAAACCATCGCCGCGAGCAGGAAGACGATGCGGTTGAGAAATGGCAGCGTGCGGACGCGGACGAAGAGGAGCAGGGCGAAGGCGCCGGCGATGAAGTAGTAGGTCAGGGTCCAGGGCGCGGGTGAGGCGTGGTTGGAGTAGGCCCAGTATTTGATGGGGGAGAAGAGGCTGTGGTCGAAGGCGACCTCAACCCTGCTGACGGTGTCGACGTAGTGGTCCTGAAAGCGATCGACGCCGGTGGTGAAGCCGTGCGCGGCGAGCAGGAACGTGGGGCCGGTGTATGCGGTGGCTGCGATGAGCGCGACGATAGCAGTGACAAGACCGACGGCGAAGGCGGGGAGGTCCTGGCGCGTGCGTCTGGAGGCGGGCTTGAGGAAGAGCCCGAGCAGCAGGATGGGGTAGAGCTTGATGGAGGCGGCGATGCCGATGAGGATCGCTGCGAGGATTGCCATGCCCCTTCGGTAGGCGAGGACGCCGAGAACGACGATGATCCAGAGGACGATCTCGATGTTGGCGCGCTGGATGAGGAAGATGAGCGGGAAGCAGAAGAGCAGGAGCGGCAGAAAGAGTTTGGCGGCTCCGTTGCGGCGCAGGCAGAGGTATGCGGCGGCGAGCGCAGCGAGGGTGGTTGCGCCGGCGAGGACGAGGTAGGCCTGGATAGCGTCCGAGGTTGCGTAGAAGGCCTCGTATATCGGGGCCGCGCCGGGCGGGTAAGCGAAGCCGGAGAAGGCCCGCGAGGTGAAGAAGCGGAGCGTGTGATAGACGGTGAAGCGGCCCTGGTAGACGACGATGTCTTCAAAGTTCGGCCCGGAGGGGAAGAGGACGCTGTGGCTGGCGAAGAGTGGGAGCAGCCAGAGGATGGCGGCGACGGCTGCGAGCGAGAAGATGAGACGAGTGAGCCAGCGCTGCATGGTTCGAGTTTACGAGAGGCTGCTGCGGATTAGCTGGGTCGTGGGTATGGGGCTAGTGCTTCCAACTGCGCGATGAGGCGGCGAATGGCGAGGAGCGGAAGGCAGCAGATGAGGCCGAAGCTGCAATCGATGAAGCGCCAGTAGAGTGGAATGCCACGGATCGGGCCGGCGATGAGCGCGAGCAACGGCACACTGGCACAGGCGATGAGTCCCCAGGTGATGATCCACTTGTTGCGAACGGGGTCGCGCCAGGGGCCGACGAAGGCGACCGCGATGACGAGGTGAGCGAAGGCCAGCCAGTCGGTGCCGTAGGCGAGGAAGGGGTAGCGAGTGTCGGTATCGGTGAGCGCGTCGTTGACGCGGACGAGCCAGGCGTTGAGTGCGGGGGCGTGTAGTGGGAGGTTCAGTTGTGTGGCGATGTGGACGAGCAGATGGAGTTCGCGTTGGAGTGGGAAGGCGGTGATGCCGCTGAGGATGAGGCCGAGGATGACGACTGTGAGCCAGATGCGGATGGAGCGAAGAAATTGAGTTTTCATCATCGTCAGCCGATCTCAAACAGGCAAGTCATAGCAACTTTTCCTTATTGCGTATTGCAGCCGCCGTGGTGATAAGTTCGGAGAACATTCTTGCAGTAAAAACATTCTCGGAGCCCGCGTTGGACTTGATCTTTGGAAGTACCCGCTTGATTTTCATATAAGACCGCATCATTTGCGGTACTGTAGCGCGGTCGACACGACGCACAAAGGCGTTTGCGAGTTCCCTCATAACGCCTTCAGGAGTTCCATCGTGAATATTGAAATCGGTGCCATTTAAATCACTGACCGACTTCTGACCGCGACGGTTAACGGATTCGCAGACAAACCATGTGTGCCGGTTTGGATTCAGCTTTGCCCATGCGATGGCAAGCCCGAGTTCGACGGGCATATTGAATCTGGGGGTAGGTGGGGGAGTTCTGTCGAGTTCAACACGCGAGAGGTCATGGACCGAGTAGCCACACTGTTGAATCAAAGAAAAAATGCGGTCAAGTCTGGCTACTCCGCCTGGGATGGCAAGTGTTGCCTTCGGGGTCAGACCCAACTCGGTAAGGCCTACGATGTATGCGAGATAAAGTGGTTGAAATTTCTTATCGTAAGGGATATTCAGGAAGACCGAATTCGGCTCAACTCGTGGCCTTGTCATGCATCTTTCTCTCTGCAGCCCGAAGTGAAGAACCGGTGCCTGAACGTCATTTTCAGAAATCCAACTGGGGAGTGGCTGTTATCTAAGAGCTGATCCCGGCCTTGGCACGCTTTTTTGTGTTTAGCGACACAGTCTTCCTATTGCCGCGCTTCTCGGTGATCTTGCCATCGGCATCGCGGTGACGTCCATCAAGCCCCGACGCCATACCCTTAGAGGTCTTTGGAGGATATGTTCCGTCGATAATCTCACGGATTCTTCGCAACCGAGCCTGACTCACTCCCACACTCCTGGCTACCTCTTCCACGGAGGGGATAGGCGTAGTAATGATGACAGAGCGTCCCATGTGGAAATGATAATTCAAAAAGTGATGAGCGTTTAGTTGGTCACTGTGGATTACAGTTCGAGCCGCGAGTCGTCGATGGCGAGGCGGACGTTGCCGTCGGATTGCTGGAGGCGGCGGACGGCCTCCATCTTGTCCACGTTGGCCTTGAGCATGACGACCGCGATGGGGATGCTCTTGCCGGCGGACTTGATGGTGCGAATGGCGGTCTCGCGGTCGATGTTGCAGACCTTCATCAGCACACGGATGCCGCGCTCGACGAGCTTGGCGTTCTTCATGTGCACGTTCACCATCAGGTTGTCGTAGACGTAGCCGAGCCGCGTCATGGCGCCGGTGGTGATCATGTTGAGGATCATCTTCTGCGCGGTGGAGGCTTTCATGCGCGTGGAGCCGGAGACGATCTCTGGGCCGACCTCGGCGCAGACGGTGATGTCGGCGACGTGGGAGAGGTCGGAGTTGGGGTTGCAGGTGATGGCGGCGGTCTTGGCGCCGCGGGCGCGGGCGTACTCGGTGGCGCCGACGACGTAGGGCGTGCGACCGGAGGCGGAGACGCCGATGACGATGTCCTTGCGCGTGGGGCGGCGGCGGGCGATGTCGCGCTGGCCGATCTCGGGCGAGTCTTCGTTCACATCAGAGGCGCTCGCCAGAGCCTTCGGGCCCCCGGCCATGATGTACTGCACCTGCTGCGGCGCGGTGGAGAAGGTGGGCGGGCACTCGGAGGCGTCCAGCGCGGAGATGCGGCCCGAGCTGCCGGCGCCGACGTAGATGAGACGTCCGCCGTCGCGGAGGCTGCGGGCGACGGTGTCGATGACCTGGGCGATCTCGGGCAGCGCCTTCTTGACGGCGGCGGCGACCTTGGCGTCTTCATGATTGATGATGCGGGCGATTTCGATGGCGGATTTGGTGTCGAGACCTTCAGATGCCTCATTGGGCCGCTCCGTGGTGAGGCTCTGGAGGTCGGCGGGCGTGCGCGCGAGAGGCTTTTCTACGGGTTCCTGAAGGGACATAGTGGACATAGGCCGAAACCTGAGTTCTAACCAATTCTAAACCATTGTCAAGTCGGACGCCGTGACGGCGAATCCGGGGTGATGCGGCGCAGTAGGATGGTTGCAACGGAGGGTGAAGATGAGGAGCGGAAGGCTGAGGAACTATCTGCCGACGTTGGCGCTCTGTGCGGCGGCGGGGTGCGGAGCCGCGCGGGCGGTGGCGCAGCATAGCGTAGAGGACGGTCTGACCGTTGAGATGAATCAGATCATCGCCGCCCATCACGGCAAGGTAGCGCTGTATGCGCGGCAGCTCGACAGCCAGCACGAGGTGGAGATCGACTCCGCGAAGCCGGTGCAGACGGCCTCGGACATCAAGCTGGCCATCCTGTACGACGCGATGGTCGAGGTCCGCGAGGGCCGCGCGAAGTGGGACGAGCGGCTGACGCTGAAGCCCGGCGAAGCGGTGGGGGGCTCGGGCATGCTGCACTTCTTTGATACGCCGCTCAGCCTGACGCTGAAGGACGTGCTGACGATGATGGTCGTGGTGAGCGACAACACGGCGACGAATATGGCGATTGACCGCTTCGGCATCGATGCCATTAATGCGCGCGCGGAGTCCGTCGGGCTGGCCAACACGCACCTGTACAAGAAGGTCTTCAAGCCGGCGGAGGGGCCGCTGCCGGCGGATTATGCGACGTTTGGGCTGGGGAAGTCGACGCCTCGGGAGATGGCGAACCTGATGGAGCTAATCGGCAGGTGCGAGCTGCGGCGGCAGCCCGGAGCGCCGGCGGGAACGATGGACTTCGCGCCGATGGACGCGGACGATAAGGCAGTCTGCGATGTTGCGCTCGGGATGCTGAAGAACCAGTTCTATCGCGAGACGGTGCCGCGGTATCTGGAGTCGGCAGACGTGACGACGACTGGTGGGGTGGCGATTGCGAGCAAGACTGGGTCGCTGGATGCGGTGCGAGCCGACGTTGCGATAGTGATGGGCAAGACCGGGCCGATGGTGCTGGCGATCTTTACCTACGACAACGCCGACCATGGCTGGACGGTGGACAACGAGGGCGAGGTGACGATTGCGAAGCTGGCGAAGGCGATTGTGACGGCGTGGTCGCCCGGAGGGCTCGACGGAAAGCTGCTGGTGCCGGGGCTGGGCGTGGCTGACGGAGCTGCTGGCACCGGTTCGGCGGCGGTGAAGAAGTAGACCCATCGGGCGGAAGTTCGTCTAAGCTAGAGAGGAGTGGGCTGAAGGAGCGGCAGCCGCGAGAGGAACCGGATGGACGAGCAGACAGAGTTGACGGAGCGACATCCCGAGAGCCCTGCGCCGAACGCCAATGGCGGAGGGGTGCGATCGTGGTTCCGTGACCTGGTGGTGGCCGTGATGATCTCCGCGTTCATCATCCTGTTTCTGTATCAGCCGGTGCGGGTGGAGGGAACGAGCATGCTGCCGATGCTCGAAGACCAGGACCGTCTGTTCATCAACAAGTTTGCATATAGGTTCGGCGAGATCCGGCGCGGGGATGTGGTGGTGTTTTTGTATCCGGGCGACCACAGCAAGAGTTACATCAAGCGCGTGATTGCGCTGCCGGGTGACGATCTGCGCATCGACCATGGAAACGTTTGGGTGAATGGCAGCGAGTTGAAGGAGCCGTATGTCCCGCTGAAGTTTGAGGACGACCGCTCGCAGGCGGAGATGACCGTGCCCCAGGGAGACTACTTTGTGATGGGGGATCACCGGTCGATCTCCAGCGACAGCCGCGACTTTGGGCCGGTGGCGCGACCGCTGATCTATGGCAAGGCGGCGTTTGTGTACTGGCCGGTGGATCAGGCGGGAGTGGTTCGTTAGAGCAGCGAACAGCCAATAGTTAACAGCGAACAGCTAGTAGTTCACGATGGCGGCGAAGCTGGCGGGGACGAGGCTGGCGCCGCCGACGAGCGCGCCGTCGATGTCCGGATGCGCCATGAGTTCGCTGATGTTGTCGGGCTTGACGGAGCCGCCGTAGAGGATGCGGGTGGTCTCCGCGAGCGGCTGGGTGCAACATAACGAGAGCTCGTGGCGGAGGATGGCGTGGGCCTCGGCTGCGATGTCTGGCGTGGCCGTTTTGCCGGTGCCGATGGCCCAGACGGGTTCGTAGGCGATGACCAGATGCCGGGCCTCCGCCGCGGAGACGTTGTGCAGGGCGGTGCGGAGCTGGGTGCGCAGGACCTCCTCGGTGCGATTCTCCTCGCGTTCACTGAGGTGCTCGCCGACGCAGACGATGGGCGCGATGCCGTGGCTGATGGCGGCCTTGAGTTTCAGGTTCACGCGCTCACTGGTTTCGCCGAAGTAGAGGCGCTGCTCGGAGTGGCCGAGCAGGACGTGCTTGCAGCCGAGGGCGAGGAGCATGGTGGGCGAGGTCTCGCCGGTGTAGGGGCCTTCGTTGAGCCAGTGCATGGTCTGCGCGCCGGCGTGGACGGTGGTGCCGGCGATGGAATCCAGCACCGTAGGCAGCGAGGTGATGCTGGGGAAGAGCCGAATCTCGTCGCGGGTGTGGTTAGCGACCAGCGGAAGGAAGGCGTCGAGGAAGGCGATGGACTCGGTGGGGGTTTTGTACATCTTCCAGTTGCCGGCGATGATGGGTTTGCGCATGGTGCTGATTTCTCCAGAAGGCTTGACTGAACCATGGTACAGGCTGTGGCAAGAAGAACCGGGCGACAGGCGCTGGGGCGCCGGCTTTGCCTGGTAAGGCGATTTAGTAACAGCTGCCAGTTTGCCAGTTTCCCAGTTTGCCAGTTAATTTCTGGGGCTGGATTCGTGTGCGAGCTTCTGTGAGTTTACCGATCAGCTACCAGTTGTCCAGTCTCCCAGTTTGCCAGTGGGAGTGCTGGCAAACTGGTAGCTGGCAACTGGAGACTGAAAGGAGAATCATGCAGGACTTCAGAAATCTTGAGGCTTGGAGAAAGGCCCATGCTCTTGTGCTTGCGGTGTATCGGGAGACGCTGAACTTGCCGAAGGAAGAGGTTTTCGGCATCACGATACAGTTGCGACGCGCAGCCACTGTAGTTGCAACGCGGATTGCTGAGGGAGCGGGGCGCAGCGTGACCATGGAGTTTGCCGGAGACCTTCGCCGATCGGCTGTGAGTTGTAATGAGTTGGAGTATCTGATCGTATTAGCTCGGGATCTCTCTTATTGGAAGCGGGAGATTGCCGAGGCTCTGATTGCGGACACAGTCGAGGTGAGAAAGGTTCTTTTCGGATTGCTTCGGACGACGTGATTATTTCTCGCTGAGGGCAGCGACGCCGGGGAGGATTTTGCCTTCGAGGAACTCGAGCGAGGCGCCGCCGCCGGTGGAGATGTGGGTGATCTTGTCGGCGACGCCGGAGTTGTGCAGCGCGGCGACGGAGTCGCCACCGCCAACGATGGTGATGGCGTCCTCGTTGGCGGCGAGCGCCTTGGCGATGGCGTTGGTGCCCTTGGCGAAGGGGGTGAGCTCGGCGACGCCCATGGGGCCGTTCCAGACGATGGTGGCGGCCTCGGCGATCTCGGCGGAGAAGAGCTTGATCGTCTCCGGGCCGATGTCGAGCGCCATCATGTTTTCAGGGAAGGGGCCGGTACCGGAGAAGAGCTGGGTGCGGGCGTCGAAGGCGAACTTGTCGGCGAGACAGTGGTCGATGGGCAGAAGGAACTTCACGTCGCGCTTCCTGGCTTTTTCGAGCGCGGCGCGGGCGACGTCGATCTTGTCGTGCTCGACGAGTGACTTGCCGGTGGTCTGGCCCTGCGCGTTGAGAAAGGTGTAGGCCATGGCGCCGCCGATGAGCAGAGCGTCAACCTTGCCGAGGAGAGCGTTGATGACTTCGATCTTGTCGGAGACCTTGGCGCCGCCGATGATGGCGACGAAGGGGCGGTTGGGCTCGGTGACGGCCTTGCCGAGGTAGGTGAGCTCCTTTTCCATGAGCAGGCCGGCGGCGGACTGCGGGACGAAGTGAGTGATGCCCTCGGTGGAGGCATGAGCGCGGTGCGCGGCGCCGAAGGCGTCATTGACGTAGACGTCGCAGAGCGCGGCGAGCTGTTCGGCGAAGGCTGCGTTGTTGGCTTCCTCTTCTGCGTGGAAGCGGAGGTTTTCGAGCAGCAGGGTCTGGCCGGGCTCGAGGTTGTTAGCGAGCTCCAGCGCGACGGGGCCGACGCAGTCGGGCGAGAAGGCGACGTTCTCATCGGGGTCGAGGATGCCGTCGAGCAGCGTGCGCAGGCGCACGGCGACGGGGCGCAGGCTCATCGCGGGAACTTCCTTGCCCTTGGGCCGGCCGAGGTGCGCGGCGAGGATCACGCGGGCCTTGCGGCGCAGAGCGTACTCGATGGTGGGGATGGTTTCGCGGATGCGCGTGTCGTCGGTGATGACGCCGTCCTTGAGCGGGACGTTGAAGTCAACGCGGATGAGGACACGCTTGCCGGTGAGGTCGAGGTCGCGGATGGACAGCTTGGGCATTGCGAGAAGGATAACCGATTGCGCGATGTGAAGTTGAGGTGTACTAGGGCAGGACAGCTTCGGCTTCGATCTCGACGTGCCATTTTGGGTTGAGCAATGTGGCGACGACCATGGTGCTGGCGGGACGGATGGCGCCGAAGACCTCGCCGTGGGCGCGGCCGACCTCTTCCCAGATTTCCGCGTGGGCGAGGAAGATGCGGGTGCGGACGACGTGCTCAAACGAGGCGCCGGCCTGGTTGAGGGCGCGCTCGATGATGGCGAGGACGGCGCGAGTCTGCTCGGCGGGCGAGAGGTCTTCCGCGCCGACCGGGCCGGTGCCGGAGACGTGGACCACGTTGCCGATGCGGACGGCGCGCGAGAAGCCGATGATGGGCTCGTAGGGGGATGTTCCGGGGATGTTCGTGCGGCTGGACATGCTGGGTATCGATAATACGGGCGTGCGCGGTATGATGGCGAAAATTCTGTGGAGGCGGTTATGTGCTTTTCTGCAACGGCGAACTTTGTAGGCAGCGGTGTGCTGGCGGGCGTCGGAGTGGTGACGCTAACCAGGGTGAAGCACCGGCGCGAAATTCTGTTTGCATCGCTGCCGACGCTGTTCGCGATCCACCAGTTCACGGAGGGGTTCGTGTGGCTGGGGCTGGATGGGATGCTGGGGTCGCACTCGGCAGCGGTGACGCGGGATATGGGCGCGGCGTTCATGCTGTATGCGCAGGGATTGCTGCCGTTTCTGCTGCCGCTGAGCGTGATGCTGTTTGAGCAGACTCGCGGTCGAAGGCGGGCGATGCTGCCGTTCGTCGCGCTGGGGTTGGGGACGACGCTGTACATGTTGTGGGCGCTGATTGCTTATCCCACGCAGATCTACGTCAAGGCCAACAGCATTGTGTACCTCAACCCAGCGACCAACAACACCACGCTGGCGATTCTGTATGTAGTGGCGACGTGCGGTTCGCTGTTCTTCTCCAAGGTGAAGGCGATGGTGACCTTCGGCGCGGCGAATCTGGCGATTCTGCTGGTGGTGATGGCGGTGAAGCGCTATGCGTTCACGTCGCTGTGGTGCGCCTATGCGGCGATCGCAAGCGTGATTATCCTGGCGTACTTCTGGAAGAGTATGGGAGTAAGGCCGTTCAAATATATGCGGACGGTGTGAGGCTGGTGTTGGGCGTGAGGAGGCTCCATGTCGATCCCCAAGCAAGTTATCTTTTTGGCGCTGCTGTTGGCCGGCGTGGCGCAGGCGCAGCAGGTCAGTTGTCCGGCGGCTCAGGGGAAGAGTCTGTTGACGGGTGTGAGCGTGTTTGACGGGCCGCCGGGGGAGATGGCTGACCTGGTACCTGATGTC
>Ga0302202_10006245_pt1 | contig 11892 bp, 10 predicted proteins | sample II_Bog_N3_3_FD_194579 | JGI IMG/M metagenome (GOLD analysis project Ga0302202, IMG submission 194579) | Peat permafrost microbial communities from Stordalen Mire near Abisko, Sweden - II_Bog_N3_3 | ecosystem: Environmental > Terrestrial > Soil > Wetlands > Peat | place: Sweden: Abisko... | reverse complement strand
AAACGGGACGAGGTGGCCATGGATGATCGGGCCGCCGCCGTTCACGAAGCGGCTGAACATCGGAAATCGAATGTCGGGATGGACGAGAAAAATGCCGGCGATCAGGATGGCGATCGCCCCGAGTTTCATGTAGGCCGACAGGTAACCGCGCGGCGTCAGCAGCAGCCAGACCGGAAGAACCGAGGCCACAAAACCGTAGATCGCCATGACGATCGTGATCTGTGCCGGCGAAAACGTGAGCCAGCCGGCAGCGCCGCTGTGCGCGAACCAGTGGCCCGAAATCACCGCGCCGAGCAGCAACACCACGCCGAAGATGCTCGGGCCCAGGACCGTGATCCGGTCTTTGTGGCTCTTGAACATCCACACGCCCATGATCATGCCGATAGGGATAGTCATGCCGATGGTGTACACGCCCCAGGGACTATTGGCCAAAGCGTTGACGACCACGATACCCAGTCCGGCGAGCGTGACCAGCAGAATGAAAAGCACGGCAATCATGACGATCAGACCGGCAAACGGGCTGATCTCCGCGCGCGCTATATCGGCCAGCGAGCGCCCTTTGTGCCGCACCGAGGCGACCAGCACCGTCATGTCCTGCACGCATCCCGCGAGCACGGCGCCAATCAGCAACCACAGGAAGCCGGGCGCGAACCCGAACTGCGCGGCCAGGGTCGGCCCGATCAGCGGGCCAGCGCCCGCGATGGCGGCAAAGTGTTGTCCGAAGAGGACCCATTTGGGCGATGGGACGTAGTTGCTGCCGTCCTCATAGGTGTGCGCCGGAGTGATGCGCTGGTCGTCGAGAGCCAGTGCCTTCGCGGCGATAAAGGCGCTGTAGTAACGGTAGGCGAGTGCGTAGACGCACAAGGCGCCGAGCAATAGGGGAAGAGTGTTCATCAATTCTTGCGGCACGCTCGCAACGCGCCGTCCCGGCCATTATGTCAAAACGATTCCCAACCGAACGAATCGGGATTGCGTTCGCAAAGGCGTCTATTCCACCCTGTCGGCGATCAGTTCCGCGGTGTGCCGCACGCGGATGGATGGGCCTTTTTTTGTCGAGGTTGGGGAGTCCCGTCTTCCGTCTTCCAGCGCCAAATGGTATTCGGCTCGCGGGCTGGAGTCCGGCCCAGGGCTGGCCGAGTGGTCAGCGCAGGCTTCATCTCTGCCCGCCGTGCCCTTGGTAGTAAGCCGCCGTACGGGCTCCGCCGGAGATCTCTCCGAGATTGCCCTTGAGCCGCACCACGATCTTGTGCAGCTCCCCATCGGTCGCCAGAGAGGCGCCAGGGTAGAACCCGGCCAGGTATTCGCTTGTCTTCTGAGTCTTGAAATACTTCAGCACCTCCTGAAGTATGTTGTCTTCCATGGCATAGCCAGGCAGCGTTTTGCCCCCCGTATCTTCTCCGAGGCCGGCGAAAGCTAGAAGACGTCTCGGGCTAACTACGACTGGGAACAATGCGATGTCATAATGCTTCGCCAGTCCTTCCACCTCGTCCCAACTATGCTGAGACGGCTTGGCAGACGGCATGCGGCAGTTCACGGTGAAGTTGGAAAACACGACCAACATGCGCGGCCGGCTGCCTGGGATCGTAACGGCGTCTTGAATAGTCTGAACGACCGCGTCCCTGACGATACTTGGGACAAATGGTATCCGCGAAAGATGAGCCATTGCCGCGGCCAGCACAGCCATATCCGCGGTCGGCCGCGCCAGACGATAGGCGGAGTCGCTGAAGCCGTAGATCGAGAACCTTACGTTCTCCAACTCTTCAAACACGTGGAGGTTGATGACCTTGCGATTTATGTAGGGTCTAAAGTCCCTACCGGAATCGAACAGCAGGATCACATCGGTGGGAGGCCGGGCTCCCTCCGTTCCCGTCCGTTCCAGGACTGCCACTTTCTGCGGCACGCCGTTATCGAGGATCTCGATGTCCTCCACACCGAGTTCCGGCGCGTCGCGCGACTTTAAGTGTTTGTGTTCCTTGGACGGGCGGAAGGTGAAGGCCAATGTCATCAGTTTCGTTTCACTGAAAAAGATCGGCTGCGCACCCACTCCTTCCGCATCGCTGAGGCGCTCCGGCAGTGGCTGATCTTGGGCACTTAGGACAGGCGGAGCCAGACACAATCGCGCCAGTAATATCCCCAATCCCAGACTGGTAGACAATTGGCATCCGCGAAGGTGATATGAGCTGATTGTCATCGAGGTATGCGGCGCCGTCACGGTGATTTCCTCAGAGTCTTCAGGAACGCAGATTCTTCTGAAGATCGCATCGCACCCAGCCAGCTAGACTCCACTCCAAGCGAATCGGCCTCCAAGCGCTCCAACGACGAGGAGCCGGAAGAATTGTGGAAGTGTGATTCTGAATTCACGGCCCGATTGTGTGTCTGCCATGAAGCTATGTCAAGTCTCATTAATATGCAATAAAAAGTACGAATGGCCTGCACAAGATAAGGGCAGTGGGTCAGTTCCCGGCCTGTCGACCCAGGGCTGGGCGGGTGTCAGCGCAAGCGTACCGATCCGCTCGCTGTGCCCGGGAGCGTGATGCGCCGGTCGTCGAGCGCCAGGGCCTTTGCAGCGGTGAATGCGCTGTAGTAGCGGGAAGCTGTGGCGTAGACGCACGGTGCGCCGATCAGTATCGCCGTCATACTGCATGCCGCGGCGGTGCCTGGCCCCCTCTGCACTGTCATGGGCGCCATTATGCGGGTCCAATCGCCAGGACACGGCGGGTTGCCTGTTTCGGCAACTATGGACGCACAACGGTCGCCTGAATATACGTCTCGACCTCTGGGCCTGGGCATATGGTCCTGACCATGAATCGAAAGCTACCTCTCTTAATTGGCAGCACGCGGTCCGACTGCACCATGTCCAGCTCTAAGTTTAGAACTCCCCGAGCTCCTTCATCCACCTCAATCATGAGCGGCACTGGTGGAAGCCGGTTGCCCCCAGCGTCCTTGGCAATCACCGAGAGCCCGTCGAGCACAAACCACTTACCCACGTGCAGCTTTACCACCGGACGATCGCTTTCCAACCTTGCCGGGGTAGCCGTTTGAGCACATCTCTCAAGCAGCGCCGGGCGCGAAAACATACGGTGTCCAGCCCTGATTCCCTGCTCCTGTGGCCCGGAGCTGAAACCCTCCGCGATCGTGTCAAAGGCTGGCTTTTTGTCCTCGGCAGAGACGACCACGGCGATCCAACACAATAGCGCCAAGAGACGGATGCAATGGGCATAGCACCAATGTGTATTCATAAGTGTCTGCTTCCTTGCGCAAAGCCTAACGTCTGCTATCGCCTTATCTATGTCTATCATCCGGGCTCGGATAATGCCGCGTAGGCGCCTCCTATTCGACCATCTCCGCAATCAGCTCCGCCGTGTGCCGGACGCGGATCGGCGAGCCTTGCTTGTCCAGCCCGCCGCGAATCTGCATGGCGCAGCCGGGACAATCCATGGCGGCCAGCGGCGCGCCGGTCGCCTCGATATTCGTCAGTTTGCGCGCCAGGATGGGGGCGGAGATTTCGGGCATTTTCAACGAGTACGATCCGCCCATGCCGCAGCACGTGTCGCTTTCTTTCATCTCGACCAGTTCGTAGCCCGCCAGTTGCAGCAGCTCGCGCGGCTGACGGTCCACGCGCAGCGTGCGCTTCATGTGGCAGGAGTCGTGGTAAGTGATTTTGCCGAGGTCTATGCCGGGCTTCAACTTCAAGCGTCCTTCGTAGACGAGCGCTTTCACAAGCGAGGAAAAATCGACCACTTTCGCGGCCAGTTCGGCAGCGCGCGGGAGCTGGCCGATCATGCCCAAGCTCTCGAAGGTCGCCGCAAACTCGTTTTTGAGCGCGCCCGTGCAGGTAGGGCAGGCAGAGACCACCCAACGCACGTGCTGCTTGAGCAGAGCGTCGATGTTGTCGGTAGCATTCTTCGCGGCCACTTCGTACGCGCCGCTATAGCGCGCCGGCGCGCCACAGCAGGTCTGCTCCTCGGGGAAGATAACCTCGATGCCCGCCTTGTTCAGCACCTTCACCACTGCCGCGCCCATCTCCGGGTAGGCGAAGTCGATCAGGCATCCAGCGAAGAATGCCGCTCGGTGGGGCGGACCTCCAGGTCCGCGCGGGCTCTCCAGAGCCCGCTCCGGGACACTCTTTTTAGCATCCTTTTCAACACCCGCCTGGCCCGGAGAGGTCGTTTCGGCGCCGGTTTGCTCCAGAGAAGTCTGCGGGGCCTGGAGGCCCCGCGCGGACCTGGAGGTCCGCCCCACAGCGAAGATGTCCCGAAAGGGCTTAGGGGCCACGGCCGGCAGGCTGCGGAAATCGGCCATCCCGGATAGGAACAGCGGCAGGTGGCGGATGAAGCCGTCCTTTTCAAACGGCCTTTGCAGCAGCGACGCCGAGCGTAGCATGGCATGGAACACGCGCCGGTTGTTGACTACCGCAAAGATGGCCTGCTCCTTGAGCGACTGGCCCTCGTCCTTCACAAGCCTGCGACGCAACTCCAGAATCAGGTCGGGGATATCTATGTTGCCCGGGCAGACTTCCTTGCAGTTGCCGCACTGGATGCACAGACTCTGCATGTCCTCCGACTCTTTCAGCGCATCGAACCACGCCGTCAGGATCGTCCCGATGCCGCCCATGTAGACCTTGCCGAAAACGTGCCCGCCGGTCAGGCGGTAGACGGGGCAGACATTCAGGCACGACCCGCAGCGGATGCACTGCAAGGCTTGCTTGAACTTGGGGTCCCCTGCCATCTCCGTCCGGTGGCTGTCCATCAGGATGATGTGCAGATCCTTGAGCGATCCGTCGGTGTTCGGCGCCGGGCCCGTGATCATCGTCACGTAGCTGGTGAGCAACTGGCCCGTCGCGCTGCGCGGCAGGGCCTTGAGAATCGGGACCACGTCGGTAAAGGCTGGAACGAGTTTCTCAACGCCGACGATGGCGACATGGATCTTCGGCAGCGTGGTCGCCAGCCGCGCGTTGCCCTCGTTGGTCACGATGACCAGCGTGCCCGTCTCGGCCACGGCGATGTTCGCACCCGAGATGCCCATGCCCGCTTTCAGGAACCTCTCCCGCAGCTCGCGACGGGCGATCTTCACCAGACGCGGAATGTCCGCGCTGAGCCGCTCGTTGACTTCCTTGCTGAAGATCCCGGCCACCTCTTCGCGGGTGAGATGGATGGCAGGCATCACGATGTGCGAGGGACGCTGACCGGCAAGCTGGATGATCCACTCGCCCAGGTCGGTCTCGGAGACCTGGACGCCCTGCGCTTCGAGGTGCTGGTTGAGGTGGATCTCCTCCGACGCCATCGACTTCGACTTGACGATCAATTCGACGCCATTCGCCTTGGCGAGTTTCAGAATGTAGTCGTTGACTTGCCCGGGATTGCCGGCGCGAAAGACCTTCGCCCCACGCGACTCGGCGTTCTTTTTGAACTCCTCGGCGAGTTCGTCGAGATGAGTTGCGGCGCCACCCTTCACCGCGGCGATTTCGGTGCGGAGCGCTTCGAAATCGATACCTTCGTAAGCCTTCGCACGCCCCTCGCGATATGCCTCGGAAAACCGGCCGAGCGCCCCCGTCAGGTTGGAATTGTGGATGGCCTTGTCAATCGATTCCTTGAACGCAGTGCTCATTGCCCGCCTCCCAAATCGTCCACGCAGACGATCACCAACCGTTCCGGACCATGCACGCCGATGGTCAGCACGCGCTCGATGTCGGCGGTCCGGCTCGGTCCGGTGATGAAGGAGAGATATGGCGGAGGACCGTCCGCGCCACGGCCCCGCTGCGGAGAGAACCGGCTCAGCGCAGCGGGCAGATCGGGCACGATCGCGCCCGTTTCCACGATGGCAATGTGGATGGGCGGCAACATCGAGACCAGACGCTGCTCGACGGACGTTGCGTTCTGGACCAGCGTGCCGGTATCCGCGATCGCCAGATCGATCTGGCTGATGCCTACGGTCGCCGCCGAAGCGGAGCCGCGAGTGACATGAAAAGTGAGCCCCGGGGCCCGTTCCGTCAACTCCGCTTCATTCAGCCCTTCGAGGAAGGGGCACGCCGCCCATACCGCGAAGGATGGTTGAAGACGGTCGCCTTCCAGGGTTCGAACGAGGTTCAGGACAAAATCGAGCGCCTCGGTGCGCGCCGGAAAGCGATGCACCTCGGCACTGACGGCCTGGGCGCGGGCTGCGAAGCATTCAAAGGGTGTGGGCACAGCTGTTTTCAGATATACGGAGCTTAAAATATCAAGTTTATCGAGAATGAGCGGTGTCTGATGGTTGCGCAGCCCAGCGACATCGGCACATGCGCTGGAGGGCGCCCGCTACCCGAACAGGTAATTGGCGAGCATGAGCTTCATTTCGGCGATGACGCGGAGCCGCTCGGCGTTGGAGGGCTGCGCGTAGGCGTAAGCGATCAAGCGTTCGCCGGTCTCGATCAGGACGCGCAGCTTGAGATCGAGATCGCCGCTCTGCTTCACACCCAGCCGTTTCATGAGGAACCAGCGCACCAGCGCCGCGGGACCCGAGTCTGGCCCGGCCTGACTCTGGCGAGCCTGCGCGCTGACGTGCCGACCCAGGGCGATGGTGCGAAAGTCCGGCCGTTCGTCGAGGAAGGCGACGTAAGCGTCGATCACGCGGCTCAGGAACGTGGGTCCATCGGCCAGCGCCAGCTTCGCCACGCTGCGCAACAGCGCCGCCTTGAAGTCTTCCATGTGACGCACGGCGATGGCGTCGATGATCGACTGCTTATCCGGGAAGAATCTGTACAGACCACCGACCGAGATGCCCGCTTCTTTGGCTACCAGGCTGGTCGTAATGTCTTCGAGCGGCATGCGGCCCAGCAGAGCTGAAGTCGCCGCGAAGATCTGCTGCACCGTGCCCGCGCTGCGGCCTTGCACCGGTTTGCGGCGCACTCCAGGCGCTTGGGATACGCTCTCCTGCGGTGCGGCCACCAAACTATCCTCGCTCTGCAACTTTGCTCTCGCCGCTTGCGACATAACTCCGATTTCACCTTCCACACCCTGTCTTCCTGACAGGCTTCTGGTCCGCTATGGCGCACGCTTCAGCGTGCTGCGTCGAGATTCATCCCGACGTCCGGCATGGCGGCATGAATGCCGCCACGGCACGCTAAAGCGTGCGCCACAGGTAATGGCACGAGCGCTCGCGGCCACGGCCGGCAAGCACCGCCGGTCACCTTATTGACTTTATCTCACTCCGGATGGTAAAAGCGAAAGAGAGTTCGCGTTCGCGATTTTGTAGTCCAAACCATATGCCAGTTCCGATTTCTCAGATGTGGACGGTGGCCACCTACGTCCTGAAGCAACGCCTGCAGGGGCGCAAGAAGTATCCGCTGGTGCTGATGCTCGAGCCGCTGTTTCGCTGCAATCTGGCCTGCGCGGGCTGCGGCAAGATCCAGTATCCCGGCCATGTTCTGAAGCTGAATCTCAGCCCCGAGGAGTGCTTCAAAGCGGTGGACGAGTGCGGCGCGCCGATGGTGTCGATCCCCGGCGGCGAACCCCTCATGCACCCGCAAATCCAGGAGATCGTCGAAGGCCTGGTCGCGCGTAAGAAATATATTTACCTCTGCACGAACGCGCTTTTGCTCAAGGAAAAGATCGGCCTCTTCAAACCGAGCAAGTACCTGACCTTCTCGGTGCACCTCGATGGGCAGCGCGAGCACCACGACTTTTCGGTCTGCAAGGAAGGCGGCTATGACATCGCCGTCGCCGGCATCAAAGAGGCCGTTCAGCGCGGCTTCCGCGTCACCACGAACACCACGCTATTCGACGGCGCGAACCCGAAGAGCGTGCGGGCGTTTTTCGACGAAATGATGGAGCTAGGCGTCGAGGGCATGATGCTCTCCCCCGGCTACGCTTACGACAAGGCGCCGAACCAGAGCAGCTTCCTGGGCAAGGCGCGGACGCGGAGCCTGTTTCGCACGATCCTCTCGAACCGCAACAAGAACTGGATCTTCAACCAGTCGCCGCTGTTCCTTGAGTTTCTGATGGGACAGCGCGAGTATACCTGCACACCCTGGGGCATGCCGACCTACAACCTGTTCGGCTGGCAGAAGCCGTGCTACCTGCTGCAGGATGGCTACGCCGAGAGCTTTGACGAGTTGATGACCTCGACCGAGTGGCACGAGTACGGCTCGGAGTCCGGCAATCCCAAGTGCGCCAATTGCATGGTGCACAGCGGCTTCGAGGCTTCCGCGGTGCAGGACACGTTCTCCACCTGGAAGGGTTTTTCCGCCACGGTGCGGGCGACCTTCTCGTCGAAGTATCCGAGCCGTAAGGCGCAGGAGGATCTCGACCGGTTCTCGCTCAATCCCTCGCAGCCGTCGCAGGCGGCAGCGGGCCTGGTGCAGATTGAGAAGGGCCAGCCGGAAGTGGGCGCTCCGCGCTAGCCGGGAACGCCGATCTCCAGATCGGCTCCGCCTGGCGCACACTTCACCGTCGGCAACTGCTGACAGGCTTCCGGGAGCGTGAAGGTGCATTCGAGTTACCGCTCACACGGGCGTTCGGAGCCGATCTGGAGATCGGCGTTCCCAGAGGCGGCGACATCGCGGCTCGACACCAGAGCGAACAGCACGAGAAGGAATTTGCTAAGCAGTATGAGTCAGGAATCGACCGCACACCGCGAATCGCCGCAAGGCCTCGCCATCGAAACCGCCAACGAAGCAGAGCTTCGCGCGGCGCTGGAGCAGGCCTTCGACTATCGCGGCGACGTCACCCTCACGCGCAAGGACGGCACGAAGATCGAGGGCTACGTCTTCGACCGGCAGACCGGCCGGAGCCTCGCCGACTCCTTCGTGCGCATCATCCCCGCCGACCGCAATGTGAAGCTCTCGATCGCCTATCTCGACATCGCGGGCCTCGCCTTCACTGGCCGCGACGCCGCCGCCGGCAAGAGTTGGGAAGCGTGGGTGAAGAAGTACATGGATAAGAAGGCGGCCGGCGAGCAAAACATCGAATTGAAGCCCGAAAGCCTCGATTAGGGGCGGAGAGAATTCGGCGACGGCGTTGAGTCCGATCCGTCCGGAGCCCGCCTCTTGGAAGATCCAAGCTCAGCTCGCGCTCACCCAATGCCCGTGTGATCCGACGACGATTTCCTATCATTCTTCCCATTCGGTGGAAACTCTTTCGCCCGGAAAGACGAATCTCCACCCAGGGCGGCGAATCCTGACTATTTTTGGTGTATTCTCTCTGAACGGACTGGCGCACGGCTTGTCGCGTCCGGGATCGGGCTCGCTGGGAATCGAGTCCACTCAAGCCGCCGCCGTGACTGAGGAGCAAGGGAGATGCAAGTCCATGAGAATCAACAGGAACATGCTTTTGGCCTCCGCGGCACTCGCCGGCTTCGTTGCCGGATCCACGCCCACTTTGAGCGCCCAGGACGCTCCACCGGCAAAAAAGGCCCCAAAGCCAAAGAAAGACGTCCATTCCTGCGCGGGGAAGAACTCGTGTAAGGGCAAAGGCGGCTGCAAGAGCAGCGACAACGGCTGCAAAGGTAAGAACTCCTGCAAGGGTAAAGGCGGTTGCGCCACCGACGGCAGCAAGAAGTCATAGGCGGCAGGGAAACTCAATCCCGGCCGGGCGGGCCAGGCGAATGCCCGATTCCCCGGCCAATTCAAACAGAGGCGTATGCCCGCAAACCGATTTAACGGGTTCACTGACTATGGGATAGGCATTGGCTTGCGCGTCCCGCACTACAGCCATATCTTCGAGCACAAGCCCGAGGTGGACTGGTTCGAGATCATCTCGGAGAACTTCATGGTGGACGGCGGCCGCCCGCTGGCCGTCCTGGACCAGATTCTGGACCGATACCGGGTCGTCCAGCACGGCGTCGCCGCCTACTTCGGTTCGGTCTGTGCGCTGAACCGCGAGCATATGCGGCGCTTGAAGGCTCTGGTTCGCCGGACGAAGACGCCGTGGCTCAGTGACCACCTGTGCTGGGGCAGCGTGGACGGCACCTACTCGCACGATCTGCTCCCCATGCCGTATACCCGGGAAGCGATCCGCGTGACGGCGCGCAAGATCAGGCAGATGCAGGACTTCCTGGAGCTTCCAGTGGTCGTCGAGAACGTCAGCAGCTACGCTGAGTTCGTCGATTCGTCGATGACCGAGTGGGAGTTCCTCAACGACGTGGTGGAACTCGCCGACTGCGGGATCCTGCTCGACGTGAACAACATCTACGTCTCTTCCCAAAACCACGATTTCGATCCGCACGTGTACCTGGACGCCGTTCCCGCCGATCGGGTGGCGCAGATCCACATTGCTGGTCACTCGCGCTACCGCAAGTACATTCTCGACACCCACGACCATCCCGTCATCGATCCCGTCTGGGCGCTCTACGAACACGCCATACGGCGCTGCGGCCCGACAGCCACGCTGCTCGAATGGGACGACCGGATCCCGTCGTTCGAAGAGGTTCATGCCGAGGCGCTGAAGGCCGATCGCTATTTGCGTGGCGCTGAGGAAGCCGCATGAGGCTCGGAGAAATCCAGGGACGCATGGCGCGAGCGCTATTCCGCCCGCTCGACAAGACGTGGGGCATGGACCGCAGGTCGGCGGCGGCGCTGTCAGCGGCGAAACAAGCCGAACTTTACATCCGCCCCAACCGCCGGCTCAGCGCCTTCGAACGCCTGGAGATCTACAACCGGAGCTATTGGTATCGCCTGATGGACGCATTCTCCGAAGACTTTCCCGGCCTATGCTCCGTTCTGGGGCGGGAGCGATTCAACGCGCTGGCCTGCGCTTACCTCACGGACTGCCCGTCGCGCTCTTTCACGCTGCGCAATCTCGGTTCGCGGCTGCCACGCTGGCTTGCGCGCCATCCGGAATTGATCGCGGAAGCGCCCAGATTGGCCCTCGACATGGCGCGTCTCGAATGGGCGGACGTGGTTGCTTTCGATGGCGAGCAACGCCCTGCGATCCAGATCGACGAGGTTCTCGCGCAGGCTGCGGAAGCGCGCTTCGGCATCCAACCCTACCTCACGCTGCTGGAAGCTGCCTACGAAGTCGACGATCTCCGAATCGCCGTGAACGGCCTTGACGAGAGCCAATTCGTGAAGGCGCGCGCATTGGCGCGCAGGGTGGCCCGCGAGCGAGCCAGGCAGCGATGTATCGCCGTCTACCGCCACGATCTTTCCGTCTACTACCGCCGCCTGGAGTTGCCGGAGTATCGCCTGCTCCGCGCGCTCGGTCGAGGCGTGAGGCTCGGCGCCGCTATCGAAGCGGCCTCGCATAGGCATGCTGGGTTGCGGCCCGAGTCGCTGCGAGAGTGGTTTGCGACTTGGGCCCGACTCGGCTGGCTCACCGCACCCGTGACGCGCTGAGCGACTCCCGCTCGATCAGGCCACTCGGCGACATCAGCCGACCGCGCGAATCGACGGGTGGGACTGACCCACAGACGCCACATCCTGCAGAATGGACTCTGGGGGATCACTGTGAGCGATTGGATTGACATCAGTCTGCCCGTCTACAGCGGGATGGTGGTCTGGCCCGGAGACAGCGAAGTCCGCGTAGAGCGCGTGATGAAGCTGGAGAATGGGGACCCGTTCAACCTGACGCAATGCAGCTTCACAGCCCACACGGGTACTCACGTGGACGCCCCACGCCACTTCTTTGCCCAGGGCGCAGCGGTGGACGCGCTACCGCTGGACGCGATGCTTGGTGCCTGCCGCGTTGTCCAGATCGAGGATCCGGAGGCAGTGCGGCCCACGGAACTACCGGTCAACCTGCAGCCGGGCGACCGGGTGCTATTCAAGACCAACAACTCATTGTATTACAGTGAATTACAAAACTTTGTTGAGAACTTTGTTTATGTATCAAAAGAGGCTGCGAAGGCCCTTGTCGCAGCCGGAGTGCGGACTGTCGGAATCGACTACCTTTCGGTAGGAGGCTTCAGCCAGGACCTGGC
>Ga0302202_10006242_pt1 | contig 11894 bp, 14 predicted proteins | sample II_Bog_N3_3_FD_194579 | JGI IMG/M metagenome (GOLD analysis project Ga0302202, IMG submission 194579) | Peat permafrost microbial communities from Stordalen Mire near Abisko, Sweden - II_Bog_N3_3 | ecosystem: Environmental > Terrestrial > Soil > Wetlands > Peat | place: Sweden: Abisko... | reverse complement strand
GGCCCGACCCAGCGCCACCGGTGGCCGGAACGGGGACCAGCTGCCGTAGACTGGAGGCATGTCCTACGCAGTCCGCACCTATGGCGATCCCGTGCTCCGCCAGAAGGCCAATCCGATCGATACCGTCGACGGTGCGCTGGTCAAGCTGGTCGACGACATGCTGGAGACCATGCACGAGGCGGTCGGGGTCGGCCTCGCCGCCCCGCAGGTCGGCGTGCAGCGCCGGCTCTTCGTCTACGAGCTGGACGACGGACCGCAGGCCATCATCAATCCCGAGATCGTGGAGTCGAGCGGCGAGCTCTACCACGACGAGGCCTGCCTCTCCATCCCCGGACTGCGGATCGGCATCGTCCGACCCGAGAAGGTGCTGCTGCAGGGGTACGACCTCGACGGCAACGAACTGACCATCGAGGCCGACGACTTCATGGGGCGCATGTTCCAGCACGAGGTGGACCACCTCGACGGCGTGCTCATGGTGGAGCGGCTCGACGAGGACATGCGCAAGCAGGCCCTGCGGATCCTGCGGGACCGGGCCATGGGCCTCGACACCACCGCCATGGAGGCGAAGCTGGTGTCGGCGGGCAACGAACGCCCCGTCTGAGCCACCCGGTCCGGGCCGCACGGTCGGGGCAGGGCCCGCTCATCCGGCACACCTGACCGCCGACGTCCGTCGCCGGCGCAGCTAGCGTCACCGCCATGGCCCGCCTGGTCTACCTCGGCACCCCCGAGGCCGCCGTTCCCCCGCTGCAGTCCCTGGTGGCCGCCGGCCACGACGTGGCCCTGGTGGTCACCCGGGCCGACAAGCGGCGTGGCCGTGGGTCCCGACTCGTCCCGAGTCCGGTCAAGGCGGCGGCACTCGAGCTCGGGCTCGCCGTCACCGACGACCTCGACGAGGCCACCGGGGTCGGGGCCGAGCTGGGCGTGGTGGTGGCCTACGGGCGGATCGTCCCGGTGGCCGTGCTCGACGCGCTGCCCATGGTCAATCTGCACTTCTCGCTCCTGCCGCGCTGGCGCGGTGCGGCCCCGGTCGAGCGGGCCATCCTCGAGGGTGACGCGGAAACCGGCGTCTGCCTCATGGCCGTCGAGGCCGGACTCGACACCGGCGGCGTCTACGCCGTCGAGGCCACCGCCATCGGGCACGAGGAGACGGCCGACGAGCTGCGCGCCCGCCTGGTGGCCATCGGCAGCCGGATGCTCGTGACGCACCTGGCCGGCGGACGCGCCGGCCTGCCGGTGCCCCGCGACCAGGCCGGCAATCCGAGCTACGCGGACAAGATCGCCGCCCACGAACACGAACTCGACTGGTCGGCCGACGCCCTCCGCCTGCGCCGGGTGATCCGGCTGGGGCGCGCCTGGACGACCTTCCGGGGCCGACGACTGCGGGTGCTGACCGCCGGTCCCCCCGACGGTGCCGACGGGGAGGCCGGTGCCACCGTGCCCCTGGCCCCCGGTGCGTTGCGTGGGGCCGAGGTGGGGGCCGGGGGAGGCACGAGCCTCGTGCTGCACACCGTCCAACCCGAGGGGAAGCGGCCCATGGACGCCGAGGCGTGGCTGCACGGGGTCCACCCCGGGACCGAGGACCGCCTCGGCAGCTGAGGTCCCCCAGGTAGGCTCGGGGCTGATGACCACGGTGGACCAGGCCTCGACACAGGCGCCGACCCTGCGGGTGGCCCCGTCCATCCTCTCGGCCGACTTCGGCAGCCTGGCCGACGCCGTGGACCGGGTGACCCCGGCTACGGACTGGCTGCACGTCGACGTGATGGACGGCCACTTCGTGCCCAACCTGACCATCGGCCCCCCGGTCGTCGCATCCCTGCGGTCCCACAGCGACCTCTTCTTCGACACCCACCTGATGATCACCGACCCGGCCAGGTACCTGGAGCCGTTCCGCGACGCCGGCGCCGACGGCTGCACGGTGCACGTGGAGGTGGGGGAGACCGCGGCCCTGATCGCCCAGATGCGCGACCTCGGACTGCGGGTGGGCCTGGCGGCCAATCCGGACACGCCGTTCGACGCCCTCGAGCCGTTCCTCGACCAGGTCGACCTGGTGCTGTGCATGACGGTCTTCCCGGGGTTCGGCGGGCAGTCGTTCATCGCCGACGTGCTGCCGAAGGTCGCCCGGGTCCGGGCGGCGGCCGACGCCGCCGGGCTGGACCTCGACATCGAGGTCGACGGCGGCATCGACGAGCACACGGTGGTCGAGGTGACGCGGGCCGGGGCCAACGTGTTCGTGGCCGGCTCCGCCGTGTTCAACCGTGAGGACCCGCTGGCCGCGGTGGAGGGCATCCTGGCGGCGGCGGTCGGCGAGCGCACCGGAGTGGCACCCTGACCGTCCCCGGCCGAGCCGAGGGCGACACCGCATGGATGCTGCGGGCGGTGGACGCCGCCGAGCGGGTACGCGGCCGCACCTCCCCCAACCCCTGGGTCGGCGCGGTGGTCGTGCCGACCGCCACCGAGGGCAGCCCGTCGGCCTGGTTCACCGGGGCGACGGCCCCGCCGGGTGGACCCCACGCCGAGGTGTCCGCCCTGGCGCTCGCCGGCACTCGCGCCCGGGGCGCCACCCTCTACGTCACCCTCGAGCCGTGCTCCCACCACGGGCGCACCCCGCCCTGCGCCGACGCCGTCATCAGGGCCGGCGTCGCCCGGGTGGTGATCGGGGTGCCCGACCCCGACCCCCGGGTCGACGGCGGGGGGATCGCCCGCCTGCGCGACGCCGGGGTGGAGGTCGAGGTCGGGGTGGCCGGCGAGGTCGTGGCCGACCAGCTCGCCCCGTACCTGGCCCACCGGCGCACGGGCCGGCCGTGGGTGGTGCTCAAGCTGGCCTCGTCCCTCGACGGCCGGATCGCCGCGCCGGACGGGAGCAGCCGGTGGATCACCGGTGAGGAGGCCCGGCTCGACGCCCACCGCCTCCGGGCCGTGTCCGACGCGGTGGTGGTGGGAGCCGGGACGGTGCGGACCGACGACCCGTCGCTCACCGTGCGCCTGCCCGTCGGCGACCCGTTGTTCCGTGGCCCCGACGAACAACCGGCCCGGGTGGTCCTCGGCCGCGTGCCCGAGGGGGCGGCGGTGGCCCCGGCCCTCGAGGTGACGGGGCCGCTCGAGGCGGTGCTCGACGACCTGGGGGCCCGGGGCATCCTCCAGGTGCTCGTCGAGGGGGGCGCATCGGTGGCCCACGACTTCCACGCCCGGGGGCTCGTGGACCGCTACGTCCTCTACCTGGCGCCCGCCTTCTTCGGGGGCGACGACGCACGGCCGCTCTTCGCCGGGGCGGGCGCGGCCACCATCGCCGACCTGTGGCGGGGGACGGTCCGCTCGGTGACTAGCCTGGGAGGCGACATCCGGGTGGAGCTCGCTCCCCCCGGCCCATCCGTCTGACCCCACGTCAGGCTCCTCTCCCGGCCCCGGACGGCCGGGGGAATGCCACACGACCGGCCCGGTGGGTCCGGACGGGGACACCCACGAGCGCACGGCTGCACACATCGGCAAGCACGACACGGGAACCGGGCGCACGGAACACCAGGCAGTACCGGACAACACGAGGGAGACACGGGTTCGATGCCCTTCTCAGCAGTCGAGCAAGCGATCGCCGCGGTAGGACGCGGCGAGATCGTCGTCGTCGTCGACGACGAGGACCGGGAGAACGAAGGCGACCTGATCATGGCCGCCGACGCGGTCACCCCGGAGAAGATCGCCTTCTTCCTGGCCCACACCTCGGGCCTCATCTGTGTGCCCCTCACCCCGGAGCGGGCCGACCAGCTCGACCTCCCCCTCATGGTCACCAACAACACCGAGATGCAGCGCACGGCGTTCACCGTGAGCGTGGACTACCGCCACGACACCACGACCGGGATCTCGGCGGCCGACCGGGCCGCCACCATCAAGGCGCTGGCCGACCCCCACACCAAGGCCTCGGACTTCAACCGTCCCGGCCACATCCTGCCCCTCCGGTACCGCCCGGGCGGTGTGCTGAAGCGGGCCGGCCACACCGAGGCCGCCATCGACCTGGCCCGGGCCGCGGGCCGGACCCCGGCGGGTGTGCTGTGCGAGGTGGTGAGCGAGGACAAGGCCACCATGGCCCGGCTGCCCGAGCTGGAGGCGCTGGCCGCCGAGCACGGCCTCCACCTCATCTCCATCGCCGACCTGATCCGTTACCGCCGCCACAAGGACAAGCTGGTCAAGCGCATCGCCGACGCCCGCATCCCGACCGACTTCGGCGAGTTCACCGTCTACGCCTACGAGTCGGTGCTCGACGGGGAGCAGCACGTCGCCCTCGTGAAGGGGGACATCCAGGGCCAGGCCAACACCCTGGTGCGGGTGCACTCGGAGTGCCTCACCGGGGACGTGTTCGGCTCGTTGCGCTGCGACTGCGGCCCCCAGCTCCACGGGGCCATGTCGGCCATCGCCGACAACGGCAGCGGCGTCCTCGTCTACCTGCGGGGTCACGAGGGTCGGGGGATCGGCCTGGCCCACAAGCTCCGGGCCTACAACCTCCAGGAGGAGGGCTTCGACACCGTCGACGCCAACCTCGAGCTGGGCCTGCCCGCCGACTCGCGCGAGTACGGCATCGGGGCCCAGATCCTGGTCGACCTCGGCGTCACCACCATGCGCCTCATGACCAACAACCCCACCAAGTACGGCGGTCTCGAGGGCTTCGGCCTCGACATCGTCGAGCGGGTGAACATCCAGCCCGTCCCGACCCCGGAGAACATCCAGTACCTCCGCACCAAGCGCGAGCGCATGGGCCACCTCCTCGAGGGTCTCGATGACGTCCTCTGACGAGACGATCCTGCCGGCGGACGCCAAGGCCCGGGCCGCGGCCCGGGTGGGGGACAGCATCGACGCCGCCGACCTGGTGGACCTGGTGGCGGCCGAGATCCGGGTGGGCTTCGCCTGTGCCGAGTTCAACGGTGGGATCACCGACCGCATGCTGACGGCCGCGCTCGACGCACTCGAGGCGGCCGGATGCGACATGGACGGAGTCGTCGTGTCCTGGGCCCCGGGCGCCTTCGAGCTGCCGCTGGTGGCCCGCGGGCTGGCCGCCTCGGGACGCGTGGACGCGGTGGTCGCCCTCGGGGCGGTCATCCGCGGCGATACGGGCCACTACGACTTCGTGGCCGGCGAGTGCGCCTCGGGCCTGCAGCGGGTCCAGCTCGACACCGGGCTGCCCGTGGTCTTCGGCGTCCTGACCACCGACACGGTCGACCAGGCACTGGTGCGCTCGCGGCCCGACGAGACCAACAAGGGGGCCGAGGCGGCCCGCACGGCCCTCGAGACGCTGTCGGTGCTGCGCGGGGTCGAGCGCCTGGCCGGCGGAGGCCGGGTCGGGTTCACCGTCGGAGGGCGCTGACCGTGCTCCGACTCGTGCTCCCGAAAGGGTCGCTGGAGAAGGCGACGCTCGAACTCTTCGCCGATGCCGACCTGTCCGTGTCCCGGTCCTCGAGCGTCGACTACCGGGCGACCATCGACGACCCCCGCATCGACGACGTACGCATCCTGCGCCCCCAGGAGATCCCGCTGTACGTAGCCGACGGCCTCTTCGACATCGGCATCACCGGCCGGGACTGGATCGAGGAGCGGGGGAGCGACGTCGCCTCGCTCGGCACCCTGCAGTACTCGAAGGCCACGGCCAACCCGATCCGGGTCGTGCTGGCGGTGGCGTCCGACTCACCGGTGACGTCGGTCGGCGACCTCGCCGCCAGTGCCACCGGGTCCGGTGGCGCGCTGCGGGTGTCGACCGAGTACCCCGAACTGACCCGTCGCTACCTGGAGGACCACGGTGTGGCGGCCGAGGTGAGCCTCTCCTACGGGGCCACCGAGGCCAAGGTGCCCGACATCGCCGACTGCGTGGTCGAGATCACCGAGACCGGCCGGGCCCTGCGTGCCGCCGGACTCAAGATCGTCGAGACCCTGCTGGTCTCCCACACCGAGCTCATCGCCAACCCGGCCGCCGCCGCCGATCCGGACAAGCGGCACGCCATGGAACAGCTCCTCACACTCCTGCAGGGCTCCCTGGAGGCCCGGGGCAAGGTCCTGGTCAAGCTCAACGTGGCGGCCGAACAGCTGGCCGGGGTGATCGAGGTCCTGCCGTCCCTGCGGTCGCCGACCGTCTCCGAGCTCTTCGGCGGCGGCGGGTTCGCCGTCGAGACCGTGGTCCGCAAGTCGGAGATCAACGTCCTCATCCCCGCGCTGCGCGACCGGGGGGCGACCGACATCATCGAGTTGGCGCTGTCGAAGATCGTCCATTGAGGCCGACGCCGTGACCCACCCGCTGCCCGACGGTCCGGCTGACCTCATCCCGGTGGGTCAGGCCACGTTCCTCGGCACGGTCATCGCCTTCGACGACCCCCGCGGCGTGGGCGAGGTGAAGTGCGCGGACCGGACCGTCGCCTTCCACTGCACGGCGATCACCGACGGCACCCGCACCATCGAGGTCGGGACCCCGGTGGCCGTGCGCATCGGCCCGGCGCGGCTCGGACGGCTGGAGGCCCGGTCGGTGCGACCCCTGGCGGCGGTCGACCCGGCGCCGGTGACGACCCACCCGGGCGAGGACGCCGTCGCCCGGGTGGAGCCTGTCGCCACGACAGCGTCCGTCACGGCTGCGCCCGCGGCACCGGAACACGCGGCACCGGAACCCGCGGCGCCGGAGCCCGGACCGGCCTACTCACCGTCGACGCCGTCCTCGGCCACGGTGGCGCCGGCGCCCGCCTCGCCCTTCGCCCCGGTGACCCGTGCCGCACCGTCGTCGACCGCACCATCGTCGACCGCACCACCGTCGCCGACCGCACCATCGGTGCCCTCACCGCCCTCCGCACCCTCGCCGTCCGTCCCGTCGACGCCGGCATCCGCGCCGGCTCCGGCTCCTGCTCCGGCTCCTGCTCCTGCTCCTGCTCCGGACCCCGGTTCGGCGGAGGGAGCGGTCACGCCGGTGTCGGGCACGCCCGCCGTAGGTCCCGCGCCGAGATCGGGAACGGGAAGGGGTGCGGACGCACCGGAGCCGGACGACGCAGCCGACATCGCGGGTGACTCCGTCGACGAATCGTCACCCCGGCCGAACTTCTGGTCGCCGTACTCCAGGTCGCCGACCGGCCCGCCACCGACCTGGTCCACCCCGGTCACCCCGAAGGATCCTCCGGCGGACGACTGACCCGTCCCGTCCGGCGGAGGGACGGTCGGTGGGGCGTCACCCGGCGGGGGGACGGTCGGCGGCGGGACGGTCGGCGGTGCGTCACCGGGTGGCAGGGCGGCGGGCACGTCGTCGTCCTCGGCGTAGGGGTTGCCGAGGATGTTGCGGGCCATGTCGATCACCACGGCGCTGTCGGCGTCCTCCTCGGTCACGACACCGAGGAGCGGGGCGGCCAGGAGTCCGGTGACGATGCCCGTTTCCGACATCGACTCCGCCTGGACGATGGCCCACTCCCACAGCCGCTTGACCATGTCGGGGTTCGTCGACCGCCGCTCGGGGTACTTGAGCCAACAGTTGACGATGGCGTGGCCGAGGCCGGTGGCTGCCGGGAAGAGCCAGATCAGGCGGTAGTTGCCGGTGGCGTCGATGACGATCGCCGCGATGTAGGCCAGGACCACGCTGCACAGGTTGAACGGGGCGAACAGCACGCCGATCCGCTCGCCCAGCCCGCCGGAGCGCGGGAGGAGCTGCAACAGCAGCGGTGCCATGACGATCAGGTAGGCGCCGATGAACGGCGCCCCGATGTAGCTGAGCACCACCGCCTGCCAGAGGTGGGTGTCGAAGTACTGCACCCCGGCGAGCACGGCACCGAGCAGCGGTGCTCCGACGGCCAGCTGCATGGGGGTGAGCCAGCGGCTGAGGGGAACGCCCAGGGCGATGCCGATGAAGAACACCGGGAGCCCGGTGGCCAGACCGGCGACGGTCTGGGCGCTGGCCCCGGCGTGGAGCACCCGTTGGAAGAACAGGATGGCGACGTAGGCGGTCGACCCCACCCCGGACCAGAACAGCAGCGAGCCGCCGACCAGCACCTTGGCGTTGGGCTGGGCGATGATGGCCCGCAGTTCCTCCATGGCCGGGCGGGCCCGCTGGTTGCGGTCCTCGCTGGCCCCGAATGCGGCGGCCGGCGCCTCGCGGACGAGGAGGAGCACGGCCAGTCCCACGACCACCAGGATCACGGCGTCGATCTGGAAGGGCAGGTTCCACGTCGACGGGTCGCTCTGCTTCCACGAGGCGATGACCGTCCCCTTGATGACCAGGCTCGCCAGGGTGCCGAGCACGGTGGTCAACAGCAGCGCCTTGATCCACCGGCTGCGACCGAACACCTCGGGCACCACGGCCACGTTGGTCAGGGTGAAGGTGGCCGAGGCCTGACCGGCGATGAGGATCATCAGCACGAGGAGCCAGTAACCGTGGACCACGGTGAACATCCACGTGGCGACGCCCATCAGCACAAGGCTCCCCGCCATGTAGGGCGTGCGTCGGCCCACCCGGCTGCGGGTGCGGTCGCTCAGTCGACCGGCGATCGGGTAGGTCAGCCAGCTGACCAGTCGGTCGGCCGTCAGGGCGAAGGTGACGGCCAGTGCCCCCGATGCCCGCTGCTGCACGAACAGGGTGATGAGCACCCCCGAGACGGCCAGATTGGCCCGGGGGCCGACCAGCCCGATCGACAGGCCGATGAAACTGCGGACCCGGGAGGGGTCGATCCCCCCGGAGGCGGCGGCCGGCTCGGGAAGGCCGACCGGTCCCTCGCTAGGTCCGCTCACCCGGCGGCGTCGTCGCCCGGATCGCCGTCATCGGGTGCGGCCGCGGCATCGGGTGGCGCACCGACCACCGAGTCGACACTGGCCCCGGCCCGCTGGGCGCCGTCGATCTGGACATACGCCAGGCGGAGGTTGGTGAGTCCCTCCTTCAGGGGCTCCTCGCCTTCGCCGAGGCGGCCCTCCAGGCCGTCCACGAGACACCCGAGGGCGTCGATGGCCAGGCGGGCCTGCTCGAGGAGCGGGGGTTGCTGGGACAGGTAGACGGCGGCCAGCTCGAACAGTCCGTAGCAGTGGTTGGCCACGACCACCTCGACCGGGGCCGAGGCCAGCTCGGCCCGCATGGCCTCGACCTGCTCGGCCAGGGCGTCGTCGTCGATCCGGTCGTCGCCCGGGTCGGATCCCGAGAAGGAGGAGGGGGGCGGTCCGGAGGCCGCGGAAGGCCGCGCCACGGGTCGTTCGCCGTCAGGTGTCCAAAGTGAGCTCACGACTGGTAGCCTAAAGCAACTGATAGACGAGGAAGCGGGGCTTCGCGATGCGAATCCCCCACCCGGCCACCGTGCCCCGCCTTCCGGCGGGGCACCCGTGCGACGGGTCGATGGGACCGGAGGCCGACGGACGTCGGTCGTCCCGGTGCTGGCACCGCTCCTTCATCGTCGGCCACGGTCGTGCCGTGGCCATGAGACAGGGAGTGAAGTCGAATAGCAACCAGCACCACCACCGATCCTCGCATCAATGACCGCATCCGTGCCCGCGAGGTCCGCCTCGTAGACCCCGACGGCGAACAGCTCGGCATCAAACTGCTGCCCGAGGCCCTCGCCATCGCCCGTGAGCTCGACCTCGACCTGGTCGAGGTGGCACCCGGGGCCAACCCCCCGGTCTGCCGCATCATGGACTTCGGCAAGCACAAGTTCGACGAGGCCCAGCGGGCCAAGGAGTCCAAGCGCAAGGCCGTCCACGTCGGGATCAAGGAGATGAAGTACCGGCCCAAGATCGGTCCGGGCGACTTCGACACCAAGACCCGCCAGGTCCAGAAGTTCCTGGAGGAGGGCCACAAGGTCAAGATCACGATCATGTTCCGTGGGCGCGAGGTCTTCCACCCCGAGTTGGGCAAGAAGATCCTCGACCGGATCGCCGATCAGATGGAGGGCCTCGGCAAGTCCGAGTCGGTCCCCCGTCTCGACGGCCGCAACATGGTCATGGTCCTCGCCCCCGAGAAGCGGGCGAAGCCGGCCGGGTCGTCCCGGTCGGGTGGATCCAAGGGTGGGGCCCCGGCGACGCCGGCGGCCGGGGCACCGGTGGCTGCAGCACCCACAGAGGTAGAGACACAGACCGCAACGGAGGGCGCAGCGCCCGCACCGGAGCAGGTGGCGGTGGCCCCCGAGGCCCCGGATGCCACCGAGCCAGCGGCGGCAGCAGCCGCCCCGGCGGGGGACCAGTCCCCGGCCGCAGAGTCGAGTGAAGGAGAGGGATAAGCACGATGCCCAAGATGAAGACGGACAGCGGCGCCAAGAAGCGCATCAAGGTGACCGGAACGGGGCGGCTCCGCCGCCGCAAGGCCTTCCGGTCGCACCTGCTCGAGCACAAGTCCGCCGAGCGCAAGCGCCGTCTCGGTCGCGAGACCGACTTCGCCCCCGGCGACGAGAAGCAGATCAAGAGGATGCTGGGGCTGTGACCCCGGCGGCCCCCGTGGCCGCCCACCCCCAGTACCGTCCCTCCCCGGCCGCACCGTCCGCACCTGCGGAGCCGGAGCCGGAACGGGTGGATCGGAGCGCCCCTTCGGGGTCCGCCCGTTCCGAACAGACCGACCAACCGCAACCGGCCGTCCATGCAGCGGCCCGAATCACAAGGAGTTCACCATGGCCCGAGTCAAAGGCGCCGTCCACGCCAAGAAGCACCACCGCGCCATCCTCGAGCAGGCACAGGGGTACTACGGCAACAAGAGCCGGTCGTTCCGTGCGGCCAACGAGCAGGTCATGCACTCGGGGCAGTACGCCTACCGCGACCGGCGGGCGCGCAAGGGCGACTTCCGTCAGCTGTGGATCCAGCGGATCAACGCCGCCGCCCGCCTGAACGGCATGAGCTACAGCCGCTTCATCGCCGGCCTGCACCGGGCCGACGTGGAGGTGGACCGCAAGGTCCTGGCCGATCTGGCCGTCACCGCCCCCGAGGCGTTCGCGTCCCTGGTCCAGGTGGCCGGGGACGCCCTGGCGGCGGACCCGGTGAGCACCGAGGCCGGTTCCTGACCCAGTCGGGACTCGCCTTCACCCACCAGCGGGTGCGGCGGCTCCGCCAGCTGCTGCGCAAGCGTGGCCTCCGGGCCGCCGAGCGGGTCGTGGTGGTCGAGGGAGCCGAGCTGTTGTCGGTGGCCCTGGCCGCCGGTGCGTCGGTCGAAGCGGTCTACGTGGCCCCCGAGGGGTCCGGGTCCCCGGCCGTGGTCGACGTCACCCGGAGGATCCTCGACGGCGGCGGTCGGGTCTTCGACCTCGCTCCCGGGGTGATGGAGCGGGTGGCGTCGACCGTCACGCCCCAGCCCCTGGTGGCCGTGGTGTCCTACGCGACGACCCCCCTCGACGCCGTGGGTGGGACCGGCCTGGTGCTCGTGTGTGCCGACGTCCGTGATCCCGGCAACCTCGGCACGATCATCCGCACGGCGGACGCCGCCGGGGTCGATGCCGTGGTGTGCTGTGACGGCACGGTCGACCCGACCAACCCCAAGTGTGTGCGGGCGACCGCCGGATCCTTGTTCCACGTCCCCGTGGTCGACGCGGTGACCGTGGCCGACACGGTGGCCGCCCTGTCGGCCCGGGGCTTCACCACCGTCGCCACCGTGGTGCGCGACGGCACCGACTACGCCGCCTTCGACTGGACCGGTCCGGTGGCCCTGGTGCTCGGCAACGAGGCCGGGGGACTGCCCGACGACCTGGTCGCCACCCTGGACGCCGGCGTCACCATCCCCATGGCCGGCCGGTCGGAGTCCCTCAACGTGAGCGTGTCCGCCGCGGTCCTGTGCTTCGAAGCACTGCGGCAACGCCGGACGAGCCCTTCGTCGGGGGCCGCTCCCTCGCGTTCTACGATGTCGGCCATGGATGACGGAACGGCGCGGCCCGACGGCGGCGGGGCCACGCGGTGAGCGCCCCCGTGGACATCGACGCCCTGGTGGCCGAGGCCCG
>Ga0302202_10006237_pt1 | contig 11900 bp, 8 predicted proteins | sample II_Bog_N3_3_FD_194579 | JGI IMG/M metagenome (GOLD analysis project Ga0302202, IMG submission 194579) | Peat permafrost microbial communities from Stordalen Mire near Abisko, Sweden - II_Bog_N3_3 | ecosystem: Environmental > Terrestrial > Soil > Wetlands > Peat | place: Sweden: Abisko, Stordalen... | reverse complement strand
TGCGGTGATATCCACCATACCTGCCAATGGAGCTACAGGCGTACCTCTGAGCCAGGTGGTCAGCGCCACCTTCAACGAGGCAATGAAGTGCACGACGCTCGCTTCTCCCGCAACTACCTTCACACTCACAGGCCCCGGCGCTACTCCTGTAACGGGATCGGTCAGTTGCACGGGCGCTGTCGCGACCTTTACTCCTGGCGCATCACTTACTGTGAATACCGTGTATACGGCCACCATCAGCACCGGAGCCCAGGACCTGGCCGGCAGGGCGATGGCCAGTAATTACGTGTGGAGCTTCCTGACGCTTCCCGCTCCTACCCCGCCAACGGTCATTTCAACGGTGCCCGTAAATGGGGCAACCGGTGTGGCCATTAACAAGGCTCTCAGCGCCACCTTCAGCGTGGCCATGGACCCGGCGACAATCGACGCTCTGACCTTTACCGTGACCGGACCAGGCGGAACCGCAGTTACCGGCGTGGTCACCTACGTTCCTGCTGGATCCGTGGCAACCTTCACACCGGCGGCGAACCTGGCGACAAGTACGCTCTACACAGCCACCATTACCACCGGGGCCGAGGATCTGGCGGACGTTGGGTTAGCTACCAACTACGTTTGGACGTTCACCACCGCCGCCACAGTAATCGTTGTACCGCCGACGGTGATTTCGACGGTTCCGCTGAATGGAGCCACGGGAGTGCCGCTGAACCAGATTGTCAGCGCCACGTTCAGCACCCCAATGAACCCCGCAACGATCAACGGGACAACTTTCTCACTCACTGGACCAGGCGCAACCGTCGTACCGGGACTGGTTGCCTACGCGGCAATTGGAAACACGCTTACGTTCACGCCGACAGCGAATCTGACCCCCAGCACGTTGTATACAGCCACCATCACCACCGGGGCCCAGGACCTTGCCGGCACGGCACTGGCCGCCAACTACGTGTGGACCTTCACCACCGGCGCGGCCGTCGTCGTGACTCCGCCGGAAATTGATTCTACCGTCCCCGCGAATGCGGCTACCAACGTGCCGCTGAACCAGGCTGTCGACGTGACCTTCAGCGAAGCCATGAACCCGCTGACCATCACCACGGGTACATTCAAACTAAGCGGGCCGGGTGGGATCGCGGTAGCTGGAACCGTCTCCTACGATGCGATCAACTTCATTGCAACCTTCACGCCCACGCTGCCGCTTACTGCAAGCAGCATCTACACCGCAACGGTAACCAACGGAGTTACGAACCTGGCAGGCACTCCGCTGGGGACCACCGGTGCGCCGAATCCATGGTCGTTCACAACTGCCGCGACGCCTCCGCCGCCGCCGCCAATCGTCCTCCTGCCAACCATATTGCTCTTTGGCGGCTTTGGCGGGAATGCCGGCATCACCAACCAGGGGCTCAACTCAGTGGTCAATGGAAACATCGGGACCACCGCCGCATCCACTCTGATCACCGGCTTCTACGACAAGAGCGTTGCGGCCATCGCCAATGTGTATCCATGCTCGTATACCATCACGCCGCTGAATGTGGGCCTGGTGAATGGAGCCATCGACACCGCTCCGCCGCCTCCCACCGGCGCCTGCTCCAGTGAAGGAACTGCCGTAACCATGGCCACCGCGACGGAGGCATTGCTTGAGGCGCAAACCGCATACAACACTCTCAAGAGCCTGCCTCCAGGCACCATTGAGCCAACCAACGAGTTGGGCAATCTAACCCTGGCCCCTGGCACCTACACATCGGCCAGCTTCTACGACATCACGGCGGGACCGCTTACTCTCGACGCGCAAGGAGATATCAACGCTGTCTGGATCTTCCAGATGGGAACCTATCTCACCGTAGGCACGTCCTCAGGGCCTGACAGCATCGTCCTCACCGGCGGCGCACAAGCCAAGAACGTCTACTGGCAAGTTGGAAGCGCCGCAACCATCAATTACGGCGGAGGCGGGACGATGGTGGGAACCATCATCTCGCAAGCCGGCCTCACCATTTCCAGTCCGGGACAATCAACTTCGTCCACGGTAACAACCTTGAACGGCAGGGCGATTGCTTTGGCTGCATCGGTCACCATGGTGAACACCGTCATCAATGTGCCTGCCCCGTAACGATTTACCGGGGCCGTTCGCAAAAGGCGGTCCCGGTCTTCTTTGAATGCGATGTGTTGTAACTGTACCTGCAATTCAGGTTTGGTCTATCCGGCGATGAGATGCAAAGAGAATCGCGGCAAGCACTTCAGGAGACGACAATGAGAATGAGTGTAAAGATAATTGCAGCAGGAACACTTGCAGTTCTTCTGGTGCCTGCGTTCCGTCTGTTTGCTAGCGAAGCGGCAAAGCCGTTGGCCAACGTCTCCAATGCTGAGGACTCGAGTGCCCCGGCCGCCTCCGATTCGCTGTTGCTTCCGGAGGCTCCCATGCCGGCGGCTGAAATGGCCGCAGCGATGCCTTATGCAAGAGGCCTGAATACTTTCACTCCAAGGATTGAATGGTTCATGGGATACTCCTATCTGCGAGCCGTGCCGGAGCTGGCAAACGGCAACAGGATGGTGTATCTCAATGGTGGCAGCACGTCGGTGGCTTTCAATCTCAATCGTTACTTCGGGATCGTCGGCGACTTCGGCGGCTTCAACGACACGCGAGTCCTCCTTACCGGTGCCGGTCCATCCGTAGACGCTCAAACCCAGGGAACTGCATTCACCTATCTTGCAGGCCCGCGGCTTTCCTCTCGCAAATATGACAGGGTTACGCCTTTTGTTCAGGTTCTGGCCGGCGGCATTCACGCCAGCGAGATTTCAGTCTCCGGCTGCCCCGGCACTTGCACGCTGTTGCCCAGCGCCAACGCATTTGCCCTTACGGCCGGCGGCGGATTGGATGTAAGGATTCACCACCATATTGCACTGCGCCTTATTCAGGCCGAATACCTGATGACGCGGTTTGACGATCTCAGCACCGGATCAAGCGCCTCGCAGAACGACATACGCATCTCTACCGGACTCGTCTTCCGCTTCGGCGGAGGCCATCCACTGCCACCCCTCCCTCCGCTGAGTTACTCCTGCACGGTAACTCCGGCGTCGGCATTCATTGGAGAATCCATCGCCGTATCCGGCACTGCAGTCAGTCTGGATCCCGCAAAGACCGCCGTCTACACATGGTCTGTGGACGGTGGAAAGGTAACCGGAACATCGAATACGGGAACCATCGACACTTCGACCGCTGTTGCCGGAAGCTATACGCTCAAGGGCCACGTCTCTGAGGGCGACAAGCCGACTGAAAACGCGGATTGCACCGCCGCGTACACGGTCAAGGCGTTTGAACCGCCCACCGTGAGTTGCATGGCGAATCCTTCCACCGTCAAGTCCGGCGATCCGTCAACCATCACGGCAACCGGGGTAAGTCCGCAGAATCGCGCGCTGACTTACAGCTATGACTCCTCTGCCGGCTCAGTCAGTGGCGTCGGCACAACGGCAACTCTTACCACCGGCGGCGTGCCCGCGGGAGTGATCACCGTAACCTGCAAAGCCGCGGACGACAAGGGACAGACAGCCAACGCCTCAACCCCAGTCACAGTCATCGTTCCGCAGGCGCCACTGCCCACGGTCAGTGAACTATGCCCAGTCAGCTTCGCGCGGGATGCGCGCCGCCCGGCTCGTGTGGACAACGAGGGCAAGGCCTGCCTGGACCAGGTTGCACAAAACCTGCAGAGCAGCTCCGATGCAAAGCTGGCCCTGATTGGGACCGCAGCGAGCGGAGAAAAGCATGGCGATAAACTCGCAGCCGAGCGCGCAGTCAACACCAAGGCGTACCTGGTGAAAGAGAAGGGAATTGATGCATCGCGGATTACCATCTACACCAGCACGCAGGATGGAAAGCAAGTCACCACAACGCTGATTCCCGCCGGAGCTACGTTTGACGCAACCGGTGATACGCAGGTGCAATAGAGGACGACCGAGCGCATCGGGTTCCATTTGCAGTGCATTGAAGTAATTCCGACTGGCTGAACGATCAAAGGCTGACTTGAGGGGATCCTCAAGTCAGCCTTTGATCGTAGTGGTCCGAGGTTCGCCCTCGGCCATGGCAAACGCAGGAAGCCGTGGTAGGCGCCATTCGCGTCTTCCCAGGAGCCGACAATCTCGCGTTCTTGATTGATGCCGTGACCGCACGCGCCTAGATCGTAATACGGCGTGACCCACTGGTTTGGGATTTCGAACGTGGAAGTATTGCCTTCGGCGTCCCACACAAACGGGTACGCTACATAATTCTGATCGACGATGCATCCGGTGGTCGCGGTCCCAAGGAGGGTTGCTCTTGGGATGTTGAACGTGCCGGTATAGGGATAGGGACCGGATTGCGGAGGGGAGAACGTGGTGTATTTGCCGTCGGGCGAACGGATATATCCGACATAGATGCTGGTGGCCGCATCATTGAAGAAACCCGCAATCACCCCGAAATCGTTGATCGATGCGCTGTAGGTGCCGATAGAGCCACCAACCGCGGCAGGCACATCGAACGTGGTGAACTTGCCGTCGAGAGTGCGGAAAAAGCCATGGCTCACGTTGTTAGCATCATTAACGGTTCCCGCGATTGTGCCGAAGTCATTGATGCTCGCCGGGCTGGTACCCACGCCTCCGGCCGTATCGTCGATGGTGGTGATTTTGCCATCGGCTGCGCGCAGAAAGCCATGGGTTACCCAGTTGGCATCGCTGTAGGTTCCCACCACCGCGCCCAGATCGTTGATGGCTGTGGGTGTTGTGCGTTGCCAGTTGGCTGTGCCCGCCTCAGGATCGTCGAAGGTGATGATGTTCCTGTTGGGATTGCGGATAAAACCATGGTTCAGGTCGTTTGAGTCGCGGTAGACGCCGGTTACGACGCCAAGATCGTTGATGGCGGCGGGGCAGGTGCATCCGATGACTGGGTTGGCTTCGGGTACATCGAAATTCGTGAAGTTACCTTTGGCGTCGCGAACAAAGCCGTGCGTTCCGTTTCCGTTGTCGGTGACACTCCCAGTGACGACACCGGCAATGTTGATGTCGACTGGGTAGGTGCCTTCACCCCAGCCAGTGCCTGTGTTTGGCGCGTCAAAGGGGACGATCTTCTGTGCGGAGGCCTGAACGCTCCGGGCCAGCGCGGCGCACGGGCTATTGCGGGGAATAGCGAAGTGGTTGTGAATTTTTCACATGATCTTGCATCGATACGCATAGTATCCTCTTATCCTCCAGAGAGTTTCAGGTTCCGGTTTGCTCTTTGCCAGTAGGCTGAGGTGACTCTGGATGCGTGCCCCCGCTCCTGTCTTGAAAAACTTATGATTTTTTTCTGAAGATCGATGGAACGGCTATGACGAACGGCAAGACCCTTGTTTTCAAGTTCTCCGGCGTGGAAGTACGCGAGCGGGAGTTCTCCCTTGTCAGGGATGGCGCGGTGATAGCGGTCGAGCCGAAGGCATTTCGCGTGCTGTTGTACCTGCTCCAGCATCCGCAGAAGCTGATCTCGAAAGAGGAATTGCTGAACGCCGTTTGGGGCGATGCTTCTGTCACAGAGAACTCCCTGACGCAGAACATTGCCAAGCTTCGGCGCCTGCTTGAGGACGACGTTCGCGAGCCGCGCTTCATTGCCACCGTAGCCACGGTGGGCTACCGGCTGGTGTGCGACGTCGAAGTTATTGAGGAGGCTCCGGAGGCCGAGGAGTCGATCGCCAGGCAGAACGGACACCGCAAGTCTGGATCGATAGACGCGTCGCCAAATGGCGCCGTCCGGGATTCGATCGCCGAGCCGCCGCCGCAAGGTGAGCGGACTCTTGATCCCGCGACCAATCACGAAAACCCAAGGATTCCAGTTCACCGAAAGTTCCTGCGACGGCTCTTGGCCTGCGCCGCGGTTCTGGCCGTGATCCTGGGAGCGACCATCTGGTATCTGCGCCGCCCGCTGCCGCCGCCACGCATAACGGCCTACACGCGGATCACCCGCGACGGCGGTGCGAAAAATGTAGCTGGAACCGATGGAACCAGGCTGCTTGTAAACATGTTTCCGTGGGCCTTCTTGAATCAGGTTGAGGCGAATGGCAGAGCATTCATTTATCAGGTTGGGGTCAATGGTGGAGACATGGTGCCACTCCCGGTAGCTGTCCCCGGCGCCGTCCCCGCTGTATTGGGTATTTCGCAGGATGGATCCCACCTTCTGGTGGGTGCCGGAGAAGCAGGAAAGTCGGCTCCTGCAATTTGGAACGTTCAAATCCTGGGTGGTGGTTACCGCCGTTTAGGGTCTGGCTGGAACGCTACCTTTTCACCGGATGGAGGTACCGTGGCGTTCACCTCGCCGGAAACGGACCTCTGGCTGGTGCAGAGCGACGGAACCGGAGCGCATAAGCTCCTCGCGGGGCCCGTAGGAAGGCCAGCCTGGTCGCCGGATGGGCGCACAATCCGGTTTGGGCGCGCATTCTGGTCTGGGGCTGAAGCTTCTCTGTGGGAGATATCGTCGGACGGATCGAATCTTCATCAGTTGCTTCAGGGGTTCCACACTTCGGGCTGGCTGCGGCGCGGTAATTGGACCCCCGATAGCAAGTTCTATGTGTTCAGGTCATCGCCAGACCGGGGGACAGAAGGAGAACAGCTTTGGGCGCTCGATGAGCGGCGTGGGCTGCTGCGCCAGGCGCCGGCCGAGCCCATCCAATTGACGTCCGGTCCACTCTCCTGGAGTGACCCCATTCCCAGCAAGGACGGAAAGAGAATATTCGCAACCGGCTCCACAACAAGCGGCGAGCTCGTCCGCATTGACCCTGTAACCAAAGCTATTACACCGTTTCTAGGAGGCATCTCCGCATTCGATGTCACTTTCTCCAAAGATGGTAAGTTCGTGGCCTATATCTCCTTTCCGGACGGGAATTTGTGGAGGGCCAACCGAGACGGCAGCAACCCTGTGCAACTGACTCATCCTCCCCTTTCTCCATGGTTTCCCCGCTGGTCGCCTGACGGCTCGATGATTCTGTTTGCGGAACGCTCCAAGGACCACACGGTTGCATATACCGTTCCTGCGGAAGGCGGCATCCCCCATCAAGTTCCGCCGGTTCAAGCTGGAGAGGAGGGCGGTCCAGTAGGTTGGTCGCCAGACGGACGAAAGATGCTGATTGGCACTGGCGGTTGGCGGGAGTCAAATTCTGCGGTGAAGATTTTCGATATTGCCAGCCGCACGCTAGCTCCAGTGCCCGGATCGATTGGCACAATGTTTCATCTCTGGTCGCCGAATGGCCGCTTCATTACCGCTATCTCTTACGACCAGACTGCCCTCAAGATTTTCAACGTTGAGAGGAAGGAATGGTCGACAATTCCGGTAAAGGGGCAGGTGGGCTACACGGTTATTTCCGGGGATAGCCGATGGATTTATTTCGAACTCTTCGACAAGAACGATCCCGGAAATGGTCGCATCTACCGTGTTCCCGTCAAAGGCGGCGGCATGGAACTGGTAGCGGACCTAAAGGGTTGGCGCTTCGCGAGAATCCCCGGAGATTGGATGGATCTCGATCCTGACGGTGGCCTTTTGCTGATGCGCGATACCGGAGCCGCCGATGTTTACGCCCTCACCCTGGAAGAGAAGTGAAGGCGTGTGGAGCCCTGATCAGAACCCCATCACGTTATAGCCGCAATCCACGTAAAGCACTTCGCCAGTAATCGCCGCGGATAAGTCGCTGGCCAGGAACAACGCTGCGCCGCCCACTTCAAGTTGGTCTACGTTGCGGTGCAGCGGGGCGCGCTCGGCGTGGGCGCGCATCATTTCCGTCAGGTCGCCAACGCCGCGCGCTGCCAGCGTTTTGATGGGACCGGCGGAGACGGCATTCACGCGAATGTTCTTGGAGCCCAGGTTCCAGGCAAGATAACGCACCGTACACTCGAGGCCCGACTTGGCGATGGCCATGACGTTGTAATTAGGGACGACTTTCTCGGCGGCGTAGTAGCTCATGGTCATGATGCTGCCGCCCTCGGTCATCAGCGGCACGGCGGCGCGGCTGACGGCGATGAGCGAGTAGACACTGACGTCCATGGCCGTGCGGAAACCCTCGCGGCTGGTGTTGATGAACTCGCCGCGCAGTTCGTTGGCAGGGGCAAAGGCGACGGCATGGACCAGCGTGTCGATCTTGCCGTACTTCTCTTTGAGAGCGGCAAACAGCGTGTCGATTTCCGCGTCGTTGGAGACGTCGCACTGGAAGCCGTGGGCGCCAGGCAGGTCGTCGATCAGGCCCTGGGCTTCGGCCTTCATGCGCTCATTTTGATAGCAGATGGCCAGGGTTGCGCCGGCCTCCTGGAGTTTTTGGGCGATGCCCCAGGCGATGGAACGCTTGTTGGCCAGCCCGAAGACTACAGCCGTCTTACCCGCCAAATTGATCATTCTTGCTTTCTTCCTCCGTTGACCGAGCCGAAGGTGGCAGGTCACGCAATCTTTAGGATATCAGGCACCTGCGACCCCTGCGGTGGGGCCAACTGCTCGCGGGAGGCTCGCGCTGGCGTATTGCTTCCCCATGTCCCAAAGGCAGGACACGGGGCACCCGGCATTGGGAATTGTTGGGGGTGTGGTGTCCCGCTCACCGCGATAAAGCTGCGATGAACGGGGCACAGGGCTTTATTCGCGATTTGGGACGGAAATCAGCCGCCGAGGTCGACCAAATCGACTGGGCCTGTGGGGCGGCCGAGGAAGCGCGAGCCCAGGCGCTCGAACTTCTCCACTGAATCGGTCGCGAAACAGCGCAGCACGGTTTCACCTGCGGGCGGCGGGGGCGCGGCCTGGTCGTGGCAGAGATACATAACCAGCTTGTCGGCTGCGGATTCGGCCGAATCGATGACCCGTACGCCCTCGGGAATCGCCTTCTGAATGAGCGGCTTGAGCAACGGATAATGGGTACACCCCAGCACCAGCGTGTCGGGGTTCATGCCCAGGGACGCGGCTTCGGCGTTGAGTTCGTCGAGGTAGATGCGCAGGACCTGAGCCGTCACTGCGCCGGTTTGTATTTCGGGGTCGGTCCAGCCTTCTTCCACCAGCGGCACCAGAAGCGGACAGGCTTTTTCGAGGGCCCGTAATCCGAGGGCGCTGCAGGCCGCGGCGTAGGCGTGGCTGTGTACGGTCGCGTCTGTGGCGATCACCAGCACGTCGCCGGTCTTCGACGCCCGTTGGGCCGCCTGTGCGCCGGGTTCGATGACGCCGATGACGGGAACCGAAGAGGGAACCGCCTCCTGAATCGCGTCGAGGGCAAGGGCGCTGGCCGTGTTGCAGGCGATCACGAGGTACTCGGCGCCTTGCTCCTCCACCAGGAAGCGCGCGCTTTGTGCAGCATAGCGGGCAATGGTGCGGCGGGACTTGGAGCCGTAGGGCAGGCGGGCCGTGTCTCCGATGAAGGCGAAGCGGGCCTGGGGCGCACGGGCCACCAGCGCGCGCAGCACGGTGAGCCCGCCGAAGCCGGAATCGAAGACGCCGATGGTGGGGCTCACGACGGCTTGACCCCAGATTTGTTGTGGCGAAGAGGCCCTACAAGGTTATTGGACAACCTGCACAATTCCATGAAGACGCTCCTGTCGAATGGGTTGCTGGTCCCATTTCTCGAGAGAACCGCATCAAGATTGCCATCGACAAAGCGATACACATCGAACATCTGTGGCACCGTAGGTGCGGAGTCGCGCGAAAAGGCATTGCGAAGTTCACGCAGAACGCCTTCCACTGTGCCATCGTGGATGTACGGATCGGTTCCGTTCAGATCGCTGGCCGACCTCTGAATGCGGTAGGGTACTGACTCCCAAACGAACCAATCGTGGCGGCTCGGATGCAGTCTTTGCCAGGTGATTGTCATGCCAAGTTCTAATGGCATGTTGAATCTGGGTACAGCAGTTGGCGCAACGCTTACTTCCACCCGGGAAAGATCGTGAATGGAGTAACGGCATCCCTGGATGAGCTTGAAAATTCTGGTCAGCCTGCGATCCCCGCCCGGAATTTCAGAGGCGAGATGCGGGACCATACCCAGTTGGCAAAGTCCAACAATATAAGCGACATAGAGGTTGGAGAATTCTTCGTCGTAAGGGATGTTCAGGAATACGCCTTTTGGGTCAGGCGGCGGAGGCACGCTTGCGCCTCTTTTCCGGTTCAAACGAATTCTGTGACGCTTCCGTCTGGCGGGAAAGTTGAGCCTTGAACTCCTCTACCAGAATCTGTATCGCCTTCTCGCTGGCCTTGGAGACAGGGTAGCGCTTCTTCACCTCTTCAGGAGTGGGCCAAGGAGCCGTGATGTGAATTCGCTTGCGCATTTCTCCTTCATCATACTGCGAAATTAGTGAAATAGAAACGGTTTTTGCGAGGTGCGGAGCGGCTCACGGGTGCTGTGCCTCGGTGTTGTCGGCCTCGGCGGCCAGGTAGGTGCGGGTCAGGTCGGCGTGGCCGGCCAGCGTGGGGCGGGAGCGGCCGTCCACCAGGAAACGAACCTCGGTCACCTGGGGCAGGTTGGCGTGCAGCGTGCCGCAGATGGAAAGCAGCGTAAGCGTCTCCGACTCAATACCGGAAGGATGGCTGGCGACGAAGGCGCTGGTGAGGTTCACGACCGCCATTTCCGGACCATTTGCTGCTGCAGGGGACGCGGCCGGTTGTGTTTGAGCCAGCTCGTTGTGTGCTCGCCGCGACTCAGCGTGCGGGTTTGTCTTCGATTCGCCGCGAGCGTCGCTGGGTAGCGGGACAGGTACCGAGGTCGGGGAATCCGCCTGCACCGGCAACAAGAATACCTGGGTGACCGAGGCCGCGCCGCCCGGCACCGGGTGTGTCGCGTTCGGGGCGGCATATAAATCCAGCAGCCGGCCCAGAATGGCGCGTGCGCGGGCGCCGGGATCCTGTGGCAAAGGCAGCGATTGCACCTGGGCCAGCATGGAACTGTCGGCATCGTTGGCTACCAGCAGCGTGGCCTGTTCCGCCGGCGCAACCTGGGGAGCGCTGGTGGGCGCCGAGTCTTCGCCGGCCACCAGCCGCTGGTGGGCGCGTTCGCGCAAATGCCATAGCACCGCGCCCATGGCGATGGAGGCCGCCAGCAGGATGCAGAAAAGGACGGTCTGGAATCGAGAGATCACGGCTGAGTCGCCTCCGTCCGCCCCGCATCCGTACGCCACTCCAGCAGGGCGGCCGCCAGCGCTTCGGCAACGCGCGCCTGGTATGCGGGATCGTTAAGCTCCGCGGTGGGGGGTTGGCCGACCGTGGTCTGCGGAGCGGATTCAGGGGCGATCTCGATGGCCACGGCGGGGCAGGCCATGCTGTCAACCGCAGGCAGGGAGGTGCGGCCGAGGGTGACGTTCATGCCGGCGTGCAGCAGCACGGAGTTGAGCACGCCGGCCAGCGCCAGGCTGCGTGTTACCCAGGCGGCTTGCGCGGTCTTCCAGGCAGTAAAGCGGGCGGACTCGGGGGACGGGGCGGGTGACAGCGAAGAGACAAAAAGATGGATGCCGGTTCCGCTCTCCGAGGCGTGCAGGCTGAGGCAGGCCTGGGCGTTGGCGTGGTTGGCAATCTCCGCCCGCCGGTTCAGTTCGACGGACGCATCGGATTCGCGCGTGGTGATCACCTGCATTCCGCGCGCGCCCAGCAGAGAGCGGAGACGCACGCTGAGGGCCAGGGTGAAGGCCTTTTCCGGTTTGCCGTCGCTCAGCTTCGCTCCCGTGTCATCGCCGCCGTGGGCCGCGTCCAGCACCACCATGAAGCGGGCGGGCGAAGCGGCGGCGGGCGCAGGCGGTGCAGCAGGGGACTGTGCATGGGCCAAGCGGCTTGCGCCCGCACCCGGTGCCAGAACCAGAATGACCACCCAAAGGCGCAAAGCCCGACTGCGGACTGCGAAAGAGTGCGGGATGTCCAGATTTGCCACCAATCAGCCTAACTCAGTGGCCCATCCGCCTGCACGGCCACGTAC